>Ga0102940_1000087_pt1 | contig 61316 bp, 48 predicted proteins | sample SalPonR2_C_D1_MG_FD_78215 | JGI IMG/M metagenome (GOLD analysis project Ga0102940, IMG submission 78215) | Salt pond soil microbial communities from South San Francisco under conditions of wetland restoration - Salt Pond MetaG R2_C_D1_MG | ecosystem: Environmental > Aquatic > Marine > Intertidal... | reverse complement strand
GAATTTACTGCGAATAACACGCCGCTTCAGCTTGAGCGTAGGGGTTAATTCAGCATCTGATCCATCCTCCTTAGTCGGCTCCCACGGTTCGGGTACCAGGCAGAACTTCTTGATTTGCTCAATGTGGCTAAATCGTGGATTTTCCTCGTTGATAATCTCCTGATACTTGGCAACGACTTTGGGATTCTGTAGCACATCCTCCAGACTTGTCCAGGTAATATCGTGGTGGTCGCACCAGTCTTCCAGGGCTTCCTGTCCCGGTACAATAAGGGCAGAGACAAACTTGCGTTGCTCGCCGACGACCATAATCTGCTCGATCAGAAAATGCTCTTTTAGTTTATTCTCGATGGGGGCGGGAGCAACGTATTTACCACCTGATGTTTTTAAGAGTTCTTTTTTGCGATCAGTGATCTTTAAGAAATGTTGGCCACGCGATCCTTTGACCATTTTACCAATATCTCCGGTACAGAACCACGTTTGACCGTCGATCTCTTTCATAACCTCTGCGGTTGCTTCGGGCTTATTGTAGTAGCCGAGCATAATATTCTCGCCACGAGCCAGGATTTCCCCCTCACCGGCACCGTAGATGCCGTTAGGGTCTTCATCAATGCGTAGTTCTACGCCGTCGATAGCCGGGCCGATAGCACCAAGGATTGCACCACCGGGCTCAAAACGGCCAATAGCCAGACCCGGGGATGTTTCGGTAAGGCCATAGCCTTCACGAATAGGAATACCTGCTGCGGAAAAGACCTGCGCGATCCGTCGGGGAAGTGGCGCCGCTCCGGATAAAATACCACGCACTTCACCGCCCAGCGCTTCGCGCCATTTACTGAAGATGAGCTTGTCAGCTACTCGCCATTGTAGTCCTTTAAGGCCACCGGGTTGGAAGTCATAGGTGTACTCTTCTGTAAGGTCGAGGGCCCAGAAAAACAGCTTTCGCTTAACCCCTTCCAGTTCCAGCCCTTTATTGACAATCTTTTCGTAGACTTTCTCAAGCAGGCGGGGAACAGTGGTGAAAAAATTGGGACGTACCGCTTTGAGGTCACCGTCGTCACCACCGAGGTTGTCCGTACCGGTAAATACGACACTAATGCTATTGTAGGCGTAGCTATACGAAGCCGTACGCTCAAAAATATGGCAAATGGGCAGGAAGCTCAAAACCTTTTCGCCAGCTTTAACGGGCAGCAGGGCTTTCACCGCAATCACGTTGGAGACGATATTGCGGTGCGTAAGCATCACCCCCTTGGGGTGCCCCGTAGTTCCAGACGTGTATATGAGGGTAGCCAGGTCGGCTTCCTTAACGGCAGCCATGCGCTCCTGGACTTCTTCCATTCGATCGTCGCGGAAGATATCTTCCCAGTATGGATGGTTCCCCTGTTTATCAAAAGTGAATACTTTCTTCAGGGTGGGGACATTTTCCTGTGCCCTGGTCACTTTATCGTACAAGTCATCTTTACCGACGAAACAGTAGGTGACTTCTGAATCATTAAAAATGTATTCATACTCGGATGGGCTGATCGTTGGGTAAACGGGCACGTTGACGGCACCGATCTGTTGAATACCGATATCCAGAGCTACCCATTCTGGCCGGTTTTCGTACACAGCCACGGCTATGCGATCACCGGGTTTTACGCCCATTTCGAGAAGGCCACAACTTACTTTATTCGCCAGGTTGATGATCTCATCAGTCGAGTAGTAGACCCAATCTCCGTTTTTTCGGCCTCCGAAGGCTTTTTCCAGCGGAAAGGTCGCCTGTTGGTAATGAATGAAATCAAATAGTCGCGTTACTTCCATATTTGTTTTTTTCCTTCAACAATAATCCAAACAAAAAGTCATCCAAAGTAAAGAAAAAAGTGCAGGATTTTTCCTTTTGGGAAAAAGCAATGAAAAATTGCGTTGAAAGAACTATTGTTTGACGTTCTCTTCTTCCTTCACTTGCACAATCCGGTATAGGCGCCTGGGCTTATCGAGCATGCGTTGAAATGACCTGATCATGCGGCCAATACTTTTATTATGTCGTTTTTCCAGATAGGTAAAGTCATCACACATCGCCTGCATGGTGGGCATGTGCTGTGCAAAGTGATCAAGTTCTGCCCAGAATACCGATTCGACGGGGTTGGCTCCCCGATAATAGCGCGCCGTTACCGATTCGATAGGCAGGCCTTTCATCGGTACTGAATAAGGTGTATTGACCATGCCGGAATAATCAAAGTCATAGGGTACGGGGTAAATAGTGCCCGATTCGGTATGGGTCAAAAATTTTAGATTGTGCAGATTACCCATAGCCCAATCCGTATTGGCGATGAAAAACTGAAACAGGCAGAACCGGAAGTAAGCATTATCGTCAAACTTACTCAGTGAGGTCACCTTGCGATCTCTGATCTCGCCCTCATTCCGTGCTGCCAACTGGTTTTCATCTTCAATAATAAAGCCCTTACGGCGTGTTCGTTGTTTGGGGTGGTTGGGGTCAATAAACCATACATCAACCAATTGTACCCGAAATGCGATGGGAGAAAACAAACTATAGAATTTATAGATCATGTACTCCTTATACAGATACTGATCGTAACCCCGCACGTCGCGGCACTGCAAAACCAGTTTATGGTCGTTAAAATCGCGATCAAAGCCGTGGGCCTCCAGGGTGTCCTTCTTAAATTTCAACTTTACGGGGGGGAAGGAACAGATTTTTTTACGGCTTTTACCCCGTGCTTTGGCATTCACCCCCATCGACAGGGTGTCGCCGGGGCCCCGCACCCACTTGATGGTGGCATTTTGGTATTCTTCATCCTCAACATGATCCATTAAATAGGCAATATCCATAACGATATGGATTTCTTGCTTGTCTTCGTTATTGTCGAGGTACAGTTGGTCAAAGAATGACTGGCTAAGAAGTGAAGAGAAGTTGCTTAGAGAAAGGATGGCAATCAGGAGAACATTTTTCATACGAAAATCAGGTTTTAGATTTGTTCCGGGAAAAGTCCCGCTACTTTATCCTGGTATTTTGTCAGGATTTTATCCCGCCTCAACTTAAAGGTTGGAGTTAGTAACCCTGATTCTTTTGTCCAGGGCTGATGAATCAATACGAAATTTTTGATTCGCTCGTGCGCGGGATGGTCTTTTTGCAGGCGATCAATTTGGTCGCGGTACAGCTGTTGTATAACGGGGTTATAAATCATGTATTCAGGAGCAGTCCAGTGAACATCATTTTCGGCACACCACTCCTCCAAATATTCGAAGTCAGGTACGATAAAGGCAGCGAGCCAGGGTTTATTGCGGCCAAATACCATAGCTTGCTGAATATACAGGGAGCGTTCGAGTTGTTGCTCAAGGTTATTTACGGAGACAAATCGACCCGATCCGGTTTTGAATACGTTAGCAGCACGCCCGAAAACGCGAAGAAAGCGCTTGTCTTCCAGTAAGCCGATATCACCGGTACGCAGCCATCCATCCTCTGTAATAACGCTTTGATTATTTTCTTCATTGAGGTAGCCCAGCATGATATTGGGGCCTTTAGCTTCAATTTTCCCCCGACCATTTTCATCTTTGTCCACGATGCGTATTTGCACTCCTGGAATGGGTATACCAGCGGTACCAAATCGATAACCTCCCGGTTCAAAACGGTTGCAGGTAATTACGGGAGATGCTTCTGTCAGGCCATATCCTTCGCGGACATCAATGCCTGCCGCTGAGAATAGCCGGGTAAGTTCGGTGCGTAGGGCGGCGGCTCCACTCACTACCCCCGTCAGTCGCCCACCAAGTTGACGGCGCCAGTGGCGATAAACGAGGATGTCGGCGAGCAATAACTTGAGCCAGTATAAGGGCGCAATGCGAAAGCGGCCGTTGTACTGTTTGCCCTGCTTAACCGCCCACAGGAGTAGTCGTTGGCGATAGCCTCCCCTGCGTTTACCTTGCTTAAGGATATGTTCATACCAGCGTTCCAAAACCAATGGTACGACCGTCATATAATGCGGACGTACTTCTTTGACGAGCTCAAACAGGCGCGCCGGCCTTTCGGTGAAGTGAATGGACGCACCCACGGCCAGATAAGTATAAACAACTACGCGCTCAAAGATATGACTCAGGGGTAAGAAGCTAAGCACCCGATGGTCGCAGTTAACGGGAACAATGGCAATTACTGATTTTAGATTGCTTACAATGTTTTTATGAGAAAGGCAAACGCCTCTGGGGTGCCCCGATGTTCCGGAGGTGAAAATAATCGTCACCAGATCATCTTCGTGAATGCTGGCCCGGGATGTCTGTATGTATTCTAAATGTTCGGAGCTCGGCTCCTGCATATATTCTTCCAGGGATGGTAGATCGGGAAGGGTGCGGAAGGTGAGGATTTGCTCAAGGTTGAGCACATTTTTGCGTACCAACGCCAGATCCTCGTAACATTCCCGGTTGGCAGCAAAGCAGATTCGCACCTGAGCTTTTTTCAGCATGAACGCTAATTCTTCGTTACTTAGCCCCACGTGGATAGGTACGACAATGACACCGATTTGCTGTAGCGCCAGGTCGAGTAACAGCCAGTCGGGGCTACCTAGTGGAGCATAAATTCCGGCCCGGTCACCCCGTTTTAGGCCCAACTCAAGTAGGGCCGCACTCATTTCATTCATGCGGTCGATGCAAGCCCTGGTCGACCAGGCCTGCCAGTCCATATCATTGCGTTCCAGTAAGGCCGCTTTGTTTGGAAACCGGGCTTCCTGATAATGAAGGAGATCAAAAAGGCGGCGAAAGTCCATTAGTTTCTCTTATCCAGGTACGAAGAGGTATTTTTTCACACAAATACAATTTGCCTTTTAAAGCTAAGAAAAATAAGCGACTTATCCCGGTCGCGTTATTAGAAGCCATCTCAAAAATATTTTTGAGATGGCTTCTAATCAGTATTGCCATAAAGGAGGAAAACCCCTTGATATCAGAAGACGAATGGGCTATTTTTTTGCCTGTATAAACTCGAGAGCGTGATTGAGGCTGCGAAGGATGGTGACGTTATCAGGAGGGGAGACCTGCTGTGCTACCACTTGATAGCCAGAGAGTAAGAGGCGGCAGTCGGGAAATGTCTCTGCCAGTTTATCGACATAGCTTTGTACGGGCTCGCGGGAGAATGTCTCGGATATCATGGTAAACATGTAATCGGGCTCCTGAATTTTAAATGCATCCTTAAGGTCCGTTAGGGAGATATCCTGCCCCAGGTAAATGACGTGTTTTTTGCGTGATTTCAGGAGATAATGCATGAACAAGAGCGTCAATTCCTGTTTTTCGCCTTCCGGCAAAAAAACCAGGTACGTTTCGTTGTGCTTGATGCTGGGGAGGGGTTCATTATCGATAGCTACTATGATTTTCTGGCGAATCAGGTAGCTCATGAAGTTTTCCTGTACCGGGTTAATAGAGCCGGTGAGCCAAAGTACGCTGAGCTTTTCGAGGAAGGGATAGATAATTTCGAGCATGGTACGCTCGAAGCCCTGTTGCTGTATATTCGTGGAAACGATGCGATCGAATTTTGATTCATCCATCTCGATCATCGAAATAGTAAGGGCATCGAGCTGCGTACCATACTCAAAGTTGATCTCGGAAATGGCGGCAACTTTTTCGGCAATCTCCCCTTTACTCATCTTGGCGATCTTCGATATTTTAATACCGTTTTTATTGAGGAGCGCAATGTTGAGTAAGAACTTTAGGTCGGTATCCTGATAGTATCGGATATTAGACTTGGTGCGCTGGGGCTGAATAATATCATAACGTTGCTCCCATACCCGAATGGTATGCGCCTTAATACCCGAAAGTTTCTCGAGATCGCTGATCGAGTAAATGGCCACGCCTGATAGTTTAAGGATACAATAATTGACCCGTTGTGGGCTGTTGAAATCAACTACGGGGTAACAGTTAGTTTGACAAAAGGTTTACAAAATTGCGTAGGTGGCCTGACCGGTAGATGTTATTTGCCGGACAATGCTGGGGGCTGGCTTGTTAACACCCTGACCACACCGCTGGAATATGGATTTTTTGGTTATTTTTAGCCGGGTAGCATTTGACCTGGAAACAAATGCACCTTTTCTTTACCGCACAGCTTCTTCTGTGTGGCGCACACAACGCTGCTGGCGTTCATTGCGTATCAACCCGAAAATATTCGACTCCATATGAAATGTCGTCTACACCTTGTTCTTTTGGCCATCCTGTCCGCCGCTTTCATGCCTGGTTTACACGCACAATCGGCTGTTTGTTATTTTCAATTATCGCTGCAAGATACCGGAGCTGATGGATGGGAGGGGGCTTCCCTTACTGTTGGTACCAATGAGGTAACGCGGCAGTACACCCTTAATGAGGGAAGTCAGCGTACCGTTTATCTTCCGCTCACTACCGATGATTCGCTGAGCATTAGCTATCAGTCGGGTGAAGCCGATTCGGAAGTGTTTTTCACGCTGCTCAACCAGGCTGGTGATACGGTATTTTCGGAAAGTGGATTGCTGCCTTTTCAGGGAAGTTCCTTTAGTCAAATTATTGACTGCCCTTCCTGTCCGGAGGTACCCACCACCAGCGTTCACTTTACCGACATTCGCGACCTGAATGCTACGGTGGCATGGTTGCCGCCCAGCGTGGAAGATGGCGACCACCTCCTGCGGGTCGGTACACCGGGATTTGATCCCGATAGTATGATGCTGCAAGATTTTCGTGCCGCCGGTCCTTCGTTTCAGTTGACCGGCCTGGAGGAAAAAACAAATTACGAACTGTATCTGGCGACGATTTGCCGGTCGGGGGACACCAGTGCGTTCGTTGGTCCTTATACTTTTCAAACGCTGTGGTCAAATGATGTGGCTGCAGTAGATATTGTTACGCCCTTTGATGCCTGTGCCATCGATCCCACCGATTCTGTTCGGGTAATTCTGCAAAATTTTGGCGGTCAGCCACAAACCCTGATCCCCTTTGCTTATCGCGTTAACGGACGGGATATCCCGATCAATATGCCTCGCGATGGGGTATATACCGGTGTGCTCGGTAAAGACAGTACTGATTTGGCAGCCTTCGATCAGACATTTGATTTCTCGGTGCCAGGAGAATATCTGGTAGAAATATTCACCCAAATGGAAAGCGATAGCATGCCGTCTAATGACACGACCCGTGCCCTGATCACCAGCATCCCCAGTATTTCTGCCTTACCCTATGAGGAGTCTTTTGAAGCCTGGGGCGGAGGCTGGACGGTACAAACGGAAATGGAAGGGCAGGCTGCTTCCTGGGAACACGGCTTACCCACCAATGACTTGCTGGGCGAATCCTACGATGGCCTGCGAGCCTGGGGTACGCAGTTATCTGGAACCTACTCTAATAGCGAAATTTCTTACCTCGTTTCCCCGTGCTTTGATTTTTCCGGACTGAATGAAGATCCGGTATTTTCCGTACGCCTCAATCTTGACCTGGAGGACTGCTGTGATGGAATAAGGCTGCAACAGAGTACGGATGGAGGAGAGACATGGACCACAGTTGGTCGCGCAGGAGAGGCCATAAACTGGTATAATAATGATCGCCGCCTATGGAGTGGTACCACCGGTTGGTTCCTGGCGTCGCGTACGCTGAATGGGTTGGCCGGGGAGCCGGAGGTACGGCTGCGGTTTGTTCTGCAAACGGATTTTGCGAATACTCGCGAAGGTGTTTTGATTGATGCACTGAACATTCAGGATGCCGCTACCCTTGACCTGGCCGCTACCTCGGTAGTTCGCAATAATACAGCGCCCTGTGGAGCTACTGATGAAGAGCTGACCATAAATATCGCCAACGTTGGCCTTACGCCACTCACGGCCTTTAATGTTTCCTATCAGGTGAATGACGGAGAAGTGGTAACGGAAAACGTGGGAGCCTTAGCCCTGGTGACCAATACCCAGGCGGATTATACCTTCGATACGCCACTCAATACTACTACTCCCGGCACCTACCGCGTAAAAGCCTGGATTGCTTTTGCGGATGAAGAGCCTGCCAACGATACCGCTTATCTGACCTTCCATACGGCCCGTAGTCTACCCTATGCACAGGATTTTGAAACAGGTCTACTACCGACCGACTGGGTGCTGGATGCCGATTTAGTGGTGACCAATCAACATGGCAACGAATCCTTTGTACTATCCGATAATCTGTTCTCCCAGGATACTGAGTTTGCAGCCGGTACGCCACGCCTGGGGCCGGTACGCCCCAATGAAGAGTTCTTCTTTTCTTACCGGTTTGTAGATTTTCAGGGAGATGGTACGGTAGGTACTGAGCTGGGCCCTGAGGATAAGCTGGATATTTTTGTTTCTATCGATTGTGGCGTTACCCGCGACCTGGTGGCTACTATTGATCAGAGTAACCATACGCCGACTGCTGATATGACCGAAGTGTTCATTGATTTGAGTGCTTATGAAGGTGCCTTTGTGCAGGTGTTCTTTGTGGCAACCTCCGGTGGGGAAAACGATTACTACTTCGATTTGGATAATATCAACGTACCCGCTTGTGGCGATCCACTTACCGTACAGATCGAGCAAACGGAATACATCAATGGTGGTGCACAGGCAACGGCCGTGGTGGAGGGAGAATCAGGCCCTTTTACCTACCAATGGTCGAGCGGTGAAACAACGTCCACTATTTTACCGCCCGCCCAGGGCAACTACGAAGTCACCGTAACCAATGCTTTTGGCTGCGTAGGGGTAGCATCGACTGTGGTTACCTCCGTGCCTGCAATTCGCGCACTGGAGGAAATTACCCTGACGCCTAATCCGACTACCGGCCAGGCCTGGTTAAACTTGAGCTTCAGTGAACCCGTGACCGGCGAATATCGCCTGCTAAATGCTACCGGGCAGGTACTCCTGCGCCAGCCACTGCAGCGAATTCAGGCCCTGAGCCGTACCGTAGATCTGACACCACAACCGGCAGGATTATATTTTCTGCAGGTAGTCGTAGAAGGCCGGGTGCACACTGAAAAACTGATTCGAAGCGGATATTAGGACAAATCCCATAGCGACACCGCTGGTATCGTCATGGTTTCGTCAAAGCTGGTTAAACTATTCAACAAAAGAATTGTACTCTTAAATGTTACTGTGAATTACGTTTAGTAGTTCTTTCAATGGCGGCTAATTAAAGCGCATAGCATGAAAATTGGAATCGTTTGCTATCCTACCTTCGGGGGTAGTGGTGTTGTGGCAACTGAACTGGGCATTGGCCTGGCACAGCGGGGGCATGAAATCCACTTTATTACCTATAAGCGGCCGGCCCGCCTGTCGCATTTTCAGGAAAATGTGGTTTACCACGAGGTCGACACCAACGATTATCCGCTATTTGAATATACTCCCTATGACTCTGCACTCGCCTCCAAGCTGGTGGATGTCGTTAAGTATGAAAACCTCGATCTTCTCCACGTCCACTACGCTATTCCACACGCCATGGTGGCTTATATCGCCAAAAAGGTGCTGTTGACCGAGGGCCGTTATGTTCCTACGATTACCACCTTGCATGGTACCGATATTACGCTGGTGGGACAGCATAAAGCCTTCCGCCCAGTGGTGGAGTTCAGTATAAATAAGTCTGATGGGGTGACAGCGGTTTCCGAAAGCTTACGGGATCAAACGTACGAGTACTTTGATATCGACCGCAAAATTGAAGTACTACATAACTTTATCGACTTCAAGCGTTTCCGCAAGCACAATAAAGACCATTTTAAGAAAGCCATCGCTCCGGAAGGAGAACCTATTCTCACCCATGTGTCGAACTTTCGCAAGGTGAAACGAGTCGACGATGTCATTCGTGTTTTTCATCAGGTGCGGCAACAAATGCACGCTAAACTGCTTTTGATTGGTGATGGCCCGGAACGTCGCAATGCAGAGTCCCTATGCCGTAAACTGAAGTTGTGTGACGATATCCGTTTTCTAGGTAAGCAGGATGCTGTAGAAGAATTGCTTGCAGTTTCCGATGTACTGTTGATGCCTTCGGCCAAGGAAAGTTTTGGACTGGCGGCTCTGGAAGCTATGGCTTGCGAGGTGCCCGTTATTGCTACCAATGCGGGCGGATTGTCTGAAGTAAATACCCATGGGCTTACCGGATTTACCAGTGACGTAGGGGACGTGGACGATATGGCAGGCCATACCATCAAGCTTCTAAGTAACCCCGACATGTTGCGTACGTTCCGCGAAAATGCCCTGGAACGCGCCCGTGAGTTTGATATTTCAAATATCCTGCCCCGCTATGAAGCCTATTACGAGTCGATTCTGAAAACAGCCGTTTATTCCTGATTCCGTTGTATCTTAGGGTATGGCCTGGATTACCCGCGACGACTTTATAGAGCTGCGTGCCAAGATTCGGCAGCGTGGCCTGCATTACATTTTGACGAAAGTCAACCCCTCATCAGCTGATCGTGTGCGTAGTACCTTTGGTGCGTCTAGCGCCACCCATGCTAACTGGTGGATTATCCCTGCCATACGGGCCCGGTGGAACCAACGCATTACAGGTGAAGCCCGGCAGCCTTACGAAGAGTATGTCATTGAGCGCTATCTGAGTGGAGCACAGCACCTGCGAATGCTTTCCCTGGGATGCGGTGTGGGCAGCCACGAACGGGCTTTCGCCAAAAAAGGACCTTTCTCCGAAGTGATCGGTATTGACCTGGCCCCTAACCTCATTGAGCAGGCTAATGCGATGGCCCGGCAGGAAGAATTAACCAACATCCGGTTCATTACCGCCGATGTCAATACGCTGAAGCTCTCGGGGCCGCGCTACGATGTACTACTTTTTCATTCCAGTCTCCACCACTTTTTACAACTCGGCCATTTAATGGAAACGACGATCCCGGCCTTGCTTAAGCCCGGTGGTTTTCTGGTCCTGAATGACTATTGGGGCCCGAATCGCCTGCAATGGACCCGCGCACAGCTTGCGACCATCAACCGCTTATTGCCTCAATTACCCCGCCGGTATCGGCAACGATTTTTGTCGAAATCGATAAAAAACCGGGTCCATGGACCCGGATATTGGCGTATGAAACTTTCTGATCCATCCGAAGCGGCCGAAGCGGAGCGTATTTATCCGCTTTTACGCAAGCATTATCAGACGCTGGAAGAATCTACGGTGGGGGGCAACATCCTCATGCCCCTGTTCAAAGATATCGCCCACAATTTTCTGGAGGAAGACGAAGAGACCCGCCAATGGCTCACATGGTTATTTCGGGCCGAAGATGAGTTCCTGGCCCGTACCTCGGAGCGCAGTCTGTTGTTTTTTGGCGTATATCAACCCAACGTTACTCGCCCCGAATAAATAAAATACGCGCCACCGCAGAACCTGGCTCGCCAAAACCGGCCGTGCGGGAATTGGATGCAGCAAAAACCAAATAGACACCACTGTTGGCCCGACGGCCGTTATAGTCCGTACCGTTCCAGACCGCCTGCCCACCCAGGGCTTCGGTTTGGTAAACCATGCGCCCGTTGATGTCGGTTATCTTTACAACAGCGTCGCGGGCAAGCCCCCGAATCGTGATCGGTCCCCGGTATTCGGGGCGTACCGGATTGGGGAATACTTCCACCGTGGACAAAAAGAGCCGTCCGGCTCCGGTAGCGTCGGAGCGGTAAGATACGATGCCTTTGTCGGTGCCGATAAACACCTCTCCCGTTTCGTCATTCACGGCAATATCAATGATATTGTTGTCGGGCAGTGGAGAGTTGTTGGTCGTAAACCGTAACAACTCTTCTTCGCCATCATCGCTCAGTACAAAGATACCATTTTGGGTGCCTATCCATTTCCGATTGGCACCGTCGATAGCGATGGTTTGTACATTTTCGTTAGCCAGGAGGTAATCATTAAAGTCGTCATCTTCGGTAAATACACGTAAGGTACCCCGGCAATTGGGTTCAAAGGCACCCGACCCACACTCAAAAATGACGATTCCCTGCCCGGTGCCTACCCAGACATCGCCGTCGAGGTCGGTGGTCAGGCAGTTGACCTGATTCGTGGGCAGGTTGCTGTTATTCTGGGTAAATACCCGGCACCGATCATCCGAGGGGTCTTCCAGTTGTCCGGAGTCAAATACGATAAGGCCTACCGAACTCGAGTTGCTGACAAACCATTTGTACTCGCTCCGGTCAATGGTCATTTGGTGGATTTCCCCGACGTTGCAAGAGGGACGGAAGCTCACCCATTCGCCATCACGCGTCAAGACGGATACCGGGCGGGAGGCCGTATGGTTGGCGATCCAAAGGTTATTATCGGTGTCGAAGGCAAGGCCCGTCACCCGGGTACGGCTGTCATCACCAACGGCATTACCCAGGCTGGAGTTTTTATCGTTGTATAGGCGCATTTCTTCACCGTCATACCGCAGGAGGCCTTCCAGAAAAGATCCTGCGAAAACCATACCGTCGTCGGGACGCACGGCAATAGCCATTATATCGAAGAGGTCATCGCCCGTATCGTCGGGGTCTTCGCCCCGCATAACAGGCTCGGTAAAGCGGTTAAAAATTTGCCATTGGCCATCGATCAGAGAGGCAAAACCATGGTCGAGAAACCGGTAAGTAAACTGTTGGGTAAAGCCACCGGTCGCTAGCCATAATTCGTTATCACGGATGGCCATGGCCCGGTTTTCCTGCGACCAGGGCGAGTTGAAGTTTAGGACTTCACAACTCTCCGCATCCAGCCGATTAAGTACGCGAAAGCCCCGGAAGGCATCACCAAACCAGATGCGCCCTGCCTGATCTTCGATGGCATCATTAGGCTGTCCAAAACAGTTGGTGGGGGCCTGTCCGCTATTGCCGTTTTGATCGTAGTAGACCAGGTGTCCGCCATTACATCCGTCGCACCGATATCCTAGTAATAAGTGGGCACCTTCCCCCGACAGATATTGCAGGTGGTAGCCCGGCTCCTGATGAAAGGGCGCAAGGTCAGTGCCATTCCAGGCGAAGACTTCGCCATCGATATCGAGGTATAGCCTTCCGGCAAAAACCAATACGTTCGCGCTGCTGTAGAGGGCCGGAAATCCGGTTTCGGGGCCGAGTAGTGACCAGTTACCAAAATTCTGGGGATTGGGGTTGGCTTCAGAAATACGGTAGATACCTTCTTCGGTAGCGGCATATAAAAAATCGGCATAGCGGGCAACCTGCCGTACGGGCACTCCGGTAAAGGTGGTAAAGGAGAATTCGGCCCGCCGTACATCGAGTTGTGAAATGCCATAGGTAGCGGCAAGCAGCACGGTGGAGTCAGAGTCTGGTAAGATATGATTGATGGAGCGTTCTCCGACAAAATTAGAGAAATTAGCAATCTGATTGAGGGTGGTTATGCTGCCTTCGGCGGGTACGAGATCAAGGACGCTATTGTCATAAGCAACAACCAATTGGTCGGTTCCGGAATGATACTGTATACCAGCCAGGCCAACATTACTCAAGCCATCCGTTTTATCGATAAAATCGACCGCCCGATCCGTCTTGTTGACCCGCACTACGGACCATTCGGTGCCGTAGTATACATGGGCTTCACTTTGAGTGACGTAGGGCCCCCCATTATAGGGGAGATGACTGCGCCACTGACCGATCGCGGTATTCAGTTCTTGTGCGGTGAGTGATGAGCAGAGGAGTGCTCCCAGGCTGATAAATACAAAAATCCTAAGCATAGTAAGGTACGTTAGAGGGGTATCTTTTCAATAACCGGAACACCTGTGAAATATTGTTTACCTACTGGGTTTTAGCGGTATAGTGCTGTTTCCATTAAGTAGTCATGTACGGCTTCGGGCAGTAGGTAGCGCACTGATTTACCCTCCTTAAGGCACCGGCGAATAAAACTGGCAGAAATCTGCATCAGAGGCACTTCTTCAAAAATACGCACGGAGGGGTGATGCTGTAAATCACCCAGCGCATAGTCGGGACGCTTGTAGACATAGATCTCATAATCGCGCAGCAGCAGTTCGTAGTTTTTCCATTTGTGTAGCGTATCCAAATTATCGCCGCCCATGATCAGAACAAACTGGTGATCGGGGTGCTTTTCACGTAAGTAGGCAAGGGTATCAACCGTATAGGAGGGTTTAGGTAGCGAAAACTCAACATCAGAGGCTTGCAGTTGGGGGTGGTCGCCAATAGCCAGGCGTACCAGGTGGAGACGGTCATAATCGCGAGCCAGAGACTTTTTGGGTTTCAAAGGGTTATGAGGAGATACGACGATCCACACTTCGTCCAGGTCGGTATGCGTGGCGAGGAAGTTAGCCAGGATCATGTGTCCGACATGAACCGGGTTGAAAGAGCCAAAGAATAGTCCTGTTTTCTTTTTTGACATATGTCAAAAGGATTCGGAAGAATTATGCAATATGCTGTCCATAATGCGATCGATTTCTTCATCGATCTGTAGTTGTTCTTCGTGGGGGGCATCGACCAGCCAGCGTCCATTTTGCCGCAGGAGCAGAAAGCGTGCCTGATATTGTTCGTACTGATCGCGCAGTGTGCAAGTACAGATGGCGGTATCTGTATTGACTGTACAGTTAATCTGTTGGAAGGTTGTCTGTAAGATCGTGGAGTCCTGCGATTCGGTGCGAATAATGCTTTCCAGCTCCGTCAGGCGTTCCTGTTCAGCCGGGGTGGCTAGCTGCCGGGCATCGTCGAACATATTTTGATCGTAAAATGCCTGATAGGCGCGAAGAACAGCTTCGGGGCTATCGCCAACTACTTCGTCGGGTTCAGGTTGGCAGCCGAGCCCGATGAAGCTCAGTAAGTAAATCAGCGCGATGATGAGGGGCCGATACATAAACCATTGTTTTAGCAGGCCAGGCCTGCTCTTTTTTTGCTGTAAGGCTACTAGTTGCTCAGCATGACCGGCATGACCAGCATCAGAATATCTTCTTCGTCATTATCTTCCCGGGGCAGTAGGATACCGGCACGGGTAGGAGAGGACAGTTCCAGCTGTACCTCGTCAGATTCCAGTACGCCCAGCATTTCTACGAGGAATTTGGCATTAAACCCGATGGTAAGTGGCTCGCCCTCATAGGTACAGCTCAGCTGCTCGGTAGCTTCATTGGAGAAGTCAAGATCCTGAGCCGAGACGGTCAGGCTACCGGCATTAATATTGAGGATAACCTGGTTGGTCGTTTTGTTGGCGTAGATGGCAATCCTTTTTAGAGAATTTTGAAAGTCGGTGCGGGAGATGGTCAGAATATTGGGATTATCGACCGGAATGACAGCATTATAGTCGGGGTAGCGAGCATCGATGAGGCGGCATACCAACTGCGTGTCGTTAAAGTTGAAAAAGGCATTTGCCTTGTTAAAGGACATTTTTATATCATCCCCACCCGGCAAAGCGTTTTTGAGCAGGTTGAGGGCCTTTTTGGGTACGATAAAGGATGTCGACACTTCACTGGATAATTCATTGTACGTGAATTTTACCAGCTTGTGGGCATCGGTGGCGACCATAATCAACTTGCTGAAATCGACCTGAAAATAAACACCAGTCATGGCCGGGCGCAATTCATCAGAGCTGGTAGCAAAGAGTGTTTTGCTGATCGATTGGTTGAGCATATTGGCAGGTAGAGCCACTTCGTCAACAGAGTCGGGCTCGGGGATGGCCGGAAAATCTTGTCCATTCTCGCCGGCCAGCCGGTACTTACCGTAAGAAGAGGTGATTTCGATACCGAAATTCTCATCATCGATAGCAAAGGTAATGGGGTGGCTGGGCAGCGCTTTTAGTGTATCGAGCAGGATTTTGGCGGGCACGGCCACGGAGCCACTTCCTTCCGCATTCACCTCAATCCCCGTGGTAATTGATGTTTCCAAATCGGTAGCAGCAATACGCAGGGTGTTCCCATCGATGGTGAACAGGAAGTCCTCCAGAATGGGTAACACAGGATTCGAGCCAATTGAGCCGGCGGCTAATTGTAACTGTTTTAGTAGTTCTGATGAGGATACACTAAATTTCATAGTAAGATGTAGTTTGAAAGATGGACACCGAAAGCTACAAATTTAAACAGTACGGGGCGGTTTTTCCTAACCAAAAAATACACAGCATGTGGATAACTATAGCAGGAGTCCCTGTGTTTAGAGTATGTGCCCGTAAAAAAGGTGTAAATTTACGTAAATCATTTCGGCCAAAGCATCGATATCTATACCGACTATGGCTAAAAATATAAAGATATGCCTAATCGGCAGCAACCACCACTCACGCATCCGATTCGCTCCCTCGCACTGCCCGTCATTAACGAATTGACACTAGATAATGGCTTGCCGGTTTACTGTATTGCCGACGCCAAGCAGGAAGTGGTGAAAATGGAATGGGTGTTCCGCGCCGGACGTCCTTACGAAGAAAGGGCTATGGTAGCCCGGCAGACACAGCTGATGCTGCGCTCAGGGAGCCGTCAATTCAGTCGAGAACAGTTGGCTGAGAAGATTGATTACCTGGGGAGTAGTTTGAGTTTACCCTTTCACCTCGACACGGCTCAAATTGCGGTATACAGTTTATACAAACATCTGCCGGAAATTATGGCTATCATGGCCGACATGTTGCAGTATCCGACATTTAGCAAGCAGGAGCTCGCCCAGCTTAGTAAGCGGCAGGAAGCTCAATTGGAGGTAGAGCTAGAGAAAAATGAGGTGGTTGCCCATCGCCAGATAACGGAATTGTTATTTGGGGCAACACATCCTTACGGCTATAATAGCAGCAAAGAAGGCTACCGGTTAATTAGCCGTGAACAATTAGTCCATCACTACGAAGCATTCTATCACCCGGCTAATACACAAGTGTTTATCGGAGGGAATATTCAGGAAAAAGACATAGCCTTACTCAATAAATTCTTTGGTCAACAGCCAGTGTTGCCCGCAGCAAAGAAGCCGGTTTTGGGCAGTTACCCGGAATTGCCTAAAGTTCCACAGATGATTACCGGAAGTACCGGTGTGCAAAGTGCCATTCGTCTCGGTCGGCGTCTTTTCACCTACAATCATCCGGACTACGCTGGTCTTTATGTGTTGAACACCGTGCTTGGCGGTTATTTCGGATCGCGGTTGATGACTAATATTCGGGAAGAGAAGGGCCTGACCTACAATGTGCACTCCTCGCTTGATATCATGCATTACGATGGGATGTGGTTGATTGGCTGCGAAGTAAGTCCGGAACACACGCAGACAACGCTGGGAGAGATCGAGCGGGAAATGGACAGGTTACAGACCGAGTACATTACTGAGGCAGAGCTAGAGATGGTGCGTAACTATCTGCTGGGTAACATGCTGACGATGTTGGATGGCCCTCTGAATAGCATGGAGGTTATAATGACCCTAAAGACGGAGGGCCTGACCGATGCCTTTTTTCATCACTGGGTCGACACGATTATCCGCATTACTCCGGAGGAACTGCGTGCCCTGGCCCGGCAGTATTTACCAATGGACGATTGGGTAATCTTGGTCGTGGAGGGAGTATCGGGCAAAAACCCAATAAATCCGGGTAGGACAATGAAATAAACCCGGCAATTTTTCCTATAATTAAGAAAATTGCGTTGCTTTGCGGGGACGTGCTTATAATTACCTGGTCAAGTAGGTACTTTGGTAATTAGTGAGCAAAAAGTAAAGAACAATTACGTATCCGTATATTTAGTATTGCTCCCGTCTTTAAGGATACAATAAGAATAAAAACGTACCGTTTGGGGTACGTTATGACGATTAATCAGGTTAACCCACGTTAATGAAGCTGTTTAGTTTTTTCAAGCAGGAATTGGCCATCGATTTAGGTACGGCTAACACCCTCATCATTCAGGATGGAGAAATAATGGTGGATGAGCCCTCCATTGTAGCGATCAACCGTAAAACGGGGGAAACTATTGCCGTAGGCCGTAAGGCTATGCAGATGCACGAAAAAACCCACGAAAATATCAAGACCATCCGTCCGTTAAAAGATGGAGTTATTGCTGATTTTCAGGCAGCGGAGAGCATGATCGAGGGGTTAATTCGCATGATTGGTACGCGCCGTCGCTTTTTCACGCATTTGAAGATGGTTATTTGTATTCCTTCCGGTATTACGGAAGTAGAAAAGCGAGCCGTTTTTGATTCTGCGGATCATGTGGATAGTAAAGAAACCTATCTGATTCACGAGCCTATGGCGGCAGCCCTGGGTATAGGCCTGGATGTCGAAGAGCCAATGGGTAATATGATCATCGATATCGGAGGAGGAACTACCGAAATTGCCGTGATCGCATTGTCGGGAATCGTCTCTGATCAGTCAATCCGCACCGCTGGAGATGAGTTGACGAGCGACATTGTCAGTTACATGAAGCGGCAACATAATATCTTAATCGGTGAACGGACGGCCGAGCAGATCAAAATTCATGTGGGGTCTGCTTTGCACGAACTGGAGACTCCTCCGGACGACTTTGCGGTTAATGGCCGCGACCTGATGACTGGTATTCCCAAACAGATTAAAATTTCCTACACGGAAATTGCTCATTCGATTGATAAATCAGTAACCAAGATCGAAGACGCTGTACTGAAGGCACTGGAGTCTACTCCACCCGAGCTGGCTTCTGATATTTACAAAACAGGTCTTTATTTGACGGGGGGTGGTGCCTTGTTACGTGGACTGGATAAACGGCTATCCGACAAGACAAAATTACCCGTGCACATCGCCGATGATCCACTGCGTGCAGTTGTACGAGGCACCGGTATTGCACTGAAAAATACGCACCGGTTTTCTTTCCTCATTGGTCGCGACAGTGTAAAATAGGTGTGTGCTGATCCGGTGAGCGGCAGTCTGCTCAACATTTTTAAGGAGATTGCTGAAATTACTATCATAGAGCGTGCACCTTACATATAGGCATTATTATGACAGCTCTACTACGATTTCTCACCAGGCTGGGGCCAATCTTTCTTTTTCTTCTCCTGGAAGCAATCTGTATGTACCTGATTGTTACCTATAATGATGCGCAAGGGCGTATCTTCTTCAGCTCGGCCAACCGGGTGACCGGCCGTGTTTCCAGTGGGACAGCTTATATCCGGGATTATGTTGGTCTGCGGCAGGAAAATCAGAAACTTTTAGAGGAAATTATCGAGCTAAGGCAAAAATTGGGTAATGCCTACTACGATAATACCGTCAGTATTGATACTGCACTGGCTGACTCCACGGCGCTGCCTCTCTATACCTATATCGATGCGGAAGTCATCAATAATTCTATTAACCTGGCGAATAATTACCTGACGCTGAATAAAGGGGAAGAACACGGTATTCGACCGCATATGGGCGTCATTGCCAGTGATGGTATTGTTGGCATTGTCCGCCGGGTCTCTCCTCATTATTCGAGTATTATGTCAGTACTAAACACCCGTACGCGTATTACAGCCGATATCCGCAATAAAGGTTATTTTGGAGCCCTGGTCTGGCGACAACAAGATCCGCGCTTTATGTACCTGGAAGATGTACCTAAGCACCATTTCGTCGAATTGGGGGATACGGTGCAGACCAGCCGTTTTTCTCGTATTTTTCCGGAAGGGATTGAGATCGGGGTTGTGGAAGATTTTCGCATACCGGATGGGGCCAGTAATTACGAAATTAAGGTGCGCCTCAATACAGACATGGGGCGCCTTCGAAAAGTATTGGTCGTTAATAACCTAATGAGCCAGGAAATCGAACAACTCGAAGAGCAGACAAGTAATGAGTAGTAGCGCTATTGCCAACATAATCCGTTTTATCGGGCTGGTACTTCTACAAGTACTTGTGCTTAAGCAGATCGAGCTGGGGCCGATTGGAGGCAGCGTTGTCCGGTTCTATGTGTATCCGCTGTTTATCTTATTGTTGCCTTTTCGGATGTCGAGGGAAATACTACTCCTGCTCGGTTTCCTGTTAGGTATTACCATTGATCTGTTCTATGATTCGGCCGGATTACATGCCAGTGCTTCGGTATTTATGGCTTTTGCGCGCACCTACGTTTTACGAGGTATTGAACCTAGAGCCGGATATGATAAATCAAAAGGGCTTACCCCTGTGCGGATCAACTGGAACTGGTTCGCACGATATAGTGGAATCCTGATCTTTTTACATTCGCTTTGGTTTCACGTCTTCGATACGTTTAACTTTTCCCTACTGGGAACGATTCTGTTAAAAACTATAATTTCTTTTGCCTTTTCCCTACTGTTTATTTTTATTTTGGTACTGATTTTCAATCCAAAAGACTAATTTTTCCTGTGGTTGACCAGCATTCTTCTCGTAAAATGTACATTCAGTTGCTGCTGCTCGTCAGTGGGCTAATTCTGGTGGGAAAGGCCTTTCAACTGCAGGTACTGTCCGATGATTATCGCCGTCAAGCTACCGGGGTAGCGGTCGATCAATATACCCTCTATCCGTCGCGAGGGTTAGTTTACGACCGCAATGGAAGTTTACTGATCGCCAACCGGCCAATGTACGACCTGCTGGCCACCTACAATCAGCTCGATCCAAATATGGATACCCTGCGTTTTTGCCGGCTTCTGGGTATTGATCGCGCTTATTTCGAAGATAATATTGAGCAAGACTGGAGAAGCCCCCGATTCTCAAAGTCGCTGCCGTTTGTTTTTCTCAGCAAGATTTCTGCCGACCGCTTTGCTCGCTTCCAGGAAAGCCTTTATGAGTTTTCTGGTTTCGAAATCCAAAAGCGGAATGCGAGAAATTATCCCCATGAGTCGGCAGCCCACCTGATGGGGTACATCCGGGAAGTTAATGCGCAAGAGGTAGACGATTCATCGGGCGTCTACGACCCCGGCGATTACATTGGTGCCGGTGGCCTGGAAGAGGCTTATGAGCGCGATTTACGCGGAGTGAAAGGGCTTTCTTTTATCTTGAAAGATAATGTAGGACGCATTGTAGCCCCTTTTCACGGCGGCTCACAGGATCGCTTGCCCGAAAGTGGAGATGACCTTATCTCATCTATCGATCTGGATTTACAGGCTTATGGCGAAAAGCTTATGCAAAATAAGATCGGCGGGGTCGTAGCCATCGAGCCTAAAACTGGCGAAGTGCTGGCTATGATTTCCTCGCCCGGCTTTAGCCCGCAGGATCTGTCGATCAATAATCCTGACCGGGGAGCCATTTATAAGCAACTTAGCAACGACCCCAACAAGCCGCTTTTTAACCGGGCCATTATGGCGCAGTATCCTCCGGGGTCGCTCTTCAAGCCTATTTTAGGGCTGATCGCTTTACAGGAGGAAACATTTCCGCTCAATCGAACGCTTGCCTGCAACGGAGGTTGGTACTATAATGGACGGTTACTGCTAGGGTGTCACGGCCACCCTACCTGCCGCAACATGACGGAAGCCATACAGTATTCCTGTAACAATTATTTTGTTCAGGTATTCCGGGAGACGGTTGATCAATTTGGATTCGATAACCCCAATCGGGGATTGGATACCCTTAATGCTTACCTTACTCGCTTTGGTATGGGTCGGCGTCTGGGGATTGACTTCCCCGGAGAGAAGCCCGGCAACCTGCCGTCTTCTGCATTCTTTGAGCAATGGTATGAAGGGCAGAATTGGAATTCTATCTGGATTAGATCACTGGGTATTGGTCAGGGAGAATATTTGACCACTAATCTACAGCTGGCAAATATGGCGGCCATCATCGCCAATCGGGGATGGTACAAGCCTCCCCACCTGATCAAAGGATACCGCTACAATACTAAAGCTATTGACCCTAAATATCAGGAGTCTCATCATACCGGAATTGATCCGGAGCATTTCGAACCAGTCATTGAGGGAATGGAAGGGGCCGTGCGCAGCGGAACAGCCCGGGCCGCATTCATTGAGGACATTTCCATTTGTGGTAAGACAGGAACGGCCGAAAACCCTTTTGGCGAAGACCACTCTATCTTTTTCTGCTTTGCGCCCCGGGAAGATCCACAAATTGCCATGGTCGTCTATGTAGAGAATAGTGGGTTTGGAGGAACATATGCGGCACCCATCGCCAGCTTGATGATTGAACAATACCTGGAGGGAGAAATTCGCGGTGCGGCCCGTGAGTGGCTGGAAAACCGTATCTTAAATGCAAATTTACTTCCATCCCAAACACCTTAGATGAATGCCCTGATCCATCGGCTTTTTTTGGGCGCAAGCCACCTGGGCCTGATTTTCCTGTATCTGGCTACAGGTATTAATACCCTGTACGGTCAATCCCTCAAGCTAGTCTTTGCGGGTGACATCATGATACACGACGGACAGCTCCGCGCGGCAAAGCAAAACGATGGGACATACGATTTCTCTTCTTCTTTTCGATACGTGGCGCCTATTTTACAGGAAGCCGACCTGGCTATTGGCAACCTGGAGTTGACGCTTCCCGGTCGCCAGCCCTATGCCGGTTACCCTAATTTTCGGGCTCCAGATACACTGGCGGGTACGCTAAAGGACGCTGGATTTGATGTTTTGGTCACCGCCAATAACCACGCTAATGATAGTGGCCGTAGGGGAATTTTGCATACACTCGATGCCCTGTACAAACGCGATGTACTATATACGGGGACATTTGCCGATTCGCTGGAGCGAGATACGACCTACCCTCTGCTAATAGATCGTAATGGGTTTCGGTTGGCCCTGCTCAACTATACCTACGGCACCAACGACCCGCATATTTCCGAGCCCTGCATAGTCAATATGATTGACACCGCACAGATGAAGCGTGACCTGGAGCGTACCCACCGGCAAAATCCTGATCTGACTATTGTGTATATGCACTGGGGAGACGAATATCACCTCGATGAAAACGAGGAACAAAGTCAACTGGCTCATCGCTTATTTCATTGGGGCGCTGATTTGATTGTGGGGGCTCATCCCCATGTTGTGCAGCCCGTCAAGTTGTTACACGATTACCGGAATGGGCAGATGCGGCGCGGACTGGTCGCTTATTCGCTGGGTAATTTTATCTCCGGGCAAATAAAAGAAAATACCGATGTGGGGCTATTGCTGGAAGTAACACTAGAGCGCCATCCTCTTACGGGAGCGGTCGTGTTCGGGCAGCATCAGTATGTTCCTGTATGGCGTCATCGGGGCTATACCGAGGAGGGGCGACGTACATATACCGTGATTCCGGTATCGGCTTTTGCCAAAAAGGAAGACAACACTCTGCCGGGAGCGGATCGACGTACTATGCTTGGTGTCGGAGGGCGTATCCGAAAGCATTTACGGCGTTTTCATAGTTCAGAGAGAGTGGTATCTTTACCGTCATGGAAGAACGAAAAGATGCAATGACAGTCTCCGCAATTGTCGCTGTTGCTAAAAACAGAGTTATTGGACGGGGTAATAACATCCCCTGGTATCTCTCTAATGATTTAAAATACTTCAAGAAGACAACGCTCAACCACCATATTATTATGGGGCGGAAAAGCTTCCAATCGATCGGTCGCCCCTTACCAAAACGGACAAATATTGTGGTGACGCGCGATCCGTTTTTTGCGGCCAATGGGTGCCTGGTGGCGCATAGTGTCGAGGAAGCCTTAGGCCTGGCTTACGATAATGGGGAAACCGAAGCTTTCATTATCGGAGGAGGTCAAATTTATAGCCTCTCCAGTGGTTTATGGGACCGCCTCTATCTAACCGAAGTCGACTACGAACCTGAAGGCGATGTTTTCTTTCCTGAGTTGGATTGGTCAGACTGGCGTTTAGTGTCCAGTGATCCCTACCCGGCTGATGCCAAAAATGATCATGCCTACACCTTCAAGGTATACGAACGCCTGTCGGTAGCGGAGGAAGAATAGCACCACCCTTGCTGCCGGTAAACGCTACGGTCTTCTGCGGGTACTACGGGGAAAGTGCAAACGAACCTATAAGCGTTTACCAAACACTTATGATTGGCAGGTAGCCGACAAAGCCGCATGACTGCCTTGTGTGGTATATGAATTGCTGGCATTTTTCGTAGAAAAAACCAGTATGAAGGAAGAGTTGCTGCACTACATCTGGCGGTTTCAGCAATACCGGGCCTGTGATCTACGCACTACACAGGGGGAGCCCCTGCAAATCATTAATCCCGGTTTCTACAACACAGATGCCGGACCTGATTTTCGCGAAAGCGAGGTCAGAGTCAGTTCTACTCGTTGGTATGGCCACGTGGAAATTCATGTCGCATCCTCCGATTGGATAAAGCACGGGCATACCCATGATTCGGCTTATCAAAATGTGGTACTGCACGTGGTACTGGAAGAAGATGAGCCTATTCTGCGGGCTAATGGCACCCGCATTCCGTGCCTGGAGTTGCATTCGCGTATTCGTCCCGAGTTGTTACACACCTACCGGAAATTATACCAAAAACCACATGCGATCCCCTGCGCCGGGATGCTGCATCAGGTACCAGAATTAACGCGAAAACTATGGCTGGATCGCCTGCAAATTGAGCGACTGGAGGAGCGGGCCGAACGGACGCTCCGCTGTCTGCAAGCAAATACAGGCGATTGGGAAGTAACGTTTTATCAGCTCTTAGCACGGGGGTTCGGCCTGCGGGTAAATCAGGACGCTTTCCAGGAACTAGCCGGTCGCACTCCGTTGAAGTTGCTGCGACGCCACCGTCAGCAGTTATTTCAACTAGAAGCCTTACTGTTTGGGCAGGCAGGGTTGCTACCGGGGGCACCTCAGGAGGCTTATCCGCAGGAATTGCGCAAAGAATACCTCTTTTTACAAAAGAAGTATCAACTCCGTCCGATGACCGGACAGGAATGGAAATTTTCCCGCATGCGTCCCGCCGGCTTTCCTACCGTACGGATTGCTCAATTTGCCATGCTTTTACACCATACTGATCACTTATTCAGCCGGGTGATGGTCATCGAACGGGTAGAAGAGGTCTATCACCTGTTAGCCGTGAAGGTCTCTAACTACTGGGCGACCCACTACCGGTTTGGTACACTGGCCAGGTTTGGTGAGAAGCGTCTGGGCAAACAAGCCATCCAGCAAATCATTATTAATATCATCGTTCCCTTCCTTTTTGCCTACAGTAAAGTGCGGGCTTCAGACAAGCACCGCCAGCAGGCCGGACAGCTCCTGGAACAAGTCCCGGCCGAAAGCAACCGGATACTGCGCGCATGGAAAAAACTGGGCGTGGACGCAGAGCACGCCGGCGACAGTCAGGCATTACTCCAACTGCGCAAAGAATACTGCGATGCCCATCGCTGCCTGGAGTGTGGGATCGGCACCTGGTTGCTGCGGCAGGAGAAGAAGGAGTCGTCGATGAAATAAGGTGAGGTAGTACCAAATCTATAAATTTTTCAAAGGACTTGCTTGAGTGCTAAACATAGCATCTCACGTAAAAATAAGAAACCCGGTATTCTGCTCGAGCAGAATACCGGGTTGTGGGGGCAGCACCGGGGACTGATTACACGTGGAGTGCCCGGTTGCCGGTAGCGGCAAGAGCAGCTTCCTTGAGTGCCTCCGTGTAGGTTGGGTGAGCATGACTCATACGGGCAGCATCTTCAGCAGAAGCCCGGAACTCCATGAGCGCTACGGCTTCGGCAATAATATCCGCTGTACGGGGCCCTACCATATGTACACCCAGAATTTCGTCGGTATCCTGGTGAGAAATCACCTTAATCATTCCTTCAGTATCCATACTGGCACGGGAGCGCCCTAGCGCTTTGAAGGGGAATTTACCTACCTTATATGGGACACCGTCTTGTTGTAGTTGACCTTCTGTACGGCCAACACTGGCCACTTCCGGCCAGGTGTAAACGACGTTGGGAATGAGGTTGTAGTCGATATGCGGCTTCTCGCCGGCGATCAGTTCGGCAACCATCACGCCTTCCTCTTCAGCTTTGTGGGCCAACATAGCCCCACGCACTACGTCACCAATCGCGTAGATATTGGGCTCAGCGGTTTGTAGTTCTTGATTGACCTCCACCCGTCCGCGATCATCAAGGGCCACACTGGTGTTTTCCAGCCCCAGATTATGGGTGTACGGTCGCCGGCCGATGCTGATCAGGCAATAGTCGGCGTCGAGGGTAAAGGTATCGTCGCTATCCCGCTTTTGCACGTCTACTTTTACTTTCGTTTTGAGGGCTTCGACGTTGTTTACTTTATGCTTGAGGTGAAACTTGACACCAATTTTTTTCAGGGCACGCATCAACTCCTTACTGCAATCTTTGTCCATGGTCGGAATAATTCTGTCCTGGAACTCGACCACCTCTACTTCGGTGCCGAGCCGGGCGTAGACCGAACCTAATTCCAGGCCAATAACACCCCCTCCGATAATCACCATGCGCTTGGGTACTTTGGTAATGTTGAGGGCTTCGGTGGAGGTGATAACGCGGTTTTTATCATAGTTGAACGCGTCCGGTGTAATGGGTTTGGAGCCGGTGGCAATAATGACCTTTTCGGTTTCCACCTCTTCCGTGGTGCCATCTTCTTTGGTCACCTTAATTTTATGAGCATCGATGAAAGACCCATGACCGTGATGGACATCAATCTTATTTTTTTTCATGAGGAATTCGACTCCCTTGACGGTTTGTGCCACAACTTCATCTTTGCGGTTGATCATTTGCGGCATATTGACCTTGAGGTCTTTCAGGTCGATTCCGTGATGTTCAAATTTATCCCGGGCATTGTGGTAGTGCTCCGACGAATCGAGCAGGGCTTTGGAGGGAATACAGCCCACGTTGAGGCAGGTGCCGCCCAGAGCTGCGTAGCGTTCAATGATGGCTGTTTTCATACCCAGCTGGGCACAGCGAATGGCTGCTACATAGCCTCCTGGACCTGAACCGATAATGGTGACATCGTATTTCATATTCTAATCGATTGAGAAGTGTATTTATTTTTTGTTGTTTTGATCATTGTTGGGGCGGTTGCCTTTGTTTTTACCACCACGAGAACGGGACTTATCTGATTTGGGACCGCCTTTTTTGGGGTTGTGCCGCCTTTTGTTCTGGTTACGCCCGCCGCGATTGCGTTTATTCTTTTTCTTCTTACGACGTTTTTTCTCCTCCGGAAGTTCAATTTCTCCCGTTACGTCGGCAAATTGAATTTCCTCTTCCGGCTCTTCAAAAATAAGTGCAGAGCCAAATTGAGCAAAATCTTCGGGAAATTCCCCCTGACGGTTCATATCCCGGATTTTGGTAGCACTTTCCACCGTTAATGGATAGACCTTGCCACGGCCACGCTCGTGCGTGTAGGCATAGTACATGATTCCCTTAAAGATATCTGTTTTTAGCAGCACCGCCTGTCCGGCCTGCGTCTTTAATTTATCAGCCTGCTCGGGGAAGGCTTCGAGCGCTTCCATGTAGGTGTCGAGCTCGTAATTGAGGCAGCATTTGAGGCGACCACACTGTCCCGACAGTTTAGCCTGATTGATGGCCAGGTTTTGGTAGCGAGCGGCTGAAGTGGAGACGGATTTAAAATCGGTTAGCCAGGTAGAGCAGCACAGCTCGCGGCCGCAGGATCCGATGCCACCAATACGGGCCGATTCCTGACGGGCGCCAATCTGGCGCATCTCAATTTTTATGCGAAACTCTCTGGCGTAATGGCGAATGAGTTCCCTGAAATCTACCCGTCCATCAGCGGTATAGTAAAAGGTAGCTTTGCGCTTGTCGCCCTGATATTCTACATCGCCAATTTTCATATCTAAACCGAGGGTACGGGCAATAGCGCGCGCACGCACCATGGTGCTATGTTCGAGGTCGCGGGCTTCGGCCAGGCGTTCGAGGTCGCGTTCGTTTGCTTTGCGAATGACCTCGTGTAATACGTCTTCTTCCCGGGTCTTTTTCTTTTTTAGCTGCAGCCGAACCAGTTCGCCGGAGAGATCTACCTCTCCTATGTCGTAGCCATTACCGGTTTCCACCACCACCATGTCGCCGGTAGAAACATGAAAATGATCGCGCTTGCGGTAGAATCCCTTGCGGGCACCGTTCTTAAATGACACTTCAATAATATCAAAAGGATCGCTGTCAAAAATATCCATATCCGACAGCCAGTCATAGGTGTTGAGGCGGTTGCAGCCGCCGGTCGAGCAGCCGCCGTTACTGCGGCAGCCATTAGGTTTTCCATCACCGCCCACTGAGCATCCTGTACATCCCATAATTTCTTATTTATATAAAGCAAGAGGCAGCACGCCACCCCTTGTCGTTGTTAGCTAATTGATGCGGGCGCTTTACGCCTCAGCACCTGATGTAATTGTATACCGGCATCGAGCATGCGAATTTTCGGATTTGCATTTCGCTCAATGTGGTAGTGGCATTCGGTCAGCAACGTTACAATAGCCTCCATCTGATCTACTTCCGTAATGCCTGCTAGTTTTATTGCTGCATTTCGCTCTTTTGGCTGCAGCCTGATATCTTCCCGTCCGGTCACTTTATGAACGAGTAATTCGCGCATAAAGTGTAGCGCGTAAAAGAGGAAATGTTTTTGATTTTCACGTCCGAGCTTGGCGAATTGTTCGGCCCATTTTACCAGCTCGACACCATGGCCCTTATACCCCTTGCGCATCCATTCCAGGAACAGATCAGCATAATTATCAGCTTTGTCGGCAGCCAGCTTGAGGGCAGTATTGAAATTGCCTTCGCTCAGGTGCGCAATGCTCTTCAGACGCTCGCCGAGTTGTGGATGTTTCTGCTGTAGCCCCTGAATTAGGTCTTCGTCGGTTAAGGTGGGCACCTTAACCAGTTGGCAACGCGATAAAATGGTATTCAGGATGCGTTCGGCCGATTCGGCAACCAGGATAAAGTAAGTGTCAGCCGGAGGCTCTTCGATAATTTTGAGCAGGCGGTTACCTTCTTTAGCCAGGTACTCGGGCATCCAGATCAACATTATTTTGGCGTTAGCCTCAAATGTCTTCAGACTTAATTTTTTGACAATGGATACACATTCCTCCCGGGTGATATTGCCCTGGCGATTCTCCGCTCCGATACGCTGTAGCCAGTCGTTGGCATTGAGGTACGGGTTGTCGAGTAGGGCTTCACGCCAAAAACCGAGAAAATGGTCGCTGATGGCTTTACTGCCCACGGTGGGAAAGGAGAAGTGCATGTCGGGATGAATAAGTTTATTCATCTTGCGGCAATGGGCGCACTGACCGCACGCATCATCAGGGCCGGGCTGTGCACAGAGTAAATATCGGGCATAGGCAAGCGCCAGGGTGAGCTTACCACTACCCTCGGGCCCCATGAGGAGTAGGGCATGCGGCGTCCGTTGCTGCTGCACCATTTGGCGCAGCGTGTGCCGGGTTGATTCCTGTCCGATGACTTGTGCAAAGTACATACGTCTGTTTTTATTGACGTACGCTGCCCGGACAAACGATGACTAGGATACACCTGCCCATTCGAGAATAATATCATCGAATGGACTCACTGAAGAAGGAAGGTTTTGCTGTAGATGACCGTTTTCGTCAAGCAAAAATTTATGAAAATTCCAGTTTACGGAGCTGTCGAGCACCCCGTTCTCGCTTTTTTGTGTAAGCCAGCGATAAAGGGGATGTTGCCTGGCCCCTCTAACCTTTATTTTTGCCGCCATCGGGAATGTTACCCCGTAGCGCGTAGTACAAAATGTCTGTATTTGCTTATGAGTACCCGGCTCCTGTCCTCCAAAGTCATTGGAGGGAAAACCGATGATAACCAGATGATCCTGGCATTGCTCGTAGAGTTCCTGGAGTTGGGCATACTGGGGCGTATATCCGCATTCGGAAGCTACGTTGACAATCATTATTTTTTTACCAGCAAAATCGGCAAAATCAATATGCTGATCATTAATTCCTTCTACAGTAAATGTGTGTATGCTATCCACGGTTGTTCAAGTGTCTGCGTACAATTACAAAAGTAACAAAATTTACGATCCTAAAATGTTAGCCCGGATGATGCATAAGTTTTTCGTAGTGAGCGGCACAAATGGTAGCCAGGCATGGCAGGTCCTGTGAAATGCCGGAGGCAAAGCTTCGCTTTATTGCCCAGGGCACCACGTAATCGATCAATGCGTACATAATCCGGGTTAGGATCGTTTTATCCCCCTGAAAGCCATCTTGTAATCAGATGGCTTGGGCGACGACCATTCCTCGGCTATCGCCGACAAGATCATAGTAGGACTTTCCGGGCGGAATACCAAAACTCCTGTGGAATGAAAAACAGACAGCAACCATTCTCGTCTCTTCTTGTTATCCTGACAACCATTTAATATCGCTTTATGAGAATAGCAGCCTACCGGCGGGCGCACTTTAATGCTGCCCACCGCCTTCATAATCCAGCCTGGTCAGACGAGAAAAACCAGGAAGTCTTTGGACTTTGCAATAACCCGAATTACCACGGCCATAATTATGAGCTCGAAGTAAAGGTTATCGGTGAAGTAGATCCCGAAACCGGATACCTTATCGACCTTAAAGAGTTGAAAGACCTAATTAAAATACAAGTCGAAAAACGCTTCGATCATAAGAACCTCAATCTGGATACGGAAGAATTTCGGGAGCTGAATCCTACGGCAGAGAATATCTGCTACGTGATCTGGACTATTTTGCGTAAGCACCTGGATGATAAATACGACCTGGCCGTACGATTATACGAGACACCCCGGAATTATGTAGAATATCCAGCCTAGTGCTTGATTAGAAGTAAGAACGTGTTTGGGATTTACTCCCGGAATCATTTTTGCATCCAGCAAAAGTAAATCTCAGGCACACTCTAAATGGGTAGGTAAATTACGTGTGCTCGCAACAGAAAGAGACTCTTGCTAGGGTCGAATGGAGCGCTTGCCAAGGCGTAAGGTCCGTATAACGCCATACTGCCGATTGACGAGCGTTACCAGGTAGATGCCATTGGAGAATTGAGATATATCGTACCGCTTACCCGAAACGGCAGCATAGGTTTTTACCTGGCGCCCCAACATATCGGAAATAATAATTTCGTCGATTCCTTCATGACTGGTCAGCTCAAAATAGTCAGCGGCCGGGTTGGGGTAAAGCTGCAGGTTCGGTGCCAACAGATCCTCTACGTTGGAGACCATGCGTTCCCGCACATCGGGTAAATAGACAATTGTTTCCAGAATTTCATCAGGGCTATCAGCCAGCGCCAGGTCGAGTTCAATACGCCCGGTACCAGCCACGCCATTGTGCAGAATGTACAAGATCATATCGAGGGAGCTGTCGGGCTCCAACATTATAGGTGCATCAAGGCCTAAGCTGGGGTCGACGTTTGAACTGACAATGGGAATGTAGCAGTCAATATTATCGCATACCTGCGTGTCCCACTCGCCGGGTTTGTCAAGCTCCAGGCGAGTCCATTGCAAAAATATAATGGAATCGGTAACGTTGGTGACGCGCGTTTTTAGCTCGAGGTCGATAAAGTCATCGGAAAGGTCAACCTCAAAAATATCGGAGACGACCGTGTCTTCCACAGCAATCGCACCTTGTGCCTGTACCCCCGGAAGGGATAGCAAGCTAAGTGCGAAAAAAAGGATCAAGTGTATAGTTTGCTTCATATATGTCTGAAATCGTATGCCGTGTAATAATTACAGATTCTTTTCAAAGTACATTGGATTTTCTTACCAGGCAATTTTCTACCCTACCTTAATGAATTTTTAACCGCGTCAAATTATGTATTATATGTACCGTAAAAAAGAGAAAAGGTTGCAAAATGCAGGGTAAGATTAATAGGGTGTCCTGCTCGCGGAGTGAACTGTAGCCTGCGTAATGAGACAGTTCACGAAGTGGTGTTGGCGCTACTTTGGGGTTAGTCATCTCCCGATGGAACAAAGCTCTTCACTCTTTTCCCTTAAGGTCGTCATTCGGACAGCTCGTAAAATTTAAGTAGGTTTAATTTGATGTGTCACTATGGGGTGCTAACATAGCAGCTCTAAATTCAGTAATTGCTATGCATATTGTCATTTTAGGAAATGGAGTCAGTGGGGTGACGGCAGCACGTTTTATACGCAAGTTGAGCGACCATTCGATTACCATGATCTCGGGAGAATCGGATTATTTTTTCTCTCGCACCGCATTGATGTATATCTACATGGGGCATATGCGCCTGGAGGATACGCAGCCTTATGAACCCTTTTTCTGGGAAAAAAATCGCATCGATCGTATGCGTGCCTGGATCGAGCGTATCGACTTCGATAAAAAAACGCTACATACCACGGAGGGGCAATCGATCACCTACGACAAACTGGTTTTGGCCACTGGTTCGGCGCCCAATAAATTCGGCTGGCCGGGACAGGATCTCAAACGAGTGGGCGGGCTCTACACCTTACAGGATTTAGATGCGATGGAGGACGCCTCGTCCGACATCAATCGCGCGGTTATCGTTGGCGGCGGGTTGATCGGCATTGAGATGGGCGAAATGTTTCACTCCCGCGATATTCCGGTAACGTTCCTGGTGCGGGAGGAAAGCTATTGGGATAACGTTCTGCCTCCGGAAGAGTCTGATATGGTGAATCGGCATATTCGCGAGCATGGCTTCGACCTGCGCCTGTCGACCGAACTAAAAGAAATTGAAGATGACGGCAAGGGGCAGGCCTGCGCCGTGCATACTTCTGGTGGCGAGCGCATTCCCTGCGAATACGTGGGCCTCACGGCGGGGGTACACCCTAACATCTCCTTTTTACAGAATACCTCGCTAGAGACACAAAAGGGCATTCTGGTCGATGATTATCTACGAACCAATATCCCCGATGTCTACGCGATTGGCGATTGTGCTCAATTGCGGGAGGCCAGGCCAGGACGCCGCCCCATAGAAGCAATCTGGTATGCTGGCCGGATGATGGGGGAGGTGGCCGGCTACAATGTATGCGACCATGCGGTGACCTATGACCCCGGCATATGGTTTAATTCGGCCAAGTTTCTGGATATTGAATACCAGGTATATGGTGACGTACAACCTAATCCGCCAGAGCACCACGCGGCTATTTACTGGGAACATCCGGATGGTCGCCAGAGCATCCGACTGGTATACGACCGGGAGCAGGGGCACATTCTCGGCTTTAACCTGATGGGCGTACGCTACCGGCACGAGGTATGTGAACGTTGGCTTGCGCAAAAAACGCATATCGAAGAGGTACTGCAGAATCTGGGCCTGGCCAATTTCGATCCTGAGTTTTATCGACAGCACGAGCAGGATGTCATCGATCAGTATAATGCCCAGTCGGGCCGTTCGCTAAAGCTGAAGCAAAAGCGAAGCCTGAGTGCTGCTCTACGCTTTCTTCGCTCCACTGTTTCATCGCAATAAACTACCGCTAGCCATGTCAATTATACAAAAAACCGGACTTGCTCTTTTTGTTGTTGCCCTGCTGTTGTTCACGGCTATGTTGGGCATCAATAAGTACCGTTTAACAGCGGATACTTTACCGGTAGATAACGAATACCACCGGGAGGCAATCCTTTCGGTAGCCGATGAAAAAGGCGTTCTGGATAAAGTTTACCCGAGTAGCTTTGCCTTTGTTCCGGCCTACAAAAACGTCTTGCAGGCCGCGCAGCGCTACCTGCAGCAAAAGGCTGCCGACGAAGGTATTCCCGAAGGAGTAGGCGAATGGGATTATAAACTAGGGGACTGGGTTATCAAGGAGTATGTTCTGCAAACGACGAAAGCAGTTAGCTTTGGACCAGTTACTGATCATCCCTTACTATTCCTCTTCCTTACGATTGGTTTGGGCATCCTGGGAGGATTGGTGTACATCCTGCCCCAGTTTGGATGGATTCCAGGGATTAAACACGATGGCATATACCAATCGTCCATGATGCGGGGGCTAAAGGTAGGCTTACGCAGCGTTATGCTGGGGACGGTCATCCTGGGGATAATTGGCTACGGTTTTTTCTACATGGGGAAAAGTTATTTCTGGCCATTGATCACCCTATTGCTGGGGGTGCTAATTATCGGGTTGGTACTATACGTGGAGCGGCAACGCAAGCAGGAACCCCGATCGGCTTCACCCACTATGACTGGTTGGTTGGGCATCGGCACGGGAATTTATTTAATGGTGTTTTACGTGATACTCTACTGGGCGCCCCAACACATTACTTCGTGGATGCTCATGGCCGATCCGCTGAGTTTACAGCTTAGCGGTAATCCGGCCAGTCAGTGGTTCGTTTACGGGATGTTGTATACTATTATTATGCTGGTGATGGGCGTGCGCATGGCTGCTAAGTACATGCACAATCGCTATCAGTTGATTCGCACCGGATCGGTGGTCTTTTTTCAAACAGCCTTTGCTTTTCTAATTCCAGAAATTCTGATCCGCCTTAATCAGCCTTATTACGATTTCAAAAATATTTGGCCGCTCAATTACTCGTTCTTTTTCGATTACAACCTCAATAGTTTACTGAGCAGTGGTGGCCTGGGTATTTTCATGCTTGGCTGGGGTATTGCGCTGATTATGATTGGGGTGCCGGTGATCACCTACTTCTATGGCAAGCGTTGGTACTGCTCCTGGGTATGTGGGTGTGGCGGGCTGGCCGAAACGCTGGGCGACCCCTACCGGCAGCTATCGGACAAAAGCCTGGTTGCCTGGAAATACGAGCGCTGGATTATTCACGGGGTACTGGTTTTTGCGGTGGTGATGACCATGGGCGTACTTTACAGTTACCTTCCTTCCTCTGGTGCCTGGTTTACGCAGCGCGTTTTCCTTGGGTTGATGATTGTCCTACTGCTTGCTGCGATGGGCTACGCGTACTGGCGTTGGAAAAACGGGACCGTTGATCTTTCAAGGCGGGGTATCTATGTAGGATGGGGTGTTACAGCTGTGCTGGTGGCTATCTCTGCGTATCATTTGGTGGTGGGCGATGGACAATTTCTTTTTATGAACAGCAACAACACTCGCACCTGGTATGGTTTTTTGATTGGATCGGCTTTTGCTGGGGTGATCGGTACCGGCTTTTATCCGCTGATGGGGAATCGCATGTGGTGCCGATTTGGCTGCCCGTTGGCCGCTTATCTGGGTCTGGTCCAGCGTTTCAAATCGCGGTTCCGCATTACGACCAACGGAGGTCAATGTATTTCCTGTGGCAACTGCTCCACGTATTGCGAAATGGGGATTGATGTGCGTCACTACGCTCAGCGTGGCCAGGATATAGTTCGCTCGTCTTGCGTCGGTTGTGGCGTTTGTTCGGCCGTCTGCCCCCGGGGCGTTCTTCGTCTGGAAAACAGTAGCGTGGATATCGATACCCGCACTGAGGCCCTGCGTACGCTGCATGTAGATAAGAAAGGGGTAAGGCTGGAGATGTAGCCGGAATCTGGTTAGAGGCAAGATGTTTTGCGTCTGTACGCCGAAGATTGTGAATTTCTGCATTTCTTTCCTGTTGGCGCATGCCGCATAAAAAAGCGGATCCCCACCCTTACGTGGAGATCCGCTTTTGCAAAATGGTAAGCAGGGCCTCTCTGGCCTGCTCACGGGATTATAAACAGCGTACTAAAGAAGTAGATAATGCTACTTCCATCGGCGTGTAGATTCCAGATAAGCACTGGCACCTGGCGTACTGAGTAGCTCGTAGAGGGCTTCCCGGGCGCGGTGCAATTGTGCTTTTACGGTGCCAATGGGCATCTGCAGTTCGGTTGAGATCTCGTCGTACGAGTATTCCTCAAAGTAGCGCAACTCGATCATCAGTTTATACTTGTCGTTGAGGCGATCGAGCGTTGATCGAATCAGCTCCAGGCGTTGTTCGCGAATGACTACCTGTTCGGGGTTGAGGGAGGCGGAGCGCAGGTTGCGGGAAAAATCCTGCTCGCTATCCTTTTCGATGGGTTCATCGATAGAAAGCGTATGCAGGCGCTTCTTGCGAATGTGATCGATACAATTATTAATGGCAATGCGAAAGAGCCAGGTGCTAAAGGCATACTTGGGCCGATAGCTTTCGAGGCTGCGAAATGCTTTGCCGAAGGCTTCGAGGGTGAGGTCGTCGGCATCTTCTTTGCTGTTGACCATTTTTTTGATCGTGCGATAGATAGAATCGCGGTACCGATCCATCAACTGACCGAAGGCCAGTTGGTCGCCACTGACAGCCAGTTGAATGAGACGGTAGTCGTCACTCACGGCGTGGGCGTGTCCTGTTTGTTGTAAGGCTACTGCTTCCATTTTTCTTGTCTTGAATATCCGGTGTTAAACAATGCCGGTGCAAAGACAAGGTAGTATAGGGTGTACAGAGCATCCATGAGCGGGATCCAGGGCCAGAGAGCGGAATCCTGAAGCAAGCGGAGGATGCGGCGGTACTGCCAGCATACTACCAGTAATCGCACCGAATACGCGATACATGACCACATCCATTGTGTTGGGAATACTACCAGTAACAGCAGCAGGCTGGCGTAATGACCGAAATGGCTGATCGCCAAAAGGCCGAGGGCCAACTTGTGCTGAGGTTGGTAGTGAGTACCCACACTCAGGTGTCGTCGTTTTTGGTAGTAGTAGTCTCTCCAGTTGCTCGCTGGAATAGAATAGGTGAACGCCTGCGCATTGATCACCACCTGGGTGTTTGCTGCGTGCGCTACCTGGTTTATAAACAGGTCGTCGTCTCCGGAGGTCAGGTGTTGATGAGTAGAAAATCCCCGGTGTTGATTAAAGAGGGATTTGGTATACATCAAGTTTCGGCCGACCCCCATGTAGGGATAACCTGCTAAAGCGAATGAAAAATACTGCGTCGCAACGTAGCTCGTCTCAAAGCGAATAAAATAGTCTAGAACCTGTGTTGATTGATGTAGATAAGGACTGTATCCCAGTACTACGCCGTTTTTTTGGCGAAAGCCTGCAACCATGTATTGAACCCAATGGGAACTGGCAGGAATACAATCAGCGTCGGTAAGTAAAATAGCCTCAAAAGATGCAGCGGCAATTCCTTGCGTTAGTGCTGCTTTTTTACCGGCATGGTATTTAATGCCGATATTCATGACACGCAAAATGGGACTTTTTTTCATAAAATCCAAAAGAATGGCCGAACTTTTGTCGGTGGAGGCGTCGTTTACCACAATAATTTCGAGTGGGCGGTGCGTCTGGGCAAGCAAATAGGGCAGATGTTGGCGTAGATTTTCGGCTTCATTACGGGCACAGATAACGATACTCACTGGAGTATTATCCTCAGACGTACAGCGTGTTGGTTGGTATTGTGCAAGGTGGTTGAACAAATACCCCCAGAAGCCAAGTTGCAGGGTGGTACTCAACAGGAGTATGGCCAGCAAGATCTGCTCAAGCCCGATCATGGTCTAGTAATTGGCGCAAGCGCCGGGCGAAGCGCTCAAACTGTCCGGTAAATTTAAGTTGTAATTCCGGTCGTAATGTTTTAATGCGGTAAATAGTGCGGCTGCGATGCCAGTACTGTCGGTAATGCCAGGCGAACAGCCCGGCTGGAAATAAGGTGAGAAAATACAGGAGCGCAGGCCAGGTTCCAAGCCATTGTCCTACCAACAAGGTTTGTAGGATATAAAATAACGGCACGGTGATCAGGCCAAGCACAATTTGTGCGGTTGCCCGGTATTCTTTGTCGAGGAAGGAGCGAGTTGCCACAAAACGGGGAATACCCGCAGCCAGGAAATTATTGATGTAGCCAAAGAGATAAATGGGTAATCCCAGCATTAGCCATGAGTAGTGGCGCACGATAGATTCCTGATGGTTGGCGAGGGCTTCGCTGCTGATATGATGGCGCTGCAGCGCATCGATATAATCGGTAAACGCTATGCGGAAGGATCGAAAATCATTGGGGTGCTCTGCTTCCCACCGGTGTAAGGCGGATAGCAACCGCTGCGCCCGAAAAAAAGCGGCTTCCTGGTTGAGGGGGTCGGTAGCCTGCAACAGGGCTTCCATGTATTTCAGTAGTCGATCTTCTTCCGGAGTACGGGTGTCAATGATCAGGCTACGCATGGTGTCTTCCAGGTGATCAGTAAGGTCTTTGATGGCCTTCCGTTTATTTTGCCGAAAGGCATCCAACCATTCCTCATCCAGTATGGGGGTGCCCACGTTGACCATCAGGCTGGAGCCAAAAGTATCGGCCTCGCTGTAGGTAAACCCAATAGGTAGAATGCGTACCGGTGGGGCATCGGGATATTCTTCGCGGGCGTGCAGTAAAATACGCGCTACCCCTTTTTTGAGAGGCCTTAACTGGCGGCCGTCCTGGCTACCTCCCTCGGGAGCGATGAAGATATGTCCACCTTCCGACAGGTGTTGATAAAGGCGCTCGAAGGAGTCGTCATTGCGCATTCCGGTAATAGCAGGGTCTTGCCGTCGCTTGATGGGAATACAAAACATAAAATCAAAGAAACGGCGCGAAAAAGACGATTGGTACAAGCTGGCATTGACCAGAAAATGTACGATTTGATCGACCCTACCGGCAGCGTTCAGGGCATCGATCAGGGTGTTGGGGTGATTAGTAGCGAGGATAGTGGGGCCTTGCAGGCGAAGACGCTCCCGGTGCAACACGCGGGTGCGGCGGTAGAATATAGGGAAGCTGATGCGTACCAGGAGCTTCAGGTAGTTGTATATCGCTGATTTGATTGTTTGCACCGGCTATGCTTTAAAGTTAAGTAGGAAGTCTTTGATATCACTATCGAAGCGGGCACCATCACCAAAGTGAAATTTAACCTGCACGGGCAGGGGAAAGACGGGCATTTTGTTTTTCGTCATATAAGGTCGATGTAGCTCTAATCGCATAGCATCTTTTTCGGTGGTGAGGATAACCTTTTTATTGGACTCGAGGCGATCAAAATTGGCTTTGAGCTGGGCTACATCGTATTTCGTAAACAAATGGTGATCTTCGTACTCCATCACTTTTACGCTCTTGACCTGTTGGTTGAGGTAATCGGTGAGGTATTCGGTGCGGGCCAGGGCACAGATCAAAATAACATCAAGGTCGGGTTCGAGCTTAAGGCGGTATCGTGGGTCAAGCATATAATAGGGTTGCCCGTAGTCGTAATAGGAAAAATAGACTCGCTGGTGCGAAAAAGGCTTGATGCGTTCGATCATTTGTTGCTGTTGCTCCGTGGTGATCTTCGGCGGACACTTGCTGACGATAATCATGTCGGCACGCTGGTAGGCGGCTCGCCATTCGCGCAACCGGCCGGAGGGCAGCAGGTAATCATCCATAAATGGATGACTGAATTCCGTGAGCATGATATTAAGGCCGGGTTGTACGGAGCGATGTTGGAAAGCATCGTCCAGTAATACGACCTGGGTCTCGGGATAACGCGAAATAATTTCCGGAATACCAAACGCTCTACTTTCACTGACTGCTACCGTCAGGTCGGGAAATTTGCGTTTAAACTGCAGGGGCTCATCGCCTACATCCTCGGCGGTCATATTGGCCTGGGCAAGAAGGAAGCCCTTGGTCTTGCGTTTGTAGCCCCGGCTGAGGGTCGCCACGTTGAGGTATTCCCTGAGCAAGCGCACCAGGTATTCAATGTGCGGCGTTTTTCCCGCGCCACCAACCGATAAATTGCCGACAGAGATAACCGGTAAATCAAAAGTAATCCCTTTGAGTACCCCGTTGCGGTACATCAGATTGCGAAATCCCACGCCTAATCCATAGAGGAGGGAAAAGGGAGCCAGCAGAATTTTGAATAAGGTGCGTTGTACCATATAGTTGTTATCTCGATCACTAGCAAATGTAACGGATTTGTATGGATTTCCGTTCTTTGTGAAAAAGCCATCTATGAAGGCCATGATTTTTGCGGCGGGGCTGGGTACCCGCTTACGTCCTCTGACCGCCAATAAGCCCAAAGCGCTGGTTACCGTTGGCGGTATCCCCCTACTGGAAATTGCGATTCGCCGGCTAAAAAAACACGGCGTTACGGAGTTGGTGGTCAACGTCCACCACTTTGCTGATCAGGTCATCTATTTTTTGCAACAGCAGGCCAACTTTGGTATAACTATCCATATTTCTGACGAGCGACGGCAGCTGCTGAATACTGGCGGTGGCCTGAAAAAGGCCGCTCCCTGGCTGGAGGGCGATCCCTTTCTGGTTATGAACGCCGATGTTCTTACTAACATGGATTTTAGCAAACTGCTGGCGGCCCACCGTAAGGCAGGCGCTATGGCGACGCTCGCTGTGCGGCGGCGTAACAGCTCCCGGCATCTGCTTTTCGACAACGGCGGGCAATTGGTGGGCTGGCAGCACAATCGTACGGGAGAAACAAAAATGGTACGCCATGTACCAGACAAAGAGCGCAACGCCCGTGCCTTCAGTGGGATTCAGGTCATTGACCCTGCGCTTTTTCGGTACTTTCCAGAAGAAACGGTATTCTCTACCATCGATTGGTATCTGGCGGCAGCGGCATACGAGCCCATCCAGGCCTACGAACACGATATGGATATCTGGCTCGATGTGGGAAAACTACCCGCGGTCCAGGAAGCCGAAGGGCTACTGCCTTTTATTGACCTGTAGGCGTTTGGAATGGGGAATGAAAGTGTAGCTTTTCGCCTTCGAGCACTGCCGTAATTATCCTTAACTTCTTAATGGATTTCCTTTCTTATTCACCAAGAAATTTCGAAGTATGAAAATGGAGGTACGTTCTTTATTTCCGATATCCTATTTGCTACACTCAACGTATTGTGCCTTGATGCTTTAGATAAAGGAATCATCAACGTATCATGGAAATATCAATTGCGGTAAGTGTATTTATTGGCTGTGCGGTAGTTATTGCGGTGGCTGGCTATCAGCTGGTGAAGTATGCCGAGAAACTGTCGGCCATCACGGGAATTGGCGAAGCGCTATTCGGAGCTATTTTATTGGGAGCAATCACTTCGCTGGCTGGTATCATTACTTCCGTGACGGCGGCCTCGCAGGGGCACCCCCAGTTGGCCATGAGTAACGCTATTGGCGGCATTGCGGCACAGACGCTCTTTTTGGCTATCGCTGACGTGTTTTACCGCAAGGCTAATCTGGAGCATTCTTCGGCATCCTTTGCCAATCTATTGGTGGGGCTATTGCTGATTGTCATGCTCTCGTTTATCCTCATGGTTATTTTCGCGCCCGAAGTGACATTTTTTCAGATCCATCCCGCGTCTATTTTACTGTTGTTGCTTTATTACGTAGGCAATCGCTTTATCAATCAGGCCAAGAGTGCGCCCATGTGGTTTCCCAAAAACACGGAGGAAACGGTGCAGGATATTCCTGAGGCCAAAGATGGCCATGGCATCAACCTGTCCTGGTTATGGGTCAGGTTTTTCGTACTCGCGGCGGTAGTCGGTTTCTCCGGGTATTTGATCGCTACCACCGGAGTACAGATTGCCCAGGAATCGGGTATGACCGAAGGTCTGGTGGGGAGCTTATTCACTGCGGTCATTACTTCCATACCCGAGCTCATTGTTACGGTGGCGGCTGTGCGGCAGAACGCCCTCACCCTGGCCGTAGCCAATATTATCGGGGGAAACTCCTTTGATGTGCTCTTTGTATCCTTTTCTGACTTTGCTTACCGGGAAGGCTCCCTCTTTCATGCCATTGGCAATGAGCAGATTTTTGTGCTCATCCTCACTCAACTCCTTACGGCCGTACTGATTGCTGGCCTGCTGATCCGGCAGCGCGAAGGTATCGTCAATATCGGCTGGGAAAGCGCTCTGATCATCCTTTTATTTGTGGGCGGGTATGTGATTTTGTATGCCTGACGGGTAGCTTTACTTGCGTCATGAACAGCAGAGATACTCGAAGAAGGCTATCCGACGTTAAGCCTATATGAAACGACTCTTTTGCGGATTATTTACGTTGCTGGCATGTGCAGTATCCGCATCAGCACAAACCGGGTTTTTCGACCGCCTGGCCGATTCTGCTTTGGTACTGACCTACCAGGATGTGCGCTACGATCCGGCGTATTATGCCATTGATTATCCCAATGGCGACGTGCCGCCCGACCGGGGTGTCTGTACCGATGTGGTTATTCGTGCCTACCGCAAGCTGGGCATAGATCTGCAAAAGGAGGTGCACGAAGACATGCGCGCCCACTTCGATCAGTATCCAAAAAACTGGGGACTTAACGGCACTGACCGCAGCATCGATCATCGGCGAGTCCCCAATTTAATGACTTTTTTTGCCCGGCAGGGCAGTACTCAGCCCACATCCCGTTCAGCCGCTGCTTACCAGCCCGGAGACATCGTCTGTTGGGATTTAGGGCGCGGGCTGACGCACATTGGTATCGTGTCTCACCGCTGGTCTGCCGATAAAAAACGCCCCCTCATTGTCCACAACATTGGCTCGGGACAGGTACTGGCAGACTGTTTGTTTTCCTTCACCATCATCGGGCACTACCGGTATGGGCCATAAAAAACAGGTGACCCGGTACCGGGTCACCTGTTACTTTATGGCCCATCGTTTTGGCGAAAGCCTAATTACTAGGCCAGATCAAAACGATCGAGGTTCATCACTTTGTTCCAGGCAGCGACAAAATCGTTGAGGAACTTCTCTTCGCTATCGGCACATCCGTAGACTTCAGCCAGGGCGCGCAACTCAGAATTAGAGCCGAAGATCAGATCCACGCGGGTTCCGACCCACTTCTCCTCACCTGTTTTGCGATCGGTACCTACAAATTCTGTTTCTTCTTCGTTCGTAGGCGCCCAGGTAGTGGTCATGTCGAGTACATTCACAAAGAAATCGTTGGTCAGTTGACCAGGACGATCGGTGAATACACCATGCTCCGAATCGTCAAAGTTGGTGTTCAGTACGCGCATACCACCTACCAAAGCGGTCATTTCCGGCGGTGTCAGGGTCAGCAGTTGTGCTTTATCGACCAACATCTCTTCTGGAGAAGCTGATACGCGGTCTTGTTTGGTGGCATAATTGCGGAATCCATCGGCCATGGGCTCGAGGGGAGCAAAGGCATCGGCGTCGGTCATCTCCGGTGTAGCATCGGTACGTCCTGGTGTAAATGGTACCGTAATGTCGTGGCCGGCATCCCTGGCTGCGTGTTCGATGGCGGCACATCCACCCAGTACGATCAGGTCGGCCATGGATACTTTTTTGTTGCCAGACTGACTACTGTTGAAGGATTTTTGTACGCCTTCCAACGCTCCCAGTACTTTAATCAGTTGGTTCGGTTTGTTGACCGTCCAGTTGTTCTGTGGAGCCAGGCGTAGGCGAGCGCCATTGGCACCACCCCGCTTGTCGGATCCGCGAAATGTCGAGGCTGAAGACCATGCGGTAAAGACCAGCTCGGAGACCGTCAGGCCCGTATCCATGATCTGCTCTTTCAGGCTGGCAATATCGCTTTCGTCAACCAGGTCGTGGTCGACGGCGGGTACCGGGTCTTGCCAGATCAGTACTTCTTCGGGTACTTCGGAGCCGAGGTAACGGTCACGTGGTCCCATATCGCGGTGGGTCAGCTTGAACCAGGCGCGAGCGAAGGCATCGGCAAACTCATCCGGATTTTCGTAAAAACGACGAGAAATTTTCTCGTAAGCTGGGTCAACCCGTAATGCGACATCAGTAGTCAACATGAACGGAGCGTGCTTCACGTTAGGATCGTGGGCATCGGGAACGGTATTGGCACCAGCGCCGTTCTTTGGACGCCACTGCCAGGCACCACCCGGGCCTTTGTATTTCTCCCAGTCGTACTTGAAGAGGTTGTCAAAGTATTTGTTGCTCCATTGGGTGGGGGTATCCGTCCAGGCACCTTCCAGGCCACTGGTAATGGTATCTTTTCCGTGCCCGGTGCCGAGGTTGTTTTTCCACCCCAATCCCATTTGCTGTATGCTGGCACCTGCGGGTTCTGCTTCGAGGTACTCCGCATCGCTGCCGGCACCGTGTGTTTTACCAAAGGTGTGGCCACCGGCAATCAGGGCAACCGTTTCTTCATCATTCATCGCCATACGGCCAAAGGTCTCGCGGATCATTTTAGCGGACTCCATAGGGTCGGGGTTGCCGTTTGGTCCCTCTGGGTTTACGTAGATCAGCCCCATGTGGGTAGCACCCAGTGGCTGCTCTAATTCGCCCTGAGCAAAGCGCTCGGCATTATCGAGCCATTCTCCTTCAGCGCCCCAGTAGATATCTTCTTCCGGCTCCCAGATGTCTTCACGACCACCAGCGAATCCGAAGGTTTCGAAGCCCATAGATTCAAGGGCGACGTTACCGGCGAGGATCATGAGGTCGGCCCAGGAAATTTTCTTGCCGTATTTTTGCTTGATGGGCCATAGCAGGAGGCGGGCCTTGTCGAGGTTGGCATTGTCGGGCCAACTGTTGAGCGGGGCAAACCGCTGCGAGCCGGCACCACCACCACCGCGGCCATCCGAGATGCGATATGTACCGGCACTGTGCCAGGCCATCCGAATCATGAATGGTCCATAATGGCCATAGTCAGCAGGCCACCAATCCTGAGAATCGGTCATCAATTCTTCCAGGTCTTTTTTGATGGCATCCAGATCCAGCTTCTGAAATTCCTCGGCGTAGTCAAAGTCTTCACCCATGGGGTTAGACTTACTGGAATGTTGGCGAAGAATGCTCAGATTCAGCGAATTGGGCCACCAATCGCGGTTGGAGGTACCGCTACCTGCCGTGTATTCTACGGCACCGCCCATGAAAGGGCACTTGCTGGAGTCGTTCACGTCCCAAACGTTCGTGGAGTGGCCGTTTGAGCTGTGGGGATTTTTTGTTTTGTCCATATTTGGTTCGGTTTTTTTACTGTTACTTATGCAAATAAAGAATAATCTTTATTTATAAAGTTTATCTATGTATAAAATAAGCTTATGGCTTTGCGCCTATTAGATAGGATTTGGAATATACAAACCTATGGGCAGAAAACAGAAGAAACCATACCCCGGCTTGTCCAAATTTAGGACTATCGCCATACCGATACATAACGGGCACAAAATGACTGCCTCTGGATTTTTTTTCGCATATTGAAAGCCATACCATTAATTTTATTACCCATGCCTGAAAAGAAGTTTTGGAGTTCCGCAAAAATAGTCAGCTTCAGTGCCATTTTAATCAGCCTGTTTTCCCTGGTCGCCCTGATCTACCAAACTAACCTGATGCGCCTGGAGCAGCAGCTGACGCGGGAAGCCGAGTTGAAGTCCAAGATGCCTTATCTGATGATTGCCAATGAGAATTACGGTGGCCCCAACTACTCGATCACTCTGTTCAACAAAGGCCTGGGGCCTGCCATCATTGATAGCTTTGTCATTCTTACGGAAGATTCCGTTCATCAGATGGATCTGGCTTCCTATTTTCTGAAAATCATTCCTGAGATAGGGAATATTGAGCCTTTTTTCTTTTCCAACCTGTTGGTCGGGCAACTCATTCCGGCCGGTGAGGAAATTAACCTAATCGGTATCGAGAATTCACAGGAAGGAACTAATAAACTACTCCGCTTGCTGGAGGATAGTCCAGATATCGATTACCGACTGATCTACCGCTCGGTCTACGACGAGCGTTGGCGGCTGACGGGGGAAGAGTTTTTTCCGGTGAAGCTGGAGGATTGATTTTGCTTGCGCAAAAAGGGGAATTACCACGTCGTACCGCATCACGGATGAGACGAGGGACATTTACCCGGGGGTAGAAGGAAAAAAGGCAGGGTATGCGGCACCTATTTGGTATATGAAGATTACCGGATCAATAGTGTTCTGATTTGGAATACTATTACCAATAAGTTTAAATATCTTATGCGATCAGTTATTGGTCGTTCTAGAGCAAAATAAATGACTATGCGCCCACTTATCCTCTATATCGCTGCCAGTCTTGATCACTACATTGCCCAACCGGATGGTAATGTCGATTGGCTGCACGCTCCCGAATATACCATCGCAGGAGAAGACTACGGCTATCAGGGGTTTTACGATTCGGTCGATACCATTCTGATGGGCAATAAGACCTATCAGTTGATTGAGGGATTCGAGGGAGCATTTCCTTATGCCGGGAAGACAAATTATGTTTTCTCTCGCAAAGAGGATCATCCGAAAAATGAACACGTCACGTTTGTTTCGGAAGATCTTCCCGACTTTGTTCGTCGCCTCAAGCGGTCGGAGGGACAAAATATCTGGCTGGTCGGCGGCGGTCAGATTAACACGCTATTTCTACAACACGGCCTGATTGATCGCATGATCCTCACTCTGATTCCACGTATGTTGGGTATGGGAATTCCACTGTTTAGCGGACCAACCACCGATCGGTCCTTTACCCTCGAATCTTGTCAGTCTTATCGCTCGGGACTGGTACAGCTTACTTATCAGAAAAAAACATAGCTTTGGGTTGCGCGAAAGCATAATCTATAGCTATGAAGTCCACATCGTTCTTATTGGTTTTGGTATTACTTACGGGCTGTTCCGCACCCGCTGCCCATGAGGCAACTATGCCTACCGTGCACCACCGGGGGGCACTGCGCAATATGATGCATCAGGGCGATATATCAGCAAAGGCGGACCTGCAGGATTGGCAAGACCGCGAGCACCTCTATGCCCTGGGAGCCCTGGAGGCACTCAAGGGAGAAATTCTGGTGTGGGACGGCACACCCTACATGGCCTCGGCCGCTGATGGGGAAGTGGCCATCGAGAATACCTTCGACCGCAAGGCAACGCTTCTGGTCTATGCCGAGGTGACGAATTGGATGCAGGTAGACGTACCTGATACGGTCGATACGTACACTGCATTAGAGAAATTCATAGCCCAGGCTGCCGCCGAAGAAGGGCTGGACACCGAAGCGCCTTTTCCTTTCCTACTAAAGGGGCAACCTGCCACTGCCGATTGGCATGTCATTGACTGGCCGGAAGGCGATACGGAGCATTCGCATACCAAACATCGCCAATCAGGTCCGCACGGTACGCTGGAGCAGCAGCCCATGGATATTCTTGGCTTCTACTCTCAACACCACACTGGCATCTTTACCCACCATACCACAAACATGCATCTACATTTTCGAACGCATGACGGCCGTCTGGTCGGACATTTAGATGATTTGGTGCCGGAGGGGGGAGTGCTGACACTATATTTACCAGAAGAAACAAGGTTTACCACCAACGATGAGTTTTAGTTTCACTGTACTTCGTGCAGGGAACCCCAAACCTCATCGAGTCGAGTATATACTCGCTAGAATTGGCTGGGAAATGCCTGCCACTTCGTGAGCGGTATAGCTTGTATCGCTTCTGTTATTGTTGTAAGAAATGCAGGTAGGTACTCCCCCAATTATTGTTTATAGCATCATTGGGTAGCCCCTCGTCGGTGAGCAGGGCATTGGGATCCTGACTGTTTTTATTCCAGAGCCAGGCAAGTACAGAGACATTAGTAGTCGCGGCCGCTCGCAAAAACGGATCAACCGGCATAAGCCCACTTGCATTTTGTACCCCCACTTCACCGAATAGGATGGCAAACCCCTGATCGTTAATCTGCATGATCCGCTCGGCAATTTGCTGTTCGGAACGGTCGAGCAACCATTTTTCGTAAGCGTGCAGGTCGAACAGTATATTGTGCTGCTGAGGCATAAGATCATGTCCTTTCGCTAAAATAGCATCCGCAGACTGCCCCTGTTCGTTGCCCGGAACAAGGATAATATTCTCAAACGCCTGCACGTCGCGTACGTTGCTGACCATGTCCTGCATGGTGACGAGCCAGCGTTGGTGCGAATACCCATTTTCGTTATTCCAGTGAAAGGGTTCGTTCCATACTTCAAGCCACACATCGGGCTGTTCTCGGAAATGACGGGCTATGGCCCGCATTTTTTGTCGATACTCGGGATAGAACGATTGGTTCATGGGGTTCAGTCCCGTGAATAAGGTGCGTGAGCCATCCTTGTGCACCCAACCGAAAGGGCAAAGAATAGTGATTTGCCCATGCGCCCGGTTTTGGTCTACAATCGTTTGCAGGGGATGGTACCAAACACTATCGCTACCCAGGACCGCACTACCGGAAATTGGCTGTTCGCCGAAGTTGCCAATGAATTCCCGCACGATCGTAATGTTCCATTCCTGCATCAACTTCGGATTATTCAGGCCATAAGTTTGCAGGGCGTTCACTCCCCGAAAAGTCACAGAATGATCCTTATGCATTATATGTTGGCCATCTATGCGGTATGCCGGTGCAGTACTTGTCGGAATGAAATCTTGGTTTTGGCAATGAGTCAACAGAAGTACTGCCAGCAGCGTGCCTACAAGATATAGTGTAGAGGTGGTATTAGTCATAACTGGAGTCAGGGTGAGTATGCATATCAGAAGAAAGGCTGATGATTTCCGTACCTTCCTGCTCCAGATCGTCCTGCATATCCTGGTAAACAGCTTTGTACTTGTAAAATGGAAGGTTGGGGTACAGGTGGTGGATCAAATGATAGTTTTGCCCCAGCAGCAAAAAGGATAATCCCGGGACATCGATAATGCGGGTATGGCGAAAGCGGGCCCGCTCCCGGTGTGGGTGGTGGGGCAACCAATCAAAAGTTAGCGCCAGAAATCCCTGTGCAATAGCTGCGGGTAGAATCCAGATAGTTAAAATAACCGGCCAGCTCAACCAACTGCCCAGGGCAATTAATACGGCAACAAAAACGGACAAAGCGATAAAGCTGACCCGAAGGTCGCGTCTTGTCTGACGGGGAAGCTTTTGGTCGCTACGCAGCAGTTGCCAGGCCCGGTACACGTAAACGGGAAAGATAGTGGTGGTGTGTGTCAGTAAAGAGACCAATGATTGTGCAGCCACCCAATGATCGGGGTCTTTCTCCGGATGGTTGGTATGGGCGTGGTGTCGGAAATGGAGCACCCGAAACAACGGTAGCGGAGCCAACAGCGTGATGCCTGAGAGCCAGCCGATACTCTCATTAAGCCAGCGCCATGCCGGACGCTGCCCGGTGATATTGTAGTGCGAGGCCTCGTGCATTGGTGTAAAAAGCAGGTATGTGGCAATCGAATTGATCAGTACTACCCAACCCAGACTCAGCTTTTCCTGTGCCCCAGCTATGGCAGCCACAAGGTAGCCAGCGGCCGCCACTACTGCCAGTATGATAGTGGGATAGGCAATCTGCTTTTGCTGCTGGTATAAGGCGTCGTTTTGTGTGTGCATAGCTTCAGCATTTGTGATGAATATACCAAATCTACCGTGTTGAATGTCAGGACTACATCACATCTTTTGGGCGAAAGCCAATCAAATGACCTGATACCAGTTGAGCACAAGCCAAAAGCGCTGCCGGGAGCCCGTGCCAAAAAAGGAGTCAAGGCGATAGTCGAGGCCGAGCTCTATTTTTTTACTATCCGTAAACCGGTAACCAAGTACCGAAACCAGCCTGATTTCCAGGTCGTATGTTGTACCCTGCCAGGCACTAAGGTATTCATTGCTCCCTTTGAGGTAAAATTCGGTGGGGTCGGCCGAGCGTCCGTTCAGGGGGAGTTCGGCGGCCAGGCGGTAGCGAGCCCGGAATTCGGTAGCTTCTTCCCGGTCAAACGTCTGATCAGCGGAGAACCGATGCGATAAACGGATACTGGTATAGCTTCTGGTGACAATCAGGTGTTGAATGGTTCGGTGGATAAGTTGGTCGCCCTCAACCCGTAAGAGGTACCCGGCAGCAAGTGAAGTGCGGAGGCCAATCTTCTTGGCGGCGATCAGGGAAAAATCAGTTAACACGTAGTCATAGCCACTGGACTGCTCTTCTATCCTAAAGTCACCTTTCCGCAGCAACTGCCTCGATTCGATCTTACCATTTAGCTTAATATCGCGGGGAAGTTGAGTGCTGATATTGACGGCCGGTAGCATCCCAAACTGGTATGCACGCTGAGCGTACCCGGGCAGGGGGATTGACAAAAGAACAAGGAGAAGAACGTTTTTAAAACTAGTACTCAATGTTGTCGGTGTTTTTCAGCAAAATTCGGGTGGATTGCCGGTAGTCACCGGTAGCGGAGAATAGAAATTCGTACTTGCGGTATACTTTTTCCGCTTTGGCAGAGATGACTAATTCGTAATCCACTTTGATGGATTCAGGCGAGCTCTGATCAAGCAAATATTCGCGCAGGCGCTCGGGCGGCCCGGTATACCTCACCTGTACCTTGTCGATGGCATACTTGTGAAACCGTTGGGTAAGGAAGCTATCTATTTTATGCCGTACTTCCGGGGGCAGCTCTTTCTTCCTGATCTGCACTTCAATATCCTGTAACTGACCATCCGGAGCGAATTCTATGCTATGTCGTTTCCCCCGGTATTTGACTTTGGCCTCCAGCGAGGTGGTGTCCAGGCCAATTTCCCGGTACCATTTCACCCTTTTGCGGAAGCGGAACGCATCAACATAGTCCCGGGCCCGACTATTGACCTCCTCCTCCTTCAGCCGGATTTCTTGCTCAAACTTATTTTGCGCAAGCAGAAAAAAAGGAAAAAGGAGAAGCGTCGGAAACAGTAATCGGTACATACTAAGTATCACGGGTTATTGTTTAATTATATTAACCGATAAAGAGCAGTTTTGATCGCTAAAATGGATTAGCAGCCATCTCAAAAATGGCTTGAGATGGCTGCTAATTCTTGATCAACAAGCAAGAATATGGTATGGCTCCCGTTTTTTTGATTTATCTCTAGCGCTGTTTATTGTCCTAGAAATCCGCGCCATATGGCTTTTTGTAGAGGTGTTTTATCTGGTTTGTGCTGTAGGATCAGCTTTCCATTTGTCGTTTCGGTCGCCACGCCGGCTAGCGCCAGGTATTGCTGAAGGGGAACCTGAGTGGCGCCCATTACCGATTGTTCGAGAAGGTTAGAGAAATCAGTTTGTCCCAAATGATTAGCCCGGTTCAGAATGTCCTGATTGGATATGGATTGTGTTGTTCCCCCTTTGGTTTGATAAAAATATCGCATTAGGTCATCAAGACTATGGAGGTTTTGAGTGTTATGTCTGATCTGTAAATCCAGACAAATGCCGGCAAATAATCCACCGCCATAAACCAGTCCCCAGTGTTGATCTTTTCGTTCTGGAGTGGCTGCTTCGGCAGGAGGCAGCTCGCCAAATCCGGGGTCGTTAACGTAGCGTTGATAAAATAAGCCATTTAGAATAGCTTGTATGCCATTTTCGTCGGCAAGTCCGATGTGGTGCAGTGCTTTCAGCGCATAGTAATTGGTAATCCCCTCTTTAAACCAGTCGCAATGGTTACCAGTGAAATGGAGCGTTTTTCCGTTCCAAAGGTGAAAAAATTCGTGTACGAACATCAGCCAACCTGTCAATTGCTGCTGGGGTGGAGCCTCTGGATTAAGTAACATACTGATGTTGCTACCGATGACCTCACCATCAACCTGGGTCGACTCATTAATGAGTACCAACGTTTTGTCCAATTGCTCACCCGGAACAGGTTGTGGAACGCCTCCCAGTAAATCGATATAATAGTCGAGCACACTACCGGCATAAGCCTGGTACTGATCTTTTTGGGCGGTTACGGCGTCCCCACCGAGGACAAAGAGCAGGGTGAAGTCATCTCGTTGTAGCGCTATCTCTTCGTGCGTGCCCGCAAAAAGAAAGGCCTCTTGCAGTTGTTCCAGACTAGCAACCGTATACATATCGGCTTCCGTTGCATGAAGCGTCCACGGAGTCGTTAGCTGCCAACCGGCGGGTAGGGTATAGCTTACGATTAGGTTTTCTTTTTCCTGGCCATTCATCACAAAGAGGGAGCGTCCGCTAAGCATGGTACCCCAGTCGCGCTGAAAAGCGACACCATCTATACCCCCGGGCCATGACCGTTCCTCGTGGGTTAACTCAAGATCATAATGTACAGTGATGCGCTTCCTGGAAGAACCGGCTTCAACGATCCATGCGGTAGAGTCCCGGGGGGTGACCAGGACAGTATTGCCATACCGATCAATAGCGCGTAGATTGCGGATATATTGGGGCCAGCGATCTGGTACCGGACCATAAGAGCTCATGTATAAAAGAGAGTCATTAAGGGAGAGATTTGCCTCAACGTGTATAACACCTTGCTGGGCATCGGTAAAAGAAATGGCGTACGAATCTGCCTTGGGGCTGCTACTAAAGGCAAACGGTGAGGATAACACAGATAGGCCTAGAGATAATAAAAAAAGATAAACGAACTGCATGTTTTTTGTTTTGTCGTGATCAAGTTGGGGCGCAGAACTCTGGAGCACCTGTTTGAGGGGGATTTGACGCGACAAAAATCATACTGGTTTCAGGGAAGCAGGAAAAACAGTCCTTTTCGGACACTTCGAGCAACTAACATCGTCACTCTTTCATTTTTCCATGGCCTATTGCTTCCGCCAAAATAGTCCTTTTCCTTCACCCACGCGAAAACCTGTGATACGTCCCTTTTTATCGTGCTGAAACACAACCGGATCTCCATCAACGGTCGTAAAGGAATGCTCTGCCTCGTAGTACAGGGGGTACCGACTTTCCTGCACCAAAGCTACGAGTGAACGTTCGCGCGGTTCGTAGCGGATTTTTAGGGTGTCGCTAGCCTCGTTGTGGTATTCACCTTCATAGGCCGCTAGAGTAGTGCGAGCGGGCAGCGAACGGTAGGGGTTCTCGTCGCTCAGAATGAGCCCTTCGCCAGGTATCCACTTGTCGTATTCCATAAAATAGGCTACCGAGCGGGCTTTATTGAAGCCCCGCAGTCGCGCCACGAGGTGTAGCGCACCATCGATACCAGCCGAAATACCGGCCGTGGTGATAAGCGAGTCGTTATCGACAAAGCGCACGTCGCGCCGCACATCGGTATCGGGATAACGTCGTGCCAAATCATCGAGTGCCTGGTGAAAGGTAGTGGCCGTTTGCCCGTTCAGTAGGCCCGCTTCCCCCAGGAAGAAGGCGCCGGTACAGACCGAGAAATAATATTGTGGATCCTGGCTCTTCAGCCAGTTGATCACCTTCGTGTCTTCTGCGCTGGGAGTGGCATTTCCGCCAAAAAAAGCAATAATATCAGCGGCCGGGGCATCGTCGATAGCATAATCAGGTACAACCTTAAGTACGCCCTGAGAAAGAATGGGGTCCCGGGTTTTGGACACTATAAATATGTCAAAGCCGGCGTAAGAAAATACTTCCAGTGGGCCGGCAAAATCGAGGACCTCGACGCCAGGCTGCAGGTAAAAGGCAATAGTAGTGGGTGACTTCATTGTTGATTGAGTTGCCTGTGCGGGTAATAAAGTAGCAAAGGTCAATAATAAAAATAATAAAAACAGGCGCTGGTTCATGTCGGGTTAATTTGGTGAATACGTTGCCTCAAAAATAGGGGGATCGTCCAAACCTCAACAGGACATATATGCGCAGTTTTGGGCCATTATGCATCGCCGAGCAGGGTGCGCAGTTGGTTGAGGCTTTTCAGGCCGATGGCCTGAACGACGGCCGAGTGCTTATGTCCGTCGCGGAGCAGCTGCCGGGCTCGCTCCTGACGCAGCTGCTTTTGGTATTCTCCGATGCTCAGGCCGGTGGTTTTGCGAAAGATGCGCGTGAGATGGCGCGGACTGGTGTGGACCACCTCGGCCAGGTCGGTAATGGTTAGGCCTTCATTCAGGCGGGTAGCGAGTAAATCCTGTACCCGGTGCACGCGATCGTTGAGGTGGTTCCGGTAGCGTAAAAAGACACTAAGCTGCGGATCGTTTTCGCCCCGGCGCAGGTAAAGGACAACTTCTTTGGCAATTTTGGCGGCAAAAGGTGCACCTCGCTCTTTTTCCAGCAGGTGTAGAGCCAGGTCGATACCGGAGCTCACACCGGCACTGGCATATATATTCTCGTCGTGGACAAACAGCCGCTCCCTGCGCAACATCGTCTGTGGGAAAGCGTCCTGGAATTCCTCAAAGTATTTCCAGTGGGTCGTGGTTTGGCGCTTACGCAAAAGTCCGGCGTAGCCAAGCAGGAAGGCGCCGGTACAAACGGAGCAAATGCGAATGTTCCGATCGGCTTGCTCCCTCAACCAGGAAAAAAAGGGCGCACAATGCCCCAAAAATCCAGGATCAGTTAGGGTGGAGAAGTCCATACCGGGCACAAACAGTAGATCGTCTGGCTGCAGCGCAAGTGTTTCGTATGACGCTAACCCAGTAAAGGCCAATCCGGCACTACTACTGACTTCTGATTCATGGAAAAGAGAAATGAAGTGCAAGGAGAAAGGTGCTCCGTAAGTTACGCCTTCCTGAAAGATGTGTATGGGCCCCGTAATATCGAGTAGATGTACCTGAGGCGGAACAAGGAAAACAATTCGGCGAAATGATGACATGTTTAAAGTGTTTTGGGGTATCCCCAGATGTAGTATCCGGCTGTTTTTCCATTCGTTTTTTGGGCATCGCTTATTTCCCAGACATATTGGGGGTTGGCACGCTCGCCAAGCAGCTGCTCAATATCCTTAAACGTGTAGGTCCGCATGAGGGAGGCCTGCCCGTCCCAGGCATACACCAGCGGAATAATGGGGATTACGTAAGTGAACACCACTTGCGTAAAAGAGAGCCCTTTGACAAAGGGTGTCATGATCAGGGTCATCAGAATCAGTATAGATAGTGACAGCGGTAATAAGAGCCACCACAAGAGTACGGGAATGTTGTTTTTGGCCAATTCGTAGATTAGAATAGATTCCCCGTGCTGTTCAGCTGAGCGTAGTAGATCTTTTGCGATAGTCGGGTGCAAATGGTGGAAACTGGCCATCATCGTTTTTAGGCCAGCAGGAGCGTCGGCTATATTCCGGGCGTCGAGCGGTGTGTCAAGATAACGGATGTAGGGTGGGGATTGGCTGTTTATGCGTTCCACTACCTTTAGATCGGGATAGGCATCAGTCAGTAGAAGTTGTATAGGGTCTTGCGGTCTCGTTTCATTGACCTTTGCCATGACCTGCGGCATCGTTCCTCCCGACCCCGAACCCATATCCACCACCTGATCAAAGGCTTGTTGTCGGTGTGCCTGCATAATCAGGGTACTTACGATGTTGGAGGTACCCAGTATGCGGTGGAATACCTCAATAAGGTTGGTTACGCCCGCTCGCACGAACGTCGGCAACCAGGGAAAGTCTTCGAATTCAAATAGCTCTAGTCTTTTCATAGGTTTAACATTGTATATCATCGTTGCCAGTATGACCGGATTAAAAGGTGTCTCTTTTCAAAGGTGTGTCTACTTAGGTAATGTTGTCTTTCTTTTTCGACGAAGCGGTAAGTAGAGTAGAGGTTTGATGTGTTGCGATCTGGCGCCTCGCATCTGGCAAGGCTTATTTTGGCCAGGAGATGAGGCGTTTTCCTACGGGGAGTAATGATATTGGGGTGGGATTATGGAAGCAGTTCTTCGGATTCTTCACGATTCAGAGGATCGCAGTCCCATGCTTCCGTTGTATATTTACAAAAAATAGCTGACACCATGTTCCACAACAAATACCTCCTGGTACTCCTGACCGTATTAGGTTGTTATTTTGCGCAAGCACAACCCCTCGACCTCGACAATCTGCAACACCTCAACATCCGCAATGTAGGGCCTGCGAATATGAGTGGGCGCATTACGGCGATCGACGCGGTGACGGCCAACCCCAATATTCTCTACGTGGGTGCAGCCTCGGGGGGCGTGTGGAAATCGGAAAACGGGGGCTCGGCCTGGACGCCCGTCTTTGACGATCAACCCACGCAAAATATCGGTTCGGTAACCATTCAACAATCCAATCCCGACGTAGTATGGGTAGGTACCGGCGAAGGCAATCCCCGTAATTCCATGAACCTGGGGCAGGGCATCTTCAAGAGCATGGATGGCGGTGCTACCTGGAATTGTATGGGGTTGGAGGCCACCAAAACCATCCACCGTATCCTGGTTCATTCCGATGATCCCGAGGTGGTCTATGCCGGAGCATTGGGTGATCCATGGACGCCCGGCAAACATCGTGGCCTCTACCGCACCACCGACGGCGGACAATCCTGGGAGAAGATCATCTTTACGAATGACCAGGCGGGCGTAGCCGACATGGTAATGGACCCCGAAAACCCTAACAAGATCTTTGTGGCGCTTTATGAGCACCGGCGCACCCCATATTACTTCACCTCGGGTGGACCCGGCTCAGGCCTCTTTGTGACCTACGATGGGGGCGATAGCTGGACCCAACTCACGGCTGAGCACGGCTTGCCTGCCGGCGAACTGGGTCGCATCGGGCTAGCAATTGCGCCCTCTGATCCCGACCGTATCTACGCCAAGGTCGAAGCCGAAAAGAATGTCCTCTACCGCAGTGACGATGGAGGCCATAGCTGGTATGTGATTAACGACAACTCACGTTTCACCAACAACCGGCCCTTTTATTTTCAGGAATTGGCCGTCGACCCGGCCGATGCCAACCGACTCTACAATATTTATCAGCCGCTTACGCTGAGCTACGACGGTGGCAAGACTTTTGACCCGGTGCCTATGATTCCGGCCGATGAAACCAAGGGGATTCACGCCGATTTTCACGCCTTTTGGGTCAACCCAAATGATCCACAGCATTTTATTATTGGCGGCGATGGGGGGCTTGGTATTACCCGTGACCACGGTAAGAGCTGGTATTTCCCCGAGACTATTCCGGTGGCGCAATTCTATCAAGTGAACGTGGATGAGGATATGCCCTACAACGTCTACGGCGGCATGCAGGACAACGGCAACTGGTACGGCCCCGGCTACACCTGGAAACGGGGAGGCATCCGCACCCTCTACTGGCAATACCTGGTTGGTGGCGACGGATTTTATATCTCCCCCGACCCGGAAAACTCCCGCTTTGGCTATGGAACCTCGCAAAATGGCAATCTTTACCGCTACGACAAGGTGTCGGGCTATTACGTGAGCATTAAGCCACCGACCCTGCAGGATACAGTGCTGCGCTTCAACTGGAATGCCGGCTTTGCCCGCGATCCCTTTGACCAGAACACCATTTACTACGGCTCCCAGTTTGTGCACAAGAGTACCGACGAAGGGGCAAGTTGGGACATTATTTCTCCCGACCTGTCGACGAATAATCCGGAGCATCAGCAAGGTGACTACGGTGGCCTGACCCTGGATTTGTCGGGGGCAGAAATGTACAATAGTATTTTGTCGCTCGCGCCGAGCACCCTCGATCGGGAGCTGATTTGGGCCGGAACCGATGACGGTCAGGTGCACCTCACCCGCGATGGGGGTGAAACCTGGCAAAATTTGACCGACCGGATAAGCGGTATGCCCCACGAAGCCTGGATTGCCCGTATTTTTACCTCCGGGCACGAGGCTGGCACCGCCTGGCTGGTGGTCAATAACTACCGCAAAGGCGACTACCGCCCCTACCTCTTCCGCACCGATGATTACGGGCAGTCGTGGACCGACGTAGCAGCTGGTGCTGGTGTGCGGGGCTATGCGCTGTCTTTTATTCAGGATCCGGAGCAGCCCAATTTACAATTTCTCGGTACCGAGCACGGTTTGTGGATCAGTATGGATGACGGGGCGCATTGGGTACAATTTGACAACGGCTATCCCTCCGTCTCAACCATGGACCTGAAGATACAGCGACGCGAATCCGCTCTGATCATTGGAACCTTTGGCCGTGCCATCTGGGTACTGGACGACCTGAAGAGCTTGCGCGAAATCGCAGCCGACCGTCTCAACCCTGTACTCACCGCCCTGCCGATGAACGATGCGGTGCAGGTAAAGGGGCTCTTTATCGCTCCTCCCGGCAATATCTGGACCGGATTCCACACTACTTTTGAGGGGGAGAATCGGGTGTTCCAGAAGACACAGGTGCCCTTTTATCTGGATGTGGAATTGGATAGTGCAACAGTGATCATGGCCGAGGTGTATGCGCCTTCCGGCAAAAAGATACAGACCGTCACCAGGGAGGTACAGAAGTCGGGACTGAACTACCTGATTTGGAAACTAGACGAAGCCGCTACTAACCTGCCGGGGGCCTGGATTACTGACGAATCGCGGGGCATTCCCGTACTGCCGGGCGACTATCAAATTGTGGTGCGGGCTATGGGGGCTACTGACACGACGGCAGTCACCGTCATAGAAGACCCGCGCTTTGACCTGAACCCCCGGGTGGATCAGGAATTGTACCGCTATCAAAAAGCAGTAGATATGCAGATCGAGCGCCTGTCAGAGCTACTGACCGGGCTGGATGAGAAAGCTACGCGCCTGCGCAACGCCAAGGCCTATCTGCAAAAGACGAAACCTGCCTTTTTTGCGGAAGCAAAACCAGTGATCAACGCCATGCTAAATACCATTAAAGCTACCCGTGCGCTGGGGCAAATGCCCCGTCCTGACCGGCAGGTAGGCGCCTGGCAATCGTACGAGGTAACGGCCTACTCCAAGGTATCCGAAGCGCGCAAGAAGAGCATGGCCCGCACCACGGTACCTTCCGCCCAGGATTGGGACGTTCTCTACGCAGCCGAGACCCTGATTGATGCCTTTACGCGGGAAGTGGAGGCCTTTGAGGAGAAGGAATGGCAGCCGTTTGTGGAGGAGATGTCGGGCATATCCGTGTTGGAGGAATAATTGCCTTAAGGAGAGATGCGATTTATCGCGTCTCACAAATCGCGCACGCGGCCGACCAGCGCGCTTGATGCCGTTAGTCCCTGTGGAATAAGCGAAGCTTGATTCGGAGAGTCATTCCACAGGGCGGAATACATGCAGGGCTAGTACGTGGACAGCCTTGGATGCGATGCTCTGTCCGTATCGTTTTTCACACCTCGCCCTATGGGGCAAAGCCGGTAAGGAGCAGTCAGCATGTTACCGATAAATTGCCCCGAATGGGGCAGGGTGCAGTGCCGCTCCTATGCCAGGAAAAAGGGGAACGTTTTTGCACCAACCGTCCATCCATACCGCCCCGCACTTGCTGCGAGACGGGGCGGTGTGGAATTGGTTATTCTTGTATTCTACAAATAATAGACCTCTGTCGAGGTCTTGTCGCATCCGAAAAGGTTCCATTAGGGGCTTACGATAATAGCAGCCATGCATTATCCACATAGAGAATAAAGAATCCTGATCCGCAGCGCTAGAGGATCGTGGTCCAATGCTGGATGTTGATCCCGCATTTACTGCGGTATCAGATCGACTTTCCCTACTCCACCCATTCCACTTTTGGCGACCGGTAGAATTTCACGGCCCGCCGGTTGAGGAAGGGAGCCTGCCGGGCCAGACGCTCCTTGTAGGTATTCCAGTCGCGCTTGCTTTGTATTGTCCAGCCGAGCTCGGCGTAGCCGATGACGCGGGGGAAAGCCAGGTATTCCAGCTCGTCGATATTGCTGATGGTCTCCGACCACAGGGGGGCGTCGATGCCGAGGATGTCGGCTCCGGGCAGATAGGTTTCGGGGTCCCAGTCGTAGCCGGCATCGACGGGAATGAGGGCCGCCCAGGTGTAGCCGTAGGTGGAGCTGGAGTCGTACTTCATGTCCAGGTAGGCGCGTTTAGCGGGCGACAGCACCACCTGCATGTTTTTCTCTACCGCTTGCTGCGCATTCTCCTCGCTGGCCCAAAACTGAGCAATGGAGGTGGAATCGACCGGAGCGGTGACGATCTCATCCCAGCCCATCATGCGTTTGCCGTATTTCTGGACGATCTTTTCTACCCGGGCCACAAAGTAGTTGTAGTCGGGCTTCTCGGTAACGTGGCTTTCGTCGCCGCCAATGTGAAAATAGGGACCGGGCGAGAGTTCGGAGATCTCGCGCACCACATCGTCGATGAAGGCGTAGACCGAATCTTTGCGAGTATCAAAGGTACTAAAGCCCACCTCGCGACCGGTATACAGCTCCAGCGGTTCGCCGGTACCGTCGAGGAAGGGGTAGGAGACGGAGGCGGCATTGGTATGGCCGGGCATATCGATTTCGGGTACGATGGTGATGTAGCGGTCGGCTGCGTACTGCACGATGTCGGTATACTCCTCCTGCGTGAAGAAGCCGCCGGGGCCACCGTCCACTTCGGTGCTGCCGCCAATTTCTGTGAGTTTGGGCCAGGATTTAATCTCGATGCGCCACCCCTGATCGTCGCTCAGGTGCAGGTGAAAGGTGTTGATTTTGTAGTAGGTTAGTACGTCGAGGTATTTTTTAATATCCTCCACGCCAAAGAAGTGGCGGGACACATCGAGCATGGTAGCGCGGTAGGCATACTGCGGCGCATCCGCGATGCGGCCGGTAGGCAACACCCAGATGGGATAGTCGGCCAGGGTGTCGTTGGCTACGGCGGGTACCAGTTGTCGGATGGTCTGTATGCCGCGGAAGGCGCCTTCGGCGGTGCCGGCGTGCAAGGTGACGGAATCAGACGAAATTTGCAGACGATAGGCTTCAGATTCAGTAATGTCCGCGTCATAATCGATGTGGATGATGGTTTTAGCGCGGCCCGATTCGCCCACGGGGATCTCCAGTTGGGTATGCTGCTGCAGGGCGTCGGCCAGGTAGGCACCGACTTCGGCAAATCCGTCTGCATCGGCGGTGGTGATGGCGGTGTACTGATCCAGCGCGAAGCCGCCATTGGTCGCTTCCATCTCCAGCGGCATCGGAATGAGCGGGGCTGCGGTGAGATCGGTGGCGGGCAGGTCGAGGTCGCGCTCCGGTGCACAGCCGGTAATTAGGGCCGTCAGGAGGAGGGCGGCAAAGAGGTTTTTCATGATGTGTCGGTTTGTTTTGTGGGCTTGAAGATAGGGAATATGACGGATTATGTAGCCTGATCGAAATCGTCCAATAGGGTATACTGCCGTTCAACCAAAGCGGACCGTTTAGGGCCGGGCGATTCTTCTTTTAGTTGAATTTGTATGTCAATGTATTGCTGAGAAAAGTCTTTAAACCGTTGGCTGGCCACAACCTCCTCCAGCCAATCTGTAAAGTCGGTCAGATTATTTTGTTCTTTTTTGTATGGCAAATGTTTCGTTAGTTCCGGGGATGACCAATTTGATGAATATTTTATGTCCGGGTTGGGCAACTCATGCTGCAGGAAATAAGCAAGCAGATAGATATTTGAGCAGTACGTTTCAAAGGCTTTGGTCGCTGCTTTTTGCAAGCGGTTGGTTTTAAACAACGTAACTGTCCATTCAAACAAAAACACAGGAAATGCTTCATCATCAGGGAAGTTTTTTTCAAACCAGTTGAAGTATCGTAAGGCTCCCGTGTAGTCCTCCAGCTTGAGGTATAATTCGGGGGGTAAATAGCGCAGCCCTTGTGAGTCGTCGTAATATCCGCCCCATCGCCTTTTATCGGCAGCTAGTGCCCGCTTTATTTTGGTAATTTCTTTTTTAAGCCGTTCTGTTTGCTTTGGTGTCATATTTCAGCCGCTTTAGGTTAAATAATACACAGTCTACAGTAAGATACGGTATTCGATTCTTCTTAAGCAAAATCTTGCTTTTTCGCCATCAAAAACATTTTTGAGATGGCTTCCAGGCAAAAAAGGACGTTTGTTATCTGGTAATGTCCGGAATGTTCATCTGGTGTACCAGGGCGTTTTTTACTCCTGTTCCGTGAACAAGGGTAAAAATAACCAAAAATCGCCCCTGTTCATACTAGAGGTTTCCCGGGTTGCTGGAAATGACGTTTTTGGGTTGGGGATACGTTAGCGGCTTTGCCGTAAACGTACACTCGCTCATCCCGGCTGGGCGAGTGGTCATTCCGACCGTAGGGAGGAATCTCATCCCGATAGGGACAACCTGTGGGTAGAAACAAGGGAGGTCGTTGTATTTGTTCGTGCCGTT
>Ga0102940_1000086_pt1 | contig 61487 bp, 52 predicted proteins | sample SalPonR2_C_D1_MG_FD_78215 | JGI IMG/M metagenome (GOLD analysis project Ga0102940, IMG submission 78215) | Salt pond soil microbial communities from South San Francisco under conditions of wetland restoration - Salt Pond MetaG R2_C_D1_MG | ecosystem: Environmental > Aquatic > Marine > Intertidal... | reverse complement strand
ATTGCGCTTCTGTTCTTGTAATTCCGCTACGGACAGTTCTATAGCGTAGTCACGTACCACCGCTTCGGCCAGTATTTTATCAGACAAGCCAACCCATTGCTGGAACCAGTCTTCATCAAAAGGCAAACCGGCCTTTTGTAGTACGCTAAGCCAGGCATCCATATGCAGAGGCTCGGTGGCTGCTAGCGTACCATCCATATCAAATACAATACCCTGGAAAGAAGGAGGAGTCGTCATGTTATGCTTTTTCCAGCGTGAAGCCAAAAGTAGAGCCTAATTCGGGCGTAGACCGCACGTTGATGGTTTGCTTATGCGCCTCTACAATATGCTTAACAATCGACAGGCCAAGTCCCGATCCCCCCATTTGACGGGAGCGGCTCTTATCGACCCGGTAAAAGCGGTCAAACACATGATTTATGTGCTGCTTGGGAATGCCGATGCCATTGTCGGCCACTTCGATTAAAATATGCCGATCCATATCGTAAAATCCGATTTTGGTTCGACCATCTTCCGTACCGTACTTCAGTGAATTATTGACCAGATTGTTAAGTACCTGCCGGATTTTCTCCCGGTCGGCTCTTACCCGAAACGACGTTGATGCTCCTTCCTTAAACTCTAGCCTGATATTACGTCGTTTGGCCTTCATCTCCAGGTCTTCAAACACTTCTTCCGCCAGCTCCTTGATATCGAAGGTCTGCATTTCCAACAGCAAATCCCCCGATTCCAACCGGGAGATAGACTCCAGGTCTTCAACAATAGTCTGTAGGCGCTGCACATTGGTGGCAGCCCGCTTTAAGAACATGCGATTTACCGCAGGGTCTTCCAGCCCGCCGTCGAGCAGCGATTCGATATAGCCCTGAATATTGAAAATCGGGGTCTTGAGTTCGTGAGAAATATCACCCATAAAATTTCGCCGATACTCGGCCCAGGTTTTATATTTATTAAGTTCTTTACGTTGGTTTTCGGCCCAATCTGCTACTTCGCGTTCAACATCTTCAATGATATTCGAATAGATATCGATATTTTTATTTTTTTCTTCCGGAGCCACCTTTTCCTGGTGAATGGTCTTATAGATCAATTTGATTTTACGGTAGATGTACTTCTTGAGGTAATAAATATTGACATTGTAGACAATCAGCAAAGTGAGCATTGTAATTACCGCAAAGTAAACGGGGGTATAGCGTTCAATTTCCAATGCGTACAGCACCCCCAATACCAGCAAGAAGCCGGCGATGGAGAAAGAGCTTGCGTAAAGCGCAATTTGCCGTGGGGTGGGGTTTTTGAGCATCAAAATTCAAATTTGTAACCGATTCCCTTGATGGTTTTGATATAATGGTCACCAATTTTTTCCCGAAGCTTACGAATGTGTACATCAATCGTACGGTTGCCGACTATGACATCAGTTCCCCATACTTTATTAAAGATTTCATCGCGCGAAAAGACTTTTCCCGGCTTGGATACCAGCAAATAGAGCAGTTCAAATTCTTTCTTTGCCAGGTCGATGGTCTCTTCACCACGCGTGACATTTACCTTTTCCCGGTCAATAGCCAGATCACCTACCCGGATAATTTCTGCCGAATCTGATTCCGGGGCGCGGCCCGAACGGCGCAACAGCGCTTTAATTCGGCTCAGAAAGACGCGCGGACGGATTGGTTTCGTGATGTAGTCGTCACCCCCAACGTCCAGGGCTGCAATTTGAGAATAGTCTTCGTCCCGCGCGGTAAGGAAGGTGATTATGGTATGTTCAAATTCGGGTTTGGCACGTAAGTGCCGACAGACTTCTACCCCATCCATTTTAGGCATCATGATATCGAGAATAATCAGGGTGGGCTGCTCTCTTTCAGCTACCTTGATGCCCTCTTCTCCATCCTGGGCCGTAAATACCTCAAAGCCCTCTTCCTTGTCCAGGTTGTATTTTAAGAACTCGAGAATATCGGGTTCATCATCGACAATTAGGATCTTCACTTTATCCATCAAAGTGGCAGTTTGATTTAGGTAAACACAAAGTTAACATTAAAGCCAGCGGAGAGTGTTCCCCGGGGTTTAAGTTATTGTTAACCTTACGTGAACCTCAAATCAATCAGGAACCCTTGTATCCAGGCTGTCGAGAATATTTTGGTAGACCCGCGCCATCAATTCAGGGTCGTTGCGCAACACATCCATTGTTTGCTCAAACTCCTCGGGAGATATGTCGTGAATAGTATAAATATCTTCGTAGTAATCTTCGACAAAAGTATCGCGTTTCAGTCCGTATAAAAAGGAAATACCAGCCTCGGCAATATGGACATCCATTAAGACACCGACCAACTCCTCTTCCGGGATGGGTAATTGGCGATCCTTTTTGGTGCAAGCCGTTAAGATCAGCAGCATACCAAGGATCCCCCCCTTGATTTTAGCCCCCTGTATCATCAGGTGAAATATTGCTTGGGGTAATAAAACTCCACTAGCCGCCCCGCATTTTGCGTAAAATCGGCCCATTGGTCGACCACTGCATCCACCCGAAAAATACCACAGGTAGGAACGTTGACAATAGGGTCCTCACTAAACAGATTAGCCAGTGAATTAAAGGCTGGATTATGCCCAAATAACAACGCAGTCTTCCACTCTTTGGGAAAAGCCTGAATTACTTCGAGCACCTCTTCTGGATAAGCTTCGTAGATGGCTTTCCTGGTAACTATTTCGGATTTAGGCAAAGCAAATGCTTCCGCAAAATAGGTAGCCGTGGTAAACGCCCGATTCGCCGGACTGGACACGATGGCATCCAAGTTGGAAACCTGTCCCCGTAAAAGCTTTGCCATAAAAGGCGCATCCCGATAACCGCGTTTATTTAGCGGACGATCAAAATCGTCCAGGGAAGGATCCTTCCAGCTCGATTTTGCGTGTCTGATGAAATAAACTGTTTTCATAATTGCCTATTGGTCTGAACCAGCCTGCTTTTTGCGATCCATTTCCATCAGTTTATTCATCACCTCGGGTAACTGTTCTGCTCCGATCTTTTTCATTACGATCTCTTTATCGCGGTTGAGAATATAAATCTGTGGTGTGGTACGCAAATCGTATTTCTTGTGAAACTGCGAGCGGCCATAGGGATCCACCGTATGCAACCAATCATTAAGTCCGTTTTCATCGACGTATTCCCAGCATCCTTCTACCTCATCGGTAAACTTTAGGCAGGCAGCCATCAGAGTGACGTCCTGATCTTTAAACTGTTCGTAAAAATCTTTCATGTATGGGGTAGACTCCTTACAATGTCCACAGTCGTATCGCCAGAAATAGAGTACGGTGTACTCCGAATTGATGTCGTATAATTCAACCGGTGCTCCATCGCGTTTCTGCATGCGAATGTTAGGGGCTTTCTCACCGATCAGCAGAGGAGCAATTTTTTCGGCATTATCCAGAATTTTGGTCAATTGTTCTTCATCCGTCCAGCTAGCCATTCCTTTACCGTAGTAATTTTGGGCCAGATGTACGTAGACCGCATCCATTCCCACTACTTTGGAGCCGGCGTACTTATTCAGGAAGTGGATCAGGTAGTAGCGGAATAAATCTTTAGCAGGTTTCATTTCCTGCAATAAAAAATCAATGGATTGAATGACGCTATCCGGAACCTGGATAGTCAACTTATCGACGTACGTTTCTACCCGATTAAATAAGAATGGGGTGCGCAGTAAGCGGTCGTCGGTCAGGTCAAGATTATCAAAATAATGATCGCGGGTGTAGTAGAAACGCTGGTACTGTTTTTCTTCTTCGCTCCCCTCAAACTCAGGCATCTCCATATTCTTGTTGGCAGCGATAATAGCAGCCACTAATGAGCCCTCATTTTCGGCAACGATCCTCTCCTGATACGCACGTACTTCCTGGTCTAAGCCACCTAATTTTTGTTGTAATTTGGCCTGTGTTTCCGGGTCGGCACCAGCCATTTGCTGCTGAATACTTTGGGCTCTTGGGCGCAACGTCCCCAGGTAATTCATATACTCATAAAACACCGTATTTTCCTGGCTTCCGCCAAAAGACATGGCTCCAACCATGTCATTGGCGTCGGTTTGTACAGAAAATTGTTGATCGCCTTCCGGCAAAAGCAACTCGGTGTAGTTATTGCTGGGGTGAAGTACCAAAAGATAGACCCCCGGGTTAGCAAGGGTGTCAGTCTCAAATACAAACTGCCCGGGGCTTTGCGCAAAAGCGGTATCGGCCAGGTACGTTTTGTCCCCGTAATAATACCCCAGATAAAGGGTGTCCGAATTATAATTATTCAGGTTTACCTCCAAATTCATTCCGTTCTGAGCGGTACTCAATCCGGAAAAGGTAATAGCAAGAAGCAAGAACATATAACGCATCATAAAATGATTTTTTTTTGCAAGAGCAAGAATACAGCAAACGATTGGGTCACAAAAACACACCGGGGTATTTAAAAAAGGATTAACACCTGACAGATAACGACGGAAGCGGGAAAAAGGATGTATGGACAGGTCTTTTTATCGCTGACCGGCGAGCAGATACAGGACGGCCATACGGACAGCTACCCCATTTTCTACCTGCTGTAAGATAATAGAATGCTCTGAATCTGCCACGTCACTACTTATTTCAACTCCCCGGTTTATCGGCCCCGGATGCATAATAATGAGTTCCTTGCCGATGGAATCGAGCAGGGCTTTATCAACCCCAAAATACTGAGCATATTCCCGCAGCGATGGAAAATACTTGATGTCTTGCCGCTCCAGTTGAATACGCAGAATATTAGCAATATCACACCACTCCAGTGTTTTACGCCGGTCGTAAGACACCTCCACCCCTAAGGCACCAATGTGCTTTGGAATAAGGGTTGGTGGTCCACAGACCCGTACCTGGGCACCCAGCTTTTGCAAACAGAAAATATTACTCAAAGCTACGCGCGAATGCAATATATCTCCAAAGATCGCGACTTTTTTACCGTTCAGATCACCCACTTGTTCTCGCATGGAATAGGCATCGAGTAGCGCCTGCGTAGGATGCTCATGCGTTCCGTCACCAGCGTTAATGATGTTGGCATCAATATGCTCCGATAAAAATTGGGGTGCACCCGGGGCAGGATGCCGCATGACCACCATATCGACTTTCATCGACAAAATGTTGTTCACGGTATCGAGCAGGGTTTCTCCTTTTTTCACTGACGAAGAGGAGGCGGAAAAATTGACCACATCAGCAGACAGGCGTTTCTCGGCCAATTCAAAAGAGATACGGGTACGGGTAGAGTTTTCAAAAAAAAGATTAGCAATGGTTACATCCCGCAAAGAAGGCACCTTTTTGATCGGGCGGTTGATTACCTCTTTGAAATTGTCGGCAGTATGGAAAATGAGGTTAATGTCCTCCGGTGTGAGGTCTTTGATGCCCAGTAAATGGCGCGTACTGAGGTTTTGAGTTACCGTACTCATTCCATTTCATTTTTGTGGCCAAATAACAAAATGCGGTCTTCCTCTTCGGAGCCCGCCAATTCAACGCGCACGTAGGCTTCGTCGAGCGAATCAACACGTACTCCCCGAAAGGTTGACTCTACGGGTAAGTGCCGGTTGAATCGCCGATCCACCATAACCAGTAGGTCTACTTTGGCCGGACGCCCATAGTTATTGAGGGCCGCCAGGGCTGCCGAAACGGTGCGCCCGGTATACAGCACATCATCGACCAGAATAACCTTTTTATTTTCTATCAGAAAATCGACTTCGGTACTACTGGCCTCCAAAGGCTTATCCCGCCGACGAAAATCATCCCGATAAAAGGTGATATCGAGCTTTCCGAATTCAATATTCTGAACCCCCATGGCTTGGTCAAGTCGTTGGATAAGGCGTTCAGCCAACAGGACGCCCCGCTGCTGAATCCCTATAATACAGGTGTCCGAGAAATCATCGAATTCTTCGATCAATTGATAACACAATCGATCGAGCGTGAGTGCCATTTGATCACTATTGAGGATGAGGCGGCCTTTTTCCATAATTGCGGCAGGTCGTTTAGCTGCCGGAAAGATACAGAAAATAGTAGGAAGTATTAACGTGAGGTTGGGGGTGAGCCGGTTACTAAATGGCTGACGGTAAAAATCTCACGTTGTATTTGGTAGAGGGTATAAGGTAGTAGGATATTATAAAGTATTTATACCTCATACCCTGTACCAGGAGTTTGCGCCCCGACTGCCATAACCTTACCAACATTTATGCCTAACCTCAGGTGAAGTATTAGGTAGTCAGTAGCAGGTCGTGGGATGAAGCTGCAGAAGTCAACTCCTGACCTGACGGACAAAGCCGTCGTTCCTTGCGGGACCACCACTGATACCAGAAGCAGGATGGATAACCCCGGTCAAGACAAAAAAGAGGCGCTACGTGTAGCGCCTTCCTTTTTACTTCTTTTTTTTCTTTGACCAAGAGTCCCGTAAGGTGACGGTCCGATTAAATATGGGGTTTTCCGGCGTATGATCATCATCGGCCCGGAAATAGCCTTTACGCATAAATTGTACACATTTACCGGCTTTCACTTCAGCCAATGCCGGCTCGATGTAGGCCTTCTCCACCACTTCCAGGGAATCTTCATTGAAGAACTCGAGGTAATCTTTATCCTCATGCGCCGAAGGTTCAGGATCCGTAAATAAACGATCATAAAGGCGTACCTGCGCCGTTTTGGCGTGAGCAATAGAAACGAAATGTAGCGTTCCCTTTGCTTTAATACCCGAAGTATCCTGACCCGACCGGCTATTCGGATAGTAGGTGCAGTATACTTCTTCAATTTCCCCGGTATCTTCGTTTTTCTTATAGTCTTCGCAATGCAGAATGTAGGCACTCTTCAGACGTACGTTGCGACCGGGGCCCATGCGAAAGTATTTTTTGGGCGGATCTTCCATGAAATCTTCGCGCTCAATGTAAATCTCCCGGGAAAAGGGCATTTTTCGGGTTCCTTGTGATTCGTCTTCCGGATTATTGGTGGTCTCCAGGTACTCTACTTTTTCCTCGGGATAATTGGTAACAACTACCTTCAGGGGGTTCTGTACGGCCATGTAACGGGGAGCTTCTTTGTTGAGCACTTCCCGTACACAGAATTCCAGCAACCCGATATCAATCAGGTTGTCCCGTTTAGCTACCCCAGCCCGGTTGCAAAACTCTACAATGGCAGAAGGGGGGAAACCACGACGACGCATACCGGCAATAGTCGGCATTCTCGGATCATCCCAGCCATCGACCAGGCCCTCTTCCACCAGCCGCAACAACTTGCGTTTGGAGGTAATCATATAGGATACGTTCATCCGGGCAAATTCAATCTGCCGCGACGGAAAGATCTCCAGGTTTTCGATAAACCAATTATATAGTGGGCGGTGATGAATAAACTCCAGGGAGCACAAAGAGTGCGTGACGTGCTCAATGGAATCGCTTTGCCCGTGCGCAAAATCGTACATGGGATAAATACACCAGTCGTCTCCGGTACGATGATGATGCTCTTTCTTGATCCGGTAAATGATTGGATCGCGCAGGTGCATGTTGGGCGAGGTCATGTCAATTTTAGCCCTTAACACCCTGGAGCCGTCCGGAAAGGTTCCATTTTTCATTTTTTCGAACAGCTCGAGATTTTCCTCTACGCTTCGGTTGCGGTAAGGACTCTCTTTACCCGGCTCATTGGGCGTACCCTTTTGCTCGGCAATTTCATCTACCGTACTGTCGTCTACGTACGCCAGTCCTTTTTTTATCAGGGTACGGGCAAATTCGTAGAGTTCACCGAAATAGTCCGACGTATAAAGTTCGTTATCCCAATTAAAGCCTAACCACGCAATATCGCGCTTAATATTATCGACGTATTCTGTACTCTCTGTTGTCGGGTTAGTATCATCGAAGCGCAAATTACACTTGCCGTGGTAACGCTGAGCGATACCGAAGTTGACGGTAATGGCTTTGGCATGACCAATATGGAGATAGCCATTGGGCTCCGGCGGAAAACGAGTCTGTACGCGTCCGTCGTGCTTTCCGGATTCCAGGTCTTCTTCGATGATTTGCTCGATAAAATTGAGCGACTTTTCGTTCGTCGTATCTTTGCTCATGCGTTTATTTATTTTGGATGCCGTACGGCAATTTTTTTGGCGAAAGCCAGCAAAACTAACTAAGCTATACGCCTTACTGATCAACAGTTAACACCGGGTAGATTGTTCCCGCTTTTACATTTTGCTGGGCATTCCGATGCCCAACAGGCGCATCCCGTGCTCCAGTACCTGAGCGATAGCTTTACTCAACTCGATGCGGAAAGCCTGTGCTTCCGGGCTTTCTGCCCGCAGAATGCTGTAATCGTGGTAAAAACGGTGGTATGCCTTGGCCAGATCAAAGCAGTAATTAGCAATAGTCGAGGGATCGAACTCCCGGGCTGCTTCCTGAATGACGGCCGGAAAATCGAAAATATTGGCCACCAGATCTTTCTCGACGGTTTCTAAATACTTGTACTCTGAGGCCTTGCTCGTATCCTGATCGGTCGCTTTGCGCAATACCGATTGTATCCGCACATAGGCATTTTGCACATAGGGTCCCGTTTGGCCCTGCATATCCACTGATTCTTTCGGATCAAAGGTCATGCGTTTGCGGGGATGTACTTTAATAATAAAGAACTTGAGTGCTGCCAGCCCCACCTGCCGGATAATGTGTTCTTGTTCCTCTTTACTCACTTCGGCGAGCGTACCTCGTTCCGAAGCATTGTTACGCGCTTCACTAATGACTTCGTCCATCAGATCATCGGCATCAACAACCGTACCTTCGCGCGACTTCATTTTACCCGTAGGCAAATCAACCATGCCGTATGAGAGGTGATGCATACCTTCGGCATACGGGGCGCCCAGGCGCTTCATAATCTCGAACAGCACCTTGAAATGATAGTCTTGCTCATCGGCAACCACGTAGACCATCTGATCAACCTGATAATCATCGTAGCGCAGCTGAGCAGTTCCGATATCCTGCGTCATATACACCGAAGTACCATCAGAGCGCAGCACGAGTTTGTGGTCGAGCTTGGCATCCGTAAGATCAATCCAAACAGAACCGTCTTCTTTCTGGTAGAACACCTCGTCTTGCAGGCCTTTCTGAATGGCATCTTTCCCCAGTAGGTACGTATTCGATTCATAGTACAACTTATCAAAAGATACGCCAAGCCGCTCATAAGTCGTATTGAATCCTTCGTAGACCCAATTATTCATCTGTTTCCAGAGTGCAATTGTATCTTGATCGCCAGCCTCCCAGCGCAAGAGCATCTCTTTAGCCGCTGCCCCCAGCTTGCTGTACTCATTGAAGTACGTGTTCTTGTAGGCCTTAAAGAAAGCAATTTCATCCTGCCCTTTTTTAGCGTGTTGCTTGTAGGCCGCCAGCGCTTCCGGAGTCTGCTGCCAGGCTTTATATTCTTCCTGAAATTTTTGTTCGAACAATACGTAGTAATTGCCAACAAAATGATCGCTCTTGGTCTTTGTTGACTCCGGGGTGGCACCTTCCCCAAACCGCTGCCAGGCCAGCATGCTCTTACAGATAGCGATACCCCGGTCATTGACAATTTGCACCTTTACCACCTCGTGTCCGGCAGCCTCCATAATTTGGGCCGTTGACCAACCCAGTAAAATATTGCGAATGTGCCCCAGGTGTAAGGGTTTGTTGGTATTAGGAGAAGAAAACTCCACCATAACCTTTTGTCCGGTAGCCGGATGACGACCGTAGTCGGCATCATCAACCATGTCCAACAAAAAGCTACGCCAGTAGGCGTCACTTACGGAAAGATTGAGAAAGCCTTTGATCACATTAAACTCAATTAACTGATCAACCTCCGCCACCAGGTAACGCCCCAGTTCTTCCCCGATCACTTCCGGCTTTTTCCGGGCCATACGCGTAAAGGGGAACACCACTACGGTATAGTCTCCAGCAAACTCTTTTCGCGTATTGTTTAAGGTAATCTGATCCGTTTGAATATCAGCGTCATAAAGATCTTTAACGCCCCGGATCACCGCATTCTGAATGATGTCAATAATGTTCATCGGCTGTTTTTCTACGCTTTATTTAGAGCGCAAAGATATCGTTTTATGGGCGAAGAGTCGCGATTTGTATACAAGAAGTTTGCCCCTACGCCTGAGGCACTACTTTAATCAGACGGATTTTGCCGGGGACACAGGCTCCCAGGTCACTATTCCCCGACCAGCTGCCATAAAGCACCCATTGGTAATCAATCATTTTCAGGTGTAGTTTGCCTTCTTTTAGGCACCAATATAATTCATCCATCTGCGTATGTGGGCCCAGGGTTGTTTCTCGAAAATAAAGCACATCGTCCTTTAATGCCCCTTGCAGCTTCCAATTGGCATAGATGGAATTGACTGATACATAGGACGAACCCACGATGTGTCCATCCTGCACCGATAATTTCAACTGAAAGTCATATTCTGGTTTATATCCTCCCCGATCCTGAGTCAGCACACCTTTCCAGGTGCCGGCGATGATCGCCGGTGCGACCTCTGCGGGTGGCTCCGTAGTGGAGCTAGATATCAGAGCATAAAAAAATACTAGAAAAGACAAAGTGGCCATAACACCTAACTGTTACTGAGATAATTACAGAACCTGGCTTAAACAACTCTGCAAGCTATAGCAGCATGGTAGACTGAACAAACGCGTTTTATAAGCTCTTTTTATTCAGAATATCTTCGCTAATACCAGATGTATTAGTCAAGTTCATACGGTTAACTATTTTTTAAGCGGCTATGTTTTAAGATTTTTGTACAAATGAACGCATACGCTATTTCGGACATTCATGGATGCAGTCAAACCTTTCGGGCATTACTCGACCGCATTCAGCTATCTTCCTGCGACCCATTATTCCTATTGGGCGACTTCGTGAACAAAGGACCGGACTCCCGGGGAGTATTGGATACGATTTTAGACTTGCGTCAAAAGGGTTATAATGTACAGTGCCTGCGCGGCAACCACGATGACATACTATTGGAAATGCTTACCAATAAGCGCTACCAACAAGATAAGCATATTTTCGGTGCGCAGTACACCTTGCAGTCCTTCGGTGTCGAGCAAGCTGCCGATATTCCCAGGCATTATTTAGATTTCCTGGATAGCTTACCGACTTACCTTCGATGGCGGGAATATCTTTTCGTACATGCAGGCTTTTCGTTTGCCGCAGGCACACCACTGAACGATACTTACGCCCATACGCATCTTAGGGATTGGTATCATCAGATCGATTACAATTGGCTGGGTGAGCACTATATTCTCCACGGGCATGTCCAACAGCCCCGGGATAAAATTCAACACAACCTGAGTGTATTTCAGCGGCGGAAGGTTCTGGGCATTGATGCAGGTTGCGTATCGGTTTGGGAGCCCGGCAAAGGTCATTTATGTGCTTTTGACCTCCTCCGGCAGCAGTGTATTTTCCAGGGATACGTAGAAGATGACTGGTGATCAGAGCCTGAAGAAGCTAAACAAGGTAGATCCATAATTGCGCACCTGGAAAAACCGGGGATGATCACTAAAGTCGTGATTGGGGTTATGCTCCAATACAAACCATCCGTCAGGACGCAGCAGCTGGTGCGCAAAAATTTTATCCGGAATGGTATCCAGGGTGGGTAGCGGATACGGTGGCCCGGCAAAGATGTAGTCATAATCTTCACCCGTACGGGCTATAAATTTAAATACGTCGGACTTGACAATTGTGAGGCAGTCTTCTACCTTCAGTTCTTTGGCCGTACGATGGACATAAGCAACCGCTCCGCCAAACTTATCGACATAAGTAGCATCCCTGCATCCACGCGAGATAAATTCATAACAGTGGTTACCGGTACCTCCGAATAAATCAAGCACTTTGAGCTCTGAAAAGTCAAAAGAATTGGCCAGAATATTAAACAGCCCTTCTTTGGCCACATCGGTTGTGGGCCGGGTAGGCCAGTTTTTTGCCGGAGGCGTAAAGCGTCTGCCTTTAAATTTTCCGCCGATGATGCGCATGAATACAGAATGTTAAAGCAAATTCAGGCCGTGGTCAAAATAAAAATAGGCAGGATATTCCTGCAGAGGCTTTGCCAGCTTGAGATCCATAGGCAGCTCCATGGTTTGTATATTGCCCAGATACTGCTGCAATAGCCGGAACATTTCGGAATCGGGCAGTAACTGTCCGCAGAGATGTACGGGGGTTTGCTGCTGATCCAAATTGAATTGCTCAAAAACAAGCAAGACATAATAGAGGCAATCACTACTCGCCTCAAACGAGAAGGTATTATGAAAGACGAATTGTCCTTCCTTGAAATAGAGGAGGTACAAAAGTTTCTCACTGACGTAAAGATAAAGCTGATCGCCACTTCCCCCAAAATGTAAATTGTGGAAGTGATTGACAAACAGGCTCCCCACATGGATGGTGTGGCTGTGCGGTAGATATTGCTGAACCAGCTCCTGATAAGCAGCAGGAATCCGATACACTAGATGCGCCCGGGAAGAGGGCAGATCGTCCGAGGCTAACACATCATCTCCCGATAAGGGCGTTAAGTGTTGCATGTAGGCAAAATGATCCTCTGCCCGGTAGAGCCGATCCGGAATAACGGAATAGTGGGGCATATGAAAAGCGACCGAAGTAGAAGCGTACTGTTTATGCAGAGCGACCTCCCCTCTCAGGAGTTGCTCCAAAGCCGTAAGCGCCGGTGCATAGCCTTCACCGGTAAGCACAAAAGAACGATACCAGAAAAGGCCTTTTTCCGGATCATAGATCACATAACAAAAACTGTCCATTCCGATTAGAATGGACAGCTTGTTGTCGGTCATATCCCGTAAAACGGAATCTTTTTCTTTTATATCGTGTACGATCATTCCCAGTTACCCGATAGGTTTGGAGCATAAAGGTTACCGAACTTTAGCGGTTCCGTAGGATCGTAGCCCTGATCATAACGCGCAAAGCGAGGATCACCAAAGCGTCCCATAAAATTAGAACGAGGCGTTCCCACCTCCACTACCGGTACCTCGGTGCTCTGATAGTCGATCACATTAGCCGCGATATCAAAGGTTTTGCCCCGCGTAAACGGAATGTACCGCAGCGAATCAAAAGAAGAGATCCCAAGCATGCTACGCATGGAATCAGCCGCTGGCTGATAAACGGTATCATAAGAAATTTCACCGGTGTAGTTAGGATCGTCCGGGTCACCAGTCACTTTTACGATCTGGAAACTATCAGTTTCCAAAACGTGAGCAAGGGTATCAAACGTCGGGGCGAATTCACCGGTAATATCCCGGTACGCTTCCTGAGCGGTGCGGATTTTCATTAATTTGTCTACCACCAGGCGTTCGCGACGTTCTTTTTCCGTTTTAAATGCAATAGGTTCGCGAATACTGGAATACAATGCGTACACCAGGAAAGCTACGATAGCAATAAGGATAAGGTTAATAACTAATCTCATCTGTTCGTTTGTTTTGATGCAAGTATACTATTTTTTATCAAATTCGCCCCACGCTGAGCGTAGGTGATTCGCAATTTTAGGGAACTTCCGCCAATTTGTACTCAAACTATCGGTTCTTTTTTCATCCGGTAGAATGTTCTTTGGCAAAATCACCTGGACAGGATACTCTGCAAATTTAAGGTCTTTTGTCTACAAAAATGCACTTGGCGGTTAATTTGTGGACCCAATCCGACAGGATCCTTCGTAGCGGGCACCTTCCTGAACCTGAATGCGCCCGGCCTTGATATCGCCCAGAATGACCGCGCTGTGCTCCAGGGTCAAAAGGCCTTTGATAAACAGATTGCCTTCTACTTTACCCATAATGACGGCATCCTGAGCAGAAATATTGCCAATGACATTTCCCTGTTCGCCCAGCACGAATTTCTTGTCGCAGATTAAATCTCCTTTCACTCCGCCATCAAGACGGATATTTTCTTTAGAATGAAAATTACCCTCTATCTTTGTTCCCCTGGAAACAACACAACTTTTTCCGTCACTAGGCGTGTTTACAGGTGAAGAGGCTTTGTTTTTGTCTTTCGATGCTTTAGCAGTTGCCATATTTCTTTGTTTAAACGATGGTGATAGGTAATAGCACAGCCACCAAAGCATTACGCTTTGCAGTGGTGATGATTGTAGGTAGATAGTTTAACCAAAGCTCTCTTAGAAACCCCAGATTGAAGGTCCTGGTATATCCGGGTGCAGCAAAATAGAAATATTCGATATTTTATCATAGCTATGACGACACAAATTTTAGCGATTGAATCTTCTTGTGATGACACGTCAGCCGCTGTAATCCGCGATGGTCAGGTGTTGAGTAATTGTACCAATACCCAAATCGCCCATCAGAAATACGGTGGCGTGGTACCTGAGGTTGCATCGCGGGCCCATCAGGTGAACGTCGTCCCCGTTATTGATCAGGCCCTGAATGAAGCCGGAGTTAAGCCCACCGATTTGTCGGCCATAGCCTTTACCCGCGGCCCCGGCCTGCTGGGTTCGCTGATTGTCGGCGTTTCGTTTGCCAAAGCTATGGGGCTGGCGCTCGACATCCCGCTCATTGAGGTCAACCACATGCGCGCACATATCCTTGCGCACTTTGCGGAGGATCCCAAACCGGCATTCCCTTTTTTATGCCTGACCGTATCGGGAGGGCATACGCAAATCGTAGTAGTACGCGACTATTTTGAGATGGAAGTCATTGGCCAAACCATCGACGATGCGGCCGGAGAAGCTTTCGACAAGACCGGCAAACTCCTGGGCCTTGACTATCCCGCCGGCCCACTCATTGATCAGCTTTCGCAAAAAGGTACCCCAACCTTCGATTTTCCCGAGCCAAAGATCGATGGACTTGATTTTAGCTTTAGCGGCCTAAAAACGGCCATCCTTTATTTTTTGCGTAAGCAGAAACAACAAGACGCTACCTTCATTGAGGATCACCTGAATGATATTGCCGCCTCGGTACAACACCGCATTGTTTCCATTCTAATGAATAAGCTGCACAAAGCCGTCGAGCAGACAGGGATTTCCCGCGTGGCCCTGGCAGGGGGTGTTTCTGCCAATTCGCTCTTGCGGCAACAAATCACTGAAACTGGAAAAGAGCTCGGCTGGCAAACCTTTATTCCCCGCTTCGAGTACTGCACCGATAATGCCGCTATGATCGGGGTTACGGCTTATTACAAATACCTTAATCAAGACTTCGCTGGTCAGGATATTACCCCTCAGGCCAGAATGCCTCTTTCCAGAGTTTAGAGGCTAGATTATACCTGTACTGCCAAGAGAACCTGGGGACACTTTGAGCTAGTACCAAATGTCTCTATTGAGCAGCACCTTAGTTAAGTAGTAAGTAACAAGATGAAGGTACAGGACAAATTGTCTGAAAGTTGCGATTCTTCCATGCAAGGGAAGTTGCCTATTTTACGTGCCACCTGCTACTTGATACGATGCCCCGATAATTACCCCGTAGACTGGTAAGCAGCTGACAAGTAATAATGCCCTAAGTTAACATGGCAGTACATATACCATCTAAACATCTAAACAAATGGACGTTTGCCTTACTCCCGATATGATTCCCGCCTGGACATTCCGCAATATGACGGTGGTGGTGGCTGACATTTTACGCGCTACCAGCAGCATTACCGCCGGTATTCATGGCGGTGTTCCGGCCATTCGACCGGTAGAACACGTTCATCGGCGGCAATACTGGCAAAACCGAGGATATTTACTGGGCGGTGAGCGCCACGGTGAAATGATCGATGGCTTCGATATTGGTAATGCCCCCGAAGATTACCAGCAAGCGGGTCGGCAAGGGAAAAAAATTATTATGACCACCACCAATGGTACCCGGGCTATTCAAGCCAGCAAAGAAGCTAAAAATTTGCTCATCGGATCATTTCTTAATCTGAATACAGTAGCTCAGTATTTAATCCGGGAACGCCCTGCATTTCTTATCGTCTGCTCCGGTTGGCGAGGGAAAGCCAGCCTGGAAGATACGCTGTTTGCCGGCGCCCTGATCAAGCAAGTGCGCACGGCCTATACCGACACTGCCCCCGGCGATGGAGCGCACCTGGCGCTGGCTACCTACGAGCGCTTCCGCGAAAACCTACCAGCGGCGGTGCGCGAAGCCTCTCATGGACAACGCTTACTAGGCCTGGAGCGCGGCCAGGATATCGACTTCTGTCTGCAGCAAAGTGTGTACGATGTATTACCCGTGCTTCAGGGGGAAGAAATCGTTAAATCCTCCATTTAGCGTCTTTTTCGTACATCTATCTTTACTGCAGGCATAATAGTCGATGCCCAGGCTTTTACCAGAAATCAATATATTACAGATGAAGAAAAAGTAATTGTGCTATGGGGTTAAATGTGCATACTGTTTATCTGAGTCTCGTTTTTATTTTCCTACTCCTTCCAGTTTCCTCCCGGGGAGTTCCTGATGTGTACGGATCGCCTTCTCCACCCCGACTTGAGTCGCTCACCCTCGATCAATTTGTTGGTTTCAGTAATCGCGATCTGCAGCACACTTTGGGGGTAGACCTGAACTGGAAGCAAAAAATTGCGCTTAACAGCATACGCCGAAAGGCCAAGCGCCACTTGCGCAAGTATCCGGAAGCTCAGTGTCAACCCCTGGGAGCTTTTCTAGGCCCACAAGACGAACCAATCATCGAACGGCTCTCTCTCCTCTCATTTCTCTTAGGCGTGACATCCCCTCTACTGATTTTCCTTGCCTTTGCTCCCGTTGGATTTGCCTTTGGTGCCCTCGCCATTGTTTTTGGCATACTCGGACTGAGTAAAAGAAAGAAAGACCCCGATCACTACACCAAATCCAGTAGAGCATTTGCCATCACAGGTATTGTACTTGGCGCTCTATTGGTCGGGCTTTTTTTGGTGATTGTAATCTCCTTTGCCACTTAATAATTACTTATGAAAACCAGCATTTTCCTCATGTCTTTTGCCGCATTTATCTGTTTATCAGGTTGCCAGGCCACTGAAAACCAGCCGACCACCAACCCGGAAGTAGCCTCCCGGAATGCAGCAATTAAGTACGACTCCATCCTGGCCGCCCAGTATGGTGCCGATGACTACGGCATGAAGACCTACGTCATGGCCTTGCTCAAACGAGGACCCAATCGCAGTCTGCCCGCAGAAGAAGCCAAAGCACTACAGCAAGGTCACCTGGACAATATAAATCGTATGGCCGAAGAAGGCACTCTCCTACTCGCCGGGCCGTTCCTCGACGATGGAGACATTCGGGGCATTTATATTTTTGACGTCGAAACCGTAGAAGAAGCCGAAGCGTTGACCAAAACTGATCCGGCCATTCAGGCCGGCAGCCTTGAAATGGAGCTCAAACCCTGGTATGGGTCTGCTGCCCTGATGGATATTAACGCACTCCATAGCCGGCTACAGAAAAAAAGCATAACGGATAATTAAGATATACTTTCTCCGTATCCCTAAACGTATATCTGACAGTGCGCCCAAATTGGGTAGGGTAAAGCTTTTATCCTCTGACACGCAACTCCTTTTCCTTACATTCCTTATCTTACCCCTAAAAGTATGATCCTACTCGCTGCCTGGCTTACGCCAAAAATGCAAGTCCTTCTTTTATTCTCCGCCATTGCTGCTATTCCTTTGGTTATCAGTCTGCGGCTTTTGCGCAAGCGCCGCCAGCAAATGAAAAAAATTGATGAAATCAAGCACCGGATCAAAGAGTTATCGCGCCAAAATCAGCAAAAGCGCAAGAAAAATCCATAGCCTATGCGGATAATCTATCTTCTCCTGGTGGGAGTTACGCCCTTGTTCCTCAATGCTCAAGCGCTAAACATGCCGGACGTGAGTCCACGCACTCAGCTGCAACAAACTATTGGCCTGACCCATGCGATCCTCGATTATAGTCGCCCGAATGTGAAGGGGCGCCTGATATTTGGCCATCTTATCCCCTACGACGAGGTATGGCGTACCGGAGCCAACGAGGCTACGCTAATCCACTTTGATCGTCCGGTTCGCATCGGTGCACAACGACTGATGGCGGGGACCTATAGTCTATATTCCATTCCCCGTCCCGGAGAATGGACCTGGATCATTAATCGCGACACTACCCTCTGGGGGGGCCGGGGTTATCGTCCGCAACAAGATGTGGTGCGGGTTGAGGCTTCTGCCAAAAAGCTTACAGAACGGGTAGAGACCATGCATCTTTTTTGGAAAAACGTGACACCTCAGCAAGCTTCTCTCACCCTGCAATGGGAATACACCTCTGTTTCACTGCCGGTTCATTTTTTCACCAATCAACAAGTCGAACAGGATATAGCGGAGCACCTCGGTATTGACTCCCCGGCCAACGATTATTATTTAGCCGCCCGCTACTTTTTGGAAAATGACCTCGACCTGTCGGTAGCAGGACAATGGATGAACACCTGGCTGGAAAAGAATGGCCCACAATTTGGCATCCTGCGCTACAAAGCCCTGATCGAACACAAACGAGGACAATACGAGGACGCGCTAGTCACCTTGCGCCAATCATTGGCGATGGCCCGGGAGGCAGGAAATCAACACTACGTCCGTATGAATGAAGCCACTCTGCAGGAATGGCAACGCCCCGTGGTAAAAGGCCTTACGGCAAAAGAAGCCCTCACCCGTAGTATAGCCTACCACGATCCACAGCAACGCTGGTCCGGGGGCACCTTTTCGCTCCCTCTCTATGAATCAAGACCGGGCGCTGATTACCGCCTGACAGAGCTATCAATAAACAACGCTACCCAAACCTTCACGCTTGCTCAGCAGCGGGGTACTATTAATATCTACCGGCACCTGAGTCCGGATACTTGCTACACCTTACTCAATAGGAAAGCAGACTTCACCGAGCAGGAAGCCGAACAGTACCGCCTGACCTGTTCCGCCAATCGAAATTACGCCAATTACTACCGCTATCTGTGGGGGCTGCCGATGAAATTAACTGATCCGGGCACACGGCTTGATAAGCCGGTTTGGGAAGCACACTTCAACGGGCAACCGGCCCTGCAACTTCGCGTCACCTACGACCCCGCGGTCGGAGAAGATACCTGGTACTTTTATTTGCATCCCGAGACCTATGCGCTCCTGGGGTATCAGTTTTATCACGATGAAGCTGCGGACGACGGGGAGTACATCATCCTGGAGGATGAGATAACTATGAATGGAGTTCACTTTCCCGCCAGACGCTACTGGTATACCAACAGCGATCAGAAATTCCTGGGCAAAGATGAACTACTCGATTATTAACGCGCCTGCTATATTCCGGGATTTCCGTATTTTAAGGATTCAACTAAATCAATAAACCTATGAAAAAATCACCCGCCTTGCTATTAGTGTTAGTCGCATTGCTTTTTGGCATAAGCCTCCCGGCCCAGGAAGCTGTTGACCAGGACGTGGTCGACGTTATTCGCAAACACGGCCTTGATGAGAGTCAGGTTATGGACATTGCGCATATGATTACCGATGTACATGGCCCGCGCCTGACCGGGTCACCCGGACTTGACCGGGCTACCGAATGGGCAGTAGAGACCCTCAAAGACATGGGGATGGCCAATGTACACCTCGAAGAATGGGGTCCCTTCGGCCGTGGTTGGGAACTCGAGCATTTTAGTATGGAAGCTTCCAGCCCGGTCAGCTTTCCGGTATTAGGTTACCCCAAAGCGTGGTCACCAGCTTCGGGTCAGGTATCCGGAGAAGTAATTTATCTTCAGGCCGATCAAATTGAAGACCTGGAACAGTATCGCGGCAAGCTTGGGGGGAAATTCGTGTTGATCGATACCATCCGTGATGTCAAACAGCCTTTCGATGCTAATGGCTTTCGCCATGATGCCGAGAGCCTCCTCGATCTGGCCAATGCCCCTATGCCTGTACCCCGACCGCGTCGCAACTTTCGCCGCCTTGGCGGCTTCACCTTTAATCAGGCGCTTTGGCAAATGTTGACCGAAGAAAAACCTATCGCTGTACTCGATCGCAGCTATAAAGGCGATTTCGGAACAGTCTTCGTCAGTGGTGCCCGTACCAATAAAGGTCGTCCCTATATGGAAGATACCGAAGTAGTACCTCAAGTTACTCTGGCGATTGAGCAATACAACCGCATCCTGCGCCTGGCGCAGGATGGTATGCCCGTAACCTTGCGCATGGACCTGCAAGCCCGGTACACTAACCCCGATGGCATGGAACATAACATCATCGCTGAAATTCCCGGTACGGACCTGAAAGACGAAGTGGTGATGTTCGGGGCACACTTTGACTCCTGGCACGCCGCTACCGGGGCTACCGATAATGGTGCCGGTTCCTCCGTCATGATGGAAGTAGCCCGTATTCTGCTGGAAACAATTAAAGAAACCGGAGAACGCCCACGCCGTACCCTGCGCATTGCCTTATGGACTGGTGAAGAGCAGGGGTTATTTGGCAGCCGGGCCTATGCCAAAGATCACTTTGCAGAGTTCCCTCCTGACAGCTATACGCCTCAATCACTCAAACCCGAACAGGCTAAAATATCGGCCTACTACAACCTGGACAATGGTACGGGACGTATTCGGGGCGTCTACCTGCAAGGCAACGCCAGCGTTGCCCCCATCTTCCGCGCCTGGTTGGAACCATTTAAAGACCTCGACGCCGGAACGGTCTCACTCAGTAATACCGGAGGTACCGACCATCTGGCTTTTGATGCCGTGGGTATTCCGGGATTTCAATTCATTCAGGATCCAATGGCTTATTTTGCGCGCACTCACCATTCCAATATGGACAACTGGGACCAGCTTTCGGGGGATGATTTGTCCCAGGCTGCAACTATTATTGCCTCTTTTGTATGGCATACTGCCCAGCGCGACGAGATGCTGCCCCGTAAATCCCTGGACTTGTACAAAGAAAAACCGGAAGCATCCGGACAGAACTAATTTCACATAGACAACAAGCGAAACCGGTCGGACCGTTGAAAGCGGTTCGACCGGTTGTTTTACTCTTCTTAAAATCCCGTTATGCGCACTCTATTATTCCTGGTCTGCTTTTTGGCAACAGCCACCCTGGCTTCTGCTCAATCGATGCCGACGGTCAAAGCCATGAGCTATAATATCCGGTACAATAACCCTAACGACGGGGAGGATGCCTGGCCCCAACGCAAAGATGTTTTAATCGGCCAGATTCAATTTTACCAACCCGATGTCATTGGTATGCAAGAGGTGCTTCAACAACAACTCGATACGCTCGATGCCCGATTACCCCAATACAGCTGGGTTGGGGTAGGCAGAGATGACGGGAAAGCTGCCGGAGAATTTTCTCCAGTCTTTTATCGAAGCGATCGCTTCGAGGCGTTGCAATCAGGTACATTCTGGCTGAGCCCTACACCCGATACGGTATCCAAAGGCTGGGATGCGGCCCTTCCCCGTATTTGCACCTATGTGCAACTGCGCGATATGACCAGTCAGGAAGAATTCTGGTTTTTTAACACTCACTTCGATCACGTAGGAGTGCAGGCACGGGCCAAATCGATCGAGGTCATAAAAAAGCAGATTGCGGCCCTCACCGCAAGTGATGCCCCGGTACTAATCAGTGGCGACTTCAACGTGCAGCCCCAGGATGCTCCCATGCGTATTATGCGCAACGATTATGCGGATGCCTGGCGCAGCAGCACTACTCCACCCTATGGCCCCGAAGGTACCTACAACGCTTTCCGGGCCGATCATCCCCTCGACCGTCGTATTGATTACCTCTACTATTCGCCGGGAGACTGGCGGGTGTTACGCATAGCGCACCTGTCTATGCTGCGCAAGGGACACTATCCTTCTGATCATTTACCGGTATTTGGAGAATTCTACCGGACAAACTGAATCAAGAGCCCATCTCATACTTCTCTTCTGTGTTAAAAGCATCTTTCGTCCGTAAAAAGTAGCTTTTAGCGCTTGCAACATCGTGGAAATTAGCGCACATTGCATCGCAAAAGAAACCATTAATGTTGGACCAAGCCTGGGCAACCTATCTATACTACGGAGTCGTACTTGTTATCTGTCCTATAGCCATCTGGGCCGTCGACCGTACCGTGCGTCGAACGGAGCGAAAGCGTAAAAAGAAACTAAGAGAACAGCCGGCCCCGCAGGCCGTTGCGACGAATAATCCCATCAGTACACCCACGCAAACTGACCGCAAAGAGAATTTGGAGAACATCGGTAAGCGGTTCAGTATTATTGAGCGCCTCTCGATCATGGCCATCATTGGGGTGTGGCTCTTTCTACTTTTCCTTCCTAATATGGGCGGTATCTCCAGCTCTGTATTTTCCATTCTGGTGGGTTCTTCCGCGGTGGTGATTGGTATTGCCGCCCGTCCTTTTATCGAAAATCTCATTTCCGGAATTATCATCAGCTTTTCTAAACCCTTTCGCACCGGAGATACCGTAATGGTCGACGATAAATACGGCGTCGTAGAAGACATTACCCTTACCTTTACTATTGTCAAGATATGGAATTGGCGGCGTTATATAATTCCTAACAGTCAGATGCTCTCCAAAACCTTCGTAAACTACACGATCAAAGACAGCTACCAATGGGTGCATATCGAATTCTGGGTTTCTTATCTGACTGATCTCAAAATGGTACGGAAACTCGCGATCGAAGCGGCTCGCTCTAGCAAGCACTTTGCCTCCCATGAGCCTCCGTCTATGTGGGTACTGGAAATGGACAAAGAGGGCTACAAATGCTGGTTGGCTGCCTGGTGTAATTCACCTGGCGCCGCCTGGGAATTAGGTAGTGAAATGCGGACCAACTTGCTGGTCAGCTTTAATCAACACGGCATCCATACGCATACTATCAATTACCAGCACACAGCAAAATCGGGTACCGCTGCTACGGGGACTGATCAATCTTCCCCTCCCACTGCTCCGCCTTTTCATGGGTGAGCGAGCTGTTCTACTTACGCTCATCGTAGTCATAGAAGCCTTTCCACCAGGAAGTTAGGCGCTCTCTAATTTTATTTTCGGTAGGGTTTTTCTGCGGTTCATACAGCCGGGTACCCGCCAGGTCATCGGGCAAATGCGGTTGGGCGACAAAATTCCCCGGAAAATCATGAGCATACTGATACGCTTTCCCGTAGTCGAGGTTTTTCATTAGCTTGGTCGGTGCGTTTCTTAGGTGTAGCGGTACCGGAAGATTCCCCGTCTGCCGCACCAATGATTGCGCCTGGTTGATGGCCAGGTAGGTAGCATTACTTTTAGGAGAGGTCGCCAGGTAAACGGTGGCCTGCGACAGAATAATGCGCGCTTCCGGCAGTCCGACGGCATTGGCGGCAGCAAAAGCTGTTTGGGCCATCAGCAAAGCATTCGGATTAGCCAGGCCAATATCTTCCGAAGCTGAAATGATCAACCGACGAGCAATAAACTTGATGTCTTCCCCACCTTCGATCATCCGGGCCAACCAGTAAACCGCTGCGTTAGGATCACTGCCCCGTATCGATTTAATTAAGGCCGATGCGATATCATAGTGCTGCTCGCCAGACTTATCGTAACGGGCAATATTTTGCTGTACCAGCTGCGTCACCTGATCATTGGTAACCGTCAAGGTCTCTGCCGATGCGACACTCTGGGCAACCAATTCCAAAATATTAAGCAATTTACGGGCGTCGCCCCCCGAGTAACGAAGCATAGCATCGTATTCTTCGATTTTTATGGTTTGCTTACGCAAAAACTCATCTTCCTTTAGCGCCCTCTCCACCAATGCGATCAATTCGTCTTTCCCCAGCGAGTGTAGCACATAAACCTGGCAGCGGGAAAGCAAGGCCGGAATAACTTCAAAAGATGGATTCTCGGTCGTTGCGCCAATTAACGTTATAGTACCCCGCTCCACTGCACCCAGTAGTGCATCCTGTTGAGACTTGCTGAACCGGTGAATCTCGTCAATGAACAAAATGGGATTGGGCCGGTCGAAAAACTGCTGTTTCTGAGCTTTTTGTATCGTTTCGCGAATATCCTTTACGCCTGAATTAATAGCACTCAGGGTGAAGAATGACCGCTCCAATTGCCTGGCTACGATCGATGCCAAGGTTGTTTTTCCAACTCCGGGAGGGCCCCAGAGAATAAAGGATGGAATATGCCCGGAGGCTACTGATTGCCGTAATACAGCTCCCTCTCCTACCAGATGCTCCTGACCAATGTAATCGGCTAAAGATTGTGGACGCATGCGTTCTGCCAGAGGTCTCATATGCACATATTAAAAAACCGAATAAATAACAAAAAACACCACTCCCTGTAAAAAACATACCGAATACTGATAAAAACTGCAACGAACCCTACGCTATCATCGTATATAAAGTTATCTTTATTACTCGAACTTAAGGAGTGATAATTGATCACGGAAAACAAACATACTTTCTTTTCAACTCCTTTTCAAATACCGGACAGACCGGTATGTCCAATAGTCGTAACTGTGAAAAGAGTTCATCCTGGAGTATCTGAGAAAACATACGCACATGGTATCACCCACCTCATCTGGACAGTGGAATCAACAAGAAGCGTCCCCCTCCCTGGCGCTGGGAACTTTTTTCCGGCAAGGCACTCAGGATACCGATGAGTTTATCATTAATCCGGCCTACGATCAGCACCTTACCGACCACAGCGGTACCCGTTGGTTTATCCCCAAACGAACCCTGCGCGATCGTCGTGGAGATGTTCCGGGAAAAGATATATCTATACGTATCTCTTCTATATCAGACCCCAGAGAAGCCCTTCTTTCCGGCTACACCATTAGTAGCGGTGAACGTCCTCTACAAACGCGTGCGTTTTTTTCTATACAAGCTGGCTTATCGCCTCATAATTATCAAATTACCCAGCCGGTCATCGTATCGCATGCAGAAAGACTAAAAACCAATGGCCTCTGGTCTATATATACAGCTAATCCTTCCAACATCATAAGCAACCATCAGAACGGAATGCTATCCTGGAAAAAATTAAACCAGGGTATTTCACCCTTCAAGTTTGGCCGCAAAAAGAGTATGGAACTTTCCATTCCGGCTACCGGAGTTTACGCCCTCGCGCAACAGTTGCCAGCACGTCTGTCCCAGACCATGCTTACGGTGCGGGCATATGGTTTGCCGGTTTCCCTCGACCATGCCCGGGCATTTCTATTGCTCGACACTACTTTTCCACCAATACAACTCCACCAAACGGCTCCTCTTGACTTCACCGGATTCAACTTACCCTCGGGAAGAGCAGCCTGGCTTCTCGTTGTTGGCAACAGGGAAGAGCAATTCTTTTATGGGCTACATCGCCTTAGTGCTCTGTATAATCGGGTAGAGTCAATTGCTCTGCGCCCCATACCGCCAAAACAACTAAGAGAAGTCATTCAGAACATTCTGCTCTGAGGTATACGGCATCGGATAGCCGGACACCATATTGCCTATTGTTTACTACTCAACCAGGCAGACTGTCGGCCAGCCATTTCCTCTGTCAGGTCTTCACTCCCTCGAAGTATCCATACCCGATTAGGTAATACAGTGAACGTACCGCGTTCTTCTTTTCCATTTTGCAAATAGGTAACGGAGTGTGTAGATCCGACCACCAGGGTTTCCCAAACGCTATCACCCGAGAGTCGAATACCGTCCAGGCGCAGAATAATATCCCCACGCTCTAGTCCCGCCGCATACAGGGAGTGGTTTTCCGGAATCGTACGGTTAATTTTCCAGCCACTAGCCAGGGAATCCAAATGCATCCCCCTGAAGTCTGAGGCATCCGGGTAGGCCTTTTCCATAACGATCCCAAAGGGGGATAGTCGTTCTGGCAGATCGGTCAGTTGAGCATCGTAAATGTGTCGGTTAAAAAAGTTTTTGGCGAAAGCCTCATCGCCCGTCACTTCACCAAGTGCCCGGCGCAGATCGGTAATGGTATAAGGCACCTCCGGTTGCCCATAATGCGTCCACAGATACTGCATATAATCGTCTAAAGTGATACCATCGAAGCGGGTGCGCAGTTCCAGGTCTAGCATAAGCCCCAACACCGCACCGTAGGAGTAATAACTAATAAACGTATTCCCAAAATTATTCGGATCAATGGAGGCAGCAGCATCTACAAAAGGAGCCTGACGACTCATTTGTACGGGGTTGCGATGAAGGCGTCCGGGAGAATTGAAGACATAATTTATCGTACCAGTCAGTCCCGTTATGTATTCGTCGGCACTGATGATTCCCGCGCGTTTTAGGACGAGATCATCATAATACGACGTAAAGCCTTCGGCAAACCATAAGGCATCCGACATGTTCGCTTTGGTGAAATTAAAAGGTTCTAAATCAGCAGGACGGATTCGCTCGACATTCCAGGCATGAAAAAACTCATGGGAAATTGTACCGATCAAGCGGCTGGCATTGTCAGCCAGATTACCCGAACTGCTGCAAATGGTAGAGTTGCGATGTTCCATACCATCCCCGGCCACCCAGGGATTGTAGGCACAGAGGAACGTATACCGCCCGAAATCAAAATCAGGTAGACTACCATAGACAGCCTTTTGCTCCTCGACAATAGCTTTCACCCATTTGGCATAGGCATCGAGGTCGGTCTCTGTTCCTTCATGGATCATAGCCACTTCGATGGTATACTCTTTTTGGTTGGAGGTTGATGTCCAGCGCCTCCAGTTGATCGGGCCAATAAACGTGGGACTATCGTAAAAGTAGTAATAGTTCGGAGCGCGAAAAGTCGCTTCGTCCAGCTGCTCCAATTGGGTGGCGACCTCCCAGCCTTTTTTTTGCGTGGGATTCCATGTGAGGTGAACCGGGCGGTCCTCCATAGCGTTTCCGTACAGGAAGGTGGCAGGCATATTCAGATGCACCTTGCGGTTATCGACACCACTATACGTCCCGTCGGCACGATTGGCAAACAGCGTGTACTGCACCTGTGCATATCCTTGGTGCCCTGTAACTTCCCAGGTATCGATACCAGTGCGATAAGTGTTAAGGGTATCGCCATTTTCATTGGTAGCGACCAGATCGTAGATGTTTTTTGCGAAAGCATGCCGCGCATAGCGCCCCGGCGAAGCTGTTGGCATGTGCAGCCGGAGTGCGTCATCCGGTAGGGCCGAAAAAATTACGGAAACGCCTAATTCATGATGATGAATATTGGACAGATCAAGTTGATACACGATGGGGAGCTGGGCAAATCCCTGCACGCTTATACCCAGTACGATCCAAATTAGAAGCCATCTCAAAATTATCCTTTGGGCTACAAAAGCATCTTTTGCCCCTGAACTGTGTTGCAAAAAGCTTACGTAGCTATGGCTATGCGCACTTTTTGCGCCTTGTTCAGAACCAAAATCTTGCTTTTTCGCTATCAAAAACATTTTTGAGATGGCTTTTAGTAATTGGCGCATAAAGTCAATTTTCGGGGAAGATAAGAAGCCTGCATGAGTTTGTCCACAAAAATCATGAATAGGCTCAAACGCTACATTTACCGAAGGAAATTTCGGCACTTTACAGTGCGCTAAAAAATAGATACCTTTACGTGCATTTTTAGATACAAATTCTTGGCATAGGATAACCGAATATGGTACCACCGCTCATCCGACTTACTACGTTGCTCTTTGTCTTGTTCGTGCTTACGGCCTGCGCAACTTCTCTTTCGACTCCCCGGTATAATGAAATACCCTTTACGGAAAGGCCCAAAAATGTCATACTTATGATTGGAGATGGCATGGGCATTAACCAGATCAGTGCCGCCATGTACACTAATAAAAACCGGCTGAACCTGGAATATTTCCCGGTCGTAGGGTTTCACAAGTCTTATGCGGGTAATAATCTGATCACAGATTCGGCCGCTGGAGCCACTGCTTTTTCCTGTGGTATCAAAACCTATAATAACGCGATTGGTGTCGCGGCAGATACCACGCCCTGCTACACTATTCTTGAGGAGGCTGAAGACCGCGGGCTAGCTACAGGGCTCGTTGCTACCGCTACTATTGTACATGCTACTCCGGCAGCCTTTATTGCCCATCAGGCCTTAAGGGTTCAGTACGAAGAAATAGCGGCCGATATGCTTGACGTTGAAGTCGACCTACTCATTGGCGGCGGTAAAAAATACTTCGACCGCCGGGAAAAAGATAATCGAGACCTGGTTAGGGAGTTGCGTAAAAAAGGATACGCAGTTTATAACTATATGGGGCAATCCCTCAATCAGGTTCCTTTCAACCCCAAAAGTAATCTGGTCTACTTCACTGCTGACAAACACCCCGTTCCCGTAGCTGCCGGGCGTAGCTATTTGTCCTTTGCAGCCAAATTAAGCCCTTATTTTCTGGAAAAACGCAGTGATCAGGGCTTTTTTCTAATGATTGAAGGTTCGCAGATCGACTGGATGTCACATAGTAACGACGATCAGGGAGCTATCCGCGAGACCCTGGACTTTGACCGGGCAATCGGAGAAGTTCTGCATTACGCCCGCGAAAAAGGAAACACCCTGGTTATTGTCACGGCCGATCATGAAACGGGTGGTATGGCGCTGAGTGAAAAATCAAAAATGGGCAAAGTCGATGGCGTATTTACCACCAACGGACACACCGCAGATCTGGTACCGGTATTTGCTTTTGGCCCGGGGGCAGAGTTGTTTTCCGGTATTTATGAGAATACGGCGATTCACAGCAAGATCCGTAAACTACTGGGCTTCGATGCGGGTACCGCACTAACCAAATCTCCTAATCAGTAATTCAGTAAGCTACATTTTGGGCCACTTGCTTTGTCCGGCGCGGGGCAGCTGTACCGCTGACAAGGTGGTGTGGGCTTTGCTCAGTATCTACCCGCTAAAACGGGCAATAGCTTACCTACAGACTACTTGCTTCCGTAGGTAAGGAAGCTCTCCGCGTGTTATCCCTATTTACGCAGTCAGCATCATGTTCTCCGATGGAAGGAGCTCTTCCATTCAGCTAGGCTGAAAGCACGCAGGATTCAAATAAGCCTTTTTTACGATTTCTAAAGCACATTTTTCAGGGCATTTAGAACAAAATACGACAAAAAAACCTTTACTTTGTTGTAGAGCTTAAGTTAAAAACCGGGCTAAAACCGCTTATATTTATTGAGTTGCTATTCTATACCGTTCAGGTTTGCTTTTTAACTGCCGGCTTTATCAAGAAACTCTTCTTTTATACGATCTGAAACAATAAATTATGACCGTTCAGACCATTTCTGACAACCTTAAACTAATCCGGGAGAGCGCACGCGACTTTGCCGAAACGTACATTCGCCCAAACGTTATGGAATGGGACGAAGAACAGCATTTTCCCGTTGATTTATTCCGAAAAATGGGAGACTATGGCTTTATGGGTGTACTGGTACCCGAAAAATATCAGGGAGCCGGGCTGGGTTACCAGGAATATATTACAATTATCGAAGAAGTAGCCAAGGTTTGCGGCTCGATCGGCCTGAGTGTAGCTGCCCACAACTCCTTGTGTACTAATCATATTCTCCTGTTTGGCTCTGAGGAGCAAAAAGAAAAATACTTACCTAAACTTGCCACCGCCGAATGGATTGGCGCCTGGGGCCTTACCGAACCGAATACCGGTAGCGATGCCGGGCGTATGAAGTGCGTGGCGGAAAAAGATGGTGATCATTACGTCATTAACGGTACTAAAAACTGGATTACCCACGGTGCATCGGGCGAAGTCGCCGTGGTTATCGCTCGTACTGGTGAGTTGCTCGACAGCCATGGTATGACCGCTTTTATCGTGGAACGCGGCACTCCTGGTTTTAATGCAGGTAAAAAAGAAAACAAACTGGGCATGCGTGCTTCCGAAACGGCCGAAATGATCTTTGACAATTGCCGGGTGCACAAATCACAAATGCTGGGTAACGAAGGAGAAGGGTTTATTCAGGCCATGAAAATCCTCGACGGCGGACGCATTTCCATTGCCGCCCTCTCACTTGGCATTGCTAAAGGTGCCTTCAATGCAGCCCTGCGCTACTCTAAAGAGCGCGAGCAATTCGGTAAGCCTATTTCTAAATTCCAGGGCATCAGCTTCAAGCTTGCCGACATGGGTACCCAAATCGAAGCAGCTGAATTGCTCACCCGGCAAGCCGGTGAACTTAAAGACAACAAGCAAAAGGTAACCAAGGAGTCCGCAATGGCCAAATACTTTGCCTCGGAAGTTGCCGTAGAGGTTGCTACCGAAGCAATTCAGATCCACGGTGGATATGGCTATACTAAAGACTTCCCGGTGGAAAAATTCTACCGGGACTCCAAATTATGTACTATTGGCGAAGGAACCAGTGAAATTCAAAAACTGGTTATTTCCCGCGAACTTTTGCAAGAAAAATAGACCCATAGGAATGTGCCCGTAACGTTACGGGCACGCCTCAGCTCAACCAAATCAAACCAAATAACCACTGCCCGGATATGTTTATCCGGGCTTTTTTTATAAGGTATTTTTAGATCACCAGCGTTGCCACAAAATGACGACGGGCTATTTACCTGGTCGTAATCAAGTGTGCACTCAACCGTATTCCTCTACATCCAGGATCTGGTGCTTTTTTCTACCCGATAGAGCACATAATCACGCAACGCATGAGCTTTAGCAACCGGTAAAAATGGAATGCGCTCACTGCCCCCCGCTGAATACAACACCACGTCAGCCAGCCCTTTCCGCCGTTGATAAAATGACTGTTGCACCACAATGGATTGCACTTTAAAAATGGGCATTACGAGGTACGAATGGCCGATAACGCCACTATCAATCCGCAGGTACTCGGAAGCTACCTTAAGCCGGTACCGACGATAATAGCCGCGCAGATAAAAGAAAGCAAAAACCGGAATACCCACCGCCGGAATGATAAACCGAAGCTCTCCTGTACCGATCCACAAGCCAGTGAAAAGAAGTAAAGGCAATAGTCCCACATACCGGAAATACCACCATAAATAGGCCGCGTCAATTTGGTGGGCCCGGTAATCGACCGTGTCTATGCCCGGGAAACTCGAAAATACCACATCGTTTACCTGTTCAATTTGACAGCCTGGAATAGTGACCTGATCGGAACGGCCACCTCCCCCGGAAGTAGCCTGCCGGATCTGTAGAACAAATATACCCAGCGCGCGGCGCAAAGGGTTGTCTTTCCAGCGTACTACCTGAATTTTTTCTTTTCGCAGTGCGGTCTCCCGCTGATTAAAAAGACCTTCTTTCAGGGTAAACCCATCGCGATCTTCATAAAACCGCAAGTTATAATGGCGAGTAATGGTACGGACCAGAGTAATCACGAAAGCTACAAAAATAAGAACGAGCGCCAGAGAGGTAAATATACCGATACCTAAACTCAGTGATTGCCATTTTTCCACGAGCTGGTCCCAAAAATCCTCCCCCAGGGCATCGGCCAGGGTAAAGACAAAACCGAAAATGGTACCGACGATTATGCCTGCTGTGCGCAAGTGGTTTTGGGTGACACCCACCCGGATCAGGTCGCCCATATCGAGTTGAAGTACCATAGACTGCGGCAACGCAAACTCTTCCTGTTCTTCACTGGCAGATGCTTCGCCCCGGGCTTCTCTTTTTTGCGTAAGCACATACTGCCGAATCGCTTCTGCTTTGGGCCGACCCAGGGCTTCAATGGACACCTCACTCCCCTTGCTGCCCGCAGAATCAATGCGCAAGCTAACCACATTAAGTAAGCGGTGCAGTACGTTTTGTTCAATGTTAATATTCTGAATGCGCTCGAAGGGCAATTTCACTCTGGACTGATTAAACACGCCCTTCTGAATGACCAGTTGGTCTTCTTCGAGATGATAGAAATAGCGAAAGTAAGAAATTATGGAAAGGATGAGCGAAGCACCACCACCGATAATAACGACGCTATTAAGTAGAAGCTCCGTATTACTCTGCTTTTGGCCTGACCGAAAAAAAAGTACCAGTAAAACCGGCCAGAAACCACGCAAAATGCGCACAAAGAAATTGTAAATAAAGACAACGATGGCCCCGGTCGATTGGCGCTGGGGCTCAAAAAAAGACGTGGGATCATTCTTCTTCATCAGCCTCTACTTTTTTCGATACCCACGATCGCATTTGCTCAGCCCGCTCCCGGGTAAGCCCGGGAATAGTTAAGTCACTCTGACTACCCCCCGCAGTAAATACGGCCAATCGGGAAAGATCAAACTGACGCTCCACAACCCCCTGCAAGATCTCACTGTGCTGAATGCGGTTGTACGGAATAACCGTAACCTTGCGAAAAATTAACCCTGCCCGGTAGAGTATATCGTGCTCCCGAATGGCATAGCCTTTTATCTTGAACCCATAGTACGTTAACAAGGAGCTGATGAGGAGAAAAAACATCCATGCACCAGCAATAGACCACCGCAGCCAAAACGGGAAGTCTTCCTGAAAGGCCGTGGCTATAAGAAAAACAGCTAAGATGATCAGGCGGGTAAGCCACAGACTGATCAAATTCACCTGTAAGTAGCCCGGCTGTAGAGACTGCCACTCCACATCGGCGGCAGCAGGAAGCTCCGATAGATTTACCTGCTCGTTACTAAAAAGGGATATTTCCATGACTGTACTGGATTTTCATGCTTGATCGCAAAAACAATGCATAAGATACAACAACAGAACCCATCTTCCTGCGCACTGTTTAGTCAGCATCGAAATTGTCTTCCTAAAAATAAAAAAAGGTGTTATCTGTTTTATTAGATAACACCAAATAATAGCCAGTAATGAAGTAAGTAATCCCTATTCTTAGCGCAGTATGCAGGAAGGCTGGGATATAACCGGCTTTAAAAAGAGGTGCCAGGTAATTTTTACCTGAATGTAGCATTAATGCCCAGGCTACCTGGCACTCCAAAACCTTCCATTTACGCTCATTCTTAACAACAGCGCCTCTCAAAACGCTTTAAAATAGTATATTCCCGCTTTTAGTATGATGCCGTATCGACATCTATTACTTTGTTTGATTAGTTAACAGCAACTATCGTACCAAAATGAAAAACCTGAAATTTTTCGTACTCTTTTTCCTGGCTCTGGCGGTTTTTTCCTGCCGTCAGACGCCCACGCCTCCCAATTACAGCATACAAAAAAGTGCCATAGCAGACTCGGCAATGGTCGTTAGCCCTCATCCGCTAGCCTCAGACGTTGGGGTGGCTATTCTTCAAGATGGAGGCAATGCGGTTGATGCGATTGTAGGCGTACAATTTGCCCTTGCGGTGGTCTTTCCCCGGGCCGGTAATATTGGTGGCGGGGGGTTTATGGTTTACCGGGCTGCCGACGGGCAAACAGCCGCTCTGGACTACCGGGAAAAAGCCCCCGCAGCGGCTAGCCGCAACATGTATCTCGACGACAATGGCGATGTCTCTCCTACCCTTAGTCGTAAAGGACATCTGGCCGTCGGGGTACCGGGAACCGTAGCGGGGGTGCTCACCGCCCACGAAAAATACGGCAGTCTTCCACTGGAGCGATTGATCCAACCCGCTATTGATTTGGCTCGCAACGGGTTTAAGATTACCGCTACCGAAGCCGAACGGCTTAACCGGTACCAGGATGATTTCCGGGAATTTCATGCGGATGACAGCCCCTTTTTGCGCGACACCTTTCTCGCCGGGTACCGCCTGGCTCAACCCGACCTGGCTAACACCCTGCAACGCATCCGCGATAACGGACGCGCGGGTTTTTACCGTGGAGAAACGGCCCAGCTTCTGGTCGAGGAGATGAAGCGGGGCAATGGTATTATCACCCTGGACGACCTGGCCAACTATCAAGCGACCTGGCGCGAGCCGGTCATTCAGGAATACCGCGATCAATACCGTATGATCTCTATGCCTCCCTCTTCGAGTGGTGGTATTGCCCTGGGGCAACTGCTGGGTATCGTGGAAGATTATCCACTGTCCGATTACGGCTTTCACAGCACAAAAGCGATTCACCTGATGACCGAAGCCGAGCGCCGCGTCTATGCTGACCGGGCACAGCACCTGGGCGACAGCGATTTTTACGATGTCCCCCGTGATTCTCTACTGGATGATACTTATCTGCAAGAAAGTATGGCGTCCTTCCAGATGGACGCTGCGGGCAGCAGCGATAGTACAGAAGCCGGTTCCTTTGTACAAATTAAAGAGAGCTTCGAAACCACACATACCTCTATCGTCGACCCTATGGGTAATGCCGCCTCCATCACCACCACCCTTAACTCCAATTATGGGTCGAAGGTATTTGCCAATGGGGCAGGCTTTTTCCTTAACAATGAAATGGACGATTTCAGCGCCAAACCAGGAGTACCCAATCAGTTTGGCCTGATCGGTGCGGAAGCTAACGCCATTCAGCCGGGGAAGCGAATGTTGAGCTCCATGACCCCAACCATCTTCGAAAAAGACGGTGAGCTTTTTATGGTTATCGGTGCCCCAGGTGGCTCCACGATTATTACAGCTGTGTTCCAGGTGTTTATCAACGTAGCCGATTTTGGTATGCCCCTCGACGAGGCGGTGAACGCCGGCCGATTCCACCATCAGTGGTTACCCGATATGCTGACCGTCGAAAAAGATGGTCTGCCGCAGGACGTGCTGGAGGAACTAAAAGCTATGGGCCACAGCATCCGGGAGGTCAAGCGTATGGCCGTCATTAAAGCCATACAGGTAATGCCCGACGGCCGCCTGCACGGTGCCGGTGACCCACGTAATCCTGATGACGACGCGAAAGGATATTAACACAAGCGAACGTTCAGAATTCCAGAGTAAAACCTGGAATTCTGAACTACACTTGTTTCTGCTATATTTGTGAAAACACAAGCAAGTAACCACCGTGGCCAACCCGCAATTACCTGAACGCAATACCTGGTACGAATCCTGGTTTGACTCTCCGTATTACTATATACTTTATTCTAATCGCAATGAGGATGAGGCCCGTGCCTTTATCGACACACTGCTTCGACATTTAGAGCCTCCTTTATCCTCCTCTATACTGGATTTGGCCTGTGGGAAAGGGCGCTATTCCCGCTATTTAGCCGAAAAGGGGTTTGCTAATGTCGTGGGGCTTGATCTCTCCCAAAAAAGTATTCGCTATGCGCGCCAGTACGAAACGGCTAACCTCAGCTTTTTCACCCACGACATGCGCCTCCCTTACCGGACAAACTACTTTGACTACATTTTTAGTTTTTTCACCAGCTTTGGCTATTTCGAGCAGGAAAAGGATGACCTGCGTACCCTGAAAGCTATTGCCAATGGATTGGCTCAGCAAGGTACTTTCGTTTTAGATTTTTTCAATGCGCAGTACATCATTGATCGGTTAACCGGAAAGGAAGAAAAGGTAATAGACGGTATTCATTTCCATATATACAAGCAAATCGAAGGCGATCGCGTCACGAAACATATCGATTTTGAGCATGCTGGAAATACCTATCAGTTTGAAGAGCGGGTACGACTATATTTTCCCGAAGATTTTGATCGACTTTTTGCAAAAGCAGGACTCCGGATCATTGAACGTTTTGGTGACTATCAGCTCAATCCCTTTGACCTTAAAAACAGCCCACGTCTAATCCTCGTGGCTCAGTGCCTATGACCACCCTCCTTCATCTTGATCAGGAGTTATTTTTCTTTATTAACCAGGATTTGGGAAACCCGGTTCTGGATGCCATCATGCCCTGGTGGCGGGATAAGCAGACCTGGGTCCCGCTCTATATCGCCCTCATTATTTTCTCACTGGTCAAATTCAAAAAGAAGGGGCTGCCCTTCATACTAGCCGTGGTGCTTGCGGCCGGTCTGGCCGATGCCGTATCCAGCCATGTGATGAAACCCACCTTTGAACGGGTCAGGCCCTGTAACGAACCCGCACTACAGGACGCGATCACCTTACGGGCCGGCTGCGGTAAAGCCTATTCGTTTACGTCTTCCCATGCCACTAATCACATGGCAGTAGCTACAATTATTGCCCTCACCCTTGGCTTAGTCTATCCCAGGATTCGCTGGCCTTTTTACGTGTGGGCCGGTAGCATTGCCTTTGGGCAGGTCTACGTTGGCGTTCACTATCCCGCTGATGTACTGATCGGTGCATTAATTGGCTGGGGTATTGGCAACATTGTTGCAAAAACGTATCTTCGCCTGCCCAAAGGCTGGCAGTTGACCGCGAACGGATGACAGTGCTATTTATTTAAAATATACAGATTTACTTTGACGATACTGGATTATGGCATATTGATTGGTAGTGTACTACTGGGTGGTTGGGCTGCTTTTCAGCTCGGCCGGCAGCAGGAACGGTTTATTCCTCTATTATTATCTTTCAGTGGAGCCTATTTACTCGGGGTAACCATCCTCCACCTTATTCCTGATCTTTTTCATCGTCCGCATGCCGGCTATAGCTACTGGATGCTGGCGGGTTTTCTGTTGCAGTTGCTGTTGGAGAAACTAACCAAAGGGGTAGAGCACGGCCATGCACATGCCCTTCATTCCGAGCAGTACGGCCGCATTTTACCCGTTTTACTTGGCCTGGGCCTGCATTCTTTCCTGGAAGGTTTTCCCCTGGGCGGGTACGAGCAACTATCGTCTGAATTAGCTTTATTAGATGAGCACCAGCATCATAGCGAGGGCAGCAACATCCACACGCAATTATTAGTTGGTATTAGTTTGCACAAAATTCCGGCGGCCTTTGCCCTGGTCACCCTGATGCGCATGTCGGGTTTTGCCCGGACTACGACCTGGATATGCCTGATTCTTTTTTCACTGACGGCCCCCCTATCAGCCTTTTTGGCGCAAGCCGTACTGATATCATCCTTTGCCAATTGGTTACCACAAATCCTGGCCATGGTGGCCGGATCCTTTTTACATATTAGCACGACCATTCTCTTTGAATCAGGAAATCCCGGCGAGCACCATATCAGTTGGTGGAAATTTGGTGTGATCTTACTGGGCTTTGGGCTGTCCCTCATTCATTTCCACTAACCGAATATGTAGAAGGCTTGCCGCCTGAAAACCAAAGCTTTTTTTGTCGTAAGGCTACTATTAAATTAAATTTCCGTTTACATGCTCCTAGATGTTAGCGAAAATTCACTAATTTGCTGCCTGTGTTAAAAATCAGTTTATCAAACATATCCCTGACCTGGCATGAAATTCATAAAGAACACCCACTTTCTGAACTTAATTCTTCTGCTATGTTTTGTCGTTCCGATTAGTGCCCAAACGACGATCCTCGGCGAAATACGCGATGCCGATTCTGGGGAAGGATTGATCAGTGCAACCGTAATCATTAAAGGCACCACCGAAGGAACCGTAACCGACTTTGATGGGTCTTTCCGCTTTGACATAGACCAGGATTTACCCGTAACCCTCGTAGCGAGCTATACCGGCTACATCCCCGAAGAGATTGAAATAACAGCGGAAACACCCCAACCAGTTATCTTCGAATTGAGCACCGATGCGGTTATGATCACCTCCGTCGAAGTTCGCGGTCGCCGCATCAGCGAAAAGCAAACCCAGTCGCCGCTTACCATGGAGTCCATGGATAATATTGCCATCAAGGAAACACCGGCCGTAAGTTTTTACGACGGATTGGGCTCTCTTAAAGATGTCGATCTGACAGCAGCTAGCCTGGGCTTTAAGATTATCAATACACGGGGCTTTAATAGTACCTCCCCGGTGCGTTCCCTACAAATCATCGACGGCGTTGATAACCAGTCTCCCGGACTTAACTTTTCACTGGGTAACTTCCTGGGGGCCTCCGAGCTCGATGTGAACCGCGTAAACCTGATTGTAGGAGCTAGCTCGGCTTTCTATGGCCCGAATGCCTTTAACGGGGTGATCAGTATGGAAACCAAGAACCCCTTCCTGCAAAAAGGACTGGCTGTTATGAGTAAAGTTGGAGAACGCCAACTGGTGGAAACCGGCTTGCGCTGGGCCGATGCCATAAAAGACAAGAACGGTAACGATCGCTTTGCTTACAAAATCAACTTTGCCTATTTCCAGGCTAATGACTGGGTAGCCGACAACTACGATCCGGTATTCGACACCCCTGCCGGCCTCAATAACCCCGGTGGATACGACGCCGTCAATATTTATGGAGACGAGTTTCTTAACGCTAACGACTTTACCAATACGATTTCTCTGCTGGGTATGGGAATTATCCACCGCCGTGGTTACGAAGAGATTGACATGGTCGATTACGATTCTGACAATATGAAGCTGGGAGCAGCCTTACACTATCGCCTGAAGCCGGAACAAGATTACGCTTCTCCGGAGCTGATTCTGGCATCTAACTACAGTCGGGGAACCACTGTTTATCAGGGGGATAACCGGTTTAGCCTGCGCAATATTCAATTCTTCCAGCACCGTCTCGAACTGCGCAAACAAGATGACTATTTCCTGCGCTTCTACGCTACGCATGAGGACGCCGGTGATTCTTACGACCCCTATTTTACTGCCCTGCTTTTGCAAGAGCAGGTCAAAGAAAATAATGACTGGCGTACCGATTACATCAACTACTGGCAACAAAATGTCAACCCGCAACTTCGCCAAGATGAAGATTTCCCACGTCCATCAGAATTTATTGGCGACCCCGACGGCTTCCGCGAGGCTGTAAGTACTTTCCTCGGACGGCCTGATATTCAGGAAAGCCTGGAAGGATATCACGAATTGGCACAGGCCTTTGCCAATTCCCCCAACCCCATCGCTAATACCGGTGCATTCCTGGCTCCGGGCACCCCCGAATTTCAAGCGGCTTTTGAAGACATTACCTCCCGCAATGCCTTTTCCGAAGGGGGGACACGCTTTTTTGACCGCTCTGCTTTATTCCACCTACACGGTGAAAAACAATTTAACGACATCTATCAAGATGGTACCATTACGGATCTGGATTTGCGGGTAGGTGCCAATTACCGCTTGTTTACCCCCAACTCTGCCGGCTCCATTCTCCTCGACACCTTCGGCCGTAACATCGATACCTACGAATACGGACTATACGGTGGAGGTACGATCGAGCTGGATGACCGCCTCAAAATCAGTGGTTCTCTGCGCCTGGATAAAAACCAGAATTTTGACTACCTGCTTTCTCCAGCGGCATCGGTTGTATACAACCCCAATCCGGAAGAGGTCATTCGCTTTTCTTTCAGTTCAGCTATTCGCAACCCAACGCTGGCCGACCAATACCTCTTTTACAATGTGGGAAGAGCTATTCTCATTGGTAACCTGGATGGATTCAATGACCTAATCACGGTGGAGTCTGTCGGCGATTACCTAAACTCCCTTAATAACAGTGACCTCGAATTTTTCGACGTGGCGCCTATCCGGCCGGAAAAAGTACGTACGGTAGAGCTGGGGTACCGCAATACACTGTGGGAAAAACTCTTTTTAGATGCCACCTACTACTACAGTTTTTATACTGATTTCATTGGCTTTAACCTCGGCGTCGATGCGTCCTTTGATAATGTGACGGGGCTGCCGACCGACATTCAGGCCTATCGGGTAGCAGCTAACGCCACCGACCGCGTGACTACACAGGGCTTCTCGATTGGTTTGAATTACTACTTTGGACGTTACTTTGTTTTTAATGGTAATTATTCCTGGAATCGCCTCAATACCGTAACCGACGACCCCATTATTCCGGCCTTTAATACTCCGGAGCATAAATTTAACCTTGGGGTCAGCGGACGCGATGTTGAACTAAATATCGGCACCACGACCATCAGGAACCTTGGATTCAGTGTAAACTACAAGTGGATTGACGAATTCCTCTTTGAGGGTTCACCGCAATTTACCGGTATTATTCCCCAATACGATTTATTGGACGCCCAGATTAACTGGCGCTATCCCCAATGGAATACGACCTTCAAGCTCGGCGCTTCTAATATCCTAAATAACGAGGCTTTCCAAACCTACGGTGGTCCTCGCATTGGTCGCCTGGCTTACTTTAGCGTCACGTACGATTGGATAAAAAAAGATTGAGTCGGTAATTAACGCGGATGAAAAATATGTTTGTGAAAATTTTGATATATTCTGTATGGTTTAAAACTCAACCCAAACCCATCTGGCCCTCTAAAACCCAAATTGGCCAAAACAATTAGCATCCCATCCCATGATGTCCAAAACTTAAGGAAAATGACTTAGCCGGAGGCTAACGTAGTGTTACTTATGTCTTCCGGATTTATTACATCTGAATTTATAGCATATTATATTTTTTATCCTTAACAAAACTGCATTGTATGAAACAATTTTCAACACTGTTTACTTTGCTTTGTCTACTCGTTTCTGCGCCGTTTTTGTCGGCACAGGAGCGTTATCTGGACGAAGTTTTTACGGATGTCACAGTCGATCGCGATATTGTCTATGGCAACAATATATCGGTACTTACCGGATCACCCGCACCTACCGACCTGTTGCTCGACCTGTACCGGCCGGCCGGTGACAGCATCACCGATCGCCCGGTAGTTATCTATCTTCACAGCGGATCTTTCTTACCCCCACTCTTTAATGGAGGTATTTCCGGATCACGCTCTGATAGTGTCGTGGTAGAAATCTGTACGCAACTGGCCAAGCGAGGTTACGTGGCGGCGGCGGCTACCTATCGTCAGGGATGGAATCCCCTGGCTACTGATCAAAATGGCCGAACAGGCACTCTGCTGAATGCTGTTTACCGCGGGATCCAGGATACGCGTACCGCCATTCGCTACTTCCGCAAATCGGCAGCCGAAGGCATTGATGGCAGCGAACCCAATCCCTACGGCATTAATCCGGAAAATATTGCGCTCTTCGGCCAGGGAACCGGAGGGTACCTGACCTTTGCCGCTTCTTATGTAGACCGCATTGATGAAGTAGCTGCACTCGATAAATTTATCGATACCGAAACGCTACAAGTTTTCGTAGATACGTCGCTTTCCGGCGATCCCTACGGTTTAGATGATCGCCCGCTCAACACCCCAAACCACGTAGAGTATAGCTCTGATTTTAAGCTGGCCGCTAATGCCGGTGGTGCCCTGGGTGATTCCACCTGGATCGAAGGTCGCGACGACGAGCCGGCTACCATTGGTTTCCACATACCTGCTGACCCATTTGCACCGTACTACCGCGGAGCCGTTATTGTACCAACTACAGGGGAATTTGTGGTTGACGTAACCGGAACCCGCCTGGCTATTGAAAAAGCAAATGAGATTGGTAACAATGCCGTATTCCAGGAAGCCAATAATGACCTGACGGATCCGTTGGTGCAGCGCGTAGAAGCCTACAAGCAAGCTACCGTCGCCATTGGCCTGGATACTATTCAACTAGCGACCGATAATATCTATCCATTTGTTACGGATGGAGTAGCTAGTGGTCCTTACGAATGGTGGAGCAAAGCACAACTGGATATTGTGGTAGCTGGAACTAACGCCGCCGCTGGTACCAATTTTGACTCTGATGAACTCCACCAAAACGGGCTACTATTCAACCCGGATATGTCAAAAGAGAAAGCACTGGCCTACATCGACACCATCATGAATTACTTTACGCCACGCGCTTACCTGGCCCTTAATCTGATGGCTACTTCTACTAACGAAGTACTGAGCGCCGAGGAAGTACAATTAGAACTGGGTCCTAACCCCATGAGTGACTACATGTTTGTGCGCAGTGCACAAGACAAGCCGATGCTCGACATCGCCGTCTACGATATGTCCGGTAAGCTCGTGCAGGGTCTAATGGGTATCAATGATAATCAGTACATGATCCGACGGTCCGCTAATATGGATAGTGGCATATATGTGGTGCAGGTCCGCTTTGAAGACGGATTTGTTACCAGGAAGATCATGCTAGAGTAAGCTTTTGCCTTTCGGCAAACTAAAAAGCCCTTTCCGTCAGCTGACGGAAAGGGCTTTTAGTTTTACAGCTTGCGCAAAAAATCAAGGGTATCTATCCCGTCGGCATAATCATCAAGGGCAGGCCGCTGAGCCTGACCAAAAGGAAAGGTCGGCAATTGTGCCACTGACTCGTGCCCGACTACACACTGAATCGCTTCGGAACGATGCTGCAAATCTTTCACTAAAGTATCCCGGTCATCGTAGTATTCATAATACAGGCCCGCGATATGCGAAGCGATGGCGTCGTTCTCCGACAGAACCACACAACCATTAGCCATATATTCCGTCTTATTCATGACGTAAATGGCGTAGTTATAATCAAAGTTATTTTTGTACTTATTGTGCAAAACCAGATCGCGAAATTCGTGCAATGCCTCCAGCAACGGTTCGAAATCATAGCCCCGGGGCACATAGAGTTTAGCCACGTTGCGGCAGCCCAGCCCAAAAAACTGAAACACATCTTCGCCCAATCGCTCCAGCTCAGCTTTGGTTTCAGTGCCATCCAATACCGCCACAGCATTGCGGTTTTTGCGGATAATGTGCGGGTACTTACTGAAGTACGCTGAAAAGTAGCGGGATGAATTATTACTCCCCGTAGCAATTACGGCATCAAAGTCCTTTAATTTAGGAACAAAATCAACGTACTGCTCTACCCGAGCGTCGAACGACGTCAACACTTTGATTAAATACGGAAACAAAAACTGATCTTTTTCCGATAATTTTACCTGCACCCGATGGCCAACCACAAAAACACTTAGCCAATCGTGGAAACCCACCAGCGGAATATTACCGGCCATAACCAGTCCAATGGTTTTAATGGTGTCTGGCTCGCCGATGGCATAGGGCTTTATCCATGCTTTGAGCTTATCCCCGTTGAGATACTCTTCCGCAATCGACCGGATAGCCCGCTCCTGATTGTTCATGGTAAACCACTGATTGTGGTGATAAGAGCGCTGCATCACCGCCCGCAGCAGTTCATCTTCCCCTAATAAATGATTCCCCAGTTGATCCAACAGGCTAATCCGATCCGGTAATGAGATGCGGTCTATGGTCATGTATCAATCTTTTTTATCTCGTCTAATAACTTCTCTAGTTGCTCTTTACCCAGGTCGCGCATACGCACCACATTAGCCTCAGGGATTTGCTCCGGAGTGGGATAATTGGCCAAAGCCTCTGCCATACGATCCTCTCTTAATAAGTGAATCATAGGATAAGGCGAACGATTCGTGAAATTAGCCGGATCATCTACCCCACTATCCGCAAATTGATAATCGGGATGAAAGCTCGCAATCTGCATATCTCCTTCCCATCCTGCCTGAAGAATAAGCTGTTCCAGAGCATCGACTAACCCCAGGTATTCTGCAAAGTCTGACCAGCCTTGCGGCAAAAGGAGTAAAGTCGTTTCTATGGGAGTCGACTGAGCAGGATCAAGCAAAAGTCGTCCTTCATTCAGTAGTATACGGCTCCATTGCTCCGATGACTGTACACCCTTTATTACGCGGAACCGGATCTGTCCTTTGCGGAACGGAGTGGAAGCAAAAGGACACAGATTCATGCCGATAACGAGCCGTTCAATCCAGGCTTTAGTTTGGGTAATGATGTTTGCTTCTTTCATCCGTCCAGTTTCCCCAAAGCCGATTTACGCCCTTCAACGTAGCGTTGCCATCCTTTTAGGGCCTCCTGCATATCAGTCGGTAATTCACTATCAAATTGCATCCATTTCTCCGTGCGCGGATGAATGAATCCCAACGATTTGGCGTGCAGCCCATGGCGGGGACAGGTCGCAAACATTCGCTCAACAAACAGCTTATATTTGCTGTATACCGTCCCTTTCACAATATGGTGGCCACCGTATTTTTCATCATTAAAGAGCGGATGACCCAGATGTTGCATGTGTACCCTGATTTGATGCGTACGCCCCGTTTCCAGGTTGCACTGTATCAGGGAAACATAATATAACCGCTCCAGAACTTTATAATGCGTCACGGCCCATTTTCCCTGATCCCCCTCCGGAAAGGCCGTAAATTTTTTGCGGTAACGCGGATGCCGACCAATATGGGCATTAATTGTACCCTTTTCCTCCTCCAGGTCTCCCCACACCAGCGCATAATAGGTGCGTTCAACGGTGTGGTCATAAAACTGCCGGGCTAAATGCGTTATGGTATATTCGTTTTTTGCCACTACTAATAACCCCGAAGTGTTTTTGTCGATGCGGTGCACGAGGCCTACCCGATCCTGATAGTTGTCTCCTACTTCTGGCAGGTTGTCCATGCCAAAATGATAGGCCAGTCCATTTACCAGGGTACCCTTACGATGCCCAATCCCCGGGTGTACGACCATACCTGCCGGCTTGTACACAATCAACAGGTCCTCATCTTCGTATTGGATATCCAAATCCATCTTTTGGGGCACCAGTTTGGCTTCCTGCCCCGGAGGCTTGGGTACCAGCACTTTAATCTGGTGGTGGGGCTTAACTTTAAAGTTGGGTTTAACCTGCTTTTCATCCACCACAATATTACCGGCCCGAATGGCATTCTGTACGCGATTACGCGACACCCCATACAACCGATCCATCAGGAATTTGTCAATGCGCTTAGGTGTTTGCCCCGGATCGACTATAATTTCCTGATAATCATAATACTCGTCTTCATCATTTCCGTTTTGGTATGTTTCGTCTTCTTCGCGCATGCTTTATTTTTACAGGGGCTGATGTCATTTAGCCCCGAATGGCTAAAAATACGATTTGTTCGATTGGTGGACAAATACAATGTGGTACAGCCCTTCACCTTTTGTACCTTTAGCGGAAAAACATATGAACAGATCAATTGGTTTTGGGTCGTATTGTGTGCACCGGGGAGAAGACAAAGCAACGACCCGTTCTCATGCTCTTCCTATTTATCCCACCTCGTCGTTTGACTTTGCTTCACTCGAACAAGGACAGGCTATTTTTAGCGGAAGCGAAAAGGGACACCTCTATGGTCGCTTCGGCAACCCTACTGTCGATGCGATTACGGAAAAGTTAACTGGCTTAGAAACCTTTGGCCTTGACATGGACGCTGCCGGTATCCTCGTTAGTTCTGGTATGTCGGCAATCAGCACTCTGATGCTGGCCCTACTTAAACCGGGCGATGCCATCCTGACGCAGGGGAATCTGTACGGAGGCACTACCGAATTATTCCGTTCTGTATTAGACCCACTTGGCTTTGAGGTTATCTTTACCGACCTAAGTGACCACGAACGCGTATCAGCGTTGCTTGCGCAAAAACAGAATATCCGGGTAGTCTATTTTGAAACGCCCGCCAATCCTACGATGGCCTGTGTGGATATTCAGGTGCTATCTGATTTAGCTCATCAGCACCAGGCATATGCCATTGCCGACAATACCTTTTGTACGCCTTATCTACAGCAGCCCTTTGCTTTCGGGGTTGATTTTATCGTCCATTCTACGACAAAATACCTCAATGGTCACGGCAACTCGGTAGCAGGGTTTATCGTGGGGCGCGACCGTGAGGTGATGGAAGGTCCGGTCTTTACTACCATGAAACTGGCCGGTACCAATAGCAATGCCTGGGATGCCTGGTTAATCGCTAATGGCCTTAAAACGCTGGAATTGCGCATGGAGCGGCATTCCGAAAACGGCATGCGAGTCGCTCAGTTCCTCGAAGGACATCCCGACGTAAAGCGGGTCAATTATGTAGGGCTCCTCTCCCACCCCGATCACAAGCTGGCAAAAAAGCAAATGCGCCGCTTTGGGGGTATGCTAAGCTTTGAACTCAAAGGCGGGCTGGCAGAGGGCGAAAAATTTATGCGTGCGCTATCCTTCTGTATTTTGGCCCCGACCATGGGTGACGTCGATACCCTGGTGATGCATCCGGCTTCCATGTCGCACCGTAATGTCCCCGCAGAACTACGGCGAGAAAATGACATCACCGATGGGCTCATCAGGCTGTCGGTAGGCATTGAAAATGTTGCCGATATCATTGATGATTTAGAAAATGGGCTTCATCAGATAAAATAACACACTGCTTACATACTAGAGCATCTGCACGGATAGTTAAGGGTAACAGAAAAGAAAAATATTCTTTTCTGCATTTATATAACTCACTAAATTGGTGAAACAACAAAACCAACGTTTATGAAACGTAACACATTGCAATTTTTTCTGTTTGTCGCTGTAATGGGCCTTACTTTTGCCTGTAATAATGCCACCGAAGAAGGAGGAAGCGAAGCCGCAGAAACCACTGAAGAAGTGGCAGAAGAAGAAACTGCTGCAGAACCTACTGAAATTGTCTCTACGGAAAGCTACACCACGGTAATGCTGAAAGACGGCATTGCCAGCCCTCGCAAAGAAATGACGGGCACCATCGGCGATGCGGACATCGTTGTCAACTACGGCAGCCCGTCTGTTAAAGGGCGCACTATCTGGGGTGACCTGGTTGCGTACGACGAGCTGTGGCGTACCGGAGCAAACGAAGCAACAACCATCAAATTCTCCGAGGATGTAATGGTAGCTGGTAAGCAACTGGCGGCCGGCACGTATGGTCTATTCACCATTCCCGGTGAAGATCAATGGACCGTAGTCTTCAGCAACGTTACCGAATCATGGGGTGATGGTGAATATGACGAATCAAAAGATGCTCTCCGCGTAATGGCTACTCCAGAAATGAAGGATGAAGCTTCGGAAACTATGGAATTCATGGTAGACGGAGACAACCTTGTACTGTACTGGGATACACTTACCCTGCCTATAGAAATCTCAACCAATAAGGAAGGATAAGTTTGGAATTCGGAGTTTGGAATTCGGAGTTCGGAATTCGGAGTTTGGAATTCGGAGTTTGGAATTCGGAGTTCGGAATTCGGAGTTTGGAAGTCCCCCGGTGCCACTTTGGCGTCGGGGGATTTTCTATTAGAGCTGTTACTTATAAAGCATCGACAATTTCTTGCAGGTAATCCCGTAGTCGCTGACGCCGTTTCCGGGCTTCGTCCTTACTGATCTGTCCAGCGTTCAACTGGGTTTCAATCGTACTCAACTCTTCGCGAATTCTCTGCAGATCCTTCCGCTCGGGAGCCACCCGGGGTAATTTCTTGTCCAACAGGTTCAATAAATCTTCTGCCGACGTTGGCTCGACGGCTTCAATACTCTCTCGCAACAAATTGCGGTACCGATCCAGTTTCACCTCAGCATCTGGTAATTGCCTGAAATCGGGGCGTGCGATTTCTTCCTGTAGTACTTCCCCCTCTTTCTGTATAGACAGTATTTTTTCTGCCTTACCGGCAAAAACGCCCTCCGGGTAGCGCTTCAGATACGCTTTTACCGCTTCTTCATCTCCTCCCGATTGACGCACCCTTCGCCACGCCAGAGAGTCGCGTTGAGAAGGCAGCAAACTGTTTCTTTCATTTACCCCTGGACGTTCGTCAAGTTCTGACCGGTCCACATCAGAGTTTACTCCCGGTCGTTGAATATCCTCTAATTCCCACCGGCCACGATCCAGTTGCTTCTGCAAAATATCGACCTCCCGATCGAAGTAGGTGTCGGGATGTTTGCGTATATAGTCTTCAATAATCTCCTGCTTTCCCTGCATGTCGGGCATCTGCTCTGCCTGCTTGAGCGATTCCTGAAAGTCTATAGTTTCCTGGGCTAGCTCCCGAACGTTTTTCACGCGGGTAAGGTCTTTAGCGTCCAGACGCTCGGGTAAGACTTCGCGTTCTTTCATGGTACGCAGGGCCGAATCAGTGTATTTACCCCGGGGATAACGCTCCAGGTAACTCAGGTAGTCGTCATTATCTTTCTGCAACTGAGCCACCTGCCAGTAGGCGCGCTCAGCATGCACAGATTCCGGGAATTTCCGGGCATAGTTTTCATAAGCCTCGGAGTCTCTTTTTACGTAGTGGGTAGCCAACCAGGCCCCCTCGGCAGGATTGATTGCATATAACCCTCCAAATAACCCACCCAACGCCAAAAGAGCTATCGTAAGGCTTTGCAGAACGTAGCGCAGCCTGCTTCCCGAACGAGTGGATGAGGAAGGCGGTTGCGGCGGTGGAGCAGGTTCTACAGGCTGGCTTTCCGACCTTTTCTCTCGCCAATTACTATTCGGCTCTGAAACCCTGGGGCTTGGCCGGATCTCCTCGACACCGGTTTCTTCCCATTCTTGGGTGGTGTTACCTCCACCCACGGAAAAACTACCAGCCGAGCGTAAGGACTCCTCAACGGGTGCGGGGGCTTCTGCAGTAATCTCGATTTCTTCCGTGAGCACTAATTCCCGCTTGCGTTCCTTGCCCAGGATAAGCTCAATCACCGATACCTTTAATAAAAGCGGGAACGTACCCTCGCGTAACGGCTTCACTCGAAATAACCACTCCGTATAGGTATCGCGATCAATAAACTGCTCAGCAGAGTGAATGGCCTGAATCGAGAACGGAGGATCGTCATCCGGATCAATCAACTCCACCAGCATAACCTCGGAAACGCGAATCTCTTCCAACTCTACGTGTTCATCGAGGTCAATGTTTTCTACCAGTTTTTCCTCCTCAAAAGAGATACGGACAATGCAATTGGTCCACTCCCCCATCTGCATTTGATCGGGTATGCGGTAAAGGATATTTCCCCGATCGGGCCCCTCCTCCGTTTCCTTTTTGGCGACAGCCTCCGCATCAAAATCTACTTCCTCCAGGGCATCGAGTAAGTCCATGAGATCCTGTCGGATTTGTGCATACACACGCCGCAACTCTTCGTCACTCAGTAGATTGCGCAGGCGCTTGCGGTTCGCGTCATTCTGCCGACTCTCCAACAATAGTACATCTTCGTAACGCTCCCCGGACGGTGGAAGCCGATCTTTCAGAATTTTCAATACAGGAGAGATGCCGTCAGCAGCAATGCGCTGCTTAAGTTGTATCCGGTCTTCATCCCAGGTAGCCATAGTGAGCAAGTTTACAGGTTGTACCTGTTAATATACTAAGATTCTGGAAGCTGAAGGTTAGAGCCTAAATTTTAGTGTACTACCAGGTGAACCTGGAAACACTTTGAGCTAGTACCAAATACATCCACCGGCTACTTGATACGATGCCCCGATAATTGCCCCGTAAACCAGTAAGCAGCTGATAAGTAATAATACCCCTAAGTTAATATGACAGTACATTTAGCATTTAGCAATGCTAAAACGGATGATAAACCCGGGAGGCCTTTTCGATAATTTTTTCTTTATCGAACGTCATCTTTTTAGCTTTTTTTGCGGCAAAAAGCTCCATTTGGCTATTAAAATACGGGCTGTCCGGCTCTGAGGAAGCACCGTAAGCGACCACACTTTCCATCTCCACCACCCCCTGCTCATCGTATTCGACAAACAACATAAACCCGTCACCACCCGTATTATAATAACGTCCGTTTTCCGTACTTAACCCGCCGCGGCGAGCAGCTAAAGTGCCGGGAAATCCGTATACGGGGAGATCCTTTTTGCCACGCTGGAAGCGAAAGAAGGTCTCAAACGGCACTTCTAAGGTCTTAAAATACTCGAGCAAATGCGCTTTGGTTTTAGTCAGTGCTTCCGCAAAAACCGCTTCGGGTGCCTCGTCCATACCCTCGTACTGCGTCATATCCCCTAAATAAAGCAAGCTCAACAGCATATAGGTCGGAGCCACCCTGTTCGCATCAACCACACCATTCCAATTGCGAAGTGTTTGTAACATGACCGAATCGACACTGCTGTCCGTTACTCCGCGCAACCGGTCAAGAATAATTCCCAGAGAAGACGTCTCCGCAATGCGACTGTCGTATTTCAGCGTCTTGAGCTCCTCCATAGAAACGGGCGTCCCATCCTGATAGATCTCTCGCCATTGATAGCTGCGTGAATTGTCGTCTACCATATCATAACCGACCTCAGCCGGATACTTGTCTGCATCCAGCCAGCTTTCCCGGCAGCTGCATTTGAATGGACTATGGTTAACATTATAGACATACCCACAATCCGGATTTTCGATCACGGGCCGCTCAGCCAAAGGAATGATCCCTTGCCAATTGGTCTTCGCCGTGTGGCCTGGCAACAGTCCACTATAATCGTAGCCAGGAGTACGGTCTGGAAAATATCCGTTGAATACGTAGAGAATATTGTCCGCTTTGTCGGCATAAACAATATTGAAAAAGGGCAGACCATCCAGGGCAAGTGCTTCTTTAAATTCGCTTAGGTTCTGCGCTTTGGTCATGTGATACCATTGCTCCGCAATTTGTATTGTGCTCACGGGAGCTGTGCGGATAGCAAAGAAATTTCCGGAGGAGCTCTCCAGCGTAGGACCATAGACACTTTCGTAAACAGTGCGCTTTACCGGAACATTAAAAGGCAACCATTTGAGCTTGACTTTGAGTTTTATTTTCCGCTTTTCGAGCTTGCGCCATTCTCCATCATATTCATACAACAGGGGTTCCGTCGGATGCATCTTCAGAGCGTAGACATCGGTATGGTCATACACATTGACGGTATGTGTCCACCCCAGGTTTTTATTTGTCCCTACCTGAGGGCTCAACGATCCGGGAAACATAGCCCCCTGAAACGTCCAGCCTTCCTCACTCATTAACCCCACTTCATAGAATGATTCCGGCCCCGAAAATGATAAATGCGGATTGGCGATCAGATAGGTATGCCCGTCTTTCGTCATGTGGCTTTGAAAGGCAAACGCATTTGATCCCTTGGTAAAAAAATCCTCTTCCTCGCCAAGATCGCGATCGTAGGTGTCCCCATAGAGAATCTGAGAAATAGCGCGGGTAGCCCCGATAAAGTTGGCAATCTTCAGCGGGTATGCTTCGAGAATATCTTCCGGGCGTACAGGAAACAGCTTTTTGTCCAAAACTTCACCGGGATGCCTTTCGGCAAAATCATTGACCCCCTGACAGAATGCTTTGGCGTAAGCCATAAATTCCGGTGACACATCGGTTGCCTTGCGCTCTTCAATAAGTTTATCTAATTGAAACAGGCCCGAGAAGAAATCTCCGGCGGCTCCCTGTCGACCGTATTCCCGGCCCAGACGCTCTCGCACCAGCATTATATTTTGCTGCACAATGGTAAATTGGTCTTCGCACTGTACCCACGCCAGTCCGTAACCGACCTCTTCATCGGTGGGAGCCATAATGAATGGAGCACCAAAAGAATCCCGGACAATAGTGATGTTTTCGGGATTAATGGGCTGCTGACCACTAACGGATAAGGTACACGAGATCGTCAGGAAGACAACCAGGGAAAAGATAGACCGCATAATTGTTAGTTTAAGATCTTCTCTAAGGTACGCAAGCCCCATCGGGTCTACAAATAAAATTGGTTTTACTCCTGTTTGGCCAGCAGGCTGGACAGTGCCGAAAAGCCTTTCATCTGGGCATACCTGGCTGGTGTATGACCATTCTGATCGGCGATAGCCGCATCGGCTCCTTTTTCCAGCAGTAGTTGCGCCATTTCTTCCTGCCCAAACATAGCCGCAAAGCTGAGGGCCGTGGCTCCACTATTGTTTTGCGTATTGAGCTCGGCATTATATTCGTCAATTAACAATGTGGCCAGATCGGTAAATCCCTTGAAAGCAACCCCCATCAAGGCTGTATTGCCGTTGGCATCCTGAGCGTCAACCAGGGCGCCCTTTTCCAGCAAAAGCCTGGTGATAGCGTACTGATTACTGTACGTGGCAAATACTAAGGGCGTAAATCCCCGTTCGTCTGGTTGATGAACCAGGCTAGGGTCATTTTGCAGAATCGTCCGTGCCGCCTCTAAATTTCCTTCCTGAATAGCGTGATGCAGTTGACTCATATCATTTTTGGCATTAAAAAAGGGTGCGAAGTAATAACTCGCACCCTTAGGTTGGCTTTTGCGTTTATTTGAATATAAAACAAAGATGCCATAAGTTTCATTTATTATTTTTATACGTCTATAACCTGAACAAATAGCTTTTCATGACCATACAGCAACTGGAATATGCCATGGCTCTGGCCAAGCACGGCAGCTACAGCAAGGCAGCACGGGCAGTAGGCATTACACAACCGGCTATGAGCCTAAGGATTAAAAAGCTGGAAGAAGGGATCGGTTTAATGCTTTTTGACCGCACGCAAAAGCCCGTGCGCCCGACGGTAGAAGGAGCCTTGTTTCTGGAAAAGGCACAATTATTACTGACACAGGCCGAGCAACTGAAGGATTTCTCGCTAGGCCTAAAAGAAGAAATCAGCGGGGAGATTAATATCGGCATTATTCCTACCCTGGCGCCTTACTTATTGCCGCTATTCATTAGTGACCTCAATCAACAATTTGGGAAGCTCAAAATACACATCAAAGAAATGCTAACCCGTGAGATTCTGGAGGGGTTGCGCACGGGCGAGGTGCATGCCGGAATTATTTCTACCCCCATTCAAACACGAACCAAGATCGTATCCAAAGTGCTTTTTTATGAGCGTTTCCTGTTGTTTGTTTCCGAGCAACATCCCCTGTTCCATGAAGAAGTAATTGCGGTAGAAGAGATTGCCCTGAACGATCTTTGGCTTTTAAAAGAAGGGAACTGCTTTCGGGATCAGGTAGATAACATCTGTGAAATAGCTCGCGGTAGCAATCAGAACAACCTGTTTTACTACGAAAGTAATTCTATTGAATCTTTGTGTCGGATTGTCGAATATAAAGGCGGAGTAACCTTCCTACCCGAGCTTACCACCCTTCACCTGGGCAGCGATCGCGAAGACATGATCAAAGAGATCAAGGGGCGTTCCCGGGTTCGGGAGATTAGCATGGTGCATCTGCCCAACGAAGTTCGTACCCATATTCTCGATGCAGTCGTCACCGTCATTCAGCGCAATATACCTACCCATATGGTGAGCCTGGGCGAAGCTGAAGCCATTCGTACCAATGTTGAAGATTCTTAGCAGTCATTATAAGCAAAAAGCCATCTCAAAAGTTGAGATGGCTTTTTGCTTGACTTGCTCAGGGTATTTTGGCGATCAGCCAACCCTCAGCATATGCAGGCGATCTACTAGTTGTGGTACGCCTGATTATGCACCAACATTGAACCACAGGTAGCACAAGCCACCGCACTGCCCGCTCCACCCGGGCAACCGTTAGCACAGGTATAGTGGTATAGTCCGGCTGCATTTTGTGCCGGCGTGGTGGATTGGGGTGCACCCGATTGCTGTTGTTGCTGCATCAGCTGCTGCATATCTATGGAATTATTACCGGCAGCAGCGGGGCTTGCGGCACCACCGGCCGGGGCATCATGATACGCCTGGTTATGCACCAATGCCTTTCCACAGGTTGCACAAGAGCCCGCACTAGCTGCTCCACCGGGATCACCATCCGGACAAACGTAGTGAAATACTCCGGCAGAATTCTGCCCGCTATTGGCAGTAGCCGGCTGATTGTTAAATGGATCGGCAGCCGGCTGATTTGCTGGCTGGCTGTGGTATGCCTGATTGTGTACCAGCGTGGTATTACAAACCGGGCAGGTACCCTGCGTATCGCCACCACCACCTTCACATCCGTTTGGACAGGTATAGTGAAAAACGGCACCGGTAGCTACCGGAGTCGAAGCTTGTTGCAGCATATCTTGAGGAGCCCGCTGTGGTAAAGATTCCCGGGCTGCTTCGCGGACGTCAGCATCTTTTTCACCACAGGCAAATAGCATGAGGGCCATAGAAATAGTTAGAAAAAATACGTACTTGCTAAAATTCATGATAATTGTTCAGTTTTATATGCACAGTGATGTGCAAGAAAGTCAGGTATTTAAGTCCACAAAATTAAGGAAAATCTATGCGTAACTGTAATGGATAGCTTTCCTTAACGAATTCGCACCCCAAAATGGATTATTCTCCATACTGCTTTTTGTAATAGTTCTGGTATTCACCGCTAGTTACATGCTCCACCCATTCGCGATTAGCCAGGTACCATTCGGCAGTTTTGCGCAGGCCTTCCTCGGCCTGAATCGTTGGTTGCCACCCCAGTTCACGCTTGATTTTTGATGCGTCGATGGCGTAGCGACGATCGTGACCAGGACGATCTTTTACAAAAGTGATCAATTCCCGGGAGCTGCCCTGCGGGCGATCCAACAAATCATCCATGAGATCACAGAGCGTGTGTACCAGATCAATATTAGTCCACTCGTTATCTCCGCCAATGTTATAAGTTTCGCCCGTTTTACCCTGATGGAAAACACGGTCGATGGCCGTAGCGTGGTCACCAACCCACAGCCAATCGCGAGTATACATCCCATCCCCGTAAATGGGTAGCTCCTTTTTATGCTGAATATTATTGATCATTAGAGGCAGTAGTTTCTCCGGAAACTGATTTGGCCCATAATTATTCGAGCAATTGCTCAGGACAACGGGCAAACCGTAAGTATGGAAATAAGCGCGCACCAAATGATCGGAACTGGCTTTGGAAGCCGAATAAGGTGAACGTGGATCATAAGGTGTTTCTTCGGTAAAGAAGCCTGTTTTTCCCAAAGAGCCGTACACTTCGTCGGTCGACACGTGGTAAAAACGTTTATCGTCAAAGTCATCGTCCCAGGCTGTGCGGGCCGCATTGAGCAGGGTTACCGTTCCTACAATGTTGGTTTCAATAAAGCCCATCGGATTGGTAATAGATCGATCCACGTGTGATTCCGCCGCTAAATGAATAACCGAATCAATCTCATGGTCTTCGAATAACTGCTCTAATAGTTCAATATCGAGAATGTCGCCTTTCTGGAAAGTATAGTTAGGTGCCTCTTCTATATCGCGCAGATTCTCGAGGTTGCCGGCATACGTAAGCTCATCCAGATTGACGATGTGGTAATCAGGATACGTATTCACTAAATGCCGAATGAGGTGTGAGCCGATAAAGCCGGCACCCCCGGTAACCAGGATGTTTTTTGTATAAGCCATTAGACGTTAAATTGATGAGGTGGAATAACGCTGGCAAATGTACATATCCTAGCCTGGAATTACTGATTTTTTAAATACCTTTGATAGAAATCAGGGCCAAATGAGGTTAGAATTCTTTGTAAAATCACCTTTGGGACGGCCAAACCCTCTTTTGGCTGCTAATCAGGCTATGCAAGGTAGACCGGGCTATCCTTCCAGCGAACAACACAATTCCTCCTTTAACACTACCCCAAAGCGTTCTTCCACCTGCCCAAAGATACATTTGCTGCGGCTACTATGCGCATGCTGGCTATGCTGGCTGGCACCTTCCTCCTTACCCGGGCAAGACGACAATATTCTAAACGAAGGCAACGCATGGCTGGTGCAGGTAGGTTATGGCTTCCACACGCCGGGAGGAGATCTGAAGGAACGTTTTGGCAACAGCCTAAGTCCTTCTATCGCCGTAGAGTGGATACAAGGCGGGCGCAACTGGCTGATCGGTGTTGATGCTGCTTTCTTTTTCGGACAAACCGTAAAAGAAGATGTGCTCGCTCCCCTGCGCACCAGGGACGGCAGAATTATTGGTAATGACCGTCAGTTTGCGGATATTCAATTGCGGCAACGTGCCTATTTTGCCGGCCTGCATCTGGGAAAACTTATTGGTCTGGGCAAAAGCAACCACAGGTCAGGCCTTCGCCTGACGGTCGGGGGAGGGATATTTGCGCACAAAATCCGGATTCAGGACGATCCCGCCCGGCAGGTACCCCAACTTACCGGTAACTACAAAAAAGGATACGATCGCTTTAGCCTGGGACCGGCCTTACGGCAAACGATTGGCTATCAGCTCCTGAGCCGTGACGGTCGCATCAACTTCCACCTTAGCCTGGAAAGCATACAGGGTTTTACCTACCACCAACGAGCCCTGGCATTTGATACGCGGCAGCAAGAAGCCGGGCAGCGGTTTGACCTCCAGTTTGGAGTACGGGCTACCTGGGTTCTGCCCTTCTACACCGGGGATGGACGAACTATTTATTATTAAATCTGGCTTAATCTGGAATACGCCTACGCTATGCGCTTACTTTATACCCTGGGAATTCAGCTAATGCTATTCGCTTACCGCCTGGCAAGCCTGGCGCACCCCAAAGCTAAAAAATGGATCAGGGGGCGCCGCCGCTGGAAATATCAACTGTCCCGGGCATTAGATTCCTGGCCCGACACCGCTCCCCGCGTGTGGATGCATTGTTCCTCCCTGGGTGAGTTTGAGCAGGGACGTCCTGTCCTCGAGGCTATCCGGGAGCAATACCCGGGCTGCCGCATTTTATTGACCTTCTTTTCGCCCTCCGGATATGAGCTGCGCAAGAACTACCCCACGGCCGATTATGTATGCTATCTGCCGGGGGATACCATGCGTGCCGCCCGGCAATTTGTAGCGACCGTACGTCCCGATCTGGTCATTTTTGTAAAGTATGATTTTTGGTTCAACCATCTAATTGAAGTGCAGAAGCAAAATGTCCCGCTCGTCCTGGTGTCAGCCCTCTTCCGGCCTGACCATCTTTTTTTTAAGCCTTACGGCAAATGGTTTGCTCGCATTTTGCGTGGGTTTGATTTGATTTTCACCCAAAATAAAGCCAGCAGGGATCGTCTACAGCATATCGACATCGATGCCATTGTTGCCGGTGACACCCGGGTTGATCGGGTGGTTCAGATTGCCGGGGAAGCCACTACTTTCCCCGACATTGATCGCTGGGCCAGGGCCGATCATCGCTTAATTGGTGGCAGCACCTGGCCGGCGGGAGAAGTCATTTTGCAGCAATGGTGGGCAGCGCAAGACCAGGCAGAGCAATGGCAACTTATCCTCGCACCACACGACATTTCTGAACCCCATCTACAGCAAATAGAGCACCTTTTTGGCACCAGCCAGGTTGTCCGGTATTCCCAGCTGACCCCCTCCAGCACCGCAGACATTCTACTCATTGACAATATTGGAATGCTCTCCTCTATTTACCGCTACGGCCATCTGGCCTATATCGGAGGAGGCTTCGGCGCCGGTATTCACAACACCCTCGAACCCATTGCCCACCACCTACCTGTCATCTTCGGCCCGCGCTACCAGAAGTTTGCCGAGGCTACAGCCCTGGTGACCACCGGAGGGGGTTTTTCAGTAACCGATCAACAAGATTTCTTCCAGATTATGACCAGGCTGAAGGACGCAGAGTATTATAAGAAAGCACAACAAGCAGCCATGGCCTATGTTGAACAAAATCAGGGGGCTACGGCCCTAATCTTAGAAGCTATTCATGACCAACACTGGTTTCATGCCTCCGCATAGATTGCTAAAAAACTCAGTAAGGTTAGAATGTTTCTCTATTTTTGCCTTTATGCCGGCCGTGAATGGACCAACCACCATGATCGTAGCTGGTCGCTAGCAACCATAAAATCGGGCACTTCAGCGCAAGAGCCACTAGTCGCAAATCACGCAAGACCAATGACACAATTATCTTCATTTTTTGATGCTTTTTCTAATGTCCAGGTACTCGTTGTGGGTGACGTAATGATTGACCGCTATTTGAATGGACGAGTTGATCGAATTTCGCCGGAAGCGCCCGTGCCGGTCGTCAACCTCAACGACCGGGAAGACCGGCTGGGAGGTGCCGCCAATGTTGCTCTCAATTTAAAAGCCCTGGGCGCTACCTGCTACTTATGCGGACTGATCGGTAATGATGACAATGGCCAGGTTTTTCGGGATTTATTACCAAAGCAGGGCCTGAGCGACCGTGGTATTCTGGCATCACCCGAACGCGTAACGACCGTTAAGACAAGAGTTCTAGCTAACAATCAGCATTTGTTACGCGTCGATCAGGAAGATAGCCATGAGTTGAGCGACAAGGAACAGGCTGATTTTATAGCAATGATTCGCCAAATACTGGACAGTCGCGATATTAAGGTGATTCTTTTTCAGGACTACAATAAAGGAGTGTTATCTAAACGGATTATCAACGACGTTACCCTGGAGGCCATCAAACGCGATATTCCAACTACCGTTGATCCTAAATTTCACAACTTCTGGAGCTACAAACACGTTACTTTATTCAAACCCAACTTGAAGGAAATACGGGATCAGGTGCCGATGATGGTTAAGCCTACCCTCGAATCACTTACTGAGGTGGGCAAGTATATCCGGGGACGACTGGGCAATCAATATACGGTAATTACCTTATCGGAAAAAGGATTGTTCTTTGAGGATGAAAACCACGCGGCTATCCTCCCGACACAGGAACGTGCCGTAGCTGATGTGTGTGGAGCCGGGGATACCGTGATTAGCATTATATCCGTCGGCCTGGCCCTTAACGTTCCGCTAGAAAAATTAGCCGCGCTGGCTAACCTTGCCGGAGGACAGGTATGCGAACGCGTCGGGGTGGTTCCCGTGGACAAAGAGCAATTACGTGCCGAATATCAGGCCTGGGTTCAACAATAATGGCCCCGTGGGCAATCCAAAGTATGCGTTTGTTGCCCGAAGGCCTCGTCTACATGAATCGCAGGAACCTCTATATCGCAGAGGAATTATGCCTATATCCAACCCCCATCACATTGCTTATAATCTATTTCCAATTTTGTCTGCCAACTTCCTTTGTACCGACTTTTAAGGAATATTCTGGAAAAATACCTATACATTTGCCAGCTAACGCATTTAATGGTAGGTGCGGTATTTAAACCACCTACCCGGTAATACAGACCGATTAATTCGCAACCAAACGTTTAAATATGAGCCTAAAGAATTTTACACATGTACTTGTTCCTGTCTTTACCGTATTGACAGCACTCAATCTGTACGGTCAATCCAGCGTTCCCTTCTTTACCGAAGATTTCGGCAGTCAGACCGACTTTAATGCAGAATGGACGGGAGGAGGAACCAACCCCGGACCAGCGGTATGGGAATGGACCGATGATCCAACGCCTATATTCCAAGGCCAGCCTGACTTTGCCTCGGAAACAGCTAATAATGGCTTCGTTTTTTTTAACTCCGATGGAAATGGTGAGGTTGCACATGATGTTACCCTTACCATTAATAATCCTATCGATTGTTCTAATGCTAGTGAAGTATTCATTTCCGTACAAAACCAGTATGCCTATTTCTCTGTCCCCAGCGTAGCCATTGCACAGCTTGGAGTCAGTACGGATGGCGTCAACTTTGACTATATTCGCATTCTGGAGAATGTGGAACGAAATGATCTGTCGAACCCCGCACAATTGGTGGAAGAAGATATTTCTGAATTTGCCGCCGGCGAAGCCCAGGTATTTATCCAGTTCCGTTGGCAGGGTAATTTTGAATATTCCTGGGCCATTGATGATATCAAATTATTCTCCGAAGACCCACAACTTCAGTTTGATCTATCGCTGGAAGAACCACGCCTGCCATTCAATTATGCTACTCCAGCATCCCAGATCACTCCTTTCTTTTTCCAGCATGCTACAACCAACAATGGATCGCAAACTGCTCTGGACCTGATGAGTACGGTGGAAGTGGAAGGCACGAATGGAGACACCTTTTCCTATACACAAACTCTTCCTATGCAACTAGCTCCGGAGGCAAGTGATACTACGCTCTTCGATCAATTCTTTACCCCTTCCGACACCGGCTTCTACCAATTCACCTACACGGTAACTTCAGCAAATGAAGACGAACGGCCCTTTGATAACAACTTCTCCGGTGACTTCTTGATCACGGAAAATCTCTTTTCCAAAGATGATGGTCGTGGACTGAGTGGAACGGCACCGGCAAATATTGTGGATAATACCTGGGAAATCGGTAACTACTACGTTGTCGAGAATGGAGGGTACCAGGCAACAGAGGCTATTTTCTCTGTAGTCAGTACCGACAATATTCATCAGGGACAGAGCGTATCGATTCTGCTATACCAAATCACTCCTGATGATGACCTCGATTTTGATGACGACGACGTTACCGTAGTCGGTTTTGGCTCCTACGCCTTTACCGATGAGGTAAGTGGTCAGCCGGTATCAGCCCCCCTTCTTAATTTCGATGGGGACACGTCCGTGATCCTCGACGAAGGCAGTGAATATTTACTAATGGTTCAATATACACCAGACATGGGGGTAGTACATACCTCGACGCCTTACTATTACGACATTGCGTCTGTGGTCAAGAATGGCGACTGGTTTACTGGTGGATTTGGCCCGGATGTTACCGCATTAGTTCGTATGCGCATTGAAGAAGTAGAATCCGTAAATACAAATGAGCCAGCTCTGGCCGACAGTAAACTCCAGCTTTTCCCCAATCCGGTGGACCGGGAGCTGACCGTCAGCTTAGCTCTGGAAAACCGCAATGAGGAAGTTATTATTGACCTTTTAGATATTAATGGTCGATTGGTAGAACGCCGACAACTCGACCACGTCCAACGCGATCAGGTACGGTTCCAGACCAGCAATTTGGCCAACGGTACTTACCTACTGCGAACCCGCACTGCTGAAGGAGTACGCACCGAACGCTTTGTGGTACAACACCGGTAGGAGGTGTGAAGCCCGGCCCCGACGCCTACATGGCGATCGGCCGGTAGGAGTTGGGAATTCGGAGTTGGACTGTGATCTTCCGGATCGCGGAAAAGCGAAAATATTTCTGACAGCTGCACCCTGAAGTTGCTGCTAAAAAATAACCCCCGCTAGCGTGACGCTAGCGGGGGTTTTATGGTTGTCACCAAAACATAGCCTAGAGGCTAGCCAGCGCTTCTTCCAGGCTTTGGATTTTGGATTCGCCGTCGGCCAGTTTCTTGCGCTCTTTGTCGACAACCGGAGGCGGCGCATTATTTACGAAACGTTCATTGGCCAACTTCTTCTTAACCTTCTCCACGAAGCCCTGATAGTATTCCAGATCTTTCTGCAAACGCTTGCGTTCTTCTTCGGTATCAATCTCCTGATTGAGCTCGACAAAGACCTTTTCGCGTCCAGCCAAAAAGCTTACTGAATTCTCCGGTTCTTCTTTCGTCAGTTCTAAAGATTCCAGATTGGCCATTTTAATAATCATGGGGCGAATACCTTCCCGCTGCAGGAAGGCTGTTGAGGCTGCCGTCTCCTGCACGCGAGCATTAAGCAGCTCTTTCATCTTCACGCCGTTATTGTTCCGGGTATCGCGAATACCGGCCACAATCGCTTTAGCCTGATCGACCTCGCTGATCAGAGCCTTATCATAAGGCTTGGCTTGTGGATAGGCCGATACGATGCAATCCTCCCCCTCCTTACGGTTGCGCAATTGATGCCAGATTTCCTCGGTCACAAAAGGCATAAATGGATGCAGCAGCGTCATCATGCGCTCCATCAAGGTAATGGCCTTTTCTTGCGTAGCCCGATCGATAGGCGCCTCGTAATCCGGCTTGATCATTTCCAGGTACCAGGAGCAGAAATCATCCCAAATGAGTTTATACAACGTCATGAGGGCATCCGAAAGTCGATACGTCTTGAAGTGATCTTCCACCTGCGCAATAGTCTGATGCAACTTATCTTCCATCCAGGCACCAGCCAATTCATTAACGGCGGCGGTGGTATCATCTTTAGCCGAATCGACGACCTCCCACCCCTTAATTAGGCGCAGGGCATTCCACATTTTATTACAGAAATTGCGGCCCTGCTCGCAGAGCTTGGATTCGTTACGTACCGTTTTGGTCTCGGGGTCGAAGGGAGCATCAAAGATGATGTCATTACCGGCAGCGGCACTTGAGAGCATACCGAAGCGTACCCCGTCAGCACCGTATTCATTGATCAGTTCCAGGGCTTCGGGAGAGTTCCCCAGTGATTTACTCATTTTGCGGCGCTTATTATCGCGCACCATACCGGTAAAGTATACGTCGTTAAACGGTTGACGGCCATGCTTCTCCACGAAATCCTTACCCAACAAATCTTCTGACCATTCGTAGCCGACCATAATCATGCGAGCTACCCAGAAGAACATAATGT
>Ga0102940_1000085_pt1 | contig 61548 bp, 56 predicted proteins | sample SalPonR2_C_D1_MG_FD_78215 | JGI IMG/M metagenome (GOLD analysis project Ga0102940, IMG submission 78215) | Salt pond soil microbial communities from South San Francisco under conditions of wetland restoration - Salt Pond MetaG R2_C_D1_MG | ecosystem: Environmental > Aquatic > Marine > Intertidal... | reverse complement strand
CGCATCGGCGTCTGCGAATCCGGCCTGCACACCCGCGCCGACATCGAGCGCATGCAGACCGCCGGCCTGCACGCCTTCCTGATCGGCGAATCCCTGATGCGCGGCGGCGAACCGGTAGCTTCGCTCGAGGCCTTGCGGGGGCGTTGATCGAGCCTTGGACGGCCTCGGCCTTTGGATGATGGGCGCAAAGACGCGAAGGCGCGAAGAGAAAAGCAGGGCATATTGGTGAGGACCACGAGGCGCTCCGGCGTTCGTGGGGATTTCGATCCGGATTCGCGCCGGCGGTCGTTGACCCCTCGGAGCATCCAGAGTCGATCAGGTTTGATCTGCAACGTCATGATGTAATTATTTTTATTCAGTTCTTTGTCTTTCTCTTCGCGCCTTTGCGCCTTCGCGCTCATCATCTGATGGACCGCGACGAAAACCTCTCCATCCATCACCTGCGCTATTTCCAGTGGTTCTCCGCGTCTCCGCGTCTCCGTGTCTCGATGACGGCCGGTTTTCGCAGGCGGCTCGCAAAGCGACGCCAGCAGCTCCCCAGCGCCTCGTCATCGGTCCTTGTTTCGCGAAATCAGCTGTTTATGTGTCTCTCTTCGCGTTCTTTGCACCTTCCCCTCTTCGCGCTGATCCTCTGGACGCCAACCACGAGAACGCCATTCCATCCCGACCTGCGGTACGCTGAGCAATCGAGTTTCACCGGGCACGACGGACGATGGCCGACCACGACGACAACGACCTGAATACCGAGTACCGCGCGCTGGTCGAGCGACTGCGGTCGACCTTCGATTCCGGGGTGACCCGGCCGCTGGACTGGCGGCGCGGGCAGCTGGATGCGATGAAACGCATGCTCGAGGAGAACGAGGGCGTGATCGCCGAGGCGCTCTATGCCGATCTGCGCAAGCCCCCGCAGGAGGTGGTGCTCGGCGAGACGGCGCTGCTGTTCGGCGAGATCAAGCACGCTCGATCGCGGATGGAGCGCTGGGCGCGGCCGCGCCGGGTTCACACCCCTGCGGTGGCCCAGCCCGGCAGGAGCTGGATCCAGCCCCAGCCTCTGGGTGTTGCGCTGATCATCGGCGCGTGGAACTACCCGCTGCAGCTGACGCTGGCGCCGCTGATCCCGGCGATCGCGGCCGGCAACTGCGCGGTGCTGAAGCCGTCGGAGATCGCGCCGTACACGTCGAAGACGATCGCCAACCTGGTGCCGCGCTACCTGGACCGGAACGCCTTCGCCGTGGTCGAGGGCGCGGTGCAGGAGACCACGGCGCTGCTGGCCCAGCGCTGGGACCACATCTTCTACACCGGCGGCGCCGCGGTCGGAAAGATCGTCATGAAGGCCGCCGCCGAGCACCTGACGCCGGTGACGCTGGAACTGGGCGGCAAGAGCCCGGCGATCGTCGACGACACCGCCGACCTGAAATCGGCCGCCCGGCGGCTGGCCTGGGGCAAGGCGCTGAACGCGGGTCAGACCTGCATCGCGCCGGACTACATCCTGGTCTCGCCGGGGCGTCGCGATGCCCTGATCGCGGAGATGAAGTCTCAATTTGCGGACATGCTGGGCGACAATCCGCTGACCAGCGATGACTATTGCGCGGTGGTCAATGAGAAGCACTTCGAGCGGGTCGCGGCGTTGATCGCACAGGGTGAAGTGGCGATCGGCGGTCGCAGCGACCCTGAATCCAGGAAGATCGAGCCGACCGTGCTGCTGAACCCGGCCATGGACGCCACGGTGATGACCGACGAAATCTTCGGCCCCGTACTGCCGGTGATCGAGAGCGACAACCTCGACGCCTCGATCGAATTCGTTCGCAAGGGCGATCGGCCGCTGGCCGCGTACCTGTTCACGAAGTCCAGGGACGCCGAGAAGGCCTTCCTGGCCGAGCTGGCCTGCGGTAGTGTCTGCATCAACGACGTGATGATGTTCATGTCGGTGCCCGACCTGCCCTTCGGAGGGGTCGGCATGAGCGGCATGGGCCAGTACCACGGCCAGGCCGGCTTCGACCGCTTCAGCCACCTGAAGTCGGTGATGAAACGCGGCCGCTTCCCGGACCCGTCCATCCGCTACGCGCCGTATTCCGAGTTCAAGACCAGGCTGCTGAAATGGTTTGCATGAATGAAGCCAGGGACGAGTAACACCTGAATCCTGAACCCTGAAAATTGATAACGAACTCCCCCGGACCTCCCCATGCCCGATCCGATCTGCCCCTTCCACCTGGCCCTGCCGGTGACCGATCTCGACGCGACGCGCGCCTTCTACACCGACCTGCTCGGCTGCTCGACCGGCCGCGAATCGTCGCGCTGGGTCGATCTCGATTTCTTCGGCCACCAGCTGGTGCTCCATCTCGTCGAACCGGAGGACCATCCGGCTTCGGCCAGCAACGCGGTCGACGGCCACGACGTGCCGGCCGGGCACTTCGGGCCGGTGCTGGACTGGGACGACTGGGAGCGGCTGGCCGAGCGGATGCGCGAGCGTGGGGTCGGATTCCTGATCGATCCGTACGTCCGGTTCGAGGGCAAGGCCGGCGAGCAGGGTACGTTCTTCGTCAGGGACCCGAGTGGGAATGCGCTGGAATTCAAGACGTTCCGGGATATTTCGACCCTGTTTTCCACGGATCTCGACGCGCCGGCCTGACGCTGTTCAGCCGGTCCGGCGGCCGTTATCATGGCGGTCGAGAGAACGGAGGACCGTCATGACGATCGATTCGATGCGCCATTCGAACTCGTGGATTCATCGCTGGACGTGGCTGGCTTGCGCCCTGCTGATCGCATGCGGGTGGTCCGCGGCCGATCCAGTGCGCGCCGACGCCGAAAAGGCACTGACCGCGCCATTCACCGGCGACCTCGACGGCATGGCCGAGCGCGGCGTGGTCCGCGTCGGCTCGACCTTCAGCCGCACCAATTTCTTCCTTGACGACGGGGTGCCGCGCGGAATGGTCTGGGAGGTCGTCGAGCGCTTCGAGCGTCAGCTGCGCGATCGCGGCGGGGCCTTGGAGGATGTGCGCGTAGTCATCGTGCCGCTGGCGCGCGACGTGCTGTTCGACGCGCTGGCCGAGGGACGGGTCGACGTGCTTGCGGCGAACCTGTCGATCACCCCCGAGCGGGCCGGGCAGGTCGCCTTCTCCGCACCGCTGGCCACCGGCATCCGCGAACTCGTCGTCACCGGTCCGTCCGGCCCGGCACTGAAGACGCTCGATGACCTGGCCGGGCAGCCGGTGCACGTTCGCACCTCGAGCAGCTACCGCGAGTCGCTGGAACGCTTACAGCGCGACTTCCGCGAGCGCGGCCTCGAGCCGCCCGAGATCGTGCCGGTCGACGAACTGCTCGAGACCGAGGACATCCTGGAGCTGGTCGCCGCCGGCGTCTATCCGACGACGGTCGCCGACAGCAGCCTGACCGCGTTGTGGGGCGAGGTTCTGCCGGCCCTGACCGTGCGCGAGGACCTGGTGCTGCGCGACGATGTGGCGATCGCCTGGGCGATGCGGCCGGACGCCGAGGCCCTGAAGGCGGCGGTCGATGCGTTCGTCGGCGAGCATCGCCGCGGCACGCTGTTCGGCAATATCGTCATTCGGCGGTACTTCCGGGACAACCCGTGGGTTCGCAACCCGCTCAACGAAGAGGATCGGGCGCGATTCGACGAACTCAGCGGCCTCTTCCGCCACTACGCGGGGCAGTACGAGATCGACTGGCTGCTGTCGGCCGCACAGGGCTACCAGGAATCGCGCTTCGACCAGTCGCTGGTCAGCCCGGTCGGCGCGGTGGGGATCATGCAGCTGCTTCCGACCACGGCGGCCGATCCGGTGGTCGGCATCCCGGAGATCGAGGACGAGGAAAACAACATCCATGCCGGCGTCAAGTACAAGAACGTGCTGCTGGAGCGCTATTTCGACGAGCCCGAGCTCGACGCGCTGGAACGGCGCCTGTTCGCGCTGGCCGCCTACAACGCCGGACCGGCCCGGATCCGGCAGTACCGTCGACGCGCCGAAGAAATGGGCCTCGACCGCAATCGCTGGTTCCGCAACGTCGAGCTGGTCTCGAACCCCGAGACCCGGACCTACGTGGCCAACATCTTCAAGTACTACCTGAGCTACCGCGAATACCAGCGCCGGGTCGATGCGCTGAAGGCGGTGCGACCGGCCGACCCGGGCTGAACGCGTGATCGCGGGCTGGTAGTCTGGCCGCTGGCCGACGCCCGGACCCGCCCATGACGCCCTTCGAACTCGATGCCCGGAGCATCGACGAGACCATCGATGCCTGGATCTCGCCGATCGCGACCGTCGTCCAGGACCTGATCCTGTTTCCTCTTCCGCTGGGTAACGCGCAGGTGCCGTTCGTCGTGCTCTGGCTGGTCGCCGGCGCGGTGCTGTTCACGCTCTACTTCCGCTTCATCAACGTCCGCGGCCTGGCCCAGGGCTTCCGGCTGGTGCGCGGCGACTACGACGACCCTTCGCACGCCGGCGAGGTCACGCACTTCCAGGCACTGGCGACCGCGCTTTCGGGCACCGTGGGGTTGGGCAACATCGCCGGCGTGGCGATCGCGGTGTCCGTCGGGGGACCCGGTGCGGTGCCGTGGATGATGCTGGCCGGGTTCCTGGGCATGGCCTCGAAGTTCGTCGAGTGCTCGCTCGGCGTCAAGTACCGCATCGAGAACGACGACGACACGGTGTCCGGCGGGCCGATGTGGACGCTGTCGCGCGGCCTGGCCGGGCGAGGCCCGGTGCTGGCGACGCTCGGCAGCGTGTGTGCGGCTGTCTTCGCCGTGTTCTGCATCGGCGGCTCGTTCGGCGGCGCGAACATGTTCCAGGCCAACCAGAGCTTCCAGCAGTTCGTCGGCATCACCGGTGGCGAGGCCTCCTGGTGGGCCGACCGGGGCTGGCTGTTCGGATTGATCCTCGCCGCGCTGGTCGGGCTGGTCATCCTGGGCGGGATCCGATCCATCGCGCGCGTGACCTCGAAGATCGTGCCGGTCATGGCGGTGATCTACGTCAGTGCCGCGCTGCTGATCATCGGTCTCAACCTCGACGAGGTGCCGGCGGCCTTCGTGCTGATGTTCTCCAGCATGTTCGGCATCGAGTCGGTGGCCGGCGGCGCACTGGGCGTGCTGGCGGTCGGCTTCCAGCGTGCGGCGTTCTCCTCGGAGGCCGGCGTCGGTTCGGCGGCGATCGCCCACTCGGCGGTGCAGACCGATCGGCCGGTCGCCGAAGGCCTGGTCGCGCTCTACGAGCCGATGATCGACACCGTGATCGTCTGCACCCTGACCGCGCTGGTCATCATCCTGACCGGCGTCTGGGATTCCGATGCCGGTCTGAGCGGCGTGGAACTGACCAGCCGGGCGTTCGGTTCGGTGCTGGACGGGTTCCCGGTGGTGCTGGCGATCGCGGTGATCCTGTTCGCCTATTCGACGATGATCGCCTGGGCCTACTACGGCATGAAGGCCTGGACCTACCTGTTCGGCCGATCGCCGGCCCGCGAGCTGGCCTACAAGGTACTGTTTCTCGTCTTCGTGGTCATCGGCACAACGATGGAGCTCGGCGCGGTCATCGGCTTCTCCGACGCGATGATCCTGGCCATGGCCTTCCCCAACCTGCTCGGCATGCTGTTCCTGCTGCCGGAGGTGCGGCGGGACCTGCAGGCGTACTGGCAGGACCTGGCCGATGGGGCCATCGTCCCGCGGCGCCGGGCCGCCCGACGACGCTGAGGGGCCACGCGGATCGCTCGGTCACGCTCGGCGCCGCAGCCCGATCAGCCCCAGAACCACCGCCGCGAAGGCGGCCAGGCCGCCGCCGCCGAGCAGCGCGGCGACCACGGCTTCGGCCCAGGCAGGTCCCTCGGCGCCGCGCGCGGCCAGAGGGGTCAGCCGTCCGGCGCCGACCGCGGCGCCGACCAGGCAGCCGGCCCAGTTGGTGTACAGCGCGACCAGCCACAGCCCGGCCATCCAGCGCCGGGCGCGTTCGCCCAGCTCGAAAAGCGGCCAGCACGCCGCCAGGCCCAGCAGCAGGGCCGCGCCGAGCAGAGCGATGGTGTGGGCGGCCAGCCCCAGCCGGGGCAGGGCGAGGTTCGGGCCGATCAGTCCGGTCAGCAGGCCGAGCAGGGCAAGGACCAGACCGTGGCCGGCGAGGCGTCGGTGCATCGGTGACTCCGTCGGTGTCGCTCGGGAAGTCCGAGTATCGCATCGGCAGGCGGCCGGGAACACGTTGCGCCCGGCGCGGACGACCGTTGCCGACCGGGGCCGCGTATCCTTGCGGCATGTCGCTGCTGACCCTGATCGATGTCGAGTTCTCCGTGGGCGGGCCGCCGCTGCTCGACGACGTGCGCCTGTCCCTGGACGCCGGCGAGCGGGTGGCCGTGGTCGGCCGCAACGGGGCCGGCAAGACCACGCTGCTGAAGCTGATCGACGGCACGCTGACGCCTGAGTCCGGCGAGGTCCGGCTGCACTCGGGCCGTCGCGTCGCTCGATTGCGCCAGGAAGTCCCCGAGGCGCTGGAAGGGACCGTGGCCGACGTCGTGTCTTCAGGACTCGGCGAGGTGCAGGACTGGATCCGAGAGTTCGAGACGCTGGCCGAACAGGGCGACGACCCAGACCGCACCGCGCGCCTGCAGGCCCGAATCGACGCCGCGGACGGCTGGAACGCCGAACTCCGAACCCGGGAGGTGCTGGACCGGCTCGAACTCGACGGCGAGGCCACCTTCGACACCCTGTCCGGCGGCCTGAAACGGCGCGTGCTGCTGGGCCAGGCACTGGCCGCGCGGCCCGACGTGCTGCTGCTCGACGAGCCGACCAACCACCTCGACATCGAGGCGATCGAGTGGCTGGAGACCGTGCTCGCGGGCTATCCCGGCGCGCTGGTGTTCATCACCCACGACCGTCGCTTCCTGCGTGCGCTGGCCACCCGCATCGTCGAGATCGATCGCGGCCGGCTGACCTCGTGGCCCGGGGACTGGGAAAACTACCTGCGTCGTCGCGAGGAACGCCTGCACGCCGAGGATCTGGCCCACCGCGAGTTCGACCGGCGGCTGGCCGAAGAGGAAACCTGGATTCGCCAGGGCATCAAGGCGCGGCGGACCCGCAACGAAGGCCGGGTACGGGCCCTGAAGAAGATGCGGGCCGAGCGTGCGGCGCGGCGGGAGCAGCTCGGCCAGGTGCAGATGGAGGTCTCCGAGGCCGCGAAGTCGGGCCGGAAGGTCATCGATGTCGAGAACGTGGCGTTCGGCTACGGCGACGACCTGCTGATCGAAGACTTCTCGACGACGATCTTCCGCGGCGACCGGATCGGTCTGATCGGGCCGAACGGCAGCGGCAAGTCCACGCTACTGAAGCTGATGCTCGGCGAGCTGCAGCCCGATCGGGGAGAGGTGCGTCTCGGCACCCGGCTGGAGGTCGTGTATTTCGACCAGCAGCGGGCCGCGCTGCGCGACGACTGGACGGTGGCCGAGAACGTCGGCGACGGGCGTGACTTCGTGACCCTCAACGGCCGCGACCGCCACGTGATCGGCTACCTCGGCGATTTCCTGTTCACGCCCGAGCGCGCCCGGGCGCCGATCTCGCGGCTGTCCGGCGGCGAGCGCAACCGGCTGCTGCTGGCCAGGCTGTTCGCCCGGCCGTCGAACCTGCTGATCATGGACGAGCCGACCAACGATCTCGATGCCGAGACGCTGGATCTGCTCGAAGCCCTGCTGGCCGACTACCCCGGCACGCTTCTGCTGGTCAGCCACGACCGCGACTTTCTCGACAACGTCGTGACCGCGACGCTGGTGATGGAGGGGCGGGGCCGGGTCGGCGAGTACGTCGGTGGGTATTCCGACTGGCAGCGCCAGGTCCGGAAGCACGAGACGGCGGTCACGAGTTCGCCGGCCACCGCAGCACCTGCACCGAAGCCGAGACCGGCCGCAACCGCACGCCCGAACAAGCCGAAGAAACTGAGCTACAAGGACCAGCGCGAGCTCGAGGCGCTGCCGGCGAAGGTCGAAGCGCTGGAGGCGCGTATGGGCGAGCTGACCGCTCGGCTCAACGACCCGGCGCTTTACGACGAAGCGGCGGAGGTGATCCGGGGCGTCAACGAGGAGGCCGCCGCGCTGCAGGCCGAGATCGATGCCGCCTACGCGGCCTGGGAAGCGCTCGAGGCCGACGGCTGAGCGTTGTAGGAAATCGCTCGATGACCGATGGTGACCGCGTGGCCTATATTCGGTCGGCCCGACCGGGATGATTCATGAATTTACCGACCGAGAACGAGCCGCCGCCCACGGTGCCGCCGGCCTTTCGCGTGCTGCTCGCCGTCTCGTGCCACCGGATCGTTCTTGGCGACCCGGACGAACTTGGCCATCCGGGGGGCATCTACGTCGACCCGCGCCATCGATGAACCGGTCGCGTTCGACGCCGTGGTCAGATGGACGCGGGGCCGCTCGGTTCGCGCGATCGTCGCCCTGGCGGCCGGTGTGCTGGGGGCCGTGCTGCTGTTGTGCACGTACCGGGCGATCCGGCCGTCGGGCGGCGAGGGCCGTTGCGGGACGTCGAGCGCGGCGGTTGCCTGACACATCTTCGTGATCGATTCGCGGTAGTCTTTCGACCCTGTTTTTCCGATTGGAGTCCGTTGAGCCCATGTGGTTTGCCCGAATTCTCTCCGCCGCCTTCGCGCTCGCGATGGCCGGCGCGGCCGTCGCCCAGGAACCCACCGGCCGCGGCGCGATCTTCTTCCATCCCGACGGCTCGTCGGCCGCCCACTGGGACGTGGCGCGGATGCTGTACGCGGGCCCCGACGGAACGCTGAACTGGGATCGGTATCCCTACCTGGCGCCGTACCGCGGCCATCTCGCCGATCAGCTCGTCTCGACATCCAACGGCGGGGCGGTCTCGCACGCGACCGGCACGCGCGCCCACGCCCGCTCGTTCGGCATGGACCCGGCCGGCAACGAGATGGTCTCGGCCGACGGCACGAACCTGACGATCGTCGAGGCCGCCGTGGAGGCGGGCATCCCGACGGCCCTGATCCAGTCGGGCTCGCTGATCGAGCCCGGCACGGCCGCGTTCGTCGCCGAGGCCGAGCGCCGGGGCCACTACGAGCGGATCGCGCTGCAGGTCGTCGAGTCCGGCGTCGATATCCATTTTGGCGGTGGCGAGCAGTGGATGCTGCCCGAAGGCGTCGAAGGCCGCTTCGGGCCGGGCCGGCGCAGCGACGGTCGCAACCTGATTGAAGAGCTCGAAGACGCCGGCTATGCGGTGGTCCATACCCGTGACGAACTGATCGCGATGCCGGACGACGTGACGCGCGTGTTCGGCGTATTCGCCGAGGGCCACACGTTCTTCGACGCCTCGGAGGAAGAACTGGCTGAAGCCGGCAGGCCGCATTTTCTTGCCAGCGCGCCGACCATCGCCGAGATGACCGCGTTCGCGCTTGACCGCCTGACCGGCGATCCGCGCGGCTTCCTGTTCGTCATCGAGGAAGAGGGCTCGGACAATTTCTGCAACAAGCTGAACGCGGCCGGCTGTCTCGAAGCCCTGAAGCGCGCCGACGACGCAGCGGGCTACCTGCTGGACTTCGTCGAGAATCACCCGGACACGCTGCTGGTCACCGCGGCCGACTCCAGTGCCGCGGGAATGAACGTACTCAACGTACCCGAGGGGATGAGCCGCGTACCGGCGCGCAACCCGAACGTCGGCGGGCTGATGGACGGCCGCGAGGGCACGTCCAGCGCGCCGTTCGTCAGCGCACCCGACGCACAGGGCCGCAGCTTCCCGTTCGCCATCGTCTGGAACACCAGCGCCGACGTCGGCGGGGGCGTCGTGGCCCGCGGGGCGGGCTGGAACGCCGACCGCTTCCTGGACCCGTCCGGCGTCCACAACATCGACATCTACGCGATGCTGTACGAAACCCTGTTCGGCGAGCCGCCGTCGGCCGACTGAGCCGCCGGCTTCGATCGGGCGGAGCGGCTTCGGCCTGCAGATGATGGGCGCAAAGACGCAAAGGCGCGAAGAGAAAAGAAGGGCTGCTCAAAGTCGCTGAAAAGCGGATCTCGCGGAGACGCAAGGGGGACCGTCAAAAGCGGAAGCAGAAAACCAATCCAGAACAGGCAGCGTCCAGCCTCGATGGCCTCTAGGCCGGCAGCGGGCTCCTTCGCGCTGCCTCGAGGACCGATTCTGTTCCTTGTCGTTCTCTTCGCGCCTTTGCGTCTTCGCGCGCATCCTCTGCCTTGAATGTCGTACGAACAGTCGCCAACGCCGGAACCAGCTCCAGGCGTCGGCGGCCCGTGCAGCCCGTCAGCTGATCGGGATCAGGGTCAGTTCGACGCGGCGGTTCTGGCGGCGGCCTTCGGCGTTGCCGTTGCTGGCCACCGGGTAGTCCTCGCCATAGCCGTAGGCCTCGATCCGGACCGGTCGGATGCCGCGGTTGATCAGGTAGTCGGCCACGGTTTCTGCGCGCGCTTCGGACAGGCGCTGGTTGTAGCTGTTCGGCCCGGTCGAGTCGGTATGGCCGTCGACCACCAGCACGGTCTGCTCATACTCTTCGAGCACCAGTGCGACCGAGTCCAGCACCGCGAAGAATTCCGATCGCAGGTCCGCCGAATCGGTTGCAAAGGTCACGTTTCCTGGCATGTTGAGGATGATCCGGTCGCCGCGCCGGATCACGTTGACGCCGGTGCCGCGGAGCTGTTCGCGCAATACGGCTTCCTGACGGTCCATGTAGTTGCCCACAGCGGCGCCCGTCAATGCGCCGATGCCGGCACCTATCGCGGCGCGTTCGAGCCGGTCGCCGCCGCTGATCGCTCCGATCACCGCACCGGCGGCCGCGCCGACCGCGGCACCGGAGCCGGTGCGCGACATGCGTTCCTCACCGGTGTAGGGATCGGTGGTGGCGCAGGCCGCCAGTAGCACGGCCAGCGAAAGTGTCAGCAGAATGCGGGTTGCAGTCGTTGTCTTCATGGGATGTCCTCGGGATGGTGGAATGCGTGATCGGGTCGGTCGGCCGCGGGCCGCTCGGCCGGCGTGTCCGCAACCCGGAGGCGGGACGCGATGCGAACGGCGCGCTGGCTCCGCGGAATGCGGATCCGGGCGCCTCGAGATCGGGTTCCGGAGCCTATCCGGCACCGTCGAGCGCTGGCGTCAGTCGCGGTCGGCGAGCAGGTCCTCGTAATCGTCATGCCGTCGGAGCCAGGCGGCCACGTACGGACAGCGCGGCACGACCGCCAGGCCCTTCGCGCGGCAGTGGTCGAGCGCGAACCGCGTCAGGCGCGATGCGATGCCGCGGCCTTCGACCGGCGGCGGGACGTAGACCCGCGTCATGGTCATGACGCGATCGTCGAGTCGATCGTCGAGTCGATAGTCGAGTACGCAGGTTTCGCCGTCGACGATGGTTTCGAAGCGACTCGCATCGGGCACGTGCTGGATCGGATGACTCATTCGACCTCCTGGATCAGTACAGGTAGCGGGTCCGGATCGTTGCCGGAATCTCGCGCAGCCGGCGAAGCACCGGACCGGCGTCGTCGGTCTCTACGTCCATCACCACGTAGCCCACGTCCGGCAGGGTCTGCAGGTACTGGCCGACGATGTTGATGCCGGCCTCCGAGAACGCGTGGTTGATGGCCTGCAGCACGCCGGGCTCGTTGCGGTGGATGTGCAGGATTCGCCGGGCCGTTGCATGGTCGGGCAGGTTGACCTCCGGAAAGTTCACCGCGCCGGTCGACGATCCGTTGTCGGAATAAAGCGTCATCTTGGTGCTGACATCGACCGCGATGTTCTGCTGCGCCTCGAAGGTGCTGCCGCCGATGTGCGGCGTCAGCAGAACGTTGTCGTAGGCGCGCAGTTCAGAGACGAACTCCTCGCTCTTCGCCGCCGGCTCGGAAGGAAACACGTCGATCGCCGCGCCGCCGATCTGGCCGGATTCCACCGCCCGGGCCAGCGCCGGGATCGAAACCACCTTGCCCCGCGAGGCGTTGATCAGGTGCGCGCCGGGTTTCATGCGGGCCAGCTCCCCGGCGTCGATCAACCCGCGCGTCAGCTCGGTGTCGGGCACGTGCAGCGTCACCACGTCGGCCTGTTCCAGTACCGCGTGCTGGCCGTCGACCGGCTCGGCGTTACCGAGGGGGAGCTTGCGGACGATGTCGTGATAGATCACGCGCATCCCGAGACCTTCGGCCAGGATGCCGAGCTGCGAACCGATATGACCGTAGCCGATGATTCCCAGCGTCTTGCCGCGGACCTCGAAGCTGCCCTGGGCGCTCTTCAGCCATTCACCGCGGTGCGCGGCGGCGTTCTTTGCCGGAATGCCGCGCATCAGCATGACGATCTCGGCCAGCACGAGTTCGGCCACGGACCGGGTGTTAGCATACGGCGCGTTGAAGACCGGAATGCCCCGGTGCCGGGCTGCGGCCAGGTCCACCTGGTCGGTGCCGATGCAATAGCATCCGATCGCGGTCAGTTTCCCGGCCTGTTCGAGCACGCGATCGGTGATCCGGGAGCGCGAGCGGATGCCGAGGAAATGGACGTCCCGGATGCGTTCGGCCAGTTCATCGGCCGCCAGCGCCTCGCCGACGGTCTCGACCTGGTGGTAGCCGGCGGCGTTGAAGCAGTCGACGGCTCGCTCCGATACACCCTCGAGCAGCAGGATATTGATCTTGTCCTTGGAAAGCGAAAGATTGCGCTGCGTCATGACGATGCGGTTGCGATTGGAAGGAGAGCCCATGATAGACGACCTGTGCCGGTTCCGATGCCTCGCGGCAAAGCCCCGAGCCTGCGCGCGCCCGGCCGCACGGCGATGAGTCGCCCCGACGGCATCGAGTTTCTCGACGACGACGAGTCGCGGGTCCACTACGGCCGCGACTGGACCCGGTTCTGGACGCCGGATCCGCACGCGATCGCTTTCCCCCGCAGCACCGAGGAGGTCGTCGAGCTGGTGCGCTGGGCGCGCGCCGAGGGTCTGGCCCTGGTGCCGTCCGGCGGCCGTACCGGGCTGTCCGGCGGCGCCGTGGCCGCCGACGGTGAGGTCGTCGTCGCCTTCGACCGGATGCGCGAAGTACTGGAACTCGACGCCGCTGAACCATCGATCCGGGTGCAGGCCGGCGTCCCGGTCGGCGAGGTCCAGCGCCAGGCCGCAGAGGCCGGGCTGGACTATCCGGTCGATTGGGCAGCGGCCGATTCCAGCCAGGTCGGCGGCTCGGTCGCCACCAACGCCGGCGGCATCCGCGTGCTGCGCTACGGCATGACCCGGGACTGGGTGCGCGGTCTCACCGTCGTGACCGGCCGGGGCGAGGTGCTGGAGCTGAATCGCGGCCTGATCAAGAACAACGCCGGGTTCGATCTGCGGCACCTGATGATCGGTAGCGAAGGCATCCTCGGCCTGATCACCGAGGTCACACTGGGCCTGACCGACGCGCCGCCGGAGCGATCGGTGCTGCTGCTGGCATTTTCGGGGCTGGAGGCGGTGATGCCGTCCTTCCAGGCGCTGCGCGCGGGGCTGCGCCTGTCCGCTTTCGAATTCTTCGATGCCGCCAGCGTTCGGGCGGTCACCGCGGCATCGGAGCGCGGTTTCCCGCTCGACGACGTGGCACCGTTTCATGCGGTGGTCGAGTTCGATGATCCCGACGGCAGCGCGCAGGACGCTGCGCTCACCGTCTTCGAACAGCTGGTCGAGGTCGGTCACGTGGTCGACGGCCTGGTCAGTCAGAGTGGCAGCCAGGCGGAGGAACTCTGGCACTGGCGCGAGGCGATCAGCGAATCGATCACGCCGCGTACGCCGTACAAGAACGACGTTTCGGTGCGCGTTTCGCGGGTGCCCGACTTCCTCCGGGCGCTCGACGGCCTGGTCCAGCAGCACTACCCGGACTTCGAGGTCGTCTGGTTCGGTCACATCGGCGACGGTAATCTGCACATGAACGTGCTGCGCCCCGAGCACTGGGCGGTCGATGACTTCCGGGCGGCCTGCGGTGCGCTGACGCCGGCGGTCTTTGAACTCGTTGGTCGGTTCGGCGGCAGCCTGTCGGCCGAGCACGGGGTCGGTCTTCTGAAACGGGACTACCTCCCTTCGATCAAGCCGGTCGATGAAATCGTGTTGATGCGAGGCATCAAGCAGCTGTTCGATCCCGACGGCGTGCTGAACCCCGGCAAGCTGCTGACGGTCGAGCGGTGATGTGCGTGACGGTGCGTATGCTGGCTTGTGCGCTGTTGATCGGCGCGGCCGGAATCTGCGCGGCCGGCGCGCAGCCGGCCACGGAGTCGCCGGACCTGGCCCGCGCGCTGGCGCTGCGCGAACTGGTTCCGGTCCGGACATGGCTGGCGGCGAACCCGGATGCCGATTCGGCGGAGGCCTGGCGAGTCCGCGTGGCGCTGGCTCGCATCGATGCGCCTGACCAGGCCGGTCGGTGGGTGGCCGATGCCCTCGATCGTCATCCCGACGACGCCGGGCTGTTGTTGCAGCAGGCCGCGATCGAACTCGACGCGATGGATGCCGATGACGGTCGCTTCGAGCGGATGCGTCAGGCGCGTGCCGTCGGGCGCCTGCTGGAGCGGGTGCTGGAACTCGATCCCGACCACCCCGAAGGCCTGACCGCCGCGATCGGTTTCCATCGCGAAGTGCCCCGCATCGCCGGCGGCCGCGCAGAGCGGACCGGCCCATGGGTCGAGCGGCTGGAGGTCGTTGCGCCGGCGCAGGCCGAGTTCGTGCGGTATGAATCCGCCGAACAGGAAGGGCAACTGGATGATGCCGGCCGGGCACTGGACCGCGCGATCGCGCTCGATCCGCTCCAGCGGCCGGAATGGCGCAGCCGGCGCGCGGCCCTCGAGGGGCAACGGGGCAATGTGGAGCCGGCGATCGATGCGCTGGAGACGCTCGTCGAGGCCCGGCCCGGCTATGCGCCGGCCTGGTTCGAACTGGGCCGGTGGAGTGCGTCGTCGGAGCACGATCCGGCCCGCGGCATCGAAGCCCTCGAACGCTATGTCCTGATGGACCGCTGGCCCGGCGACCCCTCGCTGGCGCGAGCCCTCGTCCACCTGGCCACACTCAAGACGCGCGCCGGCGACGCCGAAGGTGCCCGTCGTGCCCTTGCCCAGGCACGGATTCTCGAGCCCGGCTTGTTCGAAGCATCCGATTCCTGAAGTGGGCTCGCAGCGAACAGGCTGGATGATGGGCGCCAGGACGCAGCGGCGCTGAAGAGAGCACTGGGACAACGGCGGCCGACAGCCGGATCCGTCGGTTCGGCTGTCAAGGTGGACCTTCAATCACCGGACCCTCGCTGGAAACGCGCCAGCCTTCCTGCCCGTGTCGAACCGATCTTTCTTCGCGCCCGTCGCCGGGGGGCGCTGCACGAATCCCGGCAATGGCCGGATCAGCTGCCCGGTGGAGATCGGTCGTCGAGAACCAGCATCGTCAGCTTGGCCAGCGCGACGTCGCGGCCCGCGTCATCGTGGACGCGGATCTGCCACAGGTGGGTGGATCGGCCCAGGTGAACGGCGTCGGCGCGGGCGATGATCCGGCCAGCGTGGACGGCGCCGAGATGGTTGATGGCCAGCTCCAGGCCGACCGCGGCGCGGCCCGTACCCGACAGCACCATGGCCGACGCTGCCGAGGCCACGCTCTCGGCCAGTGCCGCACTGGCGCCGCCGTGCAGAATGCCCATCGGCTGTCGATGTCGCTCGTCCACCGGCATTTCGGCGATCAGGAAGTCGTCGCCGCCGTCGGTGTAGCGGATGTCGAGCGTGTCCATCAGCGTGTTGCTGCGGTGGGCGTTCAGGCGTTCGATCCAGTCGTTGCGGGACATGGCGGGGCTCTCGTCGGCTTGAAAGTTGCAAGTTACCAGCGGAGCACCGGAAAGGGGGAGCGGGCCGCGGAGCATCATGGCTTCGACGTACCGTCAAATTTCGCTGACGTCGCTGGATGCCTGGTCTTGCAGGGCGCAGTCGAGCCGTCGTTGAGCGCCCTGCGGGCAGGCCTGATGATGCTGTTCTGCGGTCTGATGCTGACGTTGAACGCCACTTTGAGCCTTGTAGCGCAGTTTCCGCAGCGCGACGCGACTTGCTGCCCCCGGCGGCATCCCCATCGGCGCACCGACTGCTGCAACGACCGCCACCACGAGCGTTACGACCGCCGACCGGGCGGGTGCCGGCCGCTCTCCCGCGCATCGCTGATCCTCGATCCCTGTGCCGGGGCGCTACCGGTGCGTCGTCGTTGTAGTGCCGGTTCTGCGCCCAGTCCCGATTCATCGTCGAGGCGCGCCCGAGATCGGCGAGCGCCATCGTGGTGATCGCGCGATTGTGGTCTTCCTGGTCTTCGACGCGGCGCCGGCTGCGCGGCTCGATCCGCGGCGTGAACATGAAGAAGGCGATAATGGGGCCTACCGACCCCTTCGAATCGAGCTGAATCGCCATGCCCACCGACGCGCTTCGCCGACCTGTCATTGCCCTGACCGGCGGCATCGCCAGCGGAAAGACCGCGGTCTCCGATCGTTTTTCGGCGCTCGGAGCAAGCGTGGTCGATACCGATTGCATCGCGCGCGAGGTGGTCGCTCCCGACAGCGCAGGCCTGGCCCGGGTCGTCGAGGCGTTCGGCGACACGGTGCTCGCGGCGTCCGGCGAACTGGACCGGCTCGCACTGCGGGATCGCATCTTCGATGATGCAGCGGCGCGTGCTCGTCTCGAAGGCATCCTCCATCCACTGATCGAGGCCCGGGCCCGCGATGCGATCCGGGCCGCCGACGGTCCGTATGTCGTTCTCGTCGTGCCGCTGCTGATCGAGACCGGCTTGTTCGGCGATGCCGACCGGGTGCTGGTCGTCGACGTGCCCAGAGCCGTCCAGCTCGAACGGCTGACCGCTCGCGACGGCGTGACGCCGGACCAGGCTCGCGCCGCGCTGGCCGCGCAGGCCACCCGCGAACAACGGCTGGCGGTGGCCGACGACGTGATCGATAACAGCGGTGCGCTCGAGGCGCTGGACGAGCAGGTGGCGCGACTGGATCACGCGTATCGGGGCCGGGATCCCGAGTAGAAGGACCAGGGAGAAAGCGATCGGGGATATGTGGGCGGTTCCGCGGGCCGGAGGTATCTGCGCCTGATCAATCGTCCCTGGCGGCTCGTCCCGCGCGCCTCAGAACAGCCAGAAATTAACCACCGAGTCGCCGCCGATCAGGACCAGCCAGCCGGCCGCGGCAAGGAACGGGCCGAACGCGATGGGTACATCGCGGCCCATGCTGCGGATGGCGATCAGGAGCAGCCCGACGAGGGCGCCGACCGCCGAGGCCAGCAGGATCACGGTGGGCAGCGCCTGCCAGCCGAACCAGGCGCCGATCGCGGCCAGCAGCTTGAAATCGCCGTAGCCCATTCCTTCCTTGCCGGTGGCCAGACGGAACAGGTGGAATACCGCCCACAGCGTCAGGTACCCGGCCGCGGCGCCGATGACCGCGGACTCGAGGTCGACGAACAGGCCGTTGGCGTTCAGCAGCAGACCGACCCAGACCAGCGGCAGGGTGATCTGGTCCGGAAGCAGTTTGTGGTCCAGGTCGATGCCACTGCCGGCGATCAGCGCCCAGGTGAACGCCAGGCCGGCGAGTCCGGCCCAGGTCGGTCCCAATGCGGCAATGACCACGACCGAGAGCAGTGAGGTCAACAGTTCGACGATCGGGTAGCGGGCCGAGATCGGTGCGCCGCAGTCGCGACAGCGCCCGCGCAGCACCATCCAGCTGACGAGCGGAAGATTGTCGAAGGCGCGAATGCCGTGCCCGCAGCGCGGGCAGCGCGACCGGCCCAGCGCAATGCCCGGCGGTTGAGGTTCGTCTTCGGCGTCGAGTTCGAGCAGTTCGCGACACTGGCAGCGCCAGTCGTGGAACAGGCGGGCCGGCATCCGGAGGATGACGACGTTCAGAAACGAGCCGACCGCCAGGCCGAGCGCGACGACGAGGCCGTACAGCGCGGCCGGATGCAGGTCGGCGAGTTCGATCATCCCTTACATGACCGCGGCCATCTGGAAGATCGGCAGGTACATCGCGACCACGATGCTGCCGACGATGCCGCCGACCAGCACGATGATGAACGGCTCGAGCAGGCTCGACAGCGCATCGACCGTGTTGTTGACCTCTTCCTCGTAGAAGTTGGCGACTTTCAGCAGCATCGCATCCAGCGAGCCGGCTTCCTCGCCGATCGCGGTCATCTGGATGACCATCGGCGGGAACAGGCCGGTCTGCTGCATGGCCAGCTGCATCTGGTGGCCGGTCGCCACGTCGTCGCGGATCTGCAGCGTGGCGTCGGAGTACACGACGTTGCCGGTCGCGCCGGCGACGGTCTTCAGGGCGTCGACCAGCGGAACGCCGGCGGCGAAGGTGGTGGCCAGCGTACGTGCGAAGCGCGACAGTGCCGCTTTTTCCAGCACGCCGCCGATGACTGGAATCTTCAGGCTGGCTCGGTCGAGGAAATGGGCGAAGGCGCGATTGCGTTTCTTCAGCGCGATGAGCCCGGCGATGCTTCCGCCGATGATCAGCAGATAGAGCCAGCCCATCTGCTGCATCGATTCCGAGAGGGTCACGATCAGGCGGGTGAACGCCGGCAGGTCGGCGCCGAAGCTTTCGAAGATGGACTCGAACTGCGGGATCACGAAGACCAGCAGGATCGCCGTGACCAGCACGGCCACAGCGATGACCGTGGCCGGGTAGAACAGGGCCTTCTTGATCTTGCCCTTGATCGATTCGATGCGTTCCTTGTAGGTCGCGATGTCGTCGAGCACCTTGTCGAGTACCCCGGCGCTTTCCCCGGAGTTGACCAGGTTGATGTAGAGCTCGTCGAAGTGAACCGGGTGCTTGGCCAGCGCCTCGGCCAGCGTCGCGCCGGATTCGACGTCGACCCGGACGTTGTTGATCAGCTTCTGCATTCGCGGGTTCTCGGCCGCGGCGCCGATGATGCCGAAGGCCTGGACCAGCGGAATGCCGGCGTTCAGCATCGTCGCCAGCTGGCGGGTGAAGATCGCGATGTCCTTGGCCTTGATCGACGAACCCGTGGCACCGAACAGCGGTTTCGGCTTCTTGCGCACGCGCGCCGGCGTGATGCCCTGCTTGCGCAACTCGGCGCGGATCAACGTCTGGTTCCTGGCCTGGCGCTCACCCTTCAGCGTCTTGCCACGTTTGTCCTTGCCCTCCCAAAGGAAGGTTTCCAGGTTGTCGCGGGTAGTCGTTGCTGCCATCAGGCGTCTCCTGTCGTCGCGATCTTAACGTCCCCCGAAGCTCCTATTTTCATGCACCTACGCGCGAATTACAACGTCTTTTCCAGCTGTGCCGCTCGGGCGCCGATCACAGTCCGTGTGTCGGAGCGTGACGCGGCGTCATTCCGGGTCGGGGGAGCGGGCCGGTGCGCGCGGCGGAAGCAGGCTCTCGATCATCATCAATCCGACGCCGATCACGATCGCCGAATCGGCCAGATTGAACGCCGGCCAGTGCCAGCCGGCGTAGTGTACGTCGATGAAATCGACCACGTAGCCGAGCGTGGCCCGGTCGACCAGGTTGCCGATGGCGCCGCCGAGTACCAGCGCCAGCGCCGCGGGCAGGGCGCGGGCCTGCAGCGGCAGCCGCCACATCCAGACCAGCAGGAACACCGAGATGACCGAGGCCACCACGATGAAGAAGATCCGCTGCCAGCCGTCGCCGTCGGCGAGGAAGCTGAAGGCGGCGCCGGTATTGTGGGCCAGCGTCATGTTCAGCCAGTCGGTCACCGGCACCGGGCGATACAACTCGAGGTTGATCGTCGCCAGGTGCTTGGTCCACAGGTCCAGCACGGCGATGACGGCCGCTAGCCCAAGCCAGGCGGCGTAGCGGGGCAGCGTCATGCGCGGGTGGGTGGTGTCCATCCGCGTCAGCCCCAGCGACGAGTTTCGCCGTCGCCGCCGACGTTGTCGACACAGCGGCCGCAAAGCTCGGGGTGATCGGGGTGGGTGCCGATATCTTCGCGGTGGTGCCAGCAGCGAACGCACTTGGCCGCGGCGCTGGGCCGGACCGCCACGCGCAGTGTGCTGCCGTCGATGACCGCGGTCTCGTCGGCGTCGTCGACCGAACCCCGGTGGACGTCCGCCGTCAGCAGCAGGAAGCGCAGTTCATCGCCGATCGCGTCGAGGTCCTCGGCCAGTGCGCCGTCGGCGTCCAGCGAGACCTCGGCGGCCAGCGACGAACCGATCACCTTGTCCCGGCGCAGTGCCTCGAGCTTCGGACCGACCACGTCGCGCACCGCGCGGACGCGCTCCAGCCGCCTGCGGGTGGCCTCGTCCATCACGGCCAGGCCGTCGTACCAGGTCGCCAGCATCACGGTGTCGCGTTCCGGCGTGCCTGTCGAGCGCGGCATGGCCTGCCAGATTTCCTCGGCGGTGAAGCTGCAGACGGGGGCCAGCCAGCGCGCCAGTGCTTCGAGGATGTGCAGCATCGCGGTCTGCGCTGAGCGGCGCGCCGGGTGGCGGCGCGGCAGCGTGTACAGCCGATCTTTGATGATGTCGAGGTAGAACGCGCCCATGTCGATCGAGCAGAAGTGGTGCACGCGCTGGTAGACCTGCCAGAACCGATAGTGGGCATAGGCTTCGGTCACCTCGTCCTGCAGTCGCGCGGCGAGGTCGACGGCGTAGCGGTCCAGCGGCAGGAGTTCCTCGAGCGGCAGCCGGTCGGCCTCCGGATCGAAGCCGTCGAGATTGCCGAGCAGGAAGCGGGCGGTATTGCGGATGCGGCGGTAGGCGTCGGCGACCCGCTTGAGAATCTCGTCGGAGACGCTCATCTCCTGCCGGTAGTCGGCCGCCGCAACCCAGAGGCGCAGGATGTCGGCGCCGAGCGTCTTCATGACCGATTGCGGCGCGACGACATTGCCCTGGGACTTCGACATTTTCCGGCCGTCGGCATCGACCGTGAAGCCGTGGGTCAGCACCGCGCGGTAGGGTGCTTCGCCGTGCATCGCGATCGAGGTCAACAGCGAGGACTGGAACCAGCCGCGGTGCTGGTCGGAGCCTTCGAGATAGAGGTCGGCCGGGCGACCCAGCTCGGCGCGCTGGTCGAGCACGCAGTGGTGGGTGACGCCGGAATCGAACCAGACGTCGAGGATGTCCGGCACGATCTCGTACCGCTCGCCGTCGACGCCCAGGCGTTCGGCGATGTCGTCTTCATACCAGGGATCGACGCCTTCGGCTTCGACCAGGTCGGCGAAGCGCTGCAGGATGGCCGCGGACTCGGGATGCGGCTGCTGCGTCTCGCGATCGATGAACAGGCCGAGCGGCACGCCCCAGGTCCGCTGGCGCGAGATGCACCAGTCGGGCCGTCCCTCGACCATGCCGCGAATCCGCGCCTCGCCCCATTCGGGGACCCACTGCACCTCGCCGATCGCGGCCAGCGCATCGCGTCGCAGGTCCGCCTGGTCCATCGAGATGAACCACTGCGGCGTGGTCCGGAACGCTGTCGGCGTCTTGTGCCGCCAGCAGTGCGGATAGCTGTGGTCGAAGGATTCGTCGTTGATCAATGCGCCGCGCTCGCGCAGCAGGTCGAGCAGGGTGGCGTTCGCCTTCCAGACATGTTCGCCGCCGACGAACGGCGTGTCGTCGATGAACAGGCCGCGGGCGTCGACCGGGTTGACCACCGGCAGATCGTAGCGGCGGCCGACGTCGAAGTCCTCCTGGCCGTGCCCGGGCGCGGTGTGCACGGCGCCGGTGCCGGTCTCGGTGGTGACGTGCTCGCCGAGGATCACCGGCACGTCGTAGTCGTTGAACGGGTGCTTCAGCCGCAGGTGTTCGAGGCGTGCACCGCGGGTGGTGGCCAGCACCTTCGCGTCACGCAGGCCGGTGCGTTCGGCGACCGCCTCGCGCAGGTCGGAGGCCAGCACGATGCGCAGCGTCCGCTCGCCGTGGCGACCTTCGACCAGGTCGTAGTCGAGTTCGGCGTTCAGCGCCACCGCCTGGTTGGCCGGCAGGGTCCACGGCGTGGTCGTCCAGATCGCCACGCCGCAGGGCGCGCCGTCTGCCAGCGCGTCCGGCGCGAGGTCGAAGGCCTCCGCGAGGCGTTCCGGCGCCAGTGCTTCGAACAGCACGTCGACCGAGGTCGAGGTCTTGTCCTGGTATTCGATCTCGGCCTCGGCCAGCGCCGAGCCGCAGTCGAAGCACCAGTGCACCGGCTTGACGCCGCGTTTCAGGTGGCCGCGCTCGACGATCTGCGCAAGCGCGCGCAGCATGTCGGCCTCGAAGCTGAAGTCCCGGCTGGCGTAGGGGTGATCCCAGTCGCCGAGGCCGCCGAGCCGCTTGAAGTCCTCGCGCTGCCGTTCGATCTGCTTGTCGGCGTACTCGCGGCACTTCTGGCGGAAGGTCCGGGCATCGACCTTGTGGCCGACCTTGCCGACCTTCTTCTCGACCTGCAGTTCGATCGGCAGGCCGTGACAATCCCAACCGGGCACGTACGGCGCGCGATAGCCCGACAGCAGCGCCGAGCGGACCACGAAGTCCTTCAGGATCTTGTTGACCGCATGACCGATGTGGATGTCGCCATTGGCGTACGGCGGACCGTCGTGCAGGATGAAGCTGCGCGGCCGGTCGGCGGTCTGGCGCTGGAGGTGGCCGTACAGGTCACGGGCGTACCAGTCCTCGAGCATCTTCGGCTCGCGCTGGGCCAGCGACGCCTTCATCGGGAAGTCGGTCTGAGGCAGGTTGATGGTGTCTTTGTAATCCATGAATAGCGTCGTCGGGTGCGCAGCGGCACGGGAGCCGGTCGAAATTCGAAGTGGTTATTGTCGCTGATGTTGCGGGTCACCGAGCGCCCGTTTCGCCTCGGCCGCGTCACGATGCATCTGGACCGTCATGGCCGCAAGGTCCTCGAACGGCTGCTCCGGACGCAGCCACTCGATGAATTCGACGATCAGGTGTCGTCCGTAGAGGTCGCGCTCGAGGTCGAACAGGTGGACTTCCAGCAGCCAGTCGCGACCGGCCACGACCGGTCGCTGGCCGAGGCTGGCGATGCCGGGCTGCCCCCGGAGACCGTCGCCGTGGACGCGGACCGCGCAGATGCCGCTCAGTGCCGGCGGTTCGGCCACGCGGAGATTGACGGTCGGAAAGCCCAGCGTACGGCCGAGCTGATTGCCGCGCAGCACCCGGCCGGAGATCGAATATCGGCGGCCGAGGAGCCGCTCGGCGGTCATCAGGTCGCCGGCGGCCAGTACGGTGCGCAGCGCCGAGGACGAAATCCGCTCGCCGCTGACCGGGTCGGTGACGGCCGGCACCGCCTCGACCTCGAAGCCGTAGCGGCGCCCGAACCCGACCAGGGCATCGACGTCGCCGGCGGCGCGCTGGCCGAAACGGAAGTCCTCGCCGACCACCACGAGGGCGGCGCGCACGCCGCCGGCGACCACGTCGCGAGCGAAGTCGTCCGGCGACAGCGACGAGAACGCGCGATCGAAGCGTAGTGGCGCGATCAGTTCAAGGCCCTGCTGCCGACCGATCCGGACCCGGTCGCGTAGTTTCATCAGCCGGGGCACCGGCCGGTCGGGCACAAAGAAGGTGCGTGGCAGCGGCTCGAAGCACATCAACCCGGGGCGCAGGTCGGGGGCGCGGTCGACGACGCGCTCGATCAGCGCCTGGTGACCGCGATGCAGGCCGTCGAAATTGCCGATCGCCAGCGCGGTGGGCCGGCCGTCGTCATCGCGCAGCGGGAGAGCTCGGAGCAAGTGCATCGCGCGAGTGTAGCCGTGTGGCGTGGCGCGGTGGTCGTGCCGGTTCAGATCGGGCGCAGCAGCTGGCGCGGTCGCAGGCCGGCGGCCAGCAGGACCAGCCCGTAGACCAGCGCGCCGCCGGCCACGGCCGCGACCAGCGCACCGATCCGCACGGGCAGGCCGGCAGCGATCCACCACGCGGTTCCTGGGACCAGCGTGATCAGCACGGCCGCCATGCCGATGCAGCCCAGCGCGGCCGCGACGAGCGGTCGGAACCCGGGCGTCGGCGCGAGCTTGTCGCGGCCGAGATGCCGCCACAGCAGGCCGGCGTTGAGCCAGGCCGACGCGCTGGAGGCCAGCGCCAGGCCGATGTGGGCGCCGGGGTGGGCCGCCAGCGTCGCGAACAGTCCGTCGCCGAAATCCCCGCCGGCCAGCCAGGCCACGATCGCCAGCACGAACAGCACGTTCAGCCCCATGTTGGCGACCAGCGCCAGTACCGCGATGCGGACCGGCGTGCGGGTGTCCTGGCGCGAATAGAAGCCCGGCGCCAGGATCTTCACGCCGATGAAGGCCGGCAGGCCGAGGCAGTAGGCCAGCAGCGCCAGTGCCGTCATCCGGACGTCCCGGGCGGCGAACTCGCCGTACTGGAACAGCGTGGTCGTGATCGGTTCGGCGAGCACGGCCAGGCCGACCGCGGCCGGGAGCGCGATCACCACGCCGAGCCGGACCGCCCAGGTCAGTGTGGCCACGAACGCGTCGGTCGTCGCGCGGGCGTGCTGGGACGACAGGGTCGGCAGGATCACCACCGACAGCGCGACGCCGAACAGGCCGAGCGGAAACTCCATCAGTCGGTCGCCGTAGTACAGCCAGGAAATGCTGGCCTCGACCAGCAGCGAGGCGATCAGCACGTCGAGCAGCAGGTTGATCTGCGCGACCGAGGACCCGAAAAGCGTCGGCACCATCAGCCGCAGGATGCGCTTGACGCCGGGATGGCGGAAGTTCGGCCACGGCCGCGGCAGCACGCCGTGCCGGGCCAGCGTCGGCAGCTGCACCGCCAGCTGCAGCACGCCGGCGGCCAGCACGCCCCAGGCCAGCGCGGTGACCGGCTCGGCGAAGCGCGGGCTGAACCAGATCGCCGAAACGATCAGGCAGACATTCAGCAGCGCCGGCGTCACCGCCGGCAGCGCGAATCGGCCGAGCGTGTTCAGAATGCCGCCGGCCAGCGCCGTCAATGCGATCAGCGGCAGGTAGGGAAAGGTGATCCGGAGCAGGTCGCTGGCCAGGGCCAGCTGGGCCGGATCGTCGGCGAAGCCCGGCGAGAAGATCCCGATCACCACCGGGGCCGCCAGCACGCCGGCGGCGGTGAGGACCAGCAGCACGGCCATCAGGCTGCCGGCGGCGGCATCGATCAGCGAACGCAGCGCTGCATGGTCGTCGCACTCCCGGTATTCCGTCAGCACCGGTACGAAGGCCAGCGAGAACGAACCCTCGGCGAACAGTCGGCGGAGGAAGTTCGGAATCTTGAAGGCCACGAAGAAGGCATCGGTAGCCGCGGATGCGCCGAACATCCGGGCCAGTACGACGTCGCGCACCAGGCCAAGCACGCGCGAGATCAGCGTCATGCCCGAAAACGAAGCCACGGAACGGGCCAGGCTCATCGAGCATCCGATGGGCCGAGGCCGTTGACAGAAAGGCCTTCAGTAGCCATACTGCACGGCTTGATTTTTCTCATTACCCGGTTTCGAGGAGTCATTCGTGGCCAATAGTGCATCAGCGCGCAAGCGCGCCCGTCAGTCCGAGCGGAATCGCCAGGCGAACGCCGCTCAGCGTTCGTACGTCCGCACCATGATCAAGAAGGTCGTCAACGCGGTCAAGGCCGGCGACAAGAGCGCGGCCGAGACCGCCTACAAGCAGGCTGTTCCGGCCATCGACCGGTCGGTGTCGAAGGGCGTCATGCACGCCAACAAGGCGGCTCGTCACAAGTCCCGCCTGAACGCGCACATCCGTAGCCTCTGATCGATCCTGTGCGCGAAGCGCGCCGTTCGCGGCGCGCTTCGCGTGTCAGTCTCCGCCGGTGGATTCATTCAGCCAGCCGGCGATCCGCCGGGTCCGGGGGTGCCCGGCGCCCAGCATGTCGACGATCCGCTCGAAATCGTCCCGCAGCGCCTCCGTCGGCGAGCCTCGCGGCGTGCGCGCGGCCCAGTCGAGCAACCTCGCTTCGGCTCGCCGCCATTCGCTGACCGAAACGGTGCCGCCCTGCAGCGCAAGACAGCGTTCGGCCGCCGCCCGCGCCCGGTCGAGGCCCCGTTCGATCCGGAGTGCGGCTTCCCGGCAGCGTGCCTCGGCCCGATGTCGGTCGGAGGCCGGTGCCAGTGCGTCCAGCGCCGCAATGCTTCCGTCCAGTCGATCCATGGCCCCGGGAAGACCGGCTTCCGCTGCGGTCAGTGCGGCATCCACTCGCGCGATCTCCGTGAACAGGTGATCCGGGCCCACCTGCCCGGAAAAGCGTTCGACGACCTGTTCGATCTCCCGAAGCGCCGCCGCGTGGTCGCCGGCCGCACGGATCACCCGCGCGCGGGCCAGCAGCGCCCGGGAGTAGCTGACGCTGTCGACGCCTTCGAACCGCTCGATCAGCGCCACGCCTTCGCCGACGTGGTCGCGCGCTTCCTCGATCCGATCGGTCATCGCCAGCAGGCTGCCGAGGTTCAGGTGCATCGCTCCGAGCGCGCCGGAATCGCCGTAGCGCGCCACCCTTCGACGGATGGTTTCCCGGTACAGCGCTTCGGCGTCGGCCAGGTCGCCGCGCTGGTGGCGCAGGCTGGCGAGGTTGCCCATCACGGTCAGCGCGGAGGTGGAGTCGGCGCGGTCCAGGCCCCGCCAGTTGTCCAGCGCGCGCTCGAGGAAGGGCAGCGCCTCGTCGCCGCGGCCGGCATAGACCAGCGTGGTGGCGAGGTTGTTCGCGGTGGTCGCGCGGATCCGGCTCGGCGCCGGCAGTCGCCGGGCCATGCCGTGCGCTTCGCGCAGCACGGCGATGGCCTCGTCCCACCGGCCGAGGCCCCGCAGCGCCTGGCCGCGAATCTGCAGGACGTCGGCGATGTATTCGAGGTTGGCGGCACCGGTCCGCGTGCGCAGGCGCTCGAGCGCACGTTCGGCCAGCGCAACGGCTTCGTCCGACGCGCCTTGGCGAAGGCGGATCTGGGCCAGGTCGGCCTCGACGAACGCCGCCAGCCGGTCCTGTTCGAGCGCCTGTCCGGCCAGTGCGGCTTCGAGCAGGGGCTCGGCGGCCTCGAAGTCGTCCATCGCGATGTAGATCTCGCCGATGAAGGCCTGGACGGCCGCCCGGGTGCCGGGATCGTCGGCGTACAGTCGCTCGGCGAGCTCGGTGGCCTCGGCCAGCAGGCTGCGCGTGTCGCGCAACTCGTCGCTTGCGGTCCGGCCGGCTTCGCGGAACAGCAGCACCATCTGCTCGCGCAGCAGCGCCAGGCGCTCGGCCTCGAAGCGCGCGGCGTCGCGTTCCTCGCGAATCCGGTCGGCCTGCCAGGCCAGCCCGATGGCCGCGGCCAGCACCGACGCCAGCGTCAGGCCGGCCATGCCGGCCGCCAGCCGATGGCGCCGTGACCACAGGCCCAGTCGCGCCAGCGCACCGCTGCGGCGAGCCCGGACCGGGTGCCAGGCCAGCAGCGCGCGGAGTTCCTGGATCAGCTCCGGGACCGACTGGTAGCGCCGCGCCGGGTCGGCCTGAAGGGCGCGCTCGAGGACTGCCGCGAGCGCGGCCGGCCGCTCCACGTCGAGCCGGCGCGGGTCGATCCGGGTGTCGGCCCGGCCCGGTTCGCCGGTCAGCAGCCAGTGCAGAAGCGCGCCGAGCGCATACAGGTCGGACTGGGTCGATGCCGGTTCTCCGGCCATCTGTTCCGGTGCCGAGAACGCCGGCGTCAGTGCCGCGAGGCCCTCGGCGCTGTCGTCTTCGCTGATCAGCCGGGCCACGCCGAAATCGAGCAGGCGGACCCGTCCGCCGGGCGACAGGCGCGCGTTGGCCGGCTTGATGTCGCCGTGCACGACCCGGCGCTGGTGGGCGTGGGCGACGGCCGAGGCCAGTTCGATGAACCGCTCGATCAGCGTACGAGGAGACGCCATCAGGCGGTCGCGTGCGTCGCTCAGATCGACGCCCTCGATCCACTCCATGACCAGGTAACCGCGTCCATCGTCCAGCGTGCCGCCGTCGATCAGCCGCGCGATGTTCGGATGATCGAGCCGGGCCAGCAGCTGGCGCTCGACGGCCAGGCGCTCGGCGAGGCGGCCGCCGGCGCGCGGGCGGATGAACTTGATCGCGGCCTGCATCTCGAACGCGCCGTCGGCCCGCTCGGCCCGATAGACCTGGCCCATGCCGCCACGGCCGACCGGCTCGATCAGCGCCCAGTCGCCGACGCGGGTGCCGGGCGGCAGGGTGGCGTCGGAATTCTCCAGTGTCGATAGCGCAGCGGCCCCGAGCCGTTCGAACACTGCGGTGAATTCCTCGCCGTCGGGCTCGGCCGCCGCGACCAGCCGGGCCAGGTGGGCGTGCAGCCGGGGGCAGCGCTCGGACAATGACGCCAGCTCTCTCGCGCGCGCGGGGGCGTCGAGGTCCAGCAGGTGGTCGAGCAGTGCGTCGAGGCGCTGGCGGCGGGCCGGCGTGAGCCGTCCCGGTCGCGGGGATCGCGGCATGGAGTCGGGTCCGGTTCGGGTCGACGACGGCCTCTTTCAGCCGTCGCGCCGGAGTATAGCAGTGGCTCCGGGACCGGCGCCCCGGCCGCCTACCAGCCGGTGACGCCGTCGAGTTCAGCGGGCCAGGCGACCGATATGCCGAAGGTGATCTCGCGCGTCTCGCCCGGATCCAGCTCCAGGTCCCAGGCCATCCGCCCGGGCTGGTCGTCGACGTCGCGGCGATCGGGGGCCGTGCTGCGGTCGGTCAGCTCGACGTCGATTCGCTCATCGCGTGCGACCGGCATCTGTCCGAGCAGCGACAGCGTGATCCGTCGCTGGTGCCGGTTGCTGACGGTCCAGCGGTGTTCGCGGAGTTCCCGCACGGTCTTGTTCAGCAATCCTTCGGTCCGGCGATCCTGGCGAACCAGTTCGACGTCGATCTCGATCCGGTCGTCGATGCCGAAGCTGGCCTCGATCCGGCCGCCGGGCGCTGCGCCGGAGAAGTTGGTCCGGCCCATCGACGCGCCGTCCTGGATCAGCTGAACCGGACCGGGAGGCAGCGCAGCCTCGCCGATCCAGTCGGTCGCCACGAAGGTCCAGGCGGCGTCGCGCCGCTGGGGAACGGCGCGGGCGGTCAGATCGGCGTCCAGCACGTGCTCGTCGAGCCGGAACCGGCGCGGACGGTTGTCGGACGGGACGTCGATGCGGCCGGGCAGGGCATAGCGCTGGGTCAGTCCCGTGGTCTGAAGTTCCGCAGCGAGCACGTCGGCGCTTGCCCCGGCGGCTTCCATCGCGCTCAGCGCCTGCGGCGCCTCGGCGAATTGCCGGCGTTGCAGTTCGGGCCGGGCCGCGATCACGTCGATCCACCAAGGGCCCAGGGTCGGAAGCTGGCCACCACTGGCCGGCCGGGCCAGCGAGAATGCGACCGAGGCGTTAGCCCAGTCCTCGCCGGTCGACTGCCGGAGTTCGGCCGACTGGACCAGGCGCAGCGTGGCGGCGGTCGTGTCAAGGCGCCATTCGTAGACCGGTCGCCAGTTGGCGCCGCCGACCGTGTAGCCAATCTCGAACCGGGCCGTTCCCGCGCCCGGTGCATCGACGGCGATCGTCAACGCGAGCACGTCGCGCTGTTCACCGCCGAGGTCTGCGAGTTCCCTGCGGAGCCGCTCGATCGTTTCGCCGAGATCGTCCTGCTGCATGCGCAGCTCGCGCTGCTCGCTGTAGACGCGGTCGGCCAGTTCACCCAGCCGCTCGAGTTCGGCCAGCAGTTCACCCGGGGGCGGTGCCGCTTCGCCGGTGGGAGCGGCCACCCGCTGCAGCAGGCTGAGCTGCAGGGCGCGCGCCGCGATCCGGTCGGCCACCGCGCTGCGCTCGGCCTCCAGTTGCTCGATCCGTTCGGCCAGCGCGCGGGCTTCCGGCAGCACCCGCTGCTCGCCGCGAACGATTTCGAAGTCGAGCGCGCCGATCCGCAGGCCATCGGGACCCTCGGCACGGACCCGGACACTGTCGCGGTCCAGACCGACCGGCAGGTCGGCGATCCGGATCCGGTCGATGCCGGGGCCGACACGGTGTTCGCTGATCCGCTCGATCGTCGCCCGGTCGGGATAGACCGTGACGGCATCGACCCGGGCAGCGGCGATGGTGGTGGCGAAGCCGGAGGCGACCAGCAGGCCCGCGAGGACCGTGGGCAACAGGCGTGATGAGGCGGAGGCGGCGGTGGGTCGAGAGTGGGTCATCGAGGGCTCCAGGTCGATTCCGGGGGCGGCGGGTCACGCCGGCTGCCGGTTGGAGTCCGGCGCGGGCTCAAGGTTCCGCGTGGTCTGCGCCGCCGTCGAGCAGGTGACGAGCCATCGCCGTCTTCAGCGCGTCCAGCCCGTCGCCGCTGAGCGAGGAGATTCCGAACGCCGGTGCCGTCCAGTCCAGCCGCTCGACCAGCGCCCGGACCGCCGAGTCATGCTCGTCGGCCGCGCGCTGGTCCAGCTTGGTGACCACCAGCCAGCGCGGCTTCTCGAGCAGGCCGGGATCGAAGCGTGCCAGTTCGGCCTCCAGCGCGCGGACCTGGTCGACCGGATCGCTGCCGTCCAGCGGCTCCACCTCGACCAGGTGCAGCAACAGTCCGGTGCGTTGCAGGTGCTTGAGGAATCGGTGGCCGAGGCCGGCACCTTCGGCGGCGCCCTCGATAAGGCCGGGGATGTCGGCGATGACGAAGCTGCGGCCGGGTTCCAGCGAGACCACGCCGAGATTCGGGTGCAGCGTGGTGAACGGGTAGTCGGCGACCTTCGGCCGGGCCTTGGACACCGCACGGATCAGCGTCGACTTTCCGGCGTTGGGAAAGCCAAGCAGGCCGACGTCGGCGAGGACCTTCAGTTCCAGCTTCAGTTCGCGCTCTTCGCCGGGCGTGCCCTCGGTGAACTGGCGCGGCGTGCGATTGACCGACGACTTGAAGTGAATGTTGCCTCTGCCGCCGATGCCGCCGCGCGCCACGCAAAGGCGCTGGCCGGGCTCGGTCAGGTCGCCGATCCGCTCGTCGGTCTCGATCGCGGTTACCTGGGTGCCCAGCGGAACCCGGATGACCACGTCGTCGGCGGATTTACCGGTCTTCTGCTGGCCGCTGCCGGGTTGGCCGTTTCGGGCCTTGAACAGGCGCGCGTGGCGGAAATCGACCAGGGTGTTCAGGCCGGTATCGACCTCCAGCCAGATGCTGCCGCCGTCGCCGCCGTCGCCACCGTCCGGGCCGCCCTTGGGGATGTATTTCTCGCGCCGGAAACTCACGCAGCCGTGGCCGCCGCGACCGGCGCGGACCTCGATGCTGGCTTCATCCACGAATTTCATCGGTGAGGCGTCCTCGGCAGCTACGGGCCTGAAAGAAGGGTCGGGCATGAAAAAGCCGGCGCGCGGCCGGCTTCTTCGGGTTCCGATTGAAGGGACCGTGGCCCTGATGGGCCGCGATCGGGTCGAATCACTCGACCGGTTCGATCGAAACGAATTTGCGAGCCGGCTTGCCTTTCTGGCGAAACACGACCTTGCCGTCGACCAGCGCGAACAGCGTGTGGTCGCGGCCGACGCCGACGCCGTCACCGGCGTGGAAGCGCGTGCCGCGCTGGCGCACCAGGATGTTGCCCGCATCCACGCGTTCGCCGCCGTAGCGCTTCACGCCGAGGAACTTCGGATTCGAGTCGCGGCCGTTACGTGTCGAGCCGCCTGCCTTTTTATGTGCCATCGTTTCAGCCCTCGATGCCGGTGATCTTGAGTTCGGTGTAGTACTGGCGGTGGCCCATCTGCTTCATGTGGTGCTTGCGGCGGCGGAACTTGATGATCCGCACCTTGTCGCCGCGACCGTGCGCGACCACTTCCGCCTTGACCTTGCCACCCTCCAGGGTCGGAGCGCCGACGCGGATGTCGTCGCCGTCGGCGACCATCAGAACCTCGTCGATCTCGATCGAGGCCCCCTTGTCGGCCGGCAGTTTCTCGACCCGGACGATGTCGCCGGCCGAGGCCTTGTACTGTTTGCCACCGGTCTTGAATACCGCGTACATGCTGTCGCTCCAGAAAATCCGTGACTAAAGAGCGGGAATGTTAGCGGAAACCGGGGGCCGGGTCAACACGGGCCGCGGTTTCCCGACCCGCCCGTCGGGGCCGCCGGCGGACCGCCTCCCTCCGTACGGGAGCCGCTCGCGCGATCGCCTTCGGGCGGCCCGTCCCGGCGGCCGGGCAGCCGGAGATCGGCGACCACCAGGCGATGATCGGACAGCGGCGCGCCTGCCCGATCGACGGCGTCGGCGATGGTGACGCAGGAAGCGGCGGGATCGGCTGCGCCGCGCACGAAGACGTGATCGATCCGCTGCGGCGGCGAACTGCTGTGCGGGCCGGTATGCGTGAGGGCATTTTCCGGCGTCCAGGTCGCGCGCAGCGGGCTGCCGTGATTCTCGGCCTGGTCGAAGGCATCGACGAATCCGGCGGCTGCGAAGCGGCGGTAGTTGTCGGTCGATACGTCGGGGCCGGCATTGAAGTCGCCGGTCAGGACCACCGGCGCAGCCTGCGCATCGGCCGCGTCGAGGAGTTGCCGGATCTGGCGATCGCGCATCCGCTCGACCCGCCCGCGTTCCGGGTCGCCGAACGGGCCGGCGGTGAGGTGGGTGTTGAACAGCTGCAGCGGTGGACCGTCCGGCAGCCGGACGCGGGTTCGCAGCAGGCCGAAGGTGGCGAACGGGCGGACCATCATGAAGTCGTGATCGAAGCGCTGGAATTCCGAGTCCTCGATCGGATGGCGCGACAGCGTCACGAGGCCGTTGCCGACCCAGCTGGACGAGTCGGCGAAGGCGGCGTTCGGAAAGGTCGCGCAGAGCTGGTCGACCAACCGAGTCCGCGCGCCGCGGACGAACACCTCCTGCATCGCCAGCACGTCCACGTCCAGCGCGCCGAGCAGCCGCGCCAGGCCGGCAATCCGTTCATTCACCCTCGGGACCGGTTCGAACAGGGTCCAGCGACCCAGCTGCAGACGCAGCAGTCCGGCATTCAGGGTCGCGATCCGCACCGTGCGAAGTCCGCCGGTTTCGCTCACAGCAGCTCCGCCAGGATGTCCCATGCGGCGAGAACGTAGAACACGATGCCGATGAACAAGCTCGTTCCGGCGACGCCGCCCATCACGTAACTCATCGTGCCCCAGAGTTTCAGGTGCAGCTTGCCGCCATAGCGCACGAATTCACTGGCCATGGTGCCGTCCATGTACGGGTCGTCGTCGTGGACGTGGCCTTCCTGCAGCGACTCCGGTAGATCGCGGGGCAGCTTCCCGCCGTCGTCGATGATGGTCTGTAGCCGCTGCACCGACGGGTGCGCGACCCATGCGGCATGCCGGATCGACATCACCAGCCAGTTGTAGGTGATCACCAGCGTCAGCAGCACGGAAATCATGCTGAGACCGAGGAAACCGAACGACCACGAGAAGCGGACCAGATTGTGCTCGACGGCATCGAACTGGATGTTTCCGGCCAGCGCGTCGCCCATCAGGATCGAAACCGTGAAGGTGAGCATGCCGGCGGCGATCGTGCCGATCCATCGCATCACGTTCTGAAACGACTGATACCAGAGGTAGATCTGGGCAATCGGATACTTCAGGTCGAATGTGGTGCCGTGCGCTGCTTCCAGCGCCTCGCGCAATTCGAGGGCCCTGCGTTGGCGCTCATCGCTTTGTTTCTGCGCTTCGTCGGTCGTGCCGCCGCCCTCGTGCTCGGTCTGCATGTCGTTCCTCCTGGATCGTGAATTCGCTGGCGCCCGAATCGGGCGGCGGATCCGGGCCGGCGAGTCCGAAGCGGAAGCGTCCTTGCCGCGGATTCACCGCAAACCTTATACTATCCGGTTCGCTCCAATGCTGGATTCGTCTTGGACAAGATCACCCTTCGCGGCGCACGAACCCACAACCTCGACAACGTCGATCTCGAGCTGCCGCGCGACCGGCTGATCGTGTTCACCGGGCTGTCGGGCTCCGGCAAGTCGTCGCTGGCCTTCGACACCATCTACGCCGAAGGCCAGCGGCGCTACGTTGAGTCGCTTTCGGCCTATGCGCGGCAGTTCCTGTCGATGATGCAGAAGCCGGACCTCGATCACATCGAGGGGCTCAGCCCGGCGATCTCGATCGAGCAGAAAGCGGCCAGCCACAACCCACGCTCGACCGTCGGCACGGTGACCGAGATCCACGACTACCTGCGCCTGATGTTCGCCCGGGTCGGCACGCCGCGCTGCCCAGAGCACGGCGAGACGCTGGATGCCCAGACCGTCAGCCAGATGGTCGACACCGTGCTGAACCTGCCCGAGGGCACGAAGGTGATGCTGCTCGCGCCGGTGGTTCGCAACCGGAAGGGCGAACACGCCAACCTGCTTCAGGAACTCCGCGCGCAGGGCTTCATCCGGGCCCGGGTCAACGGCAGGGTCGTCGACCTCGACGACGGCCTGCCCGCCCTGGAGCTGCGCAAGAAGCACACCATCGAAGCGGTGGTGGACCGGTTCAAGGTGCGCGACGACCTGGCTCAGCGCCTGGCCGAAAGCATGGAAACGGCGCTGGCGCTGGCCGATGGCATCGCCGTCGCCGCGCCGATGGATTCCGACAGCGACCTCGGCGAATTGCTGTTTTCTGCCCGGTTCGCGTGCCCGGTCTGCGACTACAGCCTGCCCGAGCTGGAGCCGCGGATGTTTTCGTTCAACAACCCGAACGGCGCTTGTCCGGCCTGCGACGGGCTCGGCCACCGCCAGTTCTTCGACCCGCAGCGCGTGGTCGGCAATCCGGAGCTGAGCCTGGCCGGCGGCGCGGTGCGCGGCTGGGACCGCCGGAACGCGTACTACTTCCAGATGGTCCAGTCGCTGGGCCGCCATTACGATTTCGACCCGGAGACTCCGTTCGGCGAGTTGTCCGGGAAGGTGCAGGACGTGATCCTGCACGGCAGTGGCGACGAGAAGATCGGGTTCCGATACTTCGCCGACGGCGGTAGCCAGACCCGCAAACACTCGTTCGTCGGCATCATCCCCAACCTCGAGCGACGCTATCGCGAGACCGATTCGCGGGTCGTGCGCGAGGAGCTGTCGCGCTACATCTCCGAGCAGCCATGCCCCGAATGCGGCGGCCAGCGCCTGAACGCGGCGTCGCGCAACGTGTTCATCGCCGATCGCTCGCTGCCCGAGGTGGCCTCATGGTCGATCGAGCAATGCCTGGCCTTCTACGACGATCTGAAGCTCGACGGCTGGCGCGGCGAGATCGCCGGCCGGATCCTGAAGGAAGTTCGCGAACGCCTGCAGTTCCTGGTCAACGTCGGGCTGGACTATCTGACGCTGGATCGCCAGGCCGACACGCTTTCGGGCGGCGAGGCCCAGCGCATCCGGTTGGCCAGCCAGATCGGCGCCGGCCTGGTCGGCGTGATGTACGTGCTCGACGAGCCCTCGATCGGCCTGCACCAGCGCGACAATACCCGTCTGCTCGAAACCCTGACCCGCCTGCGCGACCTCGGCAACACGGTGATCGTCGTCGAGCACGACGAGGACGCGATCCGTTCGGCCGACCACATCGTCGACATCGGCCCCGGACCCGGGGTCCACGGCGGGCAGATCGTTTATTCCGGCCCTCCCGACGGCATCGAGGCCTGCGAGGCGTCGCTGACCGGCGATTACCTGAGCGGTCGGAAGCGGATCGAGGTGCCGAAGAAACGCACCCGGCCGAACAAGAAGCGCATGTTCCGGCTCGACGGGGCGACCGGCAACAACCTGCAGGGCGTGGACCTCGAACTGCCGGCCGGTTTGCTGGTCTGCGTCACCGGCGTGTCCGGATCCGGCAAATCGACCTTGATCAACGACACGCTTTACAAGTTGATGGCGCGTGAACTCAACGGCGCGTCAGAAAACCCTGCGCCGTTCGATCGCTTCTCGGGGCTGGACCTGTTCGACAAGGTCGTCGACATCGACCAGAGCCCGATCGGCCGCACGCCGCGCTCGAATCCGGCCACCTACACCGGATTATTCACGCCGATCCGCGAACTGTTTGCCGGCACTTCCGAGGCCCGCTCGCGCGGCTACAAGCCCGGCCGGTTCTCGTTCAACGTCAAGGGCGGCCGCTGCGAGGCCTGCCAGGGCGACGGCATGGTGCGGGTGGAAATGCATTTCCTGCCCGACATCTTCGTGCCCTGCGACGTCTGTCACGGCAAGCGCTACAACCGCGAGACGCTGACGGTCACCTACAAGGGCAAGAGCATCCACGAGGTGCTGGAAATGACCGTCGAGGACGCGCTGCCGTTCTTCGAGCCGGTGCCGGCGGTGGCGCGCAAACTGCAGACCCTGATGGACGTCGGCCTGTCCTACATCACGCTGGGCCAGTCGGCGGTCACGCTGTCGGGCGGCGAGGCGCAGCGGATCAAGCTGGCGCGCGAACTGTCCAAACGTGACACCGGCAACACCCTCTACATCCTCGACGAGCCGACGACCGGCCTGCATTTCCACGACATCCAGCAATTGCTGAACGTGCTGCATCGCCTGCGCGACGAGGGCAATACCGTCGTCGTCATCGAACACAATCTGGACGTGGTCAAGACCGCTGACTGGATCATCGACCTCGGGCCCGAGGGCGGAATCCGCGGCGGTCGGATCATCGCTACCGGCACGCCGGAACAGATCGCTGCGGAAAAGGACTCCTGGACCGGCCGCTACCTGGCCGAGATGCCGGGCATGAAGCGGCAACGCAAGAGCGCTTGACCGGGCGCGACGAGTACACTTGGACCGGCCGTGCGCACGCGAACGCGGCCGGACAATCCGATGCCGAGCGGGGAATCATCACGATGGCGGAATTCAGCTGCGAACTCGATGTGCGCTGGGGCGATCTCGACGCCTTCGGACATGTCAACAACGCGGTCTACCTGGCCTACCTCGAGCAGTGCCGGTCGGCCTGGATGAACTCGCTGCCCTGTCACTGGCAGGACGGCGACGCCGGCCCGGTGATCGCCAACGTCAACATCAACTACCGGCGGCCCGTCCACTGGCCGGAGCGGCTGGTCGTTACCCTGAAGCCCGAGTCACCGGGTCGCTCCAGTATCAAGCTGCATTCCGAGATCCGCTCGAATCCCGAGGCGAAGGACGTCGAGCCGATTCGCTACGCCGACGCCGTGGTTACCCTGGTCTGGATCGACCGCGAGTCCGGCGAATCGGTCCCGCTGCCGGCCAGCATCCGCGAACTGGCCTGACGCCGGGCCGCCCAAGGCATCGATGCAGCATGTTCCGATTCCCCGACCGACTGCTGCAGGCGCCCGATGACCTGATGCTCGAAGCCGGCGCGGTCGGTGAAGTGCTGGTCGCGCGGATCCGGCTGGTCGTCGTGCTGTTGATTGCGGCGATGCCGGTGATCGCCATGATCACCGGTGCCCCTGACGAGGAGGTCCGGACCGGTGCCGTGGGTGCCCTGGTCGCGCTGGGGTTCTCTGTGATGCTGCTGCACAAGGCCCGCCGCGAAGGCGCCGACGTCCGCTGGCGCTTCGTGTCGGCCGCGTTCGACATCACTTCGATCTCGACCGTGCTCGGCCTGTTCCTGCTGCAGGGCCTGCCGCACGTGGCCATCAACAGCCGGGTGGTCTGGGAGCTCTACCTGGTCGCGATCGCTGCCACCGCGCTGCGCGCCGATGGCCGGGTCTGCCTGTTTGCCGGCGTGCTGGCGCTGGTCCAGTACGGCGCGATCCTGGCCGTGGCCACGACGAGCTTCGGCGATCTGTCCGACCCGAAGTGGGCGCCGTTCCTGTACGGCTACCTGAGCTGGGGCGACCAGATTTCCCGGCTGATCCTGATTGCGGCGGCCACCCTGATCGCGCTGGCCTGCGTCTACCAGGTTCGCAAGCTGCTGGTCCTGTCGAGCCAGGACAGGCTCACCGGTATCCGCAATCGCGCCTGGCTGGACAGCCGGCTGGCGCGTGAACTCGACGAGGCGGCGCTGCATCGCCACCGGGTGTGCCTGGCGATGGCGGATGTCGACGGTTTCAAGCCGTTCAACGACCGCTACGGCCACTTGTCCGGCGATGCCGCGCTTCGGGCCATCGGCCAGCGGCTGGCCGAACGTTTCGGCGAGGCGGGCTACGTCGCGCGTTACGGCGGCGAGGAGTTCACGGTCGTGCTGCCCGGCCTGCCAAGCGACGCGGCGTACGCACACTGCGACCGTGTCCGGGCCCAGTTCGTCGCCGACCGGATCGACCTGCCCGGCAATGGCGGGTCCGTGGAGTCGCCGACGCTCAGCTTCGGACTGGCGGAGTGGCGGGCCGGTGAATCCGACGAAGCGCTGATCGATCGCGCCGACCGCGCCCTGATCGAAGCGAAGCAGACCGGTCGCAACCGGATAGTCCGGGCGCGGCCGGACGGCTGACGTCTCAGAACGTGCCGCTGACCGACAGCAGGATCGATCGGTCGCGGCGCAGTTCGCGCTGTTCGCGCACCGCCGGCGCCGCATCGGGCGTCCGGTCGCCGTCGTAGAGCGCCCGTTCGCGCTCGAACGGCCGATCGAGCAGGTTCTGGGCCAGCAGGCGGACCTTGACCCCGGCGAACCGCGTGGTTTCGATGAACGCCTCGACGTCCACGCCGTCCTCGTAGAGATTGATCTCGTCGGCGCCGAAGCTGCGCGCCTCGTCGGCGTAGTCGGTCTCGATGCCCCAGGCCCAGCCGTCCGCGACCAGGTCCTGGCGCAGCTGCGTCCGCACCGAATAGCGGCGCTGCCAGGACAGCGGCCGATCCAGCCCGGTAACCGGGTCGGTCACCGAGGAATCTTCCCAGCGCGCGGTCATGTCGACCCGCGCGGCCTGCAGGCCGACCCGGTCCAGCGGCACTGTGGTTTCGAGCCGCAGCCCCCAGCGCTGTCCATCGCCGACGTTGCCGGTCACGTCCAGGCCGCCACCGATGGGGAGCCGATCCTGCAGGTCTTCGATCCAGTGGTGGTAGGCGGTCAGCGTCGCGACGGCGATCTCGCCGAAGCGCCGCTCGTGCTCCAGTTCGGCTATCCAGGTCTGCTGGGGGCCCAGCACCGGATTGCCGAAGTCGACTTCGTCGTCGTCGAAATCAGCGCCGCTGACGAAATCGCCGAAATCGAGCTGGGCCACGGTGCGCTCCAGCCGCAGGCGGCTGCGCGCCGACGACGACGGTGCGTGAACCAGCGAAAGCGCCGGCTTGAGAAAGGTGAATTCCTGTTCGCGGCCGGTTTCGCCGGTCTGCCGGATTCGCGAGTACTCTGCGCCGAGGGCCGGCTCGACGACCAGGCCGGCCAGGTCGAACCGGTCGCTGATCCGGCCGTCCAGTCGCCACTCCTCGACCCGGGTGTCGCTGCCGGGCAGGTCGACGGCGACGAGCTCGCCTTCATCGTCACTCGCGCGCAGCGCCAGATCGTTCTCCAGCGCGTTCCAGGCGCTTTCCAGGTCGAACTGAAGGCGGTGGCCGGGCAGGGCGGTCCAGATCCACTCGGTCCGCAGGATCGATTCGGTGGCGACCGAGTCGGTGTCGGAGCGGCGCAGCGGATCGAGGTCGTCGCCGTGCCCGGCATCGGCCGGCCCGATGTCCAGACCGTCGAAATCCAGCGTTTCGTTGTGCCGGTTCAGGCCGATGAACCGGGCCCGCAGGGAGTTGCCGACCGAGCTTGCGAACCGCAGGCCCAGCTCGTGGCGCGTGCGCTGCGTATCGCCGGCCAGCACGCGCAGAACGCCCGAACCGTCCACGGCGTCGGCCGGGAGACGGCGCGAGCGGAGACGGTCGTCGGCGTCGGAACGCTGGAACTCGGCGTTGGCCCGCAGCGTCCGGTCGTTGCCCAGCACGGTGACCGTGTTGAGGTTGACCCGGGCCCAGCGGTTGCGAAAGCGTTCGGATTCGAAACGATCCTCGAGCGGGGCGTCGGCGCCGAGGATGCGTTCTTCGGCCCGGTTGCCGACCCAGGAAACGCCGGCCGAAACACCGGCCCGGATCTCGGTTCCGGCGAGGGTGTCGATCACCGACAGCCGGCCCGAAGGCGTCGGCCCGCCGTTGTCGGTGTCCTGCTCGACTGTCGCCGACCAGGCCCAGGACCGCGTGTCGCCATCGGTCAGCCGCACGTCGAGCAGCGCGCGCCGGCCGTCCACCTCGCTGCCGCCGGCGGCCGTGCCCGGCTGCAGCAGGACCAGGCGCTCGACCCGACTGGCCGGAATCCGCTGCAGCTGAGCCGACAGGCTGTCCTGCTTCGCGCCGGATCGCCGGCCGTCGATCAGCACGTTGCCCGGGTCGCCGCCGAGGCCGCGACCCGAACCGCCGTTGTCGATCCGGAAGCCCGGGACCAGCCGGACCATGTCCAGGGCGGTCTGCGGTCGATAGTCGACGAAGAACTCGGCCGGGTAGGTCGTCGAGGGTCCTGCGGCGTTCTGTCGCGCATCTTCGGTGGCGCCCGGCGACGTGGCGCCGAGTACGGCCGGCAGGAACAGCAGCATCGAGACGATCCAGCGGGACCGGGGGGACGGCGTCGACAGCATGAATGAGCGCGCAGGTTGGAGTCGACGGGCAAGCCTAACGACGGGCCTGCGAAGCCGCACGGGTCGAAGGTCATGGATGGATCGGGGGCTGGTCCGGAAGCGTGTGCTGTGTCACGCTATCGGCGCCGAGGCTGCACGAACCCGGGAGATCCGACATGAACGACGACATGCGCAGAACGCCGATCCATCTCTGGATCGTCGGTATCGTTTCGCTGCTCTGGAACGCGGTCGGGGCGTTCGGCTACCTGGCCACGCAGCTGGGCCTGGACGGCTACATGGGTCAGTACAGTGACGCGCAGCGCGCCTTTTACGAAGCCTTTCCGGCCTGGGCGGTCGCCTTCTGGGCGCTGGGCGTCTGGGGCGCGGTGGCCGGCTCGGTAGCCTTGCTGCTGCGCAGCCGCTGGAGCGTTCCGCTGTACGCGGTCTCGTTGATCGGTCTGGTCGGCAGCAGCGTCTACTCGTTCCTGCTCAGCGAGGGCGCAGCGCTGATGGGTGTGGTCGGCTCTGCATTCTCGGCAGTGATCTTCATCGTGGCCGTGCTGCTGCTGGTCTACGCGCGCCGGATGCGTGCCGCCGGCGTGCTGCGCTGACGCGACAGCGCCGCGGCGATACACTCCGGCCATGGACTCGGTTCGCATCGACAAGTGGCTGTGGGCCGCGCGGTTCTTCAAGACGCGTTCTCTGGCGCAGACTGCCGTGCGCGGCGGGCACGTCGCCATCAACGGCCAGGGCTGCAAGCCGGCCCGCACCGTGGCGGTGGGCGATCGGCTGCGCATCACCCGGGGGGAGGCCCTGTTCGAGGTCGAAGTTCGGGATCTCAGCGATCGCCGCGGGCCGGCGCCGCAGGCCCGCCGACTCTACGAAGAAACCGAATCCAGCCGCCAGCGTCGCGAGGAACGTGCCGAGCAGCGTCGGCTGAGCGGGCCGGTGGATGCAGGGCGCCGACCCGACAAGCGGGACCGGCGTCGCCTGCGACAGTTCAGCGGCAAGCGTTGACCCAGAACGAAGAACGCCGGGCAGGGCCCGGCGTGTTCGCGAACGGATTCGGCGGCGCGGCTTCAGCCGGCGACCTGGCCGGCGTCCTTCTCGGCGTCGGTCGCTTCACGGACGTCGCGCACGGTGACGTCGAAGTTCAGTTCCTGGCCGGCGAGGTCATGGTTGGCGTCGATCGTGACCTGTTCGCCCTCGATCTTGGTGACCGTGACCACCAACGGGCCCTGGGCCGACTCGGCATTGAACTTCATGCCCGGCTCGACCTTGTCCATGCCCGCGAAGGCTTCCATCGAGACGGTCTGGACCAGCTCCTGGCGATGCGGTCCGTAGCCTTCCTCGGGCTGGACCTTGACCTGCAGCTCCTCGCCCTCGGTCTTGCCCTCGAGCGCGTTTTCGAGGCCCGGAATGATGTTGCCGTGACCGTGCAGGTAGGCCAGCGGCTCGCGTCCTTCCGACGTATCGATGACCTGGCCTTCGTTATCGGTCAGGGTGTAGTCGATCGAAACCACGGTATCTGCGGTTGCTTCCATGAAAAAACCTGTCTGATAAGAATGACCGCACAGGATAACATTCCTCGTCCCGACACCCCCTGCACCCGGCCTCGCTCATCTGGCAGGATGGAGGTCTGACCCTTCTTCCTGACCAGGATCGCCGGACCATGAGACCGATTTCGACGACGACTCGAATGCTCCGCGCCATCGGGCTACTGGCTGCGCTGGCGCTGACCGGCTGCGCCAGCAGCCCGTTTTCCGACGCCGGCTACGTCCCCGCGCTGGGGCCGGCCGATGCGTTGCGCGGCGATGTGGCGCTGGGCCAGCGAATGCTGTGGGGCGGCCGGATCGTCGGTATCAGCAACACGGCCGACGTCACCGAACTCGAGGTGCTGGCGCTGCCGCTGGACCGGGTCGATCGACCCCGCGACGCGGCCGAAGGCGGCGTGCGCTTCGTCGTTCGGCAGGCCGGGTTCCTCGAGCCGGTCAACTATGCGCCGGGGCGGCTGGTGACGGTGCTGGGTCGATTCGACGGCGTGGTCGAGCGTCCGGTCGGAGAATTCGTCATCGAACAGCCGGTGCTCGATGCGCGCCGGATGGAACTGTGGCCGATGCGCGACGCACGCCCCCGGACCTCCGTCGGCATCGGGATCGGAGTGAGGCTTTGAGACGCAGGGACGCGGGGAAAGGGGCGAGCGACGAGTGCGGAACGGTGCGCTCATGCCCCTCGCGAACTCGCTCCTGGTCCCTAGTCCCTAGTCCCTGCCTGTCACCCCGTGCCGCTCCAGCGCCCAGGCGACGTGTTCCCGGACCAGCGCCGAAGGGTGGTCGGCGCGGGCGCGCAGTGCGGCGATGATGTCATCGTCGGTCGGCGCGTTGCCGAGTCCCACCGCGAGGTTGCGCAGCCAGCGTTCGTGGCCGATCCGCCGGATCGCGCTGCCCGCGGTCCGTTCGAGGAAGGTGGCCTCGTCCCACCCGAACAATTCGACCAGCCTCGGCGCGTCGAGGCCGTCGCGCGGACGAAAATCGTCTTCGCTCGAGAACTGCGCGTAGCGATTCCACGGGCAGACCGCCTGGCAGTCGTCGCAGCCGTAGATGCGGTTGCCGATGGCGGGCCGGAATTCCAGCGGAATCGAGCCTTTCAGTTCGATCGTCAGGTAGGAGATGCAGCGACGCGCGTCGAGCTGATAGGGCGCGGTGATGGCCCGGGTCGGACACACGTCGATGCAGCGCCGGCATGAGCCGCAGTGGTCGGTCACCGGCAGATCCGGCTCGAGCGCCAGGTCGGTGTAGATCTCACCGAGGAAGAACCAGCTGCCGGCATGCCGGTTCAGCAGGTTGGTGTGCTTGCCGATCCAGCCGAGTCCGGATCGGGCCGCGAGCGGCTTTTCGAGCACCGGCGCTGAATCGGTGAACACCCGATAGCCGAACGGCCCGATCTCCGATTCGACTCGCTGGGCCAGCTTCTTCAGGCGCGATCGCAGCACCTTGTGATAATCGCGGCCCAATGCGTAGCGCGAGATGCACGCTCGATCCCGGCGCTCGGCCAGTTCGAGCGGGTCGCTCGCCGCTTCGGGCAGGTAGTCCATGCGAACGGTGATCACCGAGCGCGTGCCCGGCACCAGCTCGGCCGGCCGGCTGCGCTTGCGGCCGTGCCGCGCCATCCACTCCATCTCGCCGTGACGGCCCTCGGCCAGCCAGCGGTCGAGGTCGGCCTCGGCCGCGTCGAGCCGGGTGTCGGCGACGCCGACCTGCTGGAAGCCGAGTTCGGCGCCCCAGGCGCGAATCCTTGCCTTCAGCGCCGGGCCATCGAGTGCGGTGTCCGCGTTGGTATGATCCGCGTCATGCGACATGTTCACGGAGTATATCGGGCCGAGCAGAGCCGGGCGATCGATGCTCGGGCCATCGAGGACCTCGGCATCGCCGGTTTCACGCTGATGCAGCGCGCCGGCCGGGCTGCGTTCGAAGTCCTGCGCCAGCGGTTTCCGGACGCCGGGCGCCTGGTCGTGGTCTGCGGTGGCGGCAACAACGGCGGTGACGGCTACATCGTGGCCTGGGAAGCGCGAGCGGCCGGTCTCGCCGTCGAACTGGTCGCGCTGTCCGATCCCGACGGTCTGAGCGGCGAGGCGGCCGAGGCCTGCGCGGCGTGGCGCCGGGCCGGCGGCGCGATCCACGACGCCGATGGTCTCGACGATCGGCTGGCGGAGGCCGACCTGGTCGTCGATGCGGTGCTCGGCACCGGGCTGGACCAGGAAGTGCGCGGCGACGTCGCCGGACATCTGCGGTCCATCAATGCCTGTCAGGCGCCGACGCTGGCGCTGGACATCCCGTCGGGCCTGAACGCCGACACCGGCCAGCCGATGGGCATCGCGGTGCGCGCCGCCGTCACCGTGACCTTCATCGCGATGAAGCGGGGCCTGTTGACCGGCACCGCCGGCGACTGGACGGGCCGGGTGCTGCTGGCCGCCCTGGACGTGCCCGACGAGGCCTTCGACGATATCGATCCCGATGCCGAGCCGCTGCCCGCCGACGTTGCGGCGCGCTGGCTGGCGCCGCGCCGGGCCAGCACGCACAAGGGCGACCTGGGCCATGTGCTGGTCGTCGGCGGCGATCACGGCATGCCGGGGGCGCCGCTGCTGGCCGCCCGCGCCGCGCTGGAAACCGGCAGCGGACTGGTCTCGGTCGCGACCCGGGCCGACCACGCCCGTGCGCTGGCGTCCGGCCTGGCCGAAGTCATGTGGGCCGACGGCGAGGACGGCGATCGGCTGGCCGCGCTGGAAGGCCGCGCCGACGTCGTGGCGCTGGGGCCGGGCCTGGGTCGCTCGAACTGGTCGACCGCTGTCTGGGACCGGCTTGTCCGCAGCGAGCGGCCGCTGGTGCTCGATGCCGACGGCCTGAATCGCCTGGCCGACGACCGCCTGCAGCGCGACGACTGGATCCTGACGCCGCATCCGGGCGAGGCGGGCCGCCTGCTCGGGATCGGCAGCGACGAGGTCCAGCGCGACCGCTTCGCCGCAGTCCGCGAGCTGGCCGGGCGCTACGCCGCCGTGGTCGTGCTGAAAGGCTTCGGAACGCTGGTCGGCGCCCCGGACGGCCGCATCGCGGTCTGCCCGTTCGGCACGCCGGCGATGGCCACGGCCGGCATGGGCGATGCGCTGACCGGCATCGTCGCCAGCCTGCGCGGCCAGGGCCTGGCCCCGTTCGACGCGGCCCGTGCCGGCGTGGTCCTGCACGCTCGCGCGGCCGAAGCCGCGGCCCAAGGGCGCCGGCAGGTGCTGGCCGGCCGCGTCATCGATCATCTGCATGCCGTGCTGCCGGAATGACCGATTCGGTCGAGGTCCACCGACCGGTCGGCGAGCCGGCGATGCTGGCGCTGGGTGCCGAGCTGGCGCGGGACCTGCGCGGCGGTCAGCTGGTCACCCTGTCGGGCGACCTGGGCGCCGGCAAGACCACGCTGGTCCGCGGCATGCTGCGCGGACTCGGCTTCGAGGGCCGGGTCAAGAGCCCCAGCTACGGCCTGGTCGAAACCTACGAACTGGACGGCCTGACCGTCCATCACCTCGACCTCTACCGGCTCGGCGATCCGGGCGAGCTGGACTTTCTGGGCCTCGAGGACTTGCTGGCCGACGACAGCGTGCTGCTGGTGGAGTGGCCGGAGCGCGCCGGCGGCCGGCTGCCTGCATCGACCCGGCGCATCGACATTGCCCATGCCGACGAGGCGCGCACGCTCCGCATCGAGGACGGCGGCTGAGACTCAGCCGCGTCGCTCCGCGGGGTCCCAGACCCGGATCACGCCTTCCTGGGCGGTGCTGGCCACCAGCGTCCCGTCGGCGGTGAACACCTGGCCGCGCGAGAAGCCGCGGCCGCCGGTCGACACCGGGCTGTCCATGGCGTAGAGCAGCCACTGGTCGACGCGGGCGTCGCGGTGGAACCACATGGCGTGGTCCAGGCTGGCCATCATCAGCGGCTTGCGGCCGAAATCAAGCTCGTGGGGCAGCGTGGCCGCGCCCAGAAGTTCGTAGTCCGATACGTAGGCCAGCAGGTTGCGGTGCAACTCCGGATCGTCCGGCAGTTCGCCCCAGGCGCGCATCCAGATGTGCTTTCGAGGCGGCCGGGCCGACGGGTCGATGACCTTGGGCGGTTCGACCGGCCGGAATTCGAACGGCGGTTCGTGAGCGAGGAAGCGGCGCATCTTTTCCGGCACCTTGTCGAGCATCGAGGCATTGATCTCGACCAGGCCGGCCAGGCCCTCCGGGCCGGGCACGTCGGGCATGTCCGCCTGGTGGTCGAGTCCGTCCTCGGGCGCCTTGAACGAGGCGGCCAGGTTCAGGATCGGTCGTCCGTGCTGGATGGCCACGACCCGGCGGTTGGAGTAGCTGCCGCCGTCGCGCGAAGTTTCCACCTGGTAGACCACCGGCCGGTCGAAGTCGCCGGGGCGCAGGAAATAGGCGTGCAGCGAATGCGGCGCGCGATCCTCGACGGTCCGGTGCGCCGCCGACAGGGCCTGGCCGAGAATCTGGCCGCCGAACACCTGCGGCGAGCCGATGTCGTGGCTCTGGCCGCGGAACAGATTGTCTTCCAGCCGCTCGAGTTCGAGCAGTTCGACGACGCGGGCCAGCACGGGGTTCATCATCGAGAATCCTGGTTCCAGAGCTTCGGGGCCGCACAGGGTACCGCGAGCGCGCGCCGCATCGGGTAGTGTGGGGATTCATTCGCAGCATGTGCGGGGCGGTATGCAGACCTGGCTGGTCGGCAATCCGGAGGCGGGCGACGAGGCGCGCGGCGCGCCGTTCTGGCGCGAGCGGCTCGAATCGTTCGGCGTGACCGTCGATCGCGTGCTCCAACCCGGCGAGCTCGACGATGCGGGTCCAGGCGCCGGCGACCGCATGCTGGCGGCCGGCGGCGACGGCACGGTCCGGGCCTCGGCCGTTGCCTGCGCCGATGCCGGTGCGGTGCTGGCCGTGCTGCCGTCCGGGACCGCCAACGACTTCGCCCGCAGCCTGGGCCTCGACGACGATCCGGACACGGCCTGCCGCGCGGTGGCCGAAGACCGGCAGGTCGACATCGACCTGGCCCGGATCGGGCGGCGCGGGTTCGTCAATGTGGCGCACGCGGGCCTCGGCGCCGAAGCCAGCCGAGCCGTCGACGACGAAGACAAGCAGTGGCTGGGCCAGTTCAGCTACGCCGGACGCCTGTTCGACCGCTGGCGCGCCGCGCGCGGCGTCCGCGGACGCCTGGTCTGCGACGGCGACCGCTACGACGGGCGCTGGCTCGAGGTCGGCGTGGCCAACGGCGCGTTCTACGGCGGCGGCCACCGCATCCCCGAGGCGGCTCCGGACGACGGCCGGCTCGACGTCTACGCGGTGCGCGCCGATCACCCGGTGCGGCTGGCCTGGATTTTTGCCCGGGTGCGGCTGCTCGGACCGGACGCCGTCGACGCGCCGCCGCTGCTCCATCGCAGCTGCCGGAGGCTGCGGCTGGAGACCGACGCGTCGATGGCGGTGACCGCCGACGGAGAGGACCTGGGCGACACGCCGCTCGACATCGAACTCGACTCCGGGGCGCTCCGGGTGGTCCGCGGCCCAGGACCCGGTGCGCTGACCCGATCCGATGTGGAGAAGTCGCAATGAGCCTGATTCGTGACGACGACGAAGCCTGCCTGGTCGAGCTGCATGCGCGGGGCCGCGAGCTGCTCGAGCGCTACCGCGAACTGCTGGATGACGACGGCGCGCCCGCAGCGGTGGCCGAGGCCCTGTCGGCGGTCGTTGCCGCCCGGTCGGATCGGCTCGATGCACTGGCCGGTCGACTGCGGGCGCGCGACGCCCTGCCCAGCGCCGGTGACCCGGACCGTGCGTTCATCGAGGCCCTCGGAGACCTGCTGGGCAGCGCAGACGATGCGCTGGTCGATCGACTGGTCGAAGCTGAAACCCGCTGGGCCGGCTTGCTGGACGATGCCGGCGAGCTCGAGTGGTCCGACGAGGACCGCGCGGCGCTCGACCGCCTCGCCAGGCATATCGAGGCGAGCATCGAGCGGTTCGATTCGGCGCGTCGAGGTTGAGGGGCGCGACCGATCGGGTGGGCGTTCAGTCGGCGCGCAGCGCGGCGTCCAGCGCTTCGAGCCGTTCCGGCGAGCCGATGTCCAGCCACGCCCCGACGTGGCGTTCGCCGCTGACGCGCCCGGCCCGGATGGCGGCGTCGAGCACCGGTCGCAGCGGTCGCTCGCCGTCCGGCAAGGGCTCGAACAGCGCCGGCCGGAACACGCCGATGCCGCTGTAGGTGTAGCGGGGAACGGCCCGGTCATCGAGCCGGCCGGCGGTCAGTCCGAAATCGCCGCGCGGATGGTGAGGCGGGTTGTCGACCATCACCAGGTGGGCGTGGCCGTGCGGTTCGAGACCGTGCAGCCGGGCCAGGTCGTAGTCGCACCACAGATCGGCGTTGACGACCAGGAACGGCTCCGGACCGAGCAGCGGCAGCGCCCGGCGGATGCCGCCGGCGGTTTCCAGCGCGGGCCAGCCTTCGTCGGAAAAGCGCAGCGTCACGCCGTCCCGCTGCCTGCGCAAAAGGGCTTCGCGCAGCTGGTCGCCGCGCCAGCCGGTGTTGACGACCAGGTCGGTGAAGCCGGCCTCGGCCAGTCGATCGATCTGCCACTCGATCAGCGGTCGGCCGCCGACCTCGAGCAGTGGCTTTGGCCGGTCGTCGGTCAGTTCGCGCATCCGGGCGCCGCGTCCGGCGGCCAGGATCATCGCGCGCATCGGTGGGCTCGGCGGCAGGGCATGCGGGGATTCTAGTGCACCCCGTCACCAATCCTGCGATATTCAGCGAGTCGGAACGTGCTTGGCTGCAAGGCAGGGCTCGCCGGGAATGCGTATTGCCTTTCCGAGAGCCCTGACGCCGCAGATGAGCGCGCTTGTCATCACATCTTGTCATCACAACTTGTCATCACAATCCGACTCGCCCTTCGGGAGCGCGTCCGAGTCGACATTGGGGCGTTTCGATCCCTGTAAAGGGCACGTCATTCGCTGCGGATCGCGTCTTGCACTGTCGACTCAGTCACACTCTGAATGTCACAGGATTGGTGACGCGGTACACTGGCGCTGCACAGTCCACCGGGGTCACGCCCGGTCGGGTAGTCTTCGGGTTCGTTCATCGACTCACGGGCCTTCATGCCGCTTCGCAACCCGCTTCGCTTACCGATTCGCTCACCGACCCCAATCGCACGAGGACTCGCCGGCCTGTTCGCCGGCGCCCTGGTCTGGGCCGCGCTGGCGCTGCCGGCGACCGCGCAGAACGTCGAGTACAGCGCGCTGTTCGAGGGCTTGAAACCCGGGCTGTTCACGGTCGAGGTCGTCGATCGGGTCAGCAACAACAAGAACGCCATCGGCAGCGCGTTCGCGGTCGACGGGGCCGGGCGGTTGGCGACCAACTACCACGTGGTGTCGGAATACCTGCTCGATCCGGAGCGTTACGCGTTGCGCTATCGCGACGTCGTGGGCGAGACCGGCCCGTTGGAGCTGCTCGATGTCGACGTGCTGCACGACCTTGCGCTGGTCCGGATCGACGACCCGGCCGTGCGGCCGGCCGCGGTGTTCGAGCTGGCCACGAGCGCGCCGGCCGACGGATCGACGCTGCTCGCGCTCGGCAATCCCTACGACATCGGCATCAGCATCGTTCCGGGTACCTACAACGGCCTGCTGGCCAACCAGTACCGCAAGAACATCCACTTTACCGGCGCGCTGAATCCCGGCATGTCCGGCGGGCCGGCAGTGAACCTCGCCGGCGAGGTCGTCGGCATCAACGTCGCCGGTGCCGGCAACTCGGTCAGCTTCCTGGTGCCGGTGGCCAACCTGCGTCGACTGATCGACCGCGCGCCGGTCGAAGCGCCGTCGATGGACGCCCTGCGCGAACGTATTCCGGGCCGCATCCTCGAGCACCAGGACGCGATGCTCGACGACCTGTTGGCCGGCGACTGGACGCCCGAGCCGTTCGGCCCGCTGCGGATCCCGCGCGAGATCCGGCCGTGGGTGTCCTGCACCGGCGGCAGCCGCGAGGCCGATCCGGACCAGCCGTGGCAGCAGAGCACGTCGAACTGCACGCTCAACGACCGGATCTACCTGTCGCGCACGCTCGATACCGGGCCGCTGGAGATCCTGTTCGGCTGGTATCGCAGCGACTCGCTGAACGGCTTCCAGCTGGCCCGTGCGTTCAGCCAGAACACCTTCCTGGCTTTCAACCGCACCGGCGAGGACGATGTCACCGAGTTCGAATGCAGCGAAGACTGGGCCGCGCCGGTGTCGCTGGCGCCGGTGGCGTTCAAGACCAGCTACTGCGTCCGCGCCTACGCCGACTATCCCGGTCTCTACGACGTCCTGTTCGTCGCCCGCGCCCAGCGCCAAGGGCCCGAGGCGGTGTTCATCCACTACACGCTGGCCGGCGTCGGGCTCGAGCAGGCCCGGCGGTTCCATCAGCGACTGCTGGAGTCCGTTTCGTGGACGTCGTGATCGAACAGCTCGGCACGACCAACAACGTCCTCGAGCGGCAGAAGTTCGACGTCCACCAGGTCTGGATCGGACGCGGCTACGACAACGACGTGATCCTGACCGACGAGCACGTCGACGCACAGCACGCGCGGCTGGTCTTCGACGAGGAAGGCCGGCTCTGGATCGAGGACCGGGGCAGCGTCAACGGCATCCGCCGGCCGCGTCACCGCGCCCACCTCGAGCGCGAGCGGGTCGAGAGCGGCGACGTGTTCCTGATCGGGCGATCGCGGGTGCGCATCCTGCTCGGCGAGCACCCGGTGCCGCCGGCGGTCAGGATCCGGTTTTCCGAAGTGCTGCTGCTCTGGCTGGGCAAGCCCGCCGTGCTGGTCGCATTGGTACTGGCCTATCTCGGCGCCAAGATCGGCGGCACGGCGCTGACCACGATCGGAGAATTCCGCTGGGCCAACGTGGTCAGCGAGAATCTCTGGGAAGTCATCGGCTTCGTCACGCTGGCGGTGGTCGTGTATTTCCTGTCGGTGCTGTTCCGGCGTGGCGGTAACTTCGTCGCCCACCTGAGCCTGCTGGTCGTGCTGTTCTTCGTCGCCGGGAGCCTCGATTTCCTGATCGATCTGGCCATGTTCAACGCCGACGACGAGGCCTACCCCTGGTGGGCGGGACTGGCCGAGGCGCGCGGCTACCTGGTGCTGTTCCTGTACCTCTGGAGCATCCTGTACCTGGCCTTTCACCTGTCGCTTTGGCAGCGCACCGCGATCGCGCTGGTTGCCGTGGCCGTTTCGCTGGCGCTGGAACACCTGCCCGACGAATCCGATTTTCCGTTTCTCGACAACGAGACCATCCCGCTGCAGCCGATCTTCCTGCCGCCGGCGCTGGAGTTCGCCGAGCCGAAACCGCCCGAGGCGATCGACGTCGAACAGCGTTCGGTGTTCGAGGCCGCCGACGACGCGCGGGCCCGTCTGCTGGAAGAGCGCGCCGAGGCCGAGGCCGCGCTGGACGCGGCGGCCGACGATGCCGGCGAGCGACCGGGCGACGACAGCACCCGTCCCCCGCCGATCGAACCCGGTGAGCCGGCACCGGGGGACGAGCCGGCCGAAGCGCCGCCGCCGGACGGTGGCGGCTCAGCCGACGACGGCCCGGGCGCGCCAGGTCTCGAGTAGGCGGTCGAGCACGGCCAGTTCCGGGTTCCGCGCGATGGCGTGGGCCAGGTAGCCGAAGAAGCGTGGCGCGTCGTCCAGGTAGTGCGGTTTCCCGTCGCGATAGCGGATGCGCGCGAAGATGCCGAGCACCTTGAGGTGGCGCTGCACGCCCATCAGGTCGCAGGTGCGGCGCCACAGTTCCGGGTCGTCCGGCACCGGGAGCCCGGCGGTCGAAGCATCGCGTCGGTAGCGCTCCAGCCAGCCGAGAACGCGATCTTCCGGCCAGCTCAGGAACGCGTCGCGGAACAGGCAGACCGGGTCGTAGCTGATCGGACCGGCGACGGCATCCTGGAAGTCGAGAATGCCGGGATTGTCGCCGTCGACGACCATCAGGTTGCGCGGCATGAAGTCGCGGTGGCAGAACACCCGCGGCTGGTCCAGCGCCCAGCGGATCAGCGTCATGCAGACCAATTCCCAGTCGTCGAGCTCGGCCTCGCTCGGTTCGACCTGCCAATGGCGGGCGAGGAACCAGTCCGGGAACAGCGCCAGTTCGCGCAGCAGCAGGGCCGCGTCGTATTCCGGCAGGCCCTCGGTGGCGGTCTCGCGCTGCATCCGGATCAGTGCCGCCAGCGCGTCGCCGAACAGGGCCTCGGCGTTGTCGGCGTCGAGTCGGTGGTGGTAGGGCATACGGCCGAGGTCGCCGAGCAGCAGGTAGCCGTGATCGCGGTCTTCGGCCACGATCGCCGGCACGTTCAGTCCGGCGAGTCGAAGACGCTCGGCGATGTCGATGAACGGGCCCAGCGCTTCGCGCTCGGGCGGGGCGTCCATCACCACGTGCGTGGCCCGGCCGGCCGTGATCCGGAAATACCGGCGGAAACTGGCGTCGGTCGAGGCCGGTGCCCAGGCCTCTGCGGGCGAGTCGAGCGCGGATTCGGCGAAGGACCGGGCGGCCTGTTCGCGGCTGTCGGGTGGGGATGTCGAGGTCATGCCTGCATTCTGCCTGCACGCGCTGCATTCGGCAGGATCGCGTGGTCGGGGTCGCCGTCGTTCATGCGTTTCGGTTAAAATAATACCAATCTGGTCTTGTTTCACCGGGACCGGGTCGCCAGATGAACCGGAGCGAAGACGCCGATGTTGAGAATCAGCAAATTGACCGATTACGCCACCGTGGTGCTGGCCGAACTGGCCGAAGCGCCGGGCGAGTGCCGGTCGGCGGCGCAGCTGGCCGAGGCGACGCGGCTCGAGCCGCCCACCGTCGCCAAGGTGCTCAAGACGCTCGCGCGCGCCGGGCTGGTCGAATCCGTGCGCGGCGTCAACGGTGGTTACCGGCTGATTACCGCGCCGAAAGACGTGTCGGTGGCCTCGATCATCCGCGCGATGGAGGGGCCGATCGCGCTGACCGAGTGCGGGCTGGAGCCCGGACTCTGCGCGCGAGAGCACGACTGCAGCCTGCGCGGTAACTGGCGCAGGATCGGCGAGACGGTGGAACGAGCGCTCGACGCGATGAGCCTGGCCGACCTGGCAGCGCCGCGCGCGCCGGCCATCGAGCTGGTCGCCCGCGTCGAAACCGCGTCGTCATGACCACCGGCACGCGCATCCACGCACTCCATAACGCAGCATCCATCAGGAATCGGGTATGAATCAACCGCAGACACAGACGCAGCAGCAGGTCGACCAGCTCATCCAGAGCCGGTACAAGGCCGGGTTCTACACCGACATCGAGTCGGAAACGGTCGGTGCGGGCCTGAACGAAGAGATCATCGCGATGATCTCGGCCAAGAAGAACGAGCCGGAGTGGATGCTGCAGTGGCGACTCGAGGCCTTCCATCACTGGCAGACCCTGGTCGGCCCGAACTGGGCCAAGCTGAACCTGCCGGCGATCGATTTCCAGAAGATTCACTACTATGCGGCGCCGAAACAGAAGGACCGCCCGAAGAGTCTCGATGACGTCGATCCGAAGCTGCTCGAGACTTTCGACAAGCTCGGCGTGCCGCTCCACGAGCGCGCGCGCCTGGCCGGTGTGGCCGTCGACGCCGTGTTCGACTCGGTGTCGGTCGGCACCACGTTCCAGAAGGAACTGAAGGAAGCCGGCGTGATCTTCTGTTCGTTCTCCGAGGCCGTGCAGGAGCATCCCGAGCTCGTCCGTGAATACCTCGGGTCGGTCGTGCCGTACCGCGACAACTACTTCGCCTGCCTGAACTCGGCGGTGTTTTCCGACGGCTCGTTCGTCTACATTCCGAAGGACACCAAGTGCCCGATGGAACTGTCGACCTACTTCCGGATCAACGCCCGCGACACCGGCCAGTTCGAGCGCACGCTGATCATCGCCGAGCCGGGTTCGGAAGTCAGCTATCTCGAAGGCTGCACCGCGCCGATGCGCGACGAGAACCAGCTGCATGCCGCGGTCGTCGAACTGGTGGCCCAGGAAAAGGCGAAGATCAAGTACTCGACGGTCCAGAACTGGTACCCGGGCGACGAGAACGGCAAAGGCGGCATCTACAACTTCGTGACCAAGCGCGGCGACTGCCGGGGCGACGACTCGCGGATCAGCTGGACCCAGGTCGAGACCGGCTCGGCGATCACCTGGAAGTATCCGTCCTGCGTGCTCAGAGGCGACCGGTCGGCCGGCGAGTTCTACTCGGTGGCCCTGACCCACAACCACCAGCAGGCCGATACCGGCACGAAGATGATCCACCTGGGCAAGAACACCACGAGCAAGATCATTTCCAAGGGCATCTCGGCCGGCAAGAGCTCCAACAGCTACCGCGGACTGGTCCGCGTGGCGAAGAAGGCCGGGGGTGCGCGCAACTACACCCAGTGCGATTCCCTGCTGATCGGCAAGACCTGCGGCGCCCACACCTTTCCCTATATCGAATCGGCCAACCCGACGGCCAGGATCGAGCACGAGGCCACCACCTCGCGGATCGGCGAGGACCAGCTGTTCTACTGCCAGTCGCGCGGCCTCGATGAAGAGGAATCCGTCGCGCTGATCGTCGACGGCTTTTGCAAGGAAGTGTTCAAGGAACTACCGATGGAATTCGCCGTCGAGGCCAAGGCCCTGCTCGAAATCTCCCTCGAGGGCGCGGTGGGCTAACGATCAAGGGACGAGGGGAAAGGGTGAGGGACCAGTCCCTGTCCCCTCGTCCCTCGTCCCGTCGTGACAAAAGGAACGGTCATGTTGAAGATCGAAAAGCTGCACTTCAAAGTCGACGGCAAGAACATCCTGACAATCAGGGAAGAGGCAACAGGAGTCAGGGACTAGTCCCTTGCCCCTCGCCCCTCGTCCCGTCGTGACGAAGGAACGACCATGTTGAAGATTGAAAATCTGCACGTCGAAGTCGACGGCAAGGAAATCCTGAAAGGCCTGGACCTGGAGATCGGGGCCGGGGAGATGCACGCGATCATGGGCCCGAACGGTTCGGGCAAGTCGACGCTGGGCTACACGCTGGCCGGGCGCGACGGCTACGAGATCACGGAAGGACGCATCACCTTCGAAGGCAAGGACCTGGCCGAACTCGAGCCGGAAGAGCGCGCGGCCGCCGGACTGTTCCTGGCGCTGCAGTATCCGGTCGAGATCCCGGGTGTGAATAACGCCTACTTCCTGCGCGCGGCGCTGAATGCCCAGCGCAAGGCGCGCGGTGAAGACGAAGTCGACTCCATGGCCTTCCTGAAGGCCGTCCGGGAGCAGCTGAAGGTGCTGAAGATGGACGAGGCGCTGCTCAAGCGCGCCGTCAATGAAGGCTTTTCCGGCGGCGAGAAGAAGCGCAACGAGATCGTCCAGATGGCCGTGCTCCAGCCGAGGCTGGCGGTGCTCGACGAGACCGATTCGGGCCTCGACATCGACGCGCTGAAGCTGGTCGCCGAGGGCGTCAACCGGCTGCGCGATCCGGAGCGCTCGTTCGTGGTCATCACCCATTACCAGCGCCTGCTCGACTATCTGGAGCCGGATCACGTCCACGTGCTGTCCGATGGCCGCATCGTCGAAAGCGGCGATCGGTCGCTGGCCGAGCGCCTGGAGCGAGAGGGCTATGCGTTCCTCGACGAGGGCGCGGCCGAAGCCGCAGGAGCCTGACGCGATGAGCGAACTGCTCGAACGCCTGGCGCCGGACGATGCGCTGCCCAGCGACGGTTTCGCCGAACTCCGCCGGCACGCACAGAAGATACTGATGCAGCACGGGTTCCCTCATCGCAAGACCGAGAACTGGAAATACACCCCGCTGACCCTGCTCCAGCAGCGTTCGTTCGCCGGAACCGGCGAGATGGGTCCGCTGCCGGCCGCGCCCGAACTGCCGTTCGACGCGGCGGTGATCCGCATGCACAACGGAGAGATCGATCCGTCGGCGACGAAACTTCCGCGCGGCACTTCGCTGACCGGCCTGGTCGCCGACGACGTCGACGTCGACGCGTTGGTCGCCGACGGCCCGAACGACGCCTTCGCGTGGCTGAACCTCGCGCGGCTGGGGCAGGGCTGGAAGCTGGTCGTCGACGAAAGGGTAGAACGGCCGATCGTCCTGCTGACCACGGTCGACGACGCGTTCGAGGGCGCGGTCCATCCGCGACTGCACGTCGAGATCGGGCCGGACAGCGCGTTGACGCTGGTCAGCCTGCAATCCGGCGGCGGCGCGGGCCTGCACAACGCCGTGCTGGACGTCCGGATGGGCGAACGTTCGAAGATGCTGCACGTCATCGACCGCTCGGGCGGCGATACGGTCTGGATCGAACACGCCACGGTCCGGGTCGCGGCTGGTGCGAGCTACCGCGCGTTTGTCTCTGACGCCGGCGGTGCGCTGACTCGCCAGGATCTGCGCGTTTCGCTGGATGCTCCGGAGGCCCGCGGCGCGATTCATGGCGTAGCCACGCTGACCGACCGCGCGCTCGTCGATTACCACACGACCATCGAGCATCACGTCGGGCCCAGCCAAAGTGCCGAGAGCTTCCGCATCCTGGCCGACGACCGCGCCACCGGTGTGTTCAACGGCCGCATCCTGATCGTCCCCGGCGCCGACGACAGTCATTCGGAGATGAACACCGGCAACCTGCTGTTGAGCGAGAACGCCCGCATCAACACCAAGCCGGAACTGGAAATCCACGCCGAGGACGTCACCGCCAGTCACGGCGCGACGATCGGCCAGCTCGACGACGACGCCCGCTTCTACCTGCGCTCGCGCGGGCTGAGCGAGCGAGAGGCCACCGCGCTGCTCAAGTACGGCTTCGCCGCCGCCGTCTTCGACGACCTCGAACCGGGCCCGCTGGCCGACTGGCTTCTCGAACGCCTGAAGGCCCGGGCGTGATTTTTCTACCGCAGATGAACGCGGATGAACGCAGATGAACTGAGGGAAGGTCGGGCAGGCCTGAACAGGAATGGACCTGCTGTGCTCCGGAGTCCAGAAGCATCCGCGGCTTGAAGCGGTGGCGAGTACTTCCCGGCATGCAAGGAAGCCGAACCAAGGCAAGTCGTTCCTGGTTTTATCTGCGTCCATCCGCGTTCATCAGCGGTTCAACAGAAATTGATTCTCTCGAGGCGGAACGATGGCACGAGCCGAACACGACATGACGACGCCCCCGCTGGACATCGACGCGCTGCGCGCGGAATTTCCGGTGCTTTCCAGGACTGTGCACGACAAGCCGCTGGTCTATCTGGATTCCGCGGCCACGGCGCAGCGGCCGCAGTGCGTCATCGACGCGACGACGCGGTTCTATTCCGAATACAACGCGAACGTGCATCGCGGTGTGCACCAGCTGAGCGTCGAGGCCTCGGAGGCCTTCGAAGCTTCGCGCGAGAAGGTGCGCGCGGGCCTGAACGCGAAATCCGAGCGTGAGATCGTGTTCACCCGCGGCGCGACCGAGGCGATCAACCTGGTCGCCCAGGCCTGGGCGCGGCCGCGCCTGCAGCCCGGCGACGAGATCATCGTCTCGACGATGGAGCATCATTCCAACATCGTGCCCTGGCAGCTGGTCTGCGAACAGACCGGCGCGGTCCTGAAACCGGCGCCGATCAACCAGCGCGGCGAGCTGCTGCTCGACGAGCTCGAGGCCCTGATCACCGACCGCACGAAGCTGATCGGGCTGGTCCATGTCTCGAACGCGCTGGGCACCGTCAATCCGGTCGAACGCGTCTGCGAGATCGCCCGCGAGCGCGGCATCGTGACCGTGATCGACGGCTGCCAGGCGCTGCCGCACGTCCACGTCGACGTACAGAAGATCGGTTGTGATTTCTACGCCTTTTCGGCGCACAAGATGTACGGCCCGACCGGCATCGGCGCGCTGTACGGCCGCGAGGCGTTGCTCGACGCGATGCCGCCGTGGCAGGGCGGGGGTGAGATGATCCTGCGCGTTTCGTTCGACGAGACCACCTACAACGAATTGCCGCACAAGTTCGAGGCCGGCACGCCGAACATCGCCGGGGCGATCGGAATGGGCGCGGCCTTCGACTTCCTCGATCGCATCGGCATCGACCCCATCGACGCCCACGAGCAGGACCTGCTGGCCTACGCCACCGACCGCATGCAGGCCATCGACGGCCTGCGCATTCTCGGCACCGCCGCGAACAAGGGCCCGGTCATCTCGTTCGTCGTCGACGGTGCGCATGCCAATGATATCGGCACCATCGTCGACCACTTCGGCGTCGCGTTGCGCACCGGGCACCACTGCGCCATGCCGGTCATGCAGTTCTTCGACGTCCCGGCCACTGCACGCGTGTCGTTCGGCTGCTACACCACGCGCGGCGAGATCGACACCTTCCTCGAGGCGCTGGATCGCGCCCGGGCGATGCTGGCCTGAATGCACCCGAATTCATCTGCGGATCGAACCGCAGATGAACGCAGATGGACGCAGATGAGATAAGCAAGGACCTGTCGGCAACCACTGTCGGTGTGGCGAGCCGACAGCCCGTTGTCGTTCCAGACCTCAGGTCTTTGACTTCCTTGCCTTTATCCGCGTTGATCGGCGTTCATCTGCGGTTTACCCCGGTTTCTGGTGTTTCGGACCGGATGCCCAGGCCTATAATTGCTGGCTGAATTCCACGCAACCCGGACCCCCGATGACCGACACCCGTATCGAAAAGGACAGCATGGGCGAGCTGCAGGTGCCCGCCGATGCGCTGTGGGGCGCGCAGACGCAGCGCGCCGTGAACAACTTCCCGATTTCCGGCCAGCCGATGCCGAAAGCGTTCATCCAGTCGCTGGGGCGGGTCAAGCTGGCCTGCGCGCGGGCCAACCAGGCCCTGGGCCTGATGGAGGCTGCCGATGCCGACGCCATCGTTGCGGCCGCCGATAAGGTCATCGCCGGCGAGGTCATCGAGCACTTCCCGATCGACGTCTACCAGACCGGCTCGGGCACCAGCTCGAACATGAACGCCAACGAAGTCATCGCCCACCTGTGCGCGAAGGCCGGCCACGACGGCATCCATCCGAACGACCACGTCAACATGTCGCAGAGTTCGAACGACGTGATCCCGACGACCATCCAGGTCTCGGCCTGCCTGGCCGCGCACGACGAGCTGCTGCCGGCGCTGGCTCATCTCGAAGCCACCATTCGCGCCAAGGCCGACGAGCTTTCCGAGACCGTCAAGACCGGCCGAACGCACCTGATGGATGCGATGCCGGTGACCTTCGGCCAGGAACTGGGCGCCTGGGCCAGCCAGATCGCCTCGTGTCGGGCACGCATCGAATCGGCGCTGACCCGCCTGAAGCGCCTGCCGCAGGGCGGCACCGCCGTCGGCACCGGCATCAACGCGCCGGCCGAGTTCGGCGACGAAGTCGCCAAGGAACTGAAGGCCCTGACCGGCTTCGACTTCGAATCGGCCGAGGACAAGTTCGAAGGCATCGCCGCGCAGGACGGCGCTGTAGAGCTCTCGGGCCAGCTCAAGACCCTGGCGGCGGTGCTGATGAAGATCGCCAACGACCTGCGCTGGATGAACTCCGGCCCGCTGGCCGGCCTCGGCGAGATCGAGCTCGAGGCACTGCAGCCGGGCAGTTCGATCATGCCGGGCAAGGTCAATCCGGTCATCCCCGAGGCCACCTGCATGGTCGCTGCCCGCGTGATCGGCAACGACAGCACGATCACCGTCGGCGGCCAGTCCGGCAACTTCCAGCTGAACGTGATGCTCCCGGTCATCGGCGCCACGCTGCTGGAAAGCCTGACGCTGCTGACCAACGTCAGCGGCCTGCTGGCCGACAAGGCGATCAAGTCGTTCAATGTCCGCGAAGACAACATCAGGAAGGCGCTGGACCGCAACCCGATCCTGGTCACGGCGCTGAACCGCGTGATCGGCTACGAAAAGGGCGCGGCGACGGCCAAGCAGGCCTACAAGGAGGGCCGCCCGATCATCGACGTGGCGATGGAGACCACCGGCATGAGCCGCGAGGAGCTCGAGAAGCTGCTCGACCCGCTGAAGCTGGCCCACGGCGGCGTCGCGGAATAAGCCGATGACCGCCGTCATCGCCCAAGGCGCCGGGCTGCAGGAGACCTTCGCGCCGCACAACGCCTGCTTCGGCTGCGGCCCGGCCAACGACAAGGGCCTGCAGATCAAGTCCGTGCCGGTGCCGGGTTCGGACGAAGGCAGCGTCGTCTGCCGCTGGACGCCGGAAGCCCACCACGAAGCGTTTCCAGGCGTGCTCAACGGCGGCATCATCGGCGCCATTCTGGACTGCCACTGCAACTGGACGGCGGCCTGGCACCTGACCCGGCTTCGCGAGCTCGACAACCCGCCGTGCACCGTCACGGCGGAGTTCAAGATCCAGCTGCGCCGTCCGACGCCGTCGGACCGTGAGCTGACCCTGACCGCGTGGCCGGTGAAGGTCGACGGCGACATGGTCACCGTCGAGTCCGAACTGACCGTCGACGGTACCGTCTACGACCGTTGCACGGGGATCTTCGTCGCGGTGCAGCCCGGCCACCCGGCCTACCACCGCTGGTGAAGAAGGCGAAGACCATTCTGACGCTGCTGGTCCTCGCTCTGCTGGCGTGGATCGCGCTCGAGAACCCGAATCTGCTCGAGCCGGCGCCCGACGGCGCCACGCCGTCGTCGGTGCGGACCACCGAAGCGAGCGGTGCCGGCGGGCCGGTCATCCGCGACGTCGTCGTCCGCGATCTCGATGGCCGCGTCGCCTGGCGCGGCGACATGGACCTGGGCCCGGCGATCGCCCGCATCGAGCGGGGCGAGCCCGACCCGCATCGCAACGACGGGTCCACCTTCCAGAACCGCGAAGGCCGATTGCCGTCGAAGCCGCGCGGCTACTACCGCGAGTTCGTGGTGCGTACGCCGGGCATGCGCGGCGTCGGGCCGCAGCGGCTGGTCGTCGGCCGCGAGGGGGATGCCTGGTACACCTCCGACCACTACCGCAGCTTCGTCCGGCTGAACATCGAGGTCCGACCGCCGTGAGCGCGTTCGATCTCGACGTGCAAGGCGGCGTCGTCCGCGTCGAGCGCCCGATGGACGCCGACAAGGCGGTCTATCGTCTGAACGCTTCGGGCTTCCACGCCGTGCGTGTGGATCGTGCCCCCGTGTTCGACAAGGACACGCTGATGCACGCCCTCTACCAGGCCCTCGAACTCCCGGCCTGGTTCGGCTTCAACCTCGACGCCCTGGCCGACGCGCTGAATGCGCTCGAACCGAAACAGGGCAAGCGTTGGGTGCTGGTCTTCCAGGACTTCACCGCCCTCGAAGACGCCGACCCGGACCTGGCCGAGACCTTCTGCGAACTCGTCGACGACGCCTGCGTCCTCCCCGAAGCCGGTCTCGTCGCGGCCGTCCTCCTGCAGGGGCCAGGCTGATTGGTCGTTGGTGGCTACGGCCTTTAGATGATCAGCGCAAAGACGCGAAGGCGCGAAGAGAAAAGCGGAAAACTGGAAAAAGCTTGAAGTCTTGATTCGGGCGATCCCCCGAAGCAATCTTTCGAATCCTGGATTTCTGCTTTCAAAACACGATCATCAGGTTTTCTCTTCGCGCCTTTGCGTCATTGCGCCCATCCTCTAAGGAACGGGCCGCAACGCCCGATCAGGCCGCCATGCCGCCCCGGAGCCAGAAGGTCAGGGTGTGCGGGGTTTCTTCGGCCCGGCCGAGTTCCTTCCAGTCGAACACGGCCTGCAGGTCGGGGCGCTTGACGTAGCCGCGGGCGGTCCAGAAGGGGTCGAGGGGGCGGTAGTCGG
>Ga0102940_1000083_pt1 | contig 62892 bp, 58 predicted proteins | sample SalPonR2_C_D1_MG_FD_78215 | JGI IMG/M metagenome (GOLD analysis project Ga0102940, IMG submission 78215) | Salt pond soil microbial communities from South San Francisco under conditions of wetland restoration - Salt Pond MetaG R2_C_D1_MG | ecosystem: Environmental > Aquatic > Marine > Intertidal... | reverse complement strand
GTCCTGGGCCTGGCTACTTATCTGGAGCTGGATGATTTTGCGCTGCTGGCCCCACGTGCGACCCAAGGTACCTGGTATCCATACAGTTTCATGGCACCCGTCTCCCAAAATGAACCCAGCCTGAGTAGTGCTCTAAGTGTGCTCGATGGGGTAGTGACCGAAATCCGGGCGGCGGATATCGCTGATGAACATATCTATTTTCTGGGTTTTTCGCAGGGGGCTTGTCTGGCCAGCGAATACGTGGCGCAAAAAGGGCAAAAGTACGGCGGACTCTTTGTCTATAGTGGCGGCCTGATCGGGGCGGAGCTAGATACATCGAAATATAAGGGCGATTTTTCCGGGATGCCGGTGCTCCTGGGTTGTAGCGATACGGATGCCCATATTCCCCTGGCTCGGGTCAAGGAGACGGCGGCTTATTTTCAGGAAGTGGGGGCGGAGGTTACAGAGCGTATTTATCCCAACGGAGCCCATACCGTCTTTGAAGATGAGATCGAGCAGACGAATGCTATTTTAGCGAAAGCAAGGACCCAATAGAGCATCGGATGTGTACTAATAGGCATAAAATAGGGCAATGGACAAACCTATCGGCCACCCATCAGTTCTCTTTAAAGAAAGATTAACTAACCATCTAAAAAATAGAATTACACATGCAAGAACTGAAAGGAAAAGTAGCCTTAATCACCGGCGCATCGAAAGGAATTGGTCTGGGGATTGCCGAGGCAATGGTAAAAGAAGGGATGAAAGTGGCGGTAACCAGCCGCAGCCAGTCTGCCGCCGACGAAGCGGCTGCCGAATTAAATAATATAGCCGCCGATAGTGCCATTGGAATTGAGGCCGATGTGGTGAACTATTCGGCTCAGGAAGCCAGTGTGAAAAAAACCATCGATGCCTTTGGTAAAATCGATGTACTCATTGCCAACGCCGGCGTCGGGCATTTTGCCCCTATCGAAGAGATGAGCCACCAGGACTGGCAGCAAACCATCGATATTAACCTGACGGGGGTATTCAATAGTGTGAAAGCGTCGATCCCGGCCATTAAAAATACAGAAGGGTATATCATTACCATCGCCAGCCTGGCGGGTACGAATTTCTTTGCTCAGGGAGCCGCCTATAATGCCAGTAAGTTTGGATTGGTTGGCTTCTCGCAGGCCATTATGCTCGACCTACGTAAGCACGGGGTGAAGGTATCGACCATCATGCCCGGCTCGGTGGCGACTTATTTCAATGGGCATACGCCCAACAAAGAAGACACTTGGAAGATCCAGCCCGAAGATATCGGCCAGATGACGATCGACCTGCTACGTATGCATCCGCGTACGCTGCCCAGTAAGGTAGAAGTGCGTCCTTCGATACCGCCTAGTGCCCGGTAGGCTTTTTGCCTTGCGTCCCTTTTGGAAAACTTTACGCCCCTTGTCGTTAACGAAACGGCAAGGGGCGTGTTTTTTGTGACTACCTACCGATCCTGATTCAATCGGTAACTGAAGGTAGCCACCAACTGCCGTGTCTGCCGCCACTGGAAAGCCGACTCCGCCTTGTAATTGGGTAAGTCAATCACCGAACGACGAATACGTGTATTGAATAGATCACGACCCGATATGGTAATCGTACCCTTGCCCTGTAGGATATCCAGTGAGGCAGCCAAATCTAGCGAGTAGACGGCCAGACGACGGCCCTGAGTCGTATTCTGCGGAGCATTGTAGTCGAAAGAAGCCTGCAGCTGTAGCGTCTCCGTGGGATCAAACTGGGTAATCAGTCCACCCGTCCAGGAGAAAATATCGGCGCTGTAGTCTACTCCTTCAAAAGAACCGTTCACCTGAGCGCGGAAGAAATTGAGATCACTGGTCACATTCCACCATTCGGTCAGATCGTAGTTGAAACTCATTTCCAAACCGTAGGCATCACGATCCGAAAGGTTCACCGGATACTCAATTGAGGTACCATCATTACTGGGTAGGATCAATTCTTCAATTACGCCAGTAGTATGCCGGTAATACACACTCGTCAGTAAAGAACCATTGGTAAAGTACTTTAGGAAGCCGGTCTCGAAAGAGTTGGTGAACTCTGGGCGCAAATTCGGATTACCAATACCATTACTTCGGGGATCATTAAAGTTGGAAAAGGGTAAAAGGCGGCGGAAAAAAGGCCGGCTTAAACGACGACTGTAGCTCACTTGTAGTTGATTCTCTTCTGTGACCTTATAGGTAAAGGCCGCACTGGGAAAAAAGCTGAGATAGTTCTGATCATTCGAGTTGTTGGAGCGCAGCAGGGCTGCCGTGATATCGGAATACTCTGCCCGTAGCCCTAGCTGGATACCCAAAGGCCCCGCCTCGTGCGCACCAATAACGTAGGCAGCATAAATGTCTTCGGTATAGCGCAGATAGTCGTCAAAATTACCCAGTGTTTCTAGAGAACCATCAGCTTGCTCCTCCTGCACCAGGAAGTCATTATCGACGGTACGCAGTGCGGCCCTTAGTCCGGCCTCCAATTTACTATTCTCGCCGATGGGATGGATGTAATCCGTCTGGATCAGTATATTTTCTTCATCTTCGGTATTACGAGAGTTTTGCAGGAGATCATCCATCGAATCGTCACTGCTCTGTACGATATCCGCAATCTCCGTATCATCACTGAGAATGTATTTAAAGCTAAAGGTCCACTCCCGGTCTTCTTCGTCAAAGGTGCGCTTATAGTCCAGCGAAGCTTCCAGATTATGATCGGTTTGATTTTCTACAATATCCCTGATGGTGGTGTTGGTCAGCTGGCTATCCGTATTAAAATCCCGGTAAGTCACTGTACCTTCGTTGCGGTCTTCTCCCAGCCGGTAGAGTAAGGAAGTAGTGAGCAGGTTTTTCTCATCAATATTCCAGTCTAGTCCCCCCTGAAAATAGCCGCCGACGCCTCCGCGCATCTGATCTTCCTCGCTGGTGAAGAAATTAGTCAGATTACCAGCATTATCAAAGAAACGCTGGGTCGAATTACCACCCCCCGGAGTGCGACGATAATCCACTCCGAAGTTAGAGAAGAAATTCAGGTCCTGCTGACGATAATTGAGATTATAAGAAGCACCATAATTGGTTGGCGAGCCTACGGTAGCCCCAAAAGAGCCATTCACCCCTTTTTCTTGATTTTTCTTTAATATAATATTGATGATCCCGGCCTCTCCCTCGGCTTCGTAGCGTGCAGAAGGGTTGGTAATCACCTCGATACTCTCTATGATATCGCCCTGCATACGCAGTAGTGCTTCCGTATCTCCGGCAGACAGTAGCCCCGAAGGCTTTCCGTTTACCAGGATACGCACGCTTCCGCTACCACGCAAGCTTACATTCCCTTCCGGGTCGACGTTTACCGAGGGAACACGGTTCAGAATATCGGCCGCGTTATTACCCGCATTGGTCAGGTCTTTCCCGACGTTGAAGACCCGACGATCGAGCTTCATTTCCATTTTGCTGCGATCGGCTTTGACTTCCATCGTTTCGATGTCTACGGCACCGGTCATGAGATTGATTTCTTCGAGATTTTTGGTTTTATCGCTGGCAGAAATAGTAATGTTGGGTATGATTTTATCTTCAAAACCCACGTATTTACAGAGTAGGTAATAGTCTCCAGCTGGCGCTTGCATGGTAAAGGCGCCATCCGCTTCGGTCAGGGCATTGGCGACCATACTACTATCGGCACTGTCGTGCAAAATTAAGGTAGCGTAGGGTAGCGGTTCTCCGGTCTCACCATTGTTTAACACCCCCTTTATGGTAGATTGAGCATGGAGGGCGCTCAAGGTGGTCATTAGACTCAATACAAAAAGAAAGCGGGTAAATACTGGTGACATAGGATTTTTTTTGTTGTGCATTCGGTTGTATAACAGAGGGATAGCTGCTTTGATTAGAAAAACAGATGAAAAAAGGTTAATCAAGGTTAATTGGGGGATATCCAGCCTTGTAAAATGATTTATGACTAGTCCTTTTTCAGGGGAAACCGAAAAGGGCTCCGGTTTGTTACGGACTTATTACTTAACTTTGCGCCTTCATTTGCATCAAGCTGAAATCGAGTACAGATATGTCCATCGCAATTATTGATTATAACGCCGGTAATGTACGCTCCGTTCTTTATGCCATGGAACGCCTCGGCGTCGATACGGTACTAACGGATGATCATGCACAGATTCGTGCCGCCGATAAGGTGATCTTTCCCGGTGTGGGGGAGGCCAGTACAACCATGGATTTTCTCAGGAAAAAGGGTCTGGATGAGCTCATTCGCTCCCTGACGCAGCCCGTGTTGGGCATCTGCCTGGGTATGCAATTGCTTTGCGAATACAGTGAGGAAAACGATACCGCCTGCCTGGGAATCATCCCGCAGCGGGTGAAACGTTTTCAGCCGGAGGCGGGGGAGAAAGTCCCACACATGGGCTGGAACAGCCTTTTGCCGACCGATAGGGAAGGTAGTATTATCACCTCCGATTTAAAAGGGGAATACGTCTACTTCGTGCACAGCTATTATGCCGAGGATGGACCCTATACCACCGCCAGGACGGATTACATCCAGCCCTTCAGTTCTGCCCTGCAGAAAGACAATTTCTACGCTACTCAGTTCCACCCGGAGAAATCTGGCTCCGTAGGCGAGCGCATCATCAACAACTTTTTGGCCTTATAATTCATCCATTCACCAATTCAACGATTCAACAAATGTTTATCATACCTGCTATAGATATTATTGAAGGCAAATGTGTACGTCTGACCCAGGGCGACTACGAGCAGAAGAAGGTCTACAACGAAGACCCACTGGAGGTGGCCAAAACTTTTGAGGATGCGGGCATCCAACGCCTGCACCTGGTCGACCTGGACGGCGCTAAAGCGAAAAAGATTATCAACTATAAGGTATTGGAGCGGATTGCTGCCCACACCAATCTCCGCATAGATTTCGGCGGGGGACTAAAATCGGAAAAAGACCTACACATCGCTTTTGAAAGCGGTGCGCAGCAAATTACCGGCGGCACCATTGCGGTCAAAGACCCAGATGTTTTTCTGGCCTGGCTGGAACAGTACGGCGCGGAAAAGATCATTCTGGGCGCCGACTTTAAAGAGGGTAATATTGCCGTTAGCGGCTGGCAGGAGGGTAGTGACCGGGAGCTGTTTGAGTTTCTGCAATCTTATTTTACCAAAGGCATCCGCTACACCATTTCTACCGATGTGTCCAAAGACGGATTGCTACAAGGCTCCGCCGTAGAAACTTACGAAAAGATACGTGAAGAGCTGCCCGAATTGAACCTGATCGCCAGTGGTGGTATTACCACGCTGGACGAAGTGGAGCGCCTGGCCCAAATCGATTGCTACGGAGCCATTATCGGCAAGGCCATTTACGAAGGACACATTAGCCTCAAAGAACTCGAAAAATTCAATTAATATGCTCTCCAAACGCATTATTCCCTGCCTCGATATTAAAGACGGACGCACTGTAAAAGGCGTCAACTTCGTCAATCTGCGCGACGCCGGCGATCCGGTTGAGCTGGGAGCCCTATATTCCCAGAAAGGGGCCGACGAACTGGTCTTCCTGGATATTACCGCCACCCACGAGAAGCGCAAGACGCTGGCGGCCCTGGCCAATAAGATCGCACACCATTTGAATATCCCCTTTACCATCGGTGGTGGCATCCGTTCGATCAAAGACGTCGGGGTACTATTGGATAGTGGTGCGGATAAGATCTCCGTGAATTCGGCAGCGGTACGGCGTCCCGAGTTGGTCAGTGAATTAGCTAAGGCTTTTGGTAGTCAGTTTGTAGTCGTGGCGGTCGATGCCAAATACGTAGACGGCGAGTGGATCGTGCACCTCAACGGCGGCCGCATTTCTACCGAGGTGAAGCTCTTCGAATGGGTCAAAGAATGTGAGGAGCGCGGTGCGGGCGAGATCTTATTCACCTCGATGGATCACGACGGTACCAAGGCGGGTTTTGCGCTAGACGCGACGGCACACATCTCGGACTTACTCTCCATTCCGGTCATTGCCTCTGGGGGTGCCGGTACGATGGAACATTTTAAAGATGTCTTCACCAAAGGGAAGGCCGATGCTGGTCTGGCGGCCAGTATATTCCACTTTCGTGAAATGGAGATCGGTGACCTGAAGGATTATTTAGCGGGGGAAGGGATTGTGATGCGGCGGTAGGTTACTAAGAAATCTACCCACGTTTTGTGCCTAACGGCACATATGAATAGGACACGGCTTAGAACCATTCACCCCTACTCTTTTGGCATAGCCATTCCTTCGGGGTGCCCACTGGGCAAAGACGACGCTAATCCCTTCGAAGGGGGACATTTTAATCCTGGAAAATGGAGCTCAACCAGAACCAAACACCCCTGCTTAGATAAGGAGACAGGGTAGATGGATAAGGAATACAGCGGGTTAGACTAAAACCAAATAAAACACTGCCACAAAATGACTCACCGCTCCGGCCAAAACAAAAAAGTGCCAGGCCAGGTGATTATAGGGAATGTGATCCTGTAAATAAACGATGGCCCCGATTGTATAGAAAGCCCCACCGATTCCGGTCCAAATGATAGCGGACATTGGTACCAGCACCAAAAAAGACTGGAAGACCAGTATAATACTCCAGCCCATGGCCAGGTAGACCAGGGTAGAAATAAAATTATACTTGCCGGTAAAGAATACTTTAAAGACGATACCTGCCAAAACGACGATCCATAGGCCATACAGTACCCATCGACCAATTCCTTCATTGAGGTAGATCATTAGAAAAGGGGTATAGGTGCCGGCGATAAGGCAGTAAATGGAGATGTGATCTAGGATCGCAAAAACGGACTTGTGTCGGGTATGCCACAAAGCGTGATAGAGGGTGGAGGTGGTGAAAACCATTAAGAAGGTCGTCCCGTAAATTATGGCCGACCACAGGTAACTACTGTTTTCCCGTAGCGAGGCGTAGTAAATTAAGAGGGGCAGTCCGATCAGTCCGATCAATATCCCAACACCGTGGGTAGCGGAATTAGCAATTTCGGATTCTATATATTCGTCTTTTTTAGGGGTGAGTCGCATGGTTATATTTTGAGATGTTAGATTTCTAAATGTAGTGGGATACTCAATACAAAAAGTAACCTCTGGACGAAGTATTTAACGCGCTCTTACTTTAGAAAGGTGCCTACTTTCGATTAATTTCTAATCTCCAACAGTTTTGCGTTTAAGGCCTCCAGGGCATTAGCTTCCTCATTGGTCAGGGAGGCATCTAGGAGATTATTTTGTTCATAAGGATCATTGATTAAGTCATACATTACTTCAGTGCTATTATCGTCGATGATTAGTTTATACTGCTGATTACGGATGGTCCAGGAATTATTTGTTTCCGCATATTGAAATCCCCTTATGACCGATGGCTGAGAAAGTAAGGACTTAAAACTCTTACTATCGTGAATTTGGGGAAGGTCCAAACCCGCTATTTCGGAAATAGTGGCAAATAGATCCGTACCCGTTATTAGATTATCTTCTATACCCTGGCGGTTGAGACCTTTACCGGAGATAAACATGGGTACATTGATGCCACCTTGAAATAGTGTTCCTTTAGTAGTGTTAGAGGCGTAAGGTGTTTGTGCGGCATTTCCTGGGGTTCCGTTATCACCTATAAAAATAATGAGGGTACGCTCTCTTTCCGCCTGGGGGATATTTTCTAGTAATCTTCCGATTTGGAAATCCATCGCTTCGATTGCGGCAAGGTAATAAGGAAGAGGATCCATACCGTTAGCGTAGGTAGCCAGGTTACCCTGAGAATGCATATTTTCGGGTGGAGTATGGAAAGGGGTATGGGGCGCATTATAGGCTAGCCATAAAAACCAGGGTTTGGTCTGTGCGTTGATCCAATCGATTGATAAGTCGGTAAAAGTCTCCGAAATGTATTGGGTTTGCAGACTGCTTGCACCATCTTCTGTTAATTGCCATCGGTAGTAGTCATCAACAGCTCCTCTGATTAGACCTGCATAATAATCCATGCCAAACGATTCTGGGTTCGTGCTTGCTTGATTACCAGATAAATGCCATTTTCCCACAACAGCCGTGGCGTACTTTTGATTGGTGTTTTCACGGAGATATTTTTGTAAACTGACTTCCGATGGGCTCAGTATATCTCCGGCGGACAATACTCCTGTGTGGTAGCCATACTTACCTGTAATGATAGCCGCTCTAGTGGGGGTACAGGTGGGGTTAACCCAAAAATTTTGGAAGGTTAATCCATTGCTTTGCAAAGCATTGATATTCGGCGTTACCGGCTTAAGGACACCTTCCTGGTATCCATTGATGGCGTCTTTTCCCAGGTCGTCGGCGATGATGAGTAGTATGTTGGGTGATTCAACATTGTTTATGGTCATTTCGGCTTCTTCCGAGCAGGCAGAAAAAGCGAATAGACCACTAAATAGTAATGTAGAAAGGATAAGATTTAATTTTTGCATCAATGCTTTGTTATTGTGGCGTGCCTTTGTAGCAACCGATGTTATAGGGGAAATCATAAGTCCAATGATAATGATATAAGTCGATCATTTGCCCATCCCAAAGAACCGGATGTGTATGGCCATGGCACTCATCCAGATCGGCAGACGTGAGTAGCTCCCCATCTTCTCCGTAAGGCCCGTAAATACCAAAGCCATCAAGCATATAACCCATTAACGCGGAATGCCCGTGTTCATGTGGATGAATATGGTCTTGCAAATCCTCGGAGGGGAAATGGTAATGGTATCTTTCTGTACCATCGGTATGCCCGCCAAACCGATCCAGCATTTCGTGAGCCGCCGCATCTGTACCCAGGGTGGAGGCACCGTGATAGATGGCACTGCCGGATAGGGAGATACCCGAAGGTCCAAAACCTACACAACTGGGACTGGGCGCAATTTCGGGTAGTGCCGGTAAGGTATAATTGACGACGTGCTCGGAGATAATGTTGGGGTTACCGTCGTATTGGTAGGGAATACTGCCGGGCTCAATAGGGAAAACACCCGTGGGGTGATTGGGCAGGGCATTGCCGGTGATGATCCGCTTGCCATTACCATCCAGCGTGATATTGAATTCACTATTCCAGGTGACATTGCCCTGTACCTGAGGTTTGCGGGTGTAATCCCAGGTGCCATCGGCATTAGTCCAGTCGCTGGCGTCATTAGCACCGGCACCGTCGGCTGGTAGCCCACAGAGCCATAAAGAGAGAAAGTCCGGTTGTGGATTACCCTGGTTACGGATTAAGATATTGGTCGGTGCTACCCCACCAAATGGTAGGTTAGTGAGGTCGGTAGTGTTCGGTGCTTCCGGTTCAATATCCGACATAGGGTCCGCTTTCTCACAACTCATGCTGATAAGGAGACACAATAGGAATAAAGGGAATAATTTAGCGTAAAGCGTGGTCTTCTTCATGTTGCACAGGTTTTAAGCTTTGACCGGCAAGACTACCAAAGGTTTAAGATAGTGCAAAATTGCTGATTACCATCAACGAAGTAGTTTAAGGATGCTTTGAAGGCCAGAAGTAGATCTTTGAATCGCTTCTTTAAGGTAAATAATCCGCCATAAGAATGACCAATTAAGGTCCTGTAAGCTGTAACGGGATATTTGCTTTCAATAAAAGGGATTAGTTCTTGTTGGATAAATTTCCTGAAGTTATCGGCTTCCCCGTTCCTTTCGGGAAAAGACATGCCATACTTGGTAGTTATTTTTGAGGTAATCAGATCCCGGACTCTGTTTTTATCATTCGCAATCCCTACCAGGATCATATCGGGCGTAAAGCTACCACTGTAATAGTTTTGTACCTCGTTTACGGTAGGGAGTAAAACCTCCCCGTCCAGGATAAACGCTACCGGGTATTTCTGATTTTTCGAAAGGTCAAAACCGAGGGGCATTTGTAGATAAATGGTCCGGGATTCACCGAGTGTCTCGGAGTAAAGACTGTCGACGATGGCCACTTGCTTTAGGAAAAAGGGCTGTTTCCTGGATTGTCCGTTTACCAGGGAGTTAAGGAAAAGGAGTAGGCTGATGATTTGTGCTGGTTGGAAGCCAATTTTTTAAAGGACTGGCGAAGTTCTTTAGGGTCGATAATAATAGATTTAACCTACTTAGATAGAAGATAGCGTAAAGAATAAAGCCTTTCATCAGATTCCTGACTTGTACCGGAATGCCATCACACTCTATAAAATGCGGTGGTTGGACTGAAAGCTTTCATATAGATTTCGATTCAGATGCTGATTTTTCTGTCCCTATTCTAAACGACGAGTGGAACTTCCCATAAACTGGTCGAAGCGGCATTCAATGGGGCTCCATTAGTTCATCATCATAGACTAAAATTCAGGTTAAATGCTACAGTTAGAACTGATCAAAGGGGATATCACCACCATAGAAGTCGATGTAATTGTGAATGCGGCCAATAGCTCTTTACTGGGCGGCGGTGGTGTCGACGGTGCTATCCACCGGGCGGGCGGAGCGGCTATTCTGGAGGAGTGTAAGCAGATTCGTGCGCGACAAGGTGGCTGTCGGACGGGGGAGGCAGTGATCACTACGGCGGGTCGCCTGCCGGCAAAAAAAGTCATCCATACCGTCGGGCCCGTTTGGCAGGATGGTGAGCACGGCGAGCCCATACTGCTCCGCGCCTGCTATCGTAATGCGCTACGGCTGGCCGAAGCAAATGAACTCCGGACGATTGCTTTCCCGAATATTAGTACCGGGGTGTATGGTTTCCCGAAAAGGCAGGCCGCCGGGCTGGCGATCGCCGAAGTACAGGATTATTCTTCTGATCTTATCGATAAAGTATTCTTCGTCTGCTTTGATGAGGAGAACTATCAAATTTACCAGAAATTACTGGGCCAGTAGTCTTACGACACTGGCTCGTAAGAAGAAGCCAACTCCTCTTCTGGCGTACCTTCTTTACCAAACAAAGCTTTGACATCCTCAAGAACCAGATAAAAGCAAGGGACAATCACCAAAATAATGGCCGTGGCAAATACAATACCAAAACCCAGTGAAATGGCCATGGGTATGATATAAAAGGCCTGGCTGGAGCGTTCCAGAATAATCGGCGTTAAGCCACCAAAAGTGGTGAGCGTTGTTAAGATAATGGGACGGAATCTGCGTAGTCCGGCCTCGTGAATCGCATCGTAAGCACTCCGTTTCCTGCGGATACCATTGGCATAATCTACCATGATCAGAGAATCATTGACGACCACTCCGGTCAGCGCAATAATTCCCATCAAACTCACCAGCGACAAATCATAACCTAAAATAATGTGTCCGATGACAGCCCCCACAATACCAAAAGGAATAGCCATCATTACGATAAAGGGTTGGCTGTAGTTGTTAAAGGCCAAAGCTAATAGAATGTAAATGATCAACATGGCAATCGAGAATGTGCCCCAAAGCGAGGCCGTGGATTCACGCATATCCGCCTGACTACCTTCAAAGGTCCAGGTTAAGCCGGGGTAATCTGTCTGTAATTGCGGCAATACTTCGTCATTGATACTGGCGATGACCTGATTTACTTTGTTGGAGGGTTCTACATCCATACCGACGCTGACTATTCTCCTTCCGTTCCGGCGATTAATGGAGGTGAAGGCTTCTTTTTCATTCACTTTTACCACATCCAATAGAGGTACTTCCACGCCAGTCGGCGTACGTATAATAAAATCTTCCAGATTTCGAATGTCTTTGCGTTCTTCCCGTGGTAGTTTTACGCGTATTTCTACTTCGTTGGTTTCTCTGAGCTGCCGCATCGCCAGCGCACCAAAAAAGGCATTACGCACCTGGCGACCCACCTGATTGGCGGTAAGGCCGAGGTTGCGTCCCGCCGGAAGTAACTCAAAGTCAAATTGTTGCTTTCCACGGTTGTAGTTGTCGCTTACGTCTCGGGTATTCTCGAAGACCTCCATTTCCGCAACGAAGGCCGCACTGGCTCGCTCCAATAATTCGATATTAGAATGACTCAGGTCAACCGAAATGTCCTGTCGGTAGCCACCGGGCCCCCGTTCGGCCTCAAAGGTAATCTGATCTACCCCACGGATGTCGCCGATGTTGTCGCGCCACAAGCTAATCATTTCCCGGGCGGTCATCTCTCTTTCATCGGGTGGACGCATAACAATTTCCACGTCGATAAAATTTTGTCCCCGCACGTTGGTCTTCACGCCTTCGGCTACTTCGTACAGATTATGCTCTTCAAACATCTTTTGGGTGGAAGTAGTCACTTCTTTAGCTACTTCGGCCGCCTGGTCGATGGTCGTTCCCACGGGTAATTGTATACCTGCTTCTATCTCGTCGGCCGCTACCTCGGGCATTAAGATCATACCCATATGGTCACTCAGGCCGTAACCGCCGACCACCAAAAGTAAGGAAAGCGCAAAGCTCAGGGTGATGTATTTGAACCGCAGGCATAGATCGAGGAAGGGTCGATAAAATCGATCTACCAGCCGCTCAAAACCCCTGGCAAATCCCTTTTGGAATTGCTCCAGTTTTTGTGCGATACCTTTTTTAGGCTTGTTTTTGAGGTGGCCTAAGTGAGCCGGCAAGATAAATAAGGCTTCGATCAGCGAGAGCGCAAGAATCACAATCACAACGGCCGGTAGTGGCTGCCAAAATTTACCGGTCTCTCCGGGAATAAAAAGTAGGGGGATAAAAGCAATAATGGTGGTGACAATACTAAAGAAAACCGGGCGCCCCACGTCTTTGGCACCCTGAATGGCAGCCTGCATGGGACTCAAGCCCCGTTGGCGGTACTCGAAGACGTTCTCGCCAACTACGATGGCGTCGTCGACTACAATACCGAGTACCACCAGGAAGCCAAACATAGAAATCATATTGATACTCACGCCGATCATAGGGAGAATAATGACCCCGCCTACAAAAGAAATGACCATGCCCATCATCACCCAGAAAGCCAGCCGGTACTCCAAAAACAGAGAAAGAATGACGATCACAATGACGATGGCCATCAGTCCGTTTTCGGTAAGGAGGGAGAGCCGTTCTCGGTAATCTTCGGCACGGTTGCTATCAATGCGATAGTTGACACCGGGTGGAAGCGAAAAATCTGCCATGAGCTCCTTCACCACCTCTTCTATGTCGAGTGGGGATTGATCTCCTACTCGGAATATAGACATACTGATGGCCGTCTGCTGGTTAAATTGTCCGTGGAATCCCGTTTCTACAAAGCCATCGGTAATATCCGCAATATCCGCTAGTTTTATCCGGGTACCGGAGTTAGAAGTGGCAATGGTAATGTTACCAAATTCTTCTGCCCATTGCTTCCGCTCTTTCATGCGGAGTAATATTTCACCGGACTTGGTTTCTACCGATCCGGCCGGAACGTCCTGGCTACTTTGTTCGATGAGATCTGCCACCTGGCCCAGGGTCAGGCCGTACTTACGTAAATTATTAGAAGGTATTTCAACTCGTGTCTCATAGTCGGGGACATTTCCCAGGGCTACCTGCGTAATCATGGGTTGGGAAAGCAGGCGATTGCGTAGCCTTTCTCCCAGTTTTCTTAAGGTCCAGATATCAGCATTTCCGTAAAGGGAAATCTCCATCACATCCCGCTGGCGATCTTGCAACACTACCTCCGGCTCTTCGATATCATCGGGGAAAGTTCGGATGCGGTTGACCGCCTGATCAATGTCCTGAAAGGCTTTCATGCGGTCGGTTCCGGCTACCAGTTCAATACTTACGTCGCCGGAGCCCTCCTCTGCCGTTGAGACGATTTCTTTAATACCCTGTATACCGCGTACCGTTTCTTCAACCGGCATTAGGATACCCTGCTCCACCTCTTCGGGGGAAGCGCCGGGATAGGTGACGCTTACGTTTACAAAATCCAGTTGGAATTGTGGGAATACCTCTTTCTGAATACTGTACATGGTGTAGAGGCCACCCACGAGCAGCAGTAGCATCAGTAAGTTGGCTGCGACGGCATTTCGGGCCATGAATTCAATCATGCCCCTGCGCTTTGGAGTTTCCTGGTTATCTGACTTACTCATTGCTGTTGTTTTCGTTTTTGGTTTCTGTGCGTAGAGGTATCCCGTCGTTTACGGTACTTATATTAGTGGTTAGTACTTTGGCATCGTCTGCCAGACCATCAGCAATGTATACGTAATGGGCGTCGATGAGCTTTATGTCTACGGGCTTAATACGGAGTTTTTCGTTTTCCATTACCCAGACCGTTTGGTCGGTACGCAAATAATCCCGGTTGAGGCGAACGACCTCTTCAATTGGTTCCCCCTCGATTTCGACTTCTACGAAGCTGCCAATAATCAATTCGGGTTGATCGCGATTCTGTAAGTTAAGGGGATCGGGCGCTTTGATAAACAGCCGCGCCAGTCGCGTTTGCTCATCCAGGGCACCTACCCGGTTGGCCAAATAGCCACTTCGGCTGTCCCCTTCTTCCCAATCAGAGGTGTTTTTAATGGTCACTTTCGCGCCGGTTTGCCTTCCATTATCCGGGAAACGAAGCCATTTCAATTTTTTTACCGGCAGGCTGACTTCTACCCAATATTGCTCGATGCCTACCAGGCGTCCGATGGCATCCCCCTGATTGAGTTGGGAGCCCAGCGAAACATCCTGGGATATGATTTGTGCATCAAAAGGGGCGGTGATTGAAGTACGTTCTAGGTTTAACTGGGCTTGTGACAGGGCGGCCTCGGCCGCTTTGATGCGGGCCTCTACGGCTGATAATTGTGGCTTGCGTAAGATTAAATCTTTTTGATCCTGGGTGAGAGAATCCACGCCGATGAGTTTGAGGTCTTGTTTGGCAATTTTTTGCCTCCCCATTTCCACTTCCAAATCGGTCTTGGCTTGCATCAATTCGCTTTTACGCAGTTCGATCTGGTTTAGATAATCGGCGGGATCAATTTTGAGGAGTTCGGTTCCTTGTTTTACCATGCCCCCCGGTACGAACTGCGGATTACGTCGAATAACCTGTCCGCTCACCTGAGCACTCAATTGGATATCTTCCAGGGCTACTACGGTGCCAGTGGCCTGAAAAACGGGAGTAAAATGCCCTTTTTCTACCGAATCAACGCTGACCAGCATGGCTGATTCTTTAGTGGCGCCCTCGGTTTGGGCAGTTGGTTCGGTAGAGTAGATCAGGGCTACGGTGGCGACACCGGCCAGAATGATCAGTCCAGAAAACAGGGCTACTTTTATTTTGCTCATCGATTCGTTTTTTGTTCCCTTATCGTGGTGGTAATGCAAAGTCTCCCGCCAGGGCACGGTACAGGGATATTCGGATTTCGTATTGCTCTTGCACGGCTTCTAAAAGATTGCGCTGCAATTGCTGTTCCTGGTCTTGCGACAGCAGAACGTCGAGGTACTGGCTGACGCCGTAGATAAACTCGGTGCGCAATTGCTGATTGGTTTGCTGCGCTATGGTTAAGCGGTTGCGTAAAATTTCTAGTTGTTCGGCCTGGCGTTGTTCGTTGATCAAGGCACTTTCTACTTCCTGAAAAGCGGTTAAAACGGTTTGGCCGTATTGGTAAAGCTCTTGTTTTCTGACTGCTTCGGTACGGTCCACTTCTGCCTGTAGTCTTCCCCAGTTGAATAGGGGCGCAAATAAATTCGACCCTAAAGTATAGGCCCAGTTGCTAAATAGCTGGCTGTAATTGTTAGAGCGTGCCTGCGAGGAAAGATCAAAAGACAAGCGTGGGAATTTACTCTGAACGGCAACCGCCAGATCGCGGTCGGCAGCCATTAAAAAACGGTAATCGCGCTGCACATCTGGTCGGCGACGAATCAACTCCAAAGGCATACCCGTAGCGGGTGCAGGTGGAATCGGTGGCAGGCTATCGGCCAAAGTTATGTTGAAATTTTGGGGCGGTATGCCTAAAAGTACGGCCAACTGGTTTTCGGTTTGTCGTTTATCGGCTTCAAATTGAATTTTAAGGCTTTTACTCTGTTCTAATAATTGCTCTTGTCGCAGTACATCTACGCCCTTTACCTGGCCGGCTCCGAATCGTGCTTTAATGAGGGTGATCACTTCCTCGTTGGTGGCAATTTGTTGTTCAATTAGTTTCAATTGTTCCTGTATGACGAGCAGTCGAAACCATAATCGTGCGACGTCTGCACTGAGGGTCATAGCCGCTGCCTTGTAATCGAAGTAATTTCCTTCAACGCGGAAATCAGCGGCCTCTACACTGGCTTGAATCCTGCCCCAAAGGTCGACTTCATAACTGGCGGAAGCCCCAATCTGCGTATTCTCCCCTCCGGCAAAGTCGGGTTCCGGTCGGCTGATGGCCGTTTGGGCCCGAGCGTTTATTTCGGGTAATAAGGCGGTGGATTGCGATTTGCGTACGGCTTCTGCCGCTACAATCCGCTGGTATAAATTTCTTAAATCGAGATTATTGGTAAAGGCACTGTCCATGAGTTGGTTAAGGCGCTCATCTTCAAAACTCTTCCACCACTGATTGAGTAGGGTGTCGCCCTGGTTGGTAGAGAAGGCCTGTGGCTCTTCGATCGGAGGGGCGAAGTCGTTCATTTTGGGTGTGCAGGAGGAAAGGACAAAGAGCAGTAGCAGAAAACCGGGAAAACCAAGTTTCCCGGCAGAAAGAGATCTATTTGGCGGCTTGCATCCGATGGGTCTGAATTTAAAATTTTGAACCTGTGATTTACAGTAGAAGCCTTGAGGTGGAAAATTGTTCGGTCTCAGTGTACTATTAAGGTCGGGCCCTTTTCCGTAGAAAGTTACTTCAAATCCCCGTGGAATTGATTAGACTTTAATCTAAAAAATATTGAGCAGCCAAAATTAAAACAAGGCATACCCATTTAGGAGTGGGGCATTAACAAAGCATACAAGATTTACGAAGATATTTTGCTGCTCAGTGAGGCAAAATGCAGGCGATGCAGCGCATTGACAAGGCTTTTTAACGAAACTGGGCGGCAAAAGAACAAGTCGTGTCTATTGCAGTTCATAGCGCTTCAGTCTGTTTTTTAGCGCATCTAATTCGGCTCTTAGCTTCTCTTCTTTTTGCAATAAATTAAAGATCACATCAATGGCTTCGATATTGAGGTTTAACTCGTGATGTAAGCGGATCATTTTTTCGAAGTCTCTTATTTGGTCCTCAGGCAGGCAGGGTTCTTCACGGACTATTTCTACCTGGATTAGCCCATTATGCTCCAGGGCATGAACGAAGGAAAGCTCAATCTCATAGTGAGAACAAAGCGTCGTGACCGCAATTAAATTCTTTTCCATGTCACCTCATTTTTTGTAGTTCTTTGAATAGCTCTTTTTCTTTTTCGCTCAACTGGGTTGGGATTTTAATATGGTAAGTGATAATCAAATCTCCAAAGGCACCTTCTTTTTTGTACACCGGGAAGCCCTTACCCTTCAATTTGACTTTGCTACCATTTTGGGTCCCCGCTTTGATTTTTAATTTGACTTTGCTATCAAAGGTGTCTGTGGTGACTTCTCCGCCCAGCAGAGCTGTATAGATATCCAGATCTACATTCTTATACAAAGTACTTTTGTCTCGTATAAATGACGTTTGGTTATTGACCATAAACGTAATGTATAAATCACCATTGGGCCCTCCGTTTAATCCTTTACCGCCTTTGCCTTTTATTTTTATTACTTGTCCATCTTCCACGCCCGCGGGAATAGTGAGTCGAATATTATCACCATTAACCGTTAGTACCTGCTGGTGTGTACGATAAGCGTCTTTTAGGTCCAGGTGTAGTTCGGCATGGTAATCCTGGCCTTTAAATTTTGGATGTTGGCTTCGCCCGGAGGATCGGCCTGCCCCAAACATAGATTCGAAAAAATCGGAATAGTCCTCTCCTGAAAACCCACGACTTTCCGTACTTCGGCGAGATTGTTGCTGGCGCTGCCTTTGTGCCTTTTCGAATTCTTCCCCGTGCTGCCAGTCCTTGCCATACTTATCGTATTTTTTACGATTTTCGGGATCGCCCAGCACTTCATTGGCTTCGTTGATTTCTTTGAATTTCGTTTCGGCTTCTTTATCACCCGGGTTGAGGTCTGGATGATATTTCCGGGCTAGTTTTCGGTAGGCAGCCTTAATTTCCTTTTCACTTGCACTTTTAGGAACGCCCAGCACTTTATAATAATCTATAAAATCCATGCTTGTTGGTTTGTCATTGTTTCAAGTCGACTTTTTTACCGATCCTTCTTAAACAACATTCATTAATGTGAAAGATACTAATTTTACCAGTATTTCGTAGCCATCCGCCTCCGGCGGGCGAAGGGAAAGAAGGGAAAAAAGAGCTGCCGTATTGGCTTTCAATGTGTTGCCAAGGGCTCAGTGAGGAGTTTTTAAACACCTTCACTAAAAGAAGAACAAGTATACCGAACTATCCCTACTTGCAAACCGTCTGAAAAGCAGGTAATTTGTAGTTGAAAACCACCAAATCAAAAAACGATCAAACAAATATGAGTGAATTTAAACAAGTGGTAGGCGATGGCTTTCGGACCATCGGGAAGAATATCAAAAAGCTCTTTCTCTGGTTGGTGCTGATTGCCGTGTTGGGAACGGCGGGCTACATCGGTGCCTGTAATATCACCTACAGCAAAGGAACCCGCTCCGGACTACTGAATAAAGTATCTTACAAAGGGGTGGTCTGGAAAACTTATGAGGGCGAACTCAATATGGGGAGTATTGATACCCGCAACGAAAATGGTATCATCGGAAATACCTGGGCCTTCTCCGTCTGGAAAGATGATATCTACGATCAACTACAGGATTACCAGGGCCAACCCGTAAAACTGTACTACCGGCAAAAGTTCAAGGCGATGCCCTGGCAGGGAAAAACCGATTACTTCGTTTATAAGGTAGAACAGGTTCAATCCGGCGAGAGCGGCGACAATTAGCCGTAGATGGATAAGACCAACTTCCGGCCACTGGCGCGATTACGGAATTCACAAAGATAAATACCTTGCCAGGTACCCAGATCGAGACGACCATTCCTTATGGGAATGCTGACCGAAGAGCCAATCAGGGCGGCCTTAATGTGGGCCGGCATATCGTCGGGACCTTCCAGCGTGTGCTTCAGGAAAGGCATATTCTCCGGAATTAACTTATTGAAGATACTCTCAAAATCTTCTCGTACCGTTGGATCGGCATTTTCGTTGATGGTGAGGGCGGCCGAGGTGTGTTTGATGAATAGATGTAGGATCCCAGAAAGTGGGAGATCATCTAAGGCTGCCTGAACTTGTTGAGTAATCAAATGATACCCACGGGAGAAGGCGGGTAATTGTATTTCTTTGTGTATAACCATAGCAGTAATTGTCGGATTGTCGATTTGATGAATGGCTTCAGTGTTTAATATATCAATGTAACCGTCCCGGTAATAGTTCGCAAGGCACCGTTTTTAAAAAGGACGATGGCCTGATATACATATATCCCCTGATGTAGTCTTTCGCCTCCCCGGCTGCCATTCCATACGCTACCGGGATCGCCCAATGGGTAGTCCTGAGCTTCAAATACCAAATTTCCCCAGCGGTCTTTCACCTGGAAGGATTCGATTTTTTCGACGGCAGTCGCATCCCCATATACCCGAAACACATCATTGATGCCATCCTGATTAGGAGAGAAGGCCGAAGGAATAAAAATAGCCTCGGTATCAATACAGGAAAGATTAAAGTTGGGATCATCCGCCGGCAGGCATTCCCCACACTGGTCGATAATCGCATTTCCATTGGGCACTCCCGCACAGTCTAAGCAGGACTGATTAAAATTGGGATCGTCGGGGGGTAAGCACAGACCGCATTCGTCCACCACGGCGCTTCCGTCGGGTACACCCGCGCAATCGATACAGTCGTCAACGCTTAAGGTGATGGTGTCCACTACGGAGCAATTGTCCGGAAAAAAGATCTCGACCTGATAATTAATCGTTGTATCCCGATCGGCAATGGCGATGGGATCGGCAATGTCCGTCGCATTGAGGAAAGTACTGGGTGTCCATTGGTAGCGTACGCCCCCCTGGGCTTTCAGCTGTACCGGTTCTCCGGGGCACACTACATCGGAACCGGTGACTAGGGCTGGAGAATCGTAGAGCAGTCGGATTTCTTCGGCTGAAAGGGGCCGATTGTAGAGGCGAACTTCATCTATAAAGCCCTTTAGGTCGGGATCCGCTTCACACCAGTTTGAGCGGCCGATAAAATTCTCCGTACGACGTACATTACGAATGGGATGGCCTTCTTTTTCGGCGACCAGTTCTCCGTTGACGTAGATACGCATGGTACGGTCGTCAATAGTGGCGCAGTAAAATTCGATCTGTCCGTTGGTGATCACGTTTTCGGCTATTAGTCGGCCCGTGCTGCGGTTAGTATTCGGGTCGGCGTCGACCCAGCTCTCCAGGGTGAGGTTATCAGAGTTACCCTCCCGGCCAAACCAGAGAGGCAGACCTCCTGAATCCCCCATGCCGTTGCCAATGTCGATGATGCGTTCGTAATTCGCTACGTTTTCATATTGTACCCAGGCGCAGACGGAGAAGCCACCGTCCCAGATGGATTCTAATACGGGTAGGCGGATGTAGTCACCGCCGCTTCGGCCACAGTCGTTGACACCGGGGCTGGTATTGAGTTGGAAGCCCTGACCTTTGATCCCGTCACGGCAGAGGGGGTTACCCACCAGGGTGGCATCATTATCATTGCCGCTGTGATCAACGGCGGTACAGCCGCAAAAGCTGTAATAAGCAACCAGACCTGCGGAGAGGTCCTGGGCAGAACACAGGTCAGCCGATATCGCAGCAATTAAGACAAGTAGCAACTTTATTGATGTCATGTCAAACCTCCAGCAGCTTTTTTAAGTAAGCCATGAGTGTGTCAAGCTCTTTAGATTTATTGATCACGTAGCTTTGTTTATGTAAGCCTTCACTGACTTTGAGTACCGAGGTGCCCTTTTGACGAGTTTCGGTATGCGTATCTTTATGGTCGATTATTAACTGAGCCATTGCCTGGGCTTGCTGCCATTGGGCAGCGCTTAGGGCAATCTCTTTGGCTTCCCCGCCGGAGTAGACACCGGAAGAACTTTCCACTTCACTGATTGGATGATATTTTAATGCTTCGCGGGTGATCAGATATTTGTTATTGTTGAGGTCTGCTAATCGAATGGTATCCATGGCTTGATTTTATATTATAAGGTTAGAGGATTAATAAGAAATCATGTAGTTGTCATAAATGTAATCGGCCCGCAACCAAAGCCGATTGCCCAAACTGTCGACCCGATAACTTTTGCGTTCCCGGTTGAACAGGATACCGCCAGCCTGAACAAAAGAGACATTCTCCACCAGAGAATAATGGTCGCTGGTCTTTACCCAGTTGGCTACAATTTTTCGATCTTCCTTATCGAAATAATACTTCCAGGTGTCGGTCGTGGAGTGGTTGTCGTGTTGCTGGGCGTTGTAATCGACCCGGATGACGTCCACTACGCGACCATCGTGCATGCTGGTTTCTCCCTCATAAGTGATTTGAGCACCGGGGTCCAGTAATTTGAAGGGCATGCTAACGACGTAAGTGGAAGTGTTGACGGCTTTTGCCAAAGCTTCCTGGGTGGCCTCGGCCGGATCACCATTAATGGTGCGGGTATAGACATCATCCTTTAGTTGGGTGTGAATCTCTTGTCCATTTTCTACCGAGCGGATATCGATCAGCAATGGATCGTACTGGTAATCGTGCATCTGCTCGTAGGTTTTTTCCGTTTCACCAGAGGCCAGCAGTAACTGAAAATCTTTGGTATATCGCAGTCGCTTAATTTTTTTCCAGCGTTCCATACCGCCGGCGTGCTCGATGGAAGCCCGGATGATAGCGCGGGCCTTTTCGTCTTGAATCTGGATAAAGGGATCGGGTGTCTCTTTTTGGCTACAGCCGAAAAAGAAACACAAAATGAGCGCTACGAATAGGTATTTCATTGGTTCTGTTTTTCTTTTAGTAAGGCTTCAAAAGCTTCCTGCTCGTCCATGTGGAGCATGAGTTGGGTATAACTTTTTTTAATACCGTAGGCCTTGGTCAGGATAGTGGGCTCCTTTAGGTACAGGACGAGGTTATGAGGTTCCAGTTCACCTAATAAAGATAATTGTTGAGCCTGTCTGTCTTCCTTGGAAAGCCGCCTGCGGGTCCATTCCCAGGACTCGATATTGTCTAGGGTAATCCGGGTGTCGCCGAAGAGACCATATTTGAGATGTAGTGCGCGCTCGTGTAAGTTACTGTGCCGCTGCTTTAGGGCTCTAATATGTGCAAAGATTTGCAGCGCCCCGTAGAGGCTAAGGCCAAAGATGATCCAGGCCACCGCTGCGTTCCAGCGCATCAGAAAAATGTGTAAGACAAAAGTTTCGACTAAAAGGATCATGATCACCGCCCAGAGTAATGCCACCAGTCCATTCTTACGATAATGCGTAAATCCTGAAGTCTGCGTTTTTTGCCAGCTAAAAAAAGCATAGTAGAACATCGCTATTTCGGTGGCAAAAACCTGAGCTAATTTACCATTCTGGAAAACTTCCCGGGCTGCCTGACGAATCATTATGAGGAAGTCATTATCTGTGCTGTCTTGCGGAAAAGCTTTGGCGAAAGCCCAGACCTTTTGAATAATAAAACCAAGAACCAATAATTCCAGCACCGGGAATACAAAAGTCTCTATCTGATGGGGTAATCGGGTGTAAGTATCTGGTAAAAGGTAGCCCAGTAGTAATACCGATAAGATGAACACAGGTACGACAGTGATCTGCGGGATACTGGTCTTGCGGACGGCTAGCCAATAGGCAAAAGGCAGAAGTGTCGCCATATCGATCGTAATACCGAATGCGAGATCAGCGCTGAGTGGCACCATTGGACTCAGGATCAGAAAAAGGGAACTGCTGAGGATCGCGAGGGGCAAAAGCCACCAGGCCATTCGCCAGAAGATAGAGCCAGGAATATGCATGGGTCTAAGTTTTGTGTTCAGCTAAGTTATCCAATACCTTGGAGAATGTCGCGCTATACGGTGCTATTAATTGTAAAGCCTGCCCATCGGGTAGTGTCAGTAACAGGGTTTTGGCGTGTAGCAGCATTTTGGTCATTCCAAAATGCTGCTTCCAGAGCTTATTCTGTTTGTTGCAACCGTGTGGCCGATCCCCAATAATGGGGTGAAAAATATGCGCCATGTGTTTGCGCAGTTGGTGGAAGCGTCCCTGGTAGGGTTTCAATTCCACTAGGCTATAACGCGAGGTAGGGAATTTACCGAAAGGTAGCGGTAGTTCGTAATGCGCCAGCGTACGATAATCCGTCTGTGCTTCCTGGACTTTATTTTCATGGCTTAAGGCGTAGTCAATGCTTCCGCTTTGGGGAGTAAACCCACGTACGATGGCCTGGTATACCTTGGCTATCCTCTGTTCCCGAAACTGCTCTTGTAGGTAGCTGTTCATTTCCTTGCTTTTCGCAAAAAGCAAAACCCCCGAGGTCTTGCGGTCCAACCGGTGGGCTGGATAGACGTGCTGGCCGATCTGGTCGCGTAAAAGCTGTACGGCGAATTCGGTAGCATCGCGGGCCATCCGGGAGCGATGCACCAACAGACCGTGCGGTTTATTAATGGCGATGAGCTGCTCATCCTGGTATAGAATAGATAGTTCGATAGTCTTAATCTTAAATAAAAAAGATGCGGCACCAGACGAAGCTAGTGCCGCAAATTAAGAATTTAAGATAAGTAAGCCAAGTTATTCATGGCTGCCGTTCTTGGGATTATAAAATGCTATAGTTTCTTCTATTTCTCTTCGCAGTAAATACTACCGTCTTCGTTGAATATGATTTCATAGTCATCCCTATCACCTTCTAGTTCTACTTCGTACATCACCCGGCCATCGGCCCAGTCCAGGCGATAGATGTCATCAGATTCGATTTCGTAATCCGCATAATCTGTATTGATGACACTGATTACGGCATCCGACAAATCAGCGCGCTTGATCTCTTGTAGCTTAAACTGGAAAGTCCAGTCTAGAGAGAAGTGCAGTTGAAGATCAGGACCATCATCATCTTCGAGTTCTACTTCGTAGTAGCGGTCATTCTCGCAAATGTCATCTATTTCTACACCATCAATGCGGTAGGATGGGTAAGTTTCCTGGAGATAATCCCGCACTTCATTGGGAAGGTTCCCGCTGTAGTCGCCATCGTTACCTCCTTTGTCGTCATTATTGCCATCTCTGTCATCGTCGTCGTCATCATCGTCATCGTCATCGCTATCGGTACAGACCAGCGTTCCGTCGGCCGTAAAGACTACCTCTATATCATTGATGCTAGATTCCAACTCGATCTCGAAGAGAATACTATCTGCGGTGATTTCCCAACGCTCAATGTCGTCGCTATCGATAGTGTAGTCTGAGTCAAAGGCTTCTATAGCAGCCTGTACAGCAGCGGGCAGTTCGCTGTAGCGTATTTCCGTACCGGAGAATAAAAAGTCGCCATTCTCATTAAAATAGAGATCAACGTCTGGTCCTGGGCCATCCTCCAGCTCTACTTCGAATACAACTCTACCGTCACAGATGTCTTCTTTTTGGACGTAGCGCTGTACATAATTAGGAAAATTGGCTTCTACGAAATCGAGTGCTTCCGCCGGGACATTGTCACCACTCAGGCTGAATACCTCATCGTCGGAGTAAAAGGGTTCGTCGCAACTGTTCAGACCGATTAAAACCAGGGCGAGCAGGCTGCATTGCAAAAATACTTTCTTCATTTGTTTGAAAGTTTAAAAGTTATTGAGAATAAAAAGTGGATATAGTGATCCCAGTACTAACAGGCTTGCCTTAGTAAAATGGGATAGTTCTAATGTCTAATGGATTTATTTAGTCACTTTGGTACAGTAGTTTTCGGGTAATGGCTTGTCGGCCTATCCAAATGCGTATCCAGAGTAAGCCGTTGGCTTGTCCGGGGTGTAGGCGTACCTGGTACACCTGGGTGCCGGTTCTACCCATTTGGTGATCAATTCTTTGCCCCAGTGCGTTGAAGATTTCAATAGCGCGAATGGGCGCTTCGGATTCAATAAAAAAGTGCTGGCTGGTCGGGTTGGGAAATACTTTGGTTCCCTCAATGGTAGCCCCGCTTAAGGCAGCCGCCTGGGTAGCTACTACCACGCTGTTGGGGTCCTGAGCTACGATGATCTCAATACGAGTTGCTTGGGTGGCAATCGCCTCAAAATCCTGGCCAATGAGCAGAATACTATCGATCTGGATCCGTATAGTGTCGATTTCTTTACTAATAATGATATCTTCGATAACCACGGAGAAGCGCCCGAGCTCTCCTGCTTCCACGGCGACGGCCTGCTGGTCGGTGCGGGTCATGGCCAGCATGGCGGCCCCGTTATCGTTGTCTTCAAAAAGCTCCTCCACGTAGCTGCCGTCTCGATTCAACCAGGTATTTTCATTGAGCTCAAAATCCAAACCATCGTCGCCATCTAGGTACTCGGTACCGTAGCTTAAGGACAGGGCCATCCCGTAAAAATCGCTGAGCGGACGCGCACTGTCGTCAATAGACAGGTTGATCAGGGCGGTGCCGCCGGGCCCCACTATTGGTGTAGTCGTACTTAACCTGAGGGCCGGTGCCGCACTGCCGGGGGGGGCATTGGCAAAACCATCTCCCGAACGGGCGCCTTGCGTCAGGCCGTAGTTGCCCTCAATCGCCTCATCAAAATCATCTTCGTTGACTTGCCCGTCTCCATTACAGTCGGCATAGGCATAATTAATACCATTGGGGAATGAGGCAGCCCAGGACGCTGGCGCAGGCATGGCCATCCATTCGCTGGAGACCTGGGCTCGGGCCGGTCCCGTGGCTCCCTGTGCCTGTCCCCAGTACAGCAGATCTACACCGTTGACGATGCCATTGTTATTGACATCACCTGGCCATATCTGTTGAGCGGAGAGTCCAGCCCAGGAAAGTAACCATATCAATAGTAAGGGTAGCTGCTTCATTCGCATAATGCAAGGGTTGATTGTTAATGACAAGCTCAAAAGTAGAACATGTACACAGTACTTGCAATTACATATTTTTTAGATCCTCAGTTGTTTTTATCGTATTTTACTTTCGTAAAAAAAAGGTTTGATGTAGATTTTTGTTGCCTTTTAAAGGTTTTAGAGCTTTTATGTTAAATATTATTTTAATGTGTTTAATTAAATCCTCAGAATGAAGAAAACAAAAATAGTGCAACTATTACAAAAATTATCTGAAGGAGAAGGGCTTGCCTTACGTCTTTACCTGCAATCGCCCTATTTTAATCAGGATGCCAGAGCACTGGCCTTATTCGAGGCGCTGTACCGATATGCACCGGATCAATGGTCTGTGCTGCCTGAAAAGTTAGCTTTTTTCCGCAAGGAATGGCCCACCGAAAGATGGGATAATAAAAAGACGGACTATTTGATGAGTCAGCTCAACAAGCTGGCTGAGCATTTTCTGGCTATAGAACAGGTGCAAGGGCAAGCGGCCTTATTAGACATTTACTTGCTGGATGCACTGTCGCAGAAAGGACTGCGTAAGGCTTTTCGCCAGATTCAGCAGCAGTGGATCCGGCAGCAAGCGAAGCAGGCCCTTCACGATAAGCACGGCTTTTTCTTGCAACTCCGCTTTGAGCAAATCCAGGAAGCAGATTTTGGTCGTACCCGCCAACGCAAGGACGATCGAACCATAGAACGACATACCCAAAGCCTGGATCGCTATTACTACGCCAGTCGCCTGAGCCTGGCCTGCAATATGCTGGATCGGCAGGCCATCCTCAATACCCAATACGAAATTCAATTGACGGACGACTGGCTGGTACACCTCCGGCAGTATCGTTTTTTTGAGGAGCCGTTAATTGAAATGTACTATACCATTTACCAGGCGCTGCTGCACGAAGCCGACGAAAGCCATTTCAGACAGCTCAAGACCCATTTGCAAGCTAACACAGTAGTCCTGTCGTTGGCGGCCCTCTCCGAAATCTACCTGCTCACCATCAACTACTGCGCCCGCAAGATTCGTAGCGGAAAGACGGAGTACATTCAGGAGGCCTTTGCTATTTATAAAGCGGGTATCCAGAATCGGGCCCTTTACCAAGAAGGCTATCTCTCCCCCTGGACCTTTACCAACGTGGTAAAGTTGTCCCTTCGGCTACGGGATTACTCCTGGACGGAGTCCTTTATTGAGCAGTATCAGGATCAACTGCCCCCCGAGTTTCGTGAAAATGCGGTACAGTACAACCGGGCTGATTTATATTATTACACCACCCGCTTTGCCGAAGCCCAGGAGGCATTAAGCAAAGTGGAGTACACCGACCCGAACTTCTACCTGGGTGCCCGGGAGCTCCTGGCCAAAATTTATTACGAAACGGGCGAAGAGGAAAGTTTGCTTTCGATGATTGCCTCCTTTACGATGTTCCTAAAGCGGAATAAAAAACTAGCGAATAATTTAAAACAACCTTACCTCAATTTCTGTCGACTACTGTTAAAGATTGTGCGTCGCTCCAGGCGCGATCTGGCTACCCTGGAGCAAGAACTCGCCGAAACGCCATTGCTGGCCAGTCGCGCCTGGTTGCAAAAGATCGAACGGGAAGCCAAAGCCTAATTTCCTTATTCCTGGTTTTGGTACAAGATGATCTGCTCGGTGATCCCCAGCTGGTAAAGAAAATAGGCATTCCATTTGGAATGGCTGGCCTCGTCGTAGGGAGCCCAGGCCAGAACAGGGCAGTCCAGGGGAAGGGTATAGGGCGATTCCTTCGCTTCCGCTAAAAGCCTCAGCCCGCGGCGCTCGCAGCGATTCTTGCCGGCATTGGGGCCATCGGCCAGCGTAAAGGCCAGTAGCATTCCAATGAAAACCGACAGGTAAAGGGATCTGCGCCCTGCCTTGAGTACCCGGGCCACCAATATACTGGTCCAGCCCAACCATAATAAAAGAGAAATCAAAACCGGCAGAAGCGTATCCCGCCGGACAATTTCCGGCCGGTAGAGCCGGTATCCTCCCAGGGGAAGTAAAATGAGGTATAGCAGTATACCTACCACAAAGTAGGGTGCTATTTTCTTGAGAATAGATAGGCTATAATCCATGGGCCTACTCCGGAGGATCAGTGTGTTGAGGACTAAAAATGCAATCAATAAGGGATAGGCAAGTTTCGCCGTGAAATGGCGCCAGAACCCCTGAACCATCAGGGTATACCGCTGACTCAAATCGAGCATCTCCGTTGTGAAGTTCTCCGTATTATAGGTGCCTAAAACATAGGCGTACAGGGCCGTAGCACTAGCGAATACAAAGATAAATAAAGTACCTCGCTCTTTCGTCAAAAGCTCCATCCCCGCTTTTTGGCGAAAGCCATAAGCGGCTAAAAAACGACCCTGTGCAAAAAAGTATAAGACGGCAATCAATAAGATCAGTGGGGCGGCAAGCGGGCTACTAAAAGGTAAAAGGAAAGCTAAACCCAAACTGAAGAGAAAACGCAGCGGATGCATACGGCGGCTTGGGAGTCCCACCCAGCGCTGATAAAAAGGCCAGTAAAACACCAAAAGCAAGGCTAGCGGCCAGGCATAAAAAAAGGTATAGGTAATCGAGGCATCAATCATACCAAAGACGTGCTGGTAGCCCATCGTCTGGAAAAAGGGCAGAAATAAAGCCAGCCCGGCCAGCTTCTCCAGTGGTCGGGCCTTAACGATCGATAAGGCATAACGACTGAGCTGAGAGAGTAGCAACAACTGGACCAGTAGTTTGAACAGGGCTGCACTCCAATACAAACTGTCGATAGGAGATAAAAGATGCTGTAAGGCCCGCGGTACTACCCGGAAATACCCCCAAATACTATAGTGGGCAACGAATCGATTGGTCGCTTGGTAAGCTTCTCCGGCTTTCCATACCGCTAGTCCCAGGGGGTCTTCCAAAACCGTTTGGTAATAGCGGTCCGGTACAACAATACGTGCCAGGTCCTCATCGATGGGGAATTGGAGATACTGCCAAAAGGAATAGCCCAGGTCCGCCAGGATGAAGAGGAGAAGTGCATACCGGAGTAGATGTCGGTAGGTGGGCTTCATCACAACTGCTCTTCGATACTGCGTGTGATTTCCGCATCTACCTCGCCCGTATGAGCAGTGGTTTTGTTTTCGATGAGCATGATCTGGCACTCTTCCCGGGCAGAAACCTTATGGTTTACGCCGCGTGGTACAATGAACAAATCTCCCCCCCGCATGGTAAAGGGGGATTGCCCTTCCACTTCGAAAAGCAGCTCACCGGAGACGATGTAAAAGAGCTCATCTTCTTCCCGGTGGTTGTGCCAGGGGATTTTATCCCCCTTTATTTTGGCTACCTTAATGTATACATCATTTACTTCACCAATCACTTTGGGGGAGAAGTAATCGCTCACCCGGGCGAACTGTTCGGCAAGATTTTTAGGTTTCATTTCCATTTTGTTAAACTAGGGCAAACGCATCAAACTGCGGTCGTGCAAAAAAAACAAGGGATTTCAAACCATTTCTTGTCTGTAAAAAAGGATGTCCACTTTATAATTTGTGTTAATCCGTCCTAATTAGCGTTCATCTGTGGATCTTTATCCACTGTTTTTCACGAATTAAGCCACAAATGAACACGAATTATTTTGATGCTTTTGCCCTATTGTTAAACTAAAGCAATTCTGATTTGTCGAAAAGATAAGTATTTTTATGACTCATTAAAGCCAAAACACCCTATGCTTGTCACCAAAAATCTAGCATATACCTACCAGGGGGCTGCCGGAGCCCTGCAATTCCCGGATATTCAATGCGCTACCGGAGAGCAATGGTTGCTTCTGGGCCAGTCGGGCAGTGGCAAAACAACCCTCTTGCACTTGCTGGCCGGCTTGCGTACGCCCCAATCGGGTAGTATTCAGGTCAACGATACGGTCCTCAATCAGCTGCCTTCGCGGGAGCTGGACCATTTCCGGGGACGGAATATTGGGGTGATTTTTCAGGAAGCCCATTTTGTAAGGGCCCTTACCGTAGCGGAGAATCTGCTACTGGCCCAAAAACTGGCGGGTAATCAAGCCGATATGAAGGCCGTTGAAGAAATACTGGATCATCTGAACGTAGCCCATAAACTCCATGCGCGTAGTAGGGAGTTGAGCGTGGGAGAACAACAGCGGGTCAATATTGCGCGGGCTATGATTAACAAGCCCAGTATTATTTTGGCCGACGAGCCCACCTCTGCCCTGGATGATGCGAATACGGCACAGGTGGTAGACTTACTGCGGCGGGAAGCCGGGGAAGCCCAGGCTACCTTACTGATCGTTACCCATGATAATCGCTTAAAAACCATCTTCGAAAAACAAATCGAGCTATGAACCTCTTGAAATTAAGCTGGAAAAACCTGACGAATAAGCCGCTGACCATGCTGCTGAGCATTGTGCTCTTCGCATTGGGGGTTGGGCTTATCTCCTTACTCTTTTTATTAGAAAATCAGCTGCAAAAGAATTTTGAAAAAAATCTGGCCGGAATTGATCTGGTGATTGGCGCGAAGGGTAGTCCACTACAGATGATCCTGAGTAGCATGTATCACATAGATGCCCCGACGGGAAATATTAGCCTCGGCGAGATTCGCCCCTTCCTGAACCCAAAGCACCCATTAATCGAAACGGCCATCCCCCTGTCGATGGGAGATAGCTACCGGGGCTACCGTATACTGGGTACGGAACCTAAAATCCTGGATCTCTACGGAGTAGAGCTGGCCAGGGGGGAGCTGTGGAAGCGAAACTTCGAAGCTACGGTTGGAGCCAGTGTAGCTACGGAACTTGGGCTGGAGATTGGCGACGAATTTAGTAGCTCCCATGGGTTTACGGACAATGATGATTTTGCCCATGATCTCAACTTCAGGGTAGTCGGTATATTGGAGCCTTCCGGTACGGTAATGGATCAGTTGATCCTGTGTACCACCCAAAGTTTCTGGCTGGTGCACGAGCACGAAATGGAAATTGGCGGCTCGGAAGAAAGCGAAGAGGAGCACGATGACCATGCCTCCATACCCCAGTCGCTTACACAAGAACCTGATGATAAAGAAATTACTTCCCTGCTCATCAAATTCAAGGGGCGCAACTTTCAAGCCCTGAATATGCAGCGCAGTATTAACGAAAATACCGACTTACAGGCTGCCACTCCCGCGATAGAAATTAATCGCCTGTTTTCCCTGATGGATACGGGTGAGCAGGCCCTACGGGTACTGGCCGTGGTCATCATCTTTGTCTCTGGCCTGAGTGTTTTTATTTCTCTGTTTTCCTCGCTGAAAGACCGCAAATACGAGCTGGCCCTGATGCGTGTCATGGGTGCCTCGCCGCGTAAACTTTTTAGTCTGATCGTATTAGAAGGTTTGTTGCTGGCTCTACTGGGCTTTGTAGTGGGTATCCTGCTGAGCCACGGTGGTATGCAATTGTTTGCGGGTGCCATGCAAGAGGCTTATCGCTATACTTTCTCCGGCCTGGAGTTTCTGCGTGAGGAAGTCTACCTTTTCTTTGGGGCTTTAGGCATTGGCTTTTTAGCGGCGATCCTACCGGCGATCCGGGCAGCGAGTACTGATATTTCCGAAACGCTGAGCGAAGGATAGATGATGTCGACTGCCTGGGTAAAAGAGCTGGAAGCACAAGCGGGAATTTCGGTGCAGACCTTTCGGTCGGTCTCGGGGGGAGATATTGCCGATGCTTATTATTTGGAGACGAGCAAAGGAGACCGATTTTTCCTTAAAATGCAGGCGCAGCCGAATGCCCACTTGATGTTTGCCGTAGAGAAAGCGGGGCTGGGCGCCCTGGGCCAACATCCCTCGATCCGGATTCCGCAAGTACTGGGCTTGTTCCAACTCTCTGACCGGGCCGCACTACTGATGGAATATATTGAAGCGAAGCGCCCCGGACCGCAGGAATGGCAGCTTTTTGGTCGTAGCCTGGCGGAGCTTCATTGCCAGGTGCAGGGGTATTTTGGCTGGACCCAGGATAACTTCATCGGTCGCTTACCACAATCCAATCGACGGCACGATTCCTGGATCACTTTTTATGCACAAGAGCGCCTACTGTCACAGTTGGAGCGGGCCAAAACCCAGGGGCTATTGAAGGGGACTGAATGTCCGGATCTGGCAACTTTACAAGACCGTTTGGACCCTTATCTTGCCGAGGTACAGCCGAGTTTGTTGCACGGAGATTTGTGGAGCGGCAACTTCCTTTTTGATCAGGAGGGTAGACCTTGTCTGATTGATCCGGCCACCTATTATGGCCACCATGAAGTAGATCTGGCCATGAGCCGTTTGTTTGGTGGATTTCATACGCTTTTTTATGAGGCTTACGCCGAAATAATGCCCGAACAGCTGGGTGCGGGTGCCCGCCATGACCTGTACCAACTCTATTATCTATTGGTGCATCTAAACCTGTTTGGTCGGTCTTATTATACTTCCGTAAAAAAGTTGCTGGAAAGGTATTTCAGCTAAAGAGCAGTTGGTGTCGAAGCTCCTGCTTCGACCAGGAGAACACCTTTCATCAATACAAAATCTCATAGTGCCCCGGTTCATCTTCCAGGGGTTCGAGATAAGTGAAGAGCTTGGCGTCAATCTCATCCTTATTGCTGTCCGCTTTGGGGCGTTCGACGTAAGGGAAAGTACGATTGCGATCGGCCAGCGAATTAAAAACCGTCAGTTTGGCGTATCGTCCTTCCAGATAGCCCCGGCTGGAATACAGAATCACTTCTACCTTAGGGCTGCCTACTTCCAGGCCGTGCATATTCCATTCGCTCTGTATAAAGTTAAGGAAGGCCAGTGAGTCTGCTTCTGGTTTCAGCCGGAAGTGTTCGATGACCAGAGCGGCGTCTTCCCGAAGCCATTCTCTTTCTACTTCATCTTGTACGGCTACGACTTCGTAATCCGTAGAGAAACCAGAGGTCTGCCAGCCGTATTGAAAATACTTGAAGAAGGTAGAATCGGTGTACAGAGGTTGAATCTCCTGCCAGAGCATTTCAAATTTTTGAGTGGGAAAATCCTTGGCCGGAAAATACTGGTCTCGGGAGGGTTGGTCCTGAAAGACCCAGAGTAATACTTCTGTGCCAAATCTTGGTCCCCGGTCGGGGCGCAGGTAGAAAGACCTACTTCCCGGAAATTGATCTTTGATTTCGGGGAAGAGTTGAAAGCGTAGGAATTTGCGCGTTTCCTGTACGCTTACCTCATCGTTTTTGATACCGAAGTGGATACCAAGCAGTGCACCCGGCTCTAAGAGGAAATCCTGGTTTTCAGTGGATACTTCAGTGCTGTCGACCAGTACCGGATCAATGGATGGTTGTGCTTCCGTGGAATCTACTTCCTGACAGGCATGCAGGAAAAAGAAGCTCGCGAAAGCCAAAAGCAAAGATGTATGTCTAGTCTTCTTCATAGATTATTAAGTCAAAGGAACTTACAATTATAACTATTATTAGGAAAAGGCCTCAATAAATTTAAAAAAATTAGTGCTCGCTGCAAAAGCGCAAATGCCCCGTCGTACCAAGACGCAGGACATTTGTCGTCAAATTTCATCTGAGTATACTATGATTTGTTATTCGCTGTTTTCTCATTCCCCATTAAAATCCACATCGACTTCAATCTGGATCGTATCGGCAATTTTATCTTTTAGGATAAGGGGGATTTTTATGTGGTAATCTCCCAGATTAATGGAGAAAGTAGATTTTACATTTGTTATTTTTCCATTTTCGACCTGCACCCTGCCTTTTTCCGTTACGCGTTGATTGACGCCATGTAGGAAGAGCACGCCGGTGACCGTTACGGGGTAGTTTCCATTTTTATTCAAATCGATTTTATTCAGGTCGATAATATGACCTTTAAAATTAGCTTTCGGGTAGCGATCGCTATGCAGATAATCCTCGTTAAACTGTTTTTTCATTAACGCCTTCTCAAACTGGAAAGCCTTAATTAAAATAGCAAAATCGAGGGTTCCTTCCTGAGCATCAATTGTGGAAATAACCTGTCGGTTATGCGCTTCAATCTTTTCTAGTGGGGCATCCGAGAAAAAAGAGATCGTACCATTTCGCGATAGCGAAGACTGGGCAACTAAGGATGAAGCCACAAAAAGGATCAGTAAGGCGAGGCAGTATTGCTTCATTTAAATTTCCTTAATTGAGATCAAGTAATTAATACACACCTGATGAGTACAATGTCGAGCTGCATCAGCATTCCTGTGCAAATGCCTTTCATCTTTACTACTTGTCCCGGTTGGAGTGAAACAGTAGGAGTAGCGAGTCGATTGTCCATTTCACAAACGACTCCTCCCAGTTCATTTCCACCATCTAACACTACGCTAAGTTGGTTGTCTTCGGCAATTATCGTCTTTACTGTTCCGCTGATCAGAATAATTTTATCCAGCAGTAGCCGGTCGGTGTTTGCTTCATCTTCTTGGTACTGATCGTACAGCTGTGGGGCAGTAAACTCAAAATTTGCTTTCTTCTTCGTTAGTCGGGGCACCGGTTTATGGTACAAGTAATAGAATAGGTAGAGCAGGAGTAAAAATATTATCGCAACCATACTCCACCATCTTTTATTCATCTAAAGCTGTATCGTATTTTCTTAAAAGAGGTTAAACTAACACCCAATCATCAATAATTGGCATAATTAAAGTCCAGAGTAAATAGATCTTTCAATGTTTTGGATAAACGGATTTTTAGAAGGAGGTAACCTGATTTTCAGGTTTAAAAATCCATTAGACTAAATTTTGGTGGATAGATGTATTACAGCTTGCCAATTGAGGCGAAAACCGGTTTTAGTAGCGACCCCCAGTTGTCTGGCGTAGCGTACAACCTGGACATTGGAAAGGTCACTACCAAGAACCGAAAATTTATTATACCCTGTAACTTCATTACGTCCGTAAATGTAGGGCATCTTCTTACTCCGGACAAATTAATCCTGCTGAGCAGGGAGATTTCTTACCTGAACGGGAAAATAGCGGTACGAATGCCCAGAGAGGTAGCTCGCGTTTAAGTTGCTTCAAAAGAGAAAAGCCCGGTTTTACAGGCTTTATAGCCCGGAAACCCACTTTCGGAAGCGAGGAGAACGCTCCGCACTAACGATGGCTTCCAGAGATGTCTCGGGAGATAAATCTACCTTGAATCGTGATTTGGAATAGATTTGCATACCCTGAATCGCTTCGATGTGGATGAGGAATTGTCGATTGATGCGAAAAAATTCATCGGGGTTACTCATCTCTTCCACTTTGTCCAGCGAAAGATCAATCGGGTGTTTTTTACCCTTCCAGGTAGTGAGATAGGTCATCTTATTTTCGGTGTAGAAGTAGGCAGCCTCTTCCAGACTGATCAGCCGAATCTGATTACCGATCTTAATCATAAAACGCCGGGGCTTCTCGGGCTGCAGGAGTTTTTTGATCTCTTGATATTCGGCCTTGTAGGTTTTCCCCTGTTCGAGCTGCCGGTGCTTATCAATTGCTTTTTCCAACTCTTTTCGTTTAATGGGTTTCAAGAGGTAATCGACTGCACTAACCTTAAAAGCCTGGAAGGCATATTCGTCATAGGCAGTAGTAAAAATGATGGGAATATCGACTTCGGTATTTTCAAAGATTTCAAAGCAGGGGCCGTCGGCCAGCTGTATATCCATCAATACAAGATCGGCTTCCCGGTCGCTTTTAAACCAGTTCACGGCCGATTCTACGGTGTCGAGGTGGTCCACAATTTCCGCTTCTGGCTCTACTTCTTTGACTAGTTTTTTTATTCTTCTGGCGGCAGCGTACTCGTCTTCAATGATCAAGACTTTCATAAACGGTTGTAATTATGTGCAAGGTTCAATTTAGTTGTTTCGGTCAGGCTTGATTTCCTTTACATCAAAGCCGTTTTCTGTTTGGTCAAAAGGAAACTTCTATGGGTATTAAAGATAGGGAATACTCCACTTTCAAACGGGGCTATGATAAAAAAAATGGATAAAGTACGTGGTTTAGCTCTGTGGTGCTTTGCTGATCACAGAGGAGTCGGGCTCTGTATACGGCGGTAGGCCTGGTCTATCTTCCATACCGAATTCAGATTTGATTAGCGGGAGACGAACAATAAACTCCTGTTTTGTCTGGCGCACACTTACTTTTCTATCCGATAATAAGGCATATCTGGCCATAATACTGGATAATCCAAAGCTGGTGGACCGGGACTTGACCCGCTTGGGTTGAAGGGTGTTTTTAACGGTGAGGTGGCCGCTGTCTTCCTGCTGAATACTGATTAGCAATGGCCGGTAGGAAGATACAATATTATGTTTGATCGCATTCTCCACCAGTAGTTGCAAGCTCAGGGGGGGGATATAGGCCTCTTTTTCGTTTACGGAAATAGCTAACTTTAGGTTGCTTCCAAAACGCTCTTTTAGCAGGTAGAAATAATTGCGAACCACGGTGATTTCTTCCTCCAGGGGAATGACGGTCTTATTTCGGTACTGTAAAATACTGCGGTAGAAATCTGATAGCCGCTCCACATAGCTAACGGCGTTATCCGGGTTTTCCTCAATAATGGCCACCAGGGTATTAAAGCTATTAAACAAAAAGTGTGGGTTAATCTGGCTTTTTAGTGCCTCAAATTGACTTTCGATCTTTTCTCTTTTCAATCGGGAGGCCATCATTATGCGTTTTTCGCGAAGGCGCAAAAAGAAAACCAGAGCGGCCGTCAGGAGTATCACGGCCAGAGCAATGAACCAGAAGGTGCCCCAGAAAGGACGGCGAATCGTAAAGGGGTAAGTCAATACTTGCTCTGGAGCATAGTTTTTATTTGCGGTGGCACTGGCCTGGAAGGTATAGCGGCCAGGAGGAAGATTAACGTAATTGACTTCCTGGTCGCGGGTGTATAGCCAATCTTCGTCTAAACCCTCCAGTTGATAACGGTATTGAATTTCTTCGGGAGCAGTCAACCAGATGCCGCTAAAGGAAAACACAAAGGTGTTTTGTCGGTAGGAGAAGCGTCGCTGCCCTTCACTGGGGTCAATGTTTTCGCCGGATACATTGATTTGGTCCAGAGAAAGCTGAGGCCTGGTCCGGAACGATTCCCCCGGACTACGATACTTAAGCAGATTATTCTTCGCTCCTATCCAGACGTCTCCATTGCCATCGGAGCAAAATACGTTGAGGTTTTGCTCTAAATTACCAATACCTACCTTTTCGTCGTAGTAAATGACCTCGAGACTGGCCGGATCCAGTACATCGATGCCCGAAGGATAGAGTATGAGCACATTTCCGTCGCCGTCGCTGGTCAGGCTGGTGATGTTAAGGTTGCGTAACCCGTCTTCGCGTCCAAATTGTTGAAACTCTGTTCCATTAAAACGGAACAGGCCCTGGTTGAGGGAGGTAAACCAGATATGGCCCAGCTTATCTTCGGCAATAGAATAAACCGCACTAAATTTTAACGAATCCGTTCCGGGATAATAATTGAGCTCATTGTTTTGGATCGCATAGAGTCCTTCTCCATCGGTACCCAACCAGGTACGGTCTTTGCTATCAGAAAAAACCTTATAGATGAAGGCGGCGTTCAGTTCATCCGCATCGTCGAATTGCTCGTAGACCGGATCCTGTGTATCCAGTATGTTGACATGGGCACTGAACTGGGTAACGCCGGCAAGGCTGCCTACCCAGATGTTTTCGCCCGAGCCATCCATAGACAATACGTTTCCACCGGTCAGGCCATCCTCAGTGGTCAGGTGACGTAGCTTATTTCGATCTTCATTATAGACGTAAAGCCCTTCGCCAAAGGTGCCAATCCAAATATTACCGAATTGGTCTTCGTAAAAGGATAAGATGTTAGATTGAATACGTCCTAGTTTACGCCGATAATTTGCTTGTCCACTTTCGTCAAAAGTTAAGGTGTAAATACCGTTTTCGGTTCCGATCCAGAGTCGCTTGTCTTGATCTTGCCACAAGGCCTGCATCTCTTGAATTACTTCCGGAAGCTTTTCCAGGAAATCAAAATGCCGGTTTGCCTTGACTAATTTGAAAGAGCTGCTGACCACCCATAAGTTGCCTTCCTGATCTTTGAGTAAATCAAAAATTTTACCGGCCGACAGGGCGTTGATCTCTTCGTAAACCCTATGCTTTTTAGGCTTCAGTTGGTACTGTATCAGGCCTTTTCTATCGGTCCCGATCCACAGCTCGCGATCCTTAAATAAACAAAGCTGGTTGATAATCCCGTAATCCCAGTTTTCGATTAAGGGATAAGCCCTTTTTTCCTGCGGAGACCAGTAGATGACACCGTTGTCGTAGGTGCCCAGGTAATAGCCACCGGAATAATCGGGCTCTATACTGCGGATGACATAGCTGCCCAGCCCTTCCGCTTTACTAATACGTTCCACCCGGTCTGCCGGCTGTTCACCCAGAGAGATACGGTTAATACCCCGGTCAGTGGCCAATAGTGCAGTGCCGTCTTTTTCCGAAAGGACCAAATCGTAAATATCATCGCCGAATAATCCCTGCTCAGTAGTGTACTGGCGAGTACTATCCTGATCAAATAAAAAGAGACCCTGGCCGTAGGTGGCAATCAATAGTTGATCTTGGTACTGAGCCATACCCCGAATTTCCGTACTTATGGCCCGTCCCGGCTCCCAGGGTAATAGTTGATGATTGGAGGTGCTGAGGTAAATACTGCCATCTTGAAAACCTACCCAAATGCGATGGTCGGAAGATTCAAAAAAGCAAGTTACCCTCTGGCTCCCATTCTGAGCTACTTCTTGTTTCGTGTAAGGCTGGTAATCCACGCCGTCGTAGCGAAACACACCTTCGTTTGTACCCAGCCAGATATGACCCTTGCTGGATTCAAAAATGACCTGAATCTGTTCATCCGTCAGTAGCTCATTGATCGGCGGGCTTACAAAATGAGGCTCCTGGGCTGATAGGATAGGGCCCAGCCATAGGCAAGTGAAAGCGAATGCCCACTTAGCTTTGCGCCAGCTCCGCGCTAACTTGTATTTGTATCTCCTCCGCAATTTTCTGATTGACAATTTTAGGAATACGAATATTATGATCTTCTAATAATACCGAAAAATTGGAAGAAATGAATAATCTCCCCTGGCTGATCTTTATTGTGCTGCGAATTATCCTTTCTCTACTGACCCCGTGTACCGTAAACATTCCCTTTGCGCGTATCTCATATTGGCCATCTTTGCTAAAGTCGATGTCTTCCAGAATGGCACCGGAAAAGGCGGCTTCTGGAAAATCCCCGCTCTCCATGTAATTCGTGTTGAAATGCTGCCTTTGTAGTGCCGAATTGAACCCTTCAAAACTGCTAATAGGAATGGTGAATCGAAATGACTTTCGGGTAGGGTCAATAATGGCCTGTACTCGGGTCGTCCTCGCACTAATCAACTCTAGGGGCGCACGCGAAGTCAGCGCTACCTTACCGCTTATCGCGCGGTAAAAGCTGGTCTGTGAGAGGAGGGTACAAGGCAATAAATAGAGTAATGAAAGTGTAATGAAGTACCTCTCCAACGGTTTCATAATACAATACTAATAAATGCCCGCAAGCAAGTCAAATTTATGCTAAAAAAGAAGCATATTTTCTGAACAACTTCTAACTACGTCCAGGCATTTACGGAATAGCTAAGGCTACCAAACAAAAAAGTCCATGCGCCTTATGCGCACAGACTCATACCACCTCAAATTATTCTGAAAAAGCAGTTTTACTTTTAGGACTTAACTTTGGGGGATAGATATCCAGTTGGAAGGGTATTTTTTATTGCATCCCCGATCATTGATGACAATGCGTACGCGAGTGGGTGGACTGGTACCTCGCTTTACGGAGAACCAAATGTCCCTCAAATCCGTAGATTGCCCCAGGGCGCAGAAGCCGTACAGACGCGTGTTCGTCTCGTCGTAAATATCGACCCAGCTACGGGAGGCATTACTATTTAGACCACAGGCTGGTAAGCCAGGCGCTGCACTGAAAAGGTAATCGGGAAAGGCATGATAATTGTATACCGGTATGCGGTAACGGAGATAATCACCACTCTTTTCCACCTTAGCCAACTTGATTTTTGGGTTCGGAAGATTAGGCGGGCATTTAAAGCCTACCGGATTGTTGTTTGGGCAATCAAAGTACAAGTTGATTTTGTCAATACAAATCACATCACCAGGCTGCATGACCAGCTTGAAACCAACCGTTTTGAAATCTCCGCCGCAGGTAAAGCTGCCGCTAAAAGGAGTGGCGTAATGGCTGTTTGTGCCATAAAGATTAGTGGGATCATCCAGGCGGACGGTACCCTGGTAAGGTTGTGTGCCCTGCGTTATTCTACTCTGTGAAATATAGGCCCGGTGCTGGATATTATTGGGGCTTTGACGCACCCGATAGGCAAATTTCATACCCGTAATTTTTCCGCTGGGGTAACCGGGCTTGAGGGGGAACTGTGCCCAAATAAAACTACCCTCTTGAATGGGAGCTACACAACGGATGTAAAATTTTCCGTTTTTCTCGAAGAATTTGACCTTTGGGCTCAATTGGTGATTAGGTTCTCTTACGGAACCGCTTTTGAGGTTTAGGGAGAGTTCAGACTGGCATTTGTTCCCCTGTAGGGTAATTGGCTTTGCCTCAGTTTTGAATTTGCGGAGTTGCTGAGTTCGAACCTGACCGTAACTATTTAGACTTAGACTCAGGCAAAGCAGCATCGCTAGAAATGAAATAGTTCTCATGTAGTGAATTTTTAGGATTTAATGATGATTTCACCTACATGTGTCTGCTAGTGGAAAGGTATGACCCCCCCTACGAATGTTTTTTTCAGAAACAACTTCAGAAACTAAAAAATTGAGCGATGCGTTTCAGCAGACTTTTTTCGTTGGGCCCCGTTTTTGGTTCCATGAGTGTTGCCGGCGGCTCGTCCGTGGCGGTATTCATGACGTTGACGTCTGAGAATGTTTTTGAGGAGGTTTGTCGGGAGGTGGAAGTTACTTCTTCTTCCGAATCAAAAAGCTGTTCAAAATTTTCGGCGAAAGTCTGCAAGAGCTGTCCCGCTGCGTAGTCGATGTGTTGCTCATTGTAAGCAGCTGGCTTGTCGATAATATTGATCCGCATACTGATGTCAATATCCGTACCTTCCGGACGTGGAGATAATTGGCTATCCACGGTTAATTCTGCCTCATCCTGGCGTTTTAAATCCTTTCCCTGACCAGCAAAGCTGATTTTGTATTGCTCCTGATCTTTATCCGTAAGGCCTATTTCACCGACGTAGGTTGATTCGACAAAGCTTAGGTCGGTCTGGGCCTCTACCTCATACTTTTTTGGCGAAAGCTGACGAATAATTCGGACCCCGGGTGTACTTTTTACAATGGTAGGAAGATCAGTGAACTTATCCCAAACCCGCTCGATGGGCTGCGAAATGGTAAAACTGGTTTTGACTTTGCTGCTCATAGTGTTCTTATCTTTATTATATATCGTCTAAGTACCTGTATATGTTCCCTTACGAATTAGACAAAGTCAACACTTCCTTTTCCGTGATACGGGCTCCGGGTACGCAGCTTACCATTTCTCTTGGATCGGCGACCCGATCAAGGGGTTGGGGAATGTCGAATGTTTTGCTTATTGAGGACTTCATTTAATCATCTTTTTGATTTCTCACCTGGCTTGTCCTGTAGGATAGTAATCTTGTAAGACCTACTGTATTTTCCACCGGCAGTTCTTTGGGAAAACAAAAGTCGCGGCCGCACGGTTTTTATGCTTTATATCGGTCTAACGTAATCCACACCAATGGACTTCTCTCGTTTAAGGAATGATTTTCCGGTTTTTAAGCATCATCCGTCACTGGTATACTTGGATAGTGCGGCAACCAGCCAAAAACCCGACGTAGTGATAGCAGCCATTCAGCACTTCTATGCGTCGGAAAATGCGAATATACACCGCGGTCTGTATCCTATGGCTGCCCGGGCGAGTCGTAAGTACGAGGCGGTAAGAGAGAAAGTTGCCCACTTTATTGGGGCCACTTCCCAGCAAGAGATTGTTTATACCAGCGGAACGACCCAGGGGGTTAATGTAGTGGCGCAGGCTTTTCTGAGGCCCCGTTTGCGACCGGGCGATGAAGTCATTATCACTACGCTGGAACATCACGCCAATATTATTCCCTGGCAACAATTGGTGGAGGGTAGCCGGGCGAAATTAAAAGTTATCCCGCTCAACGAGGCGGGAGAGTTGGAGCTGTCCACACTCTTCGGAGCCCTGAGTGAAAGAACGGCTATGGTGGCCTGTTCGCACATCTCGAATACCCTGGGAACGATTAATCCCGTTCGGGAAATAATAGAAGGTGTCAGGCGCTATCGTGCGGATATTCCAGTCTTAGTAGATGCAGCACAGAGTGTGGCCCACTACGATTTGAACGTGCAGGCGCTGGATTGTGATTTTTTAGTGTTTTCCGGACATAAGCTTTTTGGCCCGACTGGCATCGGTGTACTCTATGGTAAAGCGCAGCATCTGCGGCAAATGTCACCCATTACTTTTGGTGGAGATATGATCGAGTACGTTTCTTTCGAGCGTACTTCCTTTGCCACGGCGCCTCGTAAATTTGAAGCGGGCACCACGAATATAGCCGGGGTTATAGGCCTGGGCGCGGCCATTGATTATATTTCGAAAATTGATCGCGCTGCGGTTCGGGAAGGACTAAAGGCGCTACACGACGAAACGATAGCCGGTTTGAAAGATATTCCGGGATTGCGTATTATTGGAAATGCTCGGAACAAAAGTGCCATCGTGTCTTTTGTCCTGGAGCAGGCGCATCCGCACGATATTGCTTCTTTTCTGGGCGCAGAAAATATTGCCGTCAGAGCGGGCCATCACTGTACACAACCTTTGATGGATACTTTGGGCTTGCCAGGTACTGTGCGGGCTTCCTTCTCGCTGTACAATACCAGGCGGGATGTCGAACGTTTGGTAAAGGCCGTGCGGGAAGTCGCCGATTTTTTTGCATAACCTACTTAATCTATTTAATTGATGGATATCAATCTAATTGCTTTCGGAATTGCCAAAGATATACTCGGAGAAAAGACCGCCATACTTAGCCTGGAAGACAGGGTTACCGTAGGTAGCCTGAAGGAAAAGTTGATCAGGGAGTATCCTGCCTTCGAAAAATTGCGCTCCCTCTCCATTGCCATAAATGAAGAGTACCAAACGGATGATTATGAAATCAGTCCTCAGGATGAAGTGGTGATTATACCGCCGGTCAGCGGCGGCTAGTCTTTAGAGGTGCTCATTTTGCACTTCTACAATTTGGGCCATGATACTCAGGGCGATTTCCTGGGGACGTCGGGCATTAATATCAATACCGACCGGTCCGTGAATACGGTCTACCGCTTCCTGGCTGAACCCTTTTTCGAGTAATCTTTCTACGCGCCTGGCCTGGGTGCGCCGACTCCCCAAAGCACCAATGTAAGCCACCTTGCTCTTGAGTAGAATTTCGAGGGCATTATCGTCGATTTTGGGGTCGTGGGAGAGCGTTACCGCAAAAGTATAGGCATCGAGTTGATAATTAGGTAGTATCTCGGAAGGGTAATCGTTAAATAAATGATCCGGTTGACTGGGGAATTGCGTTTTATTGGCAAAAATGCCACGGGGGTCAATAACAATCGTCTCGAAGCTAAAGCTTTTCGCCAACTGAATGAGGTCAGCGCTAAGATGGGCAGCACCAATCAGGAATAATTGGCTTTTTTGGGGAAGCACATGCAAAAAATAATCCTGACCTTTTATCTCTACTATCTGACTTTTCCTATTCCGGTAGGCTTCCTGAGCTTTTTGCGAAAGCAAATCCGTCGCCGATACATCTGATTTGATTATCCCGGCAGACAAATCATTATTCATTAGCGGACTTACCCAGATGCAGCCCTGGTTATTTTGGAGGTGCTCCTCCAGGGAAGACCATAAGCCCGTTTTGGGTAATAATTCCAGGTAAACCTGGATTCGCCCCCCGCAGCTAAGCCCAACCGACCAGGCATCGTCGTTGGATACCCCAAAATCAAGCAGGCGGGCCGTTTTGTTTTCAAATAAATCCATGGCCGCTTTCAGTACGGCGCCTTCGACACAGCCACCGCTGACGGAGCCCGCCATTTCTTGATCTTCGTTGATTAGCAATACAGATCCTACGGGGCGGGGAGAGGCATTCCAGGTTTTTACGACCCGGGCGATGGCGATTTCTTTGTCCGCTGCTCTCCATTTATTAATAAGCGATAGATGATTCTTCAAAGCGAAGGATTTTAGATGAATACGATTTTCAGTAAATTAACAAGATAAACGTTGGGCTGTTTAATGTGTCTTGGAACTTGTCTAAAGTTAGTACAAAGTGAATCTATTTGGTCAAAAAAACAGTTACATCATTTTTCATCCCCCGTACCCCCTTTGAAGGGATTAGCCTTGGCTTTTCCCAGTGGGAAAAAGAGCCTGGTATCAGGGGGATGACAGAATTCTAGGTAGATTCTAAAAGTGTAAGTAACCAACTGAAAAAGTTTAAATCGCTTCGAAATCATTTAGAACCAAAGTTTCTATACTTAAGAAAAAAATATATGCAGGAAATTCTAGTAGGTACCGCAAAAGGTTTATTGGTTTACACTAAAAAAGACAAAGAATGGGCTGTCAAAAAAGTACACTTTTTAGGTTTTCCGGTGGCTTTTTTATTTGTGGACGAACGCACAGGTACCTGGTGGGTGGGTTTGGCGCATCGACACTGGGGCCCTAAACTACATCGATCTTTTGACCGGGGAAATAGCTGGGAAGAAATGCCCTTGCCCAAATACCCAAAAGACGCCAAACTGAGCAAAGGGAAACCGGCCCTTATGAAAAAGATGTGGTGTATGCAGCAGGCGGGAGCAGATCGACCGGGCGGACTTTGGCTGGGAACCGAGCCCGGAGGGCTTTTTTATTCAGCGGATCAGGGCGAGCATTTTGAACTGGTTCGTTCGCTATGGAATCATCCCTCGCGCCAGGATTCCATGCAGTGGTTCGGGGCGGGCCGGGATTACCCCTTTATCCATTCCATTGTCGTTGATCCAGGCAATAGCGCGCACCTATACATTGCCGTTAGCTGTGCTGGTGTTTTTGAAACGAAAGACGGTGGCGCCAGCTGGTCGCCCCGTAATCAGGGGCTGGTGGCGGCTTACCTGCCGAATCCATCGGTAGAGGTGGGGCACGATCCGCATCTGCTTTTGCAGAGCCATAAAGATCCGAAGGTACTTTGGCAGCAAAATCACTGCGGCGTATTTCGCACGACTGATGGCGGAGCGCAGTGGCAGAATATATCGGATCAGGAAGGACTGGCAGGTTATGGCTTTGCCCTGGCCATTGATCCGGATACAACCGATCGGGCCTGGGTGATCCCCGCCATTAGTGATGAGATGCGCGTCGCCAAAGACCTGGCACTGGTGGTGAGTCGTACCCAAGACGGCGGTCAGACCTGGGAGGCCCAACGAAACGGACTACCCCAGGAGCACAGCTTTGATATTGTATACCGGCACTCCCTGGTTTACCGATCTGGCTTACTGGTATTTGGCACTAATAATGGTAATATTTATTTGTCGGATAGCGGAGGTGCTTCCTGGCAACAACTGGCGGGCAACCTTCCCCGAGTTGATGCCGTTGTTATAGCATAAGGAGATTGCGAAAATATGACTAAAGAAGAATTACAAAGATACGCTCGCCATTTTGTACTTCCTGACTTCGGTCGGGAGGGACAGGAGCGCCTGCGAGAAGCCCGGGTGCTGGTCGTCGGAGCGGGCGGTCTGGGTAGCCCTTTACTACTTTATTTGGCGGCCGCCGGCCTAGGTCATATCGGTATTATTGATGATGATGTTGTCGATCTGAGTAATCTCCAGCGGCAGGTATTATATACTAGTCAGGATATTGGGAAGCCCAAGGCGGTAGTGGCCAAACAGCGGATTAAAGCACTTAATCCGCACATCGAGGTGCAGGTCTATAAAAAGCGGCTGACGATTGACAATGTAATGGAGCTCATTCAGCCCTACGATATTGTTGCGGATGGTACGGATAATTTTCCGACGCGATATCTGGTTAATGACGCTTGTGTACTGGCCGGGAAAGTTAATGTATACGCTTCTATCTTTCGTTTCGAGGGGCAGGTCGCTGTCTTTAATTTGCCACAGGCCGATGGTCAACGCGGCGTGAATTATCGCGATCTTTTCCCGGAGCCACCCGATCCGGAAGCCGTGCCTAATTGCGCGGAGGGAGGCGTACTGGGCGTGCTACCGGGAATAGTAGGTAGCTTGCAGGCTAATGAAGTGATCAAAGTCGCAACGGGTATCGGTGAACCCCTGGCTGGCCGTCTGTTTATGATCGACACCCTAAGCTTCGAGACGCGTACGCTGAAAATACCCAGGAATCCGAATCTCAAGATTGAGAGTCTGGAGGCACTGGCGGATTATTGTGCCATTCCTACGCCCGGTGGTTTGAGCCTTTCGGCAAAAGATTATGCAGAATGGCGAAAGCAAGGGGTGGAGCACTTCCTGTTAGACGTACGGGAGCCGCATGAATATGCGGTGCATCATATGGATGGCCAGTTAATTCCACTAGGGGAGCTTGCGCAAAAAATCACGCAAATACCAACCGATAAAAAAATTGTGGTCCATTGTAAAAGCGGGGGCCGCAGTGCAAATGCAATCCGCCAGTTGGAAGGCCTGGGAAACTTTACAGCACTTTATAATCTGGAGGGCGGCATTCTGGCCTGGGAAAAACTAGAACATTATGATTAAAATTAATTTTACACCCGCACTACAGCGATTCTTTCCAAAAATCCAATCCCAGGAGGTAGAAGCGGAAACGGTGTTAGAGGCGCTCGAAATGCTGGAGAAAAAATATCCGGGTATTAATGCCTACCTGCGCGACGAGAGCGGTCGTTTACGTAAGCACATCAATATATTTATCGATCAGGAGCTCATCCAGGATCGGCAAGAACTGGCCGATCCGCTAGATCGTAAGCAGGAATTGCTCATCTTTCAGGCACTCTCGGGAGGTTAAAATTCACTGAATTAAAGAAAATGAATAAAAAAGCACCATTTTTTGGCGGTGCTTTTTTTATTTTAATAAACAGATTTATCTTTGCAAGGCGTTGTTAATCAGGTTTTTGTGAGTTTACTTCCTTTTAAAGTGATTATTTTTTTTCAACAAATAAGGAAATCTGTCTTTGTTCCAGGAGGAAAGCTGTTGCATATTTGTAATGTCGAAAGGAGGAAGATAGTAGAGACTTGCTCCTGACAGATTCGCAGAAGAGCGGATCACAAAGATACAAAAGATTATGATTTGTTAGAAATTAGGTTATCCCAAAAACCAACCGATTTTATAAAATTGAGTAGCTAAGAATTTTCGCATAGAAAATTCATGATCCCAAAAACACGTTCCTTGCCAGTTTGCTGGCAAGGAACACCATTAAACTGAACCCTTAAAGAACTTTTTAAAAATTAGGTCGTCTTATTTTTTTCATGAGATTATGATTTGTTATTAGCAAGAGCTCCGCAGACGCGGAGCTTTTTTTATTTTATTCAACAGTTTTTTATTGCATTTATTTGGTTTTGTAGGGGTTAGAAGCAGTGTAGAGCGTAAAAAAGGTTCTTTTTTTTCAACAAATCGAAAAATCTGTCTTTGTTCCAGGAGGAAATCTGTTGCATATTTGTAATGTCGAAAGGAGGAAAGTAGTAGAGACTTAATCTCCTGACAGATTCGCAGAAGAGCGGATCACAAAGGTTAGAAAATAGGTTATCCCAATAACCAACCGATTTATAAAATTGAGTAGCTAAGAATTTTCGCGTAGAAAATTCATGATCCCAAAAACACGTTCCTTGCCAGTTTGCTGGCAAGGAACACCATTAAACTAAACCCTTAAAGAACTTTTTAAAAATTAGGTCGTCTTATTTTTTTCATGAGATTATGATTTGTTATTAGCAAGAGCTCCGCAGACGCGGAGCTTTTTTTTGTCCCGTATTTTCGTCTACTTGTCTCTATATACTTTTGAAAGCCGACTTTCCTGGCTTAATTTTACGATGCTTTGTTACCTCCCAGGTTTTTTGGCGTCGTAACAGCCATTTTTTGATTGAAAAAAAGTTTATGAAAAAAGTATTGACTCTAATCGTTTTATCTTTTGGTGTGATCACTTTTAGTTGGTCACAAGAAACTACTGAAGAATTACAACAAACAAAAACGGCCAAAACGGCTGAATTGGAGGAAGCAGAAGCACAGTTAAAAGAAATACAATCACAGGTTAATGGCCTGAAATCTGATCTGGCGCAAATTAAAGAACAATTGACCCCCTATCCGCGCTGGAAAAAAGGCTTACTCAGTAATATCGGACTCAATTTTTCTAATTTTAACAACTGGTTGCCAAAGGATCAGCCCAGTACTTCGGCCGTGAATATTGGTTTATCTACTACGGGTTTCGTGAATGCGCAGTTTGAAAATGCTTTCTGGCGTAACAGCGCGAACCTTACCCTGGGATGGTTGAAGTTTGATAATAAGGACAATCCCGACGACAATGATGAATTCCAGGTAGCGGCCGACGCATTTAATATTACTTCTCTGTATGGTCGCAATATTACCAAAAAAATAGCGGTCTCTATCCTGGGGGAATACCGGACCTCAGTATTGGATGGTAAATTAAATAATCCGGGCTACCTCGATTTAGGGGTAGGAGCGACCTGGACTCCCATCCCCGACCTGGTAGTGGTGGCCCACCCCCTGAACTACAACTTTGTATTTGCCGAAGATGATATGAATTTTAATTCTTCTCTGGGTGCCAAGATTGTTGCGGATTACACCCGATCTTTTGGCAATTTTGGCTGGAAGTCCAATCTTTCTACTTTTGCCAGTTACGAGAGTAGCGATCTCTCGAATTGGACCTGGGTAAATAATTTCAGCACGGCAGTCAAAGGTATCGGCGTGGGGCTGGATATCGGCCTGCGTAATAATAAACAAGAAGCATTGTCGGCCGGAAAAACGGATAATCCCTTACAAACCTATTGGATTCTGGGGCTGTCCTATGCCGTTTCTAAATAAAGCTCCTGTTGTTTGGTCGAAGCTCCTGCTTCGACCACCACCACTCTTCCCTTGTCAAAACCCCTTCTCTTTTTTATTTTTACGCCAGACCCCGAAGTACAAAAGTCGAATCCATGAAAAAAGTATTACTACTCATTTGCTCATTCTTGTTATTAGTCGGCTTACAATTACGAGCACAGGAAAACAAAGAAGAGCTGCAAGAAACAAAAAAAGCCAAAACGGCTGAACTCAAAGAAACGGAAGCGGAATTAAAAAAACTGCAGAAGCAGGTGAAAGGACTCAAGTCAGATATCGCTAAGATTACGGATGAATTGACCCCCTACCCGCGCTGGAAAAAAGGCCTCTTGAGTAATATTGGGCTCAATTTTTCCAACTTCAATAACTGGTTGCCCAAAGACCAGCCAAATACCTCCGCGGTGAATATTGGTTTTTCAACTACGGCCTTTGCAAATGCTACTTATGAAAAATCTTTTTGGCGCAACAGCGCTAACCTGACCCTGGGGTGGTTGAAGTTCGATAATAAAGACAATCCCGACGACAATGATGAGTTTCAGGTTTCTGCCGATGCTTTTAATATCACTTCCCTTTATGGGTATAACCTGAGTAAGCGCCTGGCCGTCTCTACGCTGGGAGAGTATCGCACATCTATCCTCGACGGGAAGCTAAATAACCCGGGGTATTTGGATGTGGGCCTGGGAATTACCTGGACGCCCATTCCCGATTTGGTCGTGGTGGCCCATCCGCTGAACTATAACTTTGTCTTTTCGGAAGAGGAGTTGAATTTCAACTCTTCCCTGGGGTCAAAAGTGGTGGCCGACTATACCCGTTCTTTTGGGAATATTGGCTGGAAATCCAATTTGTCAGCTTTTGTCAGTTACGAAGGCAGCGATTTCTCCAACTGGACCTGGGTGAATAATTTTAATACCGCCGTTAAAGGCATTGGCATCGGTCTGGATTTGGGCTTGCGCTACAACAAACAAGAAGCTTTGTCGGCGGGTAAAACGGATAATCCTATCCAGACTTATTGGATACTTGGTCTTTCCTACGCCATTTCTAAATAATTGCTCCTACTGTTTGGTCGAAGCTCCTGCTTCGACCAGGGGCTGTTGAGGCATTTTTTGCGGAAGCAGCAGAAAAAACCGAAAAGCATGGGTCGATAATGGGTCGAATTCAAAATACTGGCTTATCTTTGCAGACAATTTGGGGAATAGGAAGGTATAGACCCTTAATCCGAGATTTCGGCTCCATTTTGTGCCTGCGTCTTCTTGAGTGCCCCCGGTGCGACGAAGCGCAAGGCTAACTACCATCCGAACTTTCCCACCAAGGTGGACACAATTACTATCACAAAAGTCATATCTAATGCCAAAAGATACTTCCATTAAATCGGTACTCATCCTGGGGAGCGGTCCCATTGTTATCGGTCAGGCTTGCGAATTTGATTATTCAGGGTCACAGGCCTCTCGTTCATTGCGAGAAGAAGGAATAGAAGTCAGCCTGATCAATTCGAACCCGGCGACGATTATGACCGATCCGGTTACGGCCGATCACGTCTATCTCCTGCCCCTCACGCCCGAGAGTATTATCAAGGTATTAGAAGAGCGCCACATCGATGCTGTACTGCCGACGATGGGTGGACAGACGGCCCTAAACCTGGCCATAGAAGCGGGTAAGTTGGGCATCTGGGATAAGTATAATATCCGACTGATTGGGGTCGATCTGGAGGCCATTGAATTGGCTGAAAATCGCGAAGCTTTCCGTAAGCACATGATCGATATCGGGCTCAGTGTTGCCCCCTCCTTTATTGCTAACTCCTTTCTGGAAGGTAAAGAAGCGGCCCAGAAAATTGGATATCCACTGGTGATACGTCCTTCCTACACGCTGGGAGGTACCGGTGGCGGCTTCGTACACAAAGAAGACGAATTCGATGCCGCCCTGCGTCGCGGACTGGATATGTCTCCTACGCACGAGGTGCTGGTGGAAAAAGCCGTACTGGGCTGGAAAGAATTTGAATTAGAATTACTGCGGGACGATGCAGACAATGTCGTGATCATCTGTACGGTAGAAAATCTGGACCCAATGGGGATTCACACCGGCGATAGTATCACCGTTGCTCCCGCCATGACCCTTTCGGATACCGCCTACCAACAAATGCGTAATGAAGCCATTCAGGCGATGCGCTCCCTGGGTAATTTTGCCGGCGGTTGTAATATTCAGTTTTCACAAAACCCGGAGACCGAAGAGCTGATTGTGATTGAGATTAATCCTCGGGTGTCTCGCTCCTCGGCCCTGGCTAGTAAAGCAACCGGATACCCGATTGCTAAAATCGCCGCTAAACTGGCGATTGGATACACGCTCGACGAACTAAAAAATCAGATTACCAAGACGACTTCGGCTTACTTCGAGCCCTCGATCGACTACGTTATCGTAAAAATGCCCCGTTGGGATTTCAGTAAATTCCATGGATCAGAACACACACTGGGCCTGCAAATGAAGTCCGTAGGAGAAGCTATGGGGATTGGTCGTTCTTTCCTCGAGGCACTGCAGAAAGCCTGCCAGTCACTGGAGAACGGTCGTGCCGGTCTGGGAGCAGACAAAAAGGAATGGATCAAAACCGACGATATCCTCGAACGCCTGGAAAAGGTGAGCGATGACCGAATATTCCGCCTGAAAGATGCCTTGCGCCTGGGAGTACCCTCTAAAACGGTTCAGAAGCTGACCAGAATTGACCCCTGGTTCATCAAGCAGATCAAGCGCCTGGTGGACATGGAGAAGGATATGGCAAAATACAATGTACCCGAAGATATACCCACCGACTTTTTGCGACAGCTAAAAGAGGTCGGCTACTCCGATAAGCAGATCGCCTGGTTGATGCGGGTCGAAGAAGAGGCGGTTACGAAATACCGAAAAGCCCAGGACATCCGGCGTACTTACAAAATGGTAGACACCTGTGCGGCAGAATTCGAAGCGCAGACGCCCTATTTCTATTCGACCTTCGACGGAGAAAACGAAAGTCTTCCTTCCAATAAGAAAAAAGTAATCGTATTGGGCTCCGGCCCCAACCGTATCGGTCAGGGCATTGAGTTTGATTACTGCTGTGTACATGGACTCATTGCGATCAAAGAGGTCGGCTACGAATCCATCATGGTCAATTGTAATCCGGAGACGGTATCTACCGATTTCGACGTGGCGGACAAGCTGTATTTCGAGCCCGTATTCTGGGAGCACCTCGAAGAGATTATCGAGCTGGAAAAGCCCGATGGTATCATTGTACAGCTGGGCGGGCAGACTGCTCTGAAGCTGGCCGAAACCTTCTACAAGAAGGGTATTCCAATCATTGGTACCCAATTTCAATCGATGGATCTGGCGGAAGACCGCGAGGCTTTTTCTGATCTGCTCAAAGAACTGGAAATCCCCTATCCCCGCTACGGTGCCGCTAAAGATACGGACGAAGCACTTGCCGTCGCTAATCGGGTTTCTTATCCGGTCTTAGTGCGGCCCTCCTACGTATTGGGGGGACAACGTATGCGGATCGTGATCAATGATCAGGAACTGGAGCGTCACGTCTTGAGTATCTTTAAGCACATGCCGGATAATAACGTGTTGATTGATCAGTTCCTGGAAAGAGCCAAAGAAGCCGAAATCGACGCCATTTGCGACGGAGAAGATGTCCACATCATGGGGATCATGGAGCACATCGAACCGGCGGGTATCCACTCGGGAGATAGCTCAGCCGTACTACCGACCTACAGCCTTTCGGTAGAAGCGGTGGCCAAGATGGTAGAGTATACGAAGAAGCTGGCAAAGGCCTTGAAAATAAAGGGTTTAATTAATATCCAGTTTGCGATTAAGGACGATCACGTTTATGTGATCGAGGCCAACCCAAGGGCCTCCCGGACCACGCCATTTATCGCCAAGGCCTATAAAGTTCCTTATCTGAAGATTGCAACCAAGATCATGCTCGGTACGCACACTCTGAAGGACTTTGACATCGAGCCGCAGCCCAGTGGTTATGCCATAAAAGTTCCGGTCTTCTCCTTTGAGAAATTCCCTAACGTGGATAAAAACCTGGGACCAGAAATGAAGTCAACCGGAGAAGAGATTCGTTTTATAAAGGACCTTTCTGATCCTTTCTTCCGCGATCTCGATAGCCGACGAAATATGTATTTGTCCCGATAATTATAGATAAATAAAGCAATGTGCAAGCCTGGTCAACCGACCGGGCTTTTTTATACTGCCTACATCACTGATCCCCCTCGCAAGCCCCCTCCTTCCACTTCAGCACCCCGGCATTACCAGCTACACAATCGTTGGAATAGGTCTTGCCGTCACAGCCGCACACCGGGGCATAAATCATGGGGCAGACCGCATCTTCCTGCACCCGACTGGGGTCGTAACAGTCGTCGGCTTTTTGTTTCAGCCCGTTATTACAGGCCAATAAGAAGCAGATAAGAAGTAAGGCGCTAAACTGTTTTTCCATGTCGTTTGTAGATTAGATGAGTTGTCAAGTTACGAATTTCTTACCTTGGAATTTAGACATCAGAAAACCAAAGCCATGATTAAGTTTTTCAACGAAAAAGAAGAAGCGGCCATTATAAAATCGATTCAGGAGGCCGAGCAAAATACTTCCGGTGAGATTCGGGTACATTTACACGAAGCCATCGATAAATCCCTGATGCAGGATGCCAAAATGGCTTTCCGCAAGATGGGTATGCAAAAGACCCGGGCGCGGAATGGCGTCCTGGTTTTCCTGGTGCCCGCCGAAAAGAAATTTGCCATCCTGGGGGATAAAGGAATCAACGAAGTGGTCCCCGATGATTTCTGGGAAGAAGTAAAGGATAAGATGCAGCATTTTTTCCGACGGGGGCTTTTTGCCGACGGGGTCTGTGCCGGGATAGAGCAGGTAGGGGCGCAATTGGGAGTCTACTTCCCCTACCAAAACAATGATAAAAATGAACTCTCCAACGAAATCTCTTATCAGGAAGAAGAGTAGACGAAATTTTACCGGGGTTTATCGTAAAATCTGGCGACTTTTCTGATAAAAGCCTTCTTTCTGTCCAAACAACTGGTCACCAATCATGCAACACTTGAGATATAGCTTACTTTTTGTCCTGATTTTTTCTTTTGTCGGCAGCCTTTCGGCAAAACAGATTCCACCCAAATCGGATCAACTGGTTAACGACTACGTTAACCTGCTGAGTAGTAGTCAGCAGCAGCAGCTGGAAAATAAATTGGTCGCTTACGACGACTCCACTTCAACCCAGATTTCCATTGTTGTTGAGCGCTCCCTGGAAGGCGAAGAAGTATTCGATTACTCCTATCGACTGGCAGAAGCCTGGGGGATCGGGCGCGACGGGAAGGATAACGGTATCTTGATCTACGTCGCTCTGGAAGACCGGGAACTCTACATCCAGACGGGTTACGGTACGGAAGGCTTTTTGACGGATGCCATGGCCAGCCGGATTATTGATCAGATTATTACCCCGGCTTTTCGGCGCGAAGCTTATTTTCAGGGCCTGGACGAAGCGACCACGATCATTATGCAGTTGGGTACTGGAGAGTACGATAATACCGACCTGGAAAAAGACAGTTCCGGCTCGGGCCTGGAAGCACTGTTTATCTTGTTTCTGATCATCATAGTCATCGTCGTATTGGCCAATTTATTTAATCGGGGCGACGATTGGGACGACTGGGATGACGACGGTGGTTATCACCGACGGGGCAAATACGATTATGATCAATACGGACGTCCGAAGCGACGTCGGGGCCGCAGTGGTGGCTGGATCTTCCTTCCCGGCGGCGGTTCTTCGGGCGGTGGCGGCGGCTGGTCCGGTGGTGGCGGTGGTGGCTTCGGTGGTTTTGGTGGCGGTGGTTTTGGTGGTGGTGGAGCCGGTGGTTCCTGGTAAACCAAAACAATTTTTTATATTGCTATCCAATTCAATCATTCAGCAAATCAACAATTCACTAACTATTTAGTATGCGCAAAATAACCGCCGACTGGGTCTACCCGGTCCAGGGAGACCCCATCAAAGAGGGCGTGGTCGTCCTGGATAAAGAAGGAAAAATAGTATCGCTCGATCAACGCAGTCAACACGATTCCGCAAGCCTGGAAGTGCACCGGGGTGTACTGACGCCTGGTTTTATCAATACCCACTGTCACCTGGAGCTCTCCCATATGAAGGGGCGGGTCAATACCGGAACCGGCTTATTACCCTTTTTGCAGAGCGTCGTTGCTTTTCGGGACATTCCCATGGAGGAGATACTGGAGGCCATAGTGCAAGCCGATCAGGAAATGTACGAGCAGGGTATTGTCGCCGTGGGGGATATTTCCAATAAGTTGGATACCGCCGCCCAGAAGGATAAAAGTAAGTTGCGCTATTACACTTTCGTGGAAATGTTTGACTTTTTGCAGGAAGACAATGCTCAGCAGACCTTCGAACAATACCAGTCGGTATACGAGGGACAGAGCACCGCACATGGTAATCGTAAAGCTTACGTTCCCCACGCGCCCTACACCGTTTCTAAGCGCCTTTTCCAGTACGTCCGCGAGCATAATCCCTCCGATTGTACGGTTAGCATCCACAACCAGGAGACGGCACACGAGGATGAATTTTTTCTAAGCAAAACCGGCGGTTTTCTTGGTTTCTATAATGATTTTGGCTTCGATATTAGTGCCTTTGGCGCCAGCCAGAAGACCGCTATTCACTATGCCCTGCAGCATATGGACCCCAATTGCCGTACGCTTTTTGTCCACAATACCATGACCCGTCCCGAAGATATTGAAGCGGCGCAGGCCTGGAGCGATCAGGTGTATTGGGCCACCTGCGCCAATGCCAACCTCTACATCGAGAATCGACTACCCAATTATAAATTATTCCTGGATCAGGATGCCCGCATGACCATCGGTACCGATAGTCTGACCTCCAACTGGCAACTCTCCGTACTGGAAGAGATGAAGGTGATCGCCCGCTACCAGTCCTATGTATCTTTTGAGACCTTGCTGCGTTGGGCCACACTCAACGGTGCCGAAGCACTGGGCTTCGATAAGGACCTGGGTAGCCTGGAACCTGGCAAACGGCCGGGCGTACTGTGCCTGGATTTGAAGGAAGACCTCAAGCTGCGCCTAGATACACGGGTGGAGCGTCTCGTGTGACGGGGTGTCGGGTGTCGTGTGTCGTGTGTCGGGTGTCGTGTGTCATGTGTCGTGTGCCACCTGACACATAACACATAACACATAACACATAACACATAACACATAACACATGAGAAAACTAGACCCCATTCTTTTTTGCAGAAGATCTTATTTTTGCTAAAATCTTGGTGAGTACTACCGCTTCCTGAATACTATCGTTAATAGCATCCTCTGAAAGATAATCTAGTTGTGTGGCGAGTTGTAACCAAAATTGAGTCTCATCCATTTCCTCAATAGAGATGCACAATTTGGCGTACCACTCTTTTCGCGATCGGCCGCAGCGAGCAGCCCGGTAATTTGCGGCAGCAGAGGTTACTGATTTTATTAGCTGTCTTCGAATAATGGATGTATCCGGAAAATAGGAAAAGGAACGACTTAATAACACTACTTCAAGCGCAAATCGCTGCAGGCGATCGGCCAGTTGCTTGTTATTCATAAATGATGATTTTGAAGAGTGCTAATTATGACTTCAAGATAAATCATTTATCAATTATCTGCTTGCCATTAGCCGACAATTCCAGCTTTTCTAAAAACACACATAACACATAACACATAACACATAACACATAACACATGACACATAACACATGACACATGACACATGACTACTCTTCCTCGTCCTTATTAATCCGGTTGAAGAGCTGATTCAGGCGGTGCATTTCATCCAGCGTATCGTCCAGGTAAAAATTGATGTGGGGTACTTTACGCATCTGCTTGCGGACCCGGTGGGCCAGGGCCTGACGCAGACGACTATTCTGCTCTTCCAATTCCAGTATAACCTCTTGTTTGGTTTCGGTATTGTATACGCTAAGGTAGATTTTAGCCTGCCCCAAATCCGGGCTAATTTTCACCTGGGTGACGGTGACCAGCGGCTCCGTACCGTAGATGTAGCTGCCCTCATTTTGTAGGACGATACCAAAATTCCTTTTGACCAACTCCTCCACTTGCTTTTGTCTAACTGTCGCCATGACTATTGTTTTGATCTTGAATCGCTTCTAAAATATACTGTAAAAGTACAGTCTTTTTAACTACCGGGAAAAACAAATTGAGCTTCAATTAGTTCCCTTTTCAAATTTTTTGTTTTTTTGAGAAGTGCTACTTCTGTGCTTTTTAGCGAAAGCCAGCCGCAAAAAGATATTCACGACAAAATGAAACAGAGCTTACTGGATCGGCCCGTCACCTACCTAAAAGGCGTTGGTCCCAAAAAGGGGGAGATGCTGAATAAGGAGTTGTCGATCTTTACTTTTGGAGACTTGCTGCGTCATTTTCCTTATCGCTACGTGGATAAGACCCAATTCCATGCCATCAACAGCATTCAGGAAGAAGGTAGTATGGTGCAGCTGCGTGGCGTCTTGCGTAGCCTGACGGTAGCGGGGGGTGGCCGTAAGCGGCGCCTGGTCGGGCGCCTACGAGATGGGACGGGGTCAATCGAGCTGGTCTGGTTTAAAGGTATCCATTGGCTGGAAAAACAACTGGTCGTGGGGCAGGAGTACATCGCCTACGGCCGGGTCTCGGAGTTTAATAAGCGATTCAATATTCCACATCCGGAAATGGAAGTGTACGATCCCCAGAAAGTGAAGCAGGCCAGCACTTTTGCACCCATTTACTCCAGCACCGAAAAGCTTAATGCCAAGGGGCTGGATGCCAAGGGGATGCGCAAATGCCAGCGCAACCTAATCGCGCAGTTGACCGCAGAAGAGGTGCCGGAGAGTCTGCCCGAGTATTTACTGAAAAAACTCAAATTTCCTCCTCGTTACGATGCCCTGTGTTGGATACACTTCCCCCAAAACCAGGCACAACTGCAGACGGCACGCCGCCGCCTGATCTTTGAGGAGTTATTCTATATGCAATTACGCTTGCTGCGCTCTCGCTACCAGCGAAAAAAAGCGATTAAGGGCTTTACCTTTGGTCAGGTGGGGGATTACTTTCACGATTTCTATAAAAACTGTCTGCCTTTTAATCTGACGGGTGCCCAAAAAAGAGTGGTGAAAGAAATCCGTAAAGATCTCGGACAGGGACGGCAGATGAATCGCCTCCTGCAGGGCGACGTGGGCAGTGGTAAAACTATGGTAGCCCTGCTGACCAGTCTGATTGCATTGGACAACGGCTACCAGACCTGTCTGATGGCGCCGACCGAGATCCTGGCCCAACAGCATTACCAATCACTGAGCAACTATCTACAGGATATGGACGTGCAGGTTGATTTCCTTTCGGGCAGCGTCAAAGGCAAAAAACGCAAGGCGGTACTGGAAGACCTGGTAGAAGGACGTACCCATATCATAACGGGAACCCACGCACTGCTGGAAGATCCGGTCGTTTTTAAGAATCTGGGACTGGCTATCATTGACGAGCAGCACCGTTTTGGGGTGAAGCAACGCGCTCGCCTCTGGAAAAAAAGCCAGCCCTTCCCACCCCACGTGCTGGTGATGACCGCTACGCCCATCCCGCGTACGCTGGCCATGACCCTTTACGGCGATCTGGATGTTTCGGTCATTGACGAATTACCTCCGGGCCGCAAACCCGTGAAGACCCTACACCGCACGGAGAACCATCGCCTGCGTGTCTTCGGATTCATGCGGGAGCAAATTACCCTGGGCCACCAGGTCTACGTCGTCTACCCCCTCATCGAGGAATCAGAGACGCTGGAGCTAAAAAACCTGGAGGAGGGCTACGAAGCCCTGAGTCGCGAATTTCCCCCGCCCGATTATCAGATCAGCGTGGTACACGGCCGGATGAAACCCGCCGACAAGGATGCGGAGATGGCGCGCTTCGCTCGCGGCGAGACCCAAATCATGGTCGCCACCACGGTCATTGAGGTCGGCGTGAACGTCCCCAACGCCTCGGTGATGGTCATTGAGAATACCGAGCGTTTTGGCCTCAGCCAATTACACCAATTACGCGGGCGGGTAGGGCGCGGTGCTGATCAGGCCTACTGTATACTCCTATCTAGTTTCAAGCTCAGCAAGGAAGGACGACAACGCATCGACACCATGGTGCGCACCACCGACGGCTTTGAAATCGCCGAGGCAGATCTGCGCCTGCGAGGGCCGGGTAATATTGAGGGTACCCAGCAGAGTGGAATTATTAATCTGCACATCGCCGATCTGGCCCGCGATGGCAAAATGCTGGCTACGGCCCGGGAAATCGCCCAACGCATCCTCGATGATGATCCCGAACTGCAGGCCCCACACCATCAGCGCGTGCAAACGCAACTGCAAAAGCAAGGCAAACAGAAAATGGGCTGGGGTTTGATCAGTTAATTTGCGATTCCTTTCAACAAGTTGTATTTTAGTACCATCTACCCTTCTTAGAAAACATTCAGCACAATATTTGTCCTGAAAAATCGATTTTACATACATATATAAGGTGTCTTGGCCGACACCATGGATAACCGAACACTATATGACCAAGGTAATCAAAACGATCATCGCCGATGATCAACCCATTTTTTTAGAGGGGGTACAGAAAATATTATCTCAAAACCGAAATCTCTCCATCTCCGTGGCGGGTGTGTACAAAAGTGGTAAGGCATTATTGAAGGCCCTCCAGCAGGAGCCCATCGATCTCATCATCATGGATCTCAACCTGAAAGATATGGATGGACTCGAAGTAGTGAAGCAGATCCGAGAGCAGGGAGATCATCCTTTGATTCAGGTACTGAGTCGCTACGGCAACAGCCGCATGGTGAAATCCACCTTGCAAGCCGGTGCCAATGCTTATATCCTCAAGACGGGAGCACCCGATGAATTGCTCAATTCCATAGCGCAAATACTGAGGGGGGACGCCTACGTGGGCAAAGGAGTAGACGTGGAGAACGAGAAGGGCCTCCAGAATAACGGCGTGAAATCTTTCGAAGAGAAGTTTGTTAAGAAGTATTACCTCACCAAGCGGGAAATACAAGTACTACACCTCATCACCCAGGCCAAGAGTAATAAGCAGATCGCCAAAGAATTATTCATCAGTGATCAGACCGTCAGCGTACACCGCAAGAACATCATGCGCAAGGTAGGGGTCAGCAATACGGCCGGGCTGATTCGTCGGGCTTATGAATATTGTTTGGTGTGAGGGGGGCGGGCCCCCAAGATTAAAGTTTCCAGGGTTAAAGGTTAAAGTGGGGGTTAGGGGCAGAGGCAATTGATTCTAAAGAAAGGTCTGCGTTCAGAATAATGTGGTCCCCCTTGAAGGCAGGGGTGAGGTTCTAATAATAAACCTGAGCTTAGCAGGATACAGTCCCCCTTTGAAGGGGTACGGGGGATGAACGAGCTAAAAGTTGGAGCTGTAAGGATGAATCTTATGCCTGTAGTAATAAACATCCCCCTGCGCCCCCTTGTCTAAAAGTCCCGTTAGGGACCTAAGGTGGGTAGAGAGGAGAGGATCGTAATAAAATTAAGCGTGCCGTGAGGTACGCCACGTGATAATTTTGGATAGTTAAATCATTATGGCTAACACTTATACACAAATCCATATCCATGCTATTTTTGCGGTCAAAAACCGTGACGCCTTGATTCAAGAAAGCTGGCGAGAAAAATTATACCAATATATTACGGGGATTACGCAAAAATGTGGTCACAAAATGTTACAGATTAACGGTATGCCCGATCATGTCCATTTATTAATAGGAATACGTCCGACCCAATCTTTGTCGGATTTGATGAAGTAGATCAAAGGCTCATCTTCTGAATGGGTTAATAAAAATAAATGGACAAGCCATAGATTCTCCTGGCAAGAAGGGTATGGGGCTTTTTCCTATGCCAAATCACAGGTGCCCGGAGTTATAAAATATATTCAAGATCAAGAGGAACACCATCGTAAAAAGACATTTACGGAAGAGTATCTTGAATTTTTAAAGGCTTTTGAAGTAGATTTTGATGAAAAGTATATCTTTAAGTCCGTAATTTGAAACACCTTGCGTACCTAACGGCACGCAGAGGCTTGATTCGATATTACATTCTACCCACTTTCGGTACCTAGCGGCACCGGGTTGTAAATTTCGCGTCCCAAAGTTCTACCAGGAACGAGAGATATCCCCCCCCAAAACAAAGAAAAATAAAAATTACCCTAAAAAAGGTAGGTAGGTTTCCGAAAAGCGTGCTATATTTGTATTGAACATAGAAAAGAGGGGTGACGCCCTCTGTACGAAATCATACATCCCATGAAGCAAAGTTACACGATCTATCCGTCTATGGCGGAGTATATCACATCTATCGGTGTCCGCTTAAAGCGGTCCATCCCAAATTGGCATAATCACTACAAGTCTAGTAGATATATATTATTCGCAGTTGCTGCCAATAATAAAACAGATATGCCAGGTTTCCAGGTATAAACTTTACTTTTTTAGGATAAATTGATTTTTTTTTCTAATTTAGTTTTGATATTCGATTATGGTGCTTATTTTCGCAATCGAGTATTTTTTGTGAAAAAAAAGACTAAAGACGATCCGCCTGAAGCGGACCTAAATTCGACTAAAGACTTAATTTAATTCATAATCTTATTTTTTAACCTAATTTTTAACAAATTGTAATCTTATGGGAAAAACGAACTCTACTTTCGTTCGTCCATTTTGGATGGCTAGCCTTTTTGCGCTAGCGCTTTTCCTGATGCCCGCGCTACTTGATGCGCAGTGTCAGGATAATGTTATTGTTACTCTAGATGAAAATTGTCAGTTTGAACTGACGATTGCGAATCTAGAAGCCGGAAATTCCGGTGCCAACCGTATCATCGTTGATGATAGTGATCCTACTAATCGTCGGTTCGTCGACGGGATAGGAACTTTTCGTTATGGTCTTATCGATAATCAAGGAACACCAGATGATTCTTCAGATGATGAGTTAATCTGCTGGGGTACAGTTACTGCTGAAGACAAGACTGCACCTACTATTGAATGTCCAGATCCTTTCCTCGTGGAATGTTTCCTCGTTAACGAGGTTTTGAATGTTGCTAGTACTTTGGATCCAACTAGTGATCTTTACACTAATGAGCCTACTTTCAGCGACAACTGTAGCAATATTACTGACTATGAGTGGGCTGATCGTCTGCAGCTGAATGACTGTGATGCGCCTAACTATGGCCGTATCTTCCGTCGTTTTACTGTAGAGGATGATCAGGGACTGAGAGCTACTTGTGAGCAGACTATTGTTCTGACCAGAATCTCTCCGGATGATTTCTCTTTCGCTAACACAGAAGCTCCTGAAGGAACTACTTTTGAAGAAGTGGATGGCAAGTGGGTACACGAATTCAATACATGTGATGCCGATCCTACTAATCCTCCCGCTACTTTGTATCCTGGATACGTAGCAGTGAATGGTGAAACTTACACATTAGATGAAGTACAGTGTAATCTGTCTACTGACGTTGATTCTCGTCAGTTCTTGAACGTATGTGCCGATGGTTCTTACAAAGAAGAGCGCACTATCAAGGTATTTGACTGGTGTGCAGGTATGGTTACTGATGAATTCCACTACGTGGTTAAGGTGGGTGACTTTGAAGCTCCTGCTTTAGCTGAAGGTTCTTGCGCGCAGGTTTCTCCTCGCCTAAATGCAGCTGCCTTAGAAACTTTCTTGGGTAACCTTGCTGATCCTACAACTGGTAACGCGGCTCTTGATTTAACCGATGATGCTTACTGTGGTATGATATCTACTGGTCCAATGAACTGTACAGCGGCCATGAACATTAGCCTGTCTGCTTTGGAAAGCCGTTTTGGCGATCTGATTGAAGATTGTTCTGATGATCTGGACATTTCTGTAGAAGTATTCTCTTGGATAGCTGAAACGGTTGGTAAAATTCCAACGGGTGATTCCCTTTGGGTAAGAGGAGACTAC
>Ga0102940_1000082_pt1 | contig 63017 bp, 56 predicted proteins | sample SalPonR2_C_D1_MG_FD_78215 | JGI IMG/M metagenome (GOLD analysis project Ga0102940, IMG submission 78215) | Salt pond soil microbial communities from South San Francisco under conditions of wetland restoration - Salt Pond MetaG R2_C_D1_MG | ecosystem: Environmental > Aquatic > Marine > Intertidal... | reverse complement strand
CGGACGATGCTCTCTCGGTGACCATGGAAATCAGTGGCAATGGTGATATAAAACGGGTACAGGCCCCCGACCCCGACCTGCCTCCTTCTTTTGATCAGTACGACCCGGAAACCGAAGAGTACGATTTGGGTGAACTGAATGGATTTCGTCAGGGGCAAAAGGTGTATACCTTTTTGGCGCAGCCCCGGGAAGCCGGAACCTACAAGATTGTACCGACTTTCGTGTATTTCAACCCCGATTCGGCCGTTTTCCAAACCCTGACCGCCGACACCTTGCAACTGACCATCCGACAGGGCAGCCAACGCTCCAATGCGCCGGACGTAGCCGACAACCTGACCATCGAGCCCGGTGATATTGGCCCCCTGCGCCTAAATACCCGGCTTCGTAAACAGCATCCATTTTATCTGGTCAATACGCCCATCTTCTGGACACTCGCCTCGGTGCCCTTTTTCCTCTTTTTCGGCATGCTCATCTACCGCCGAAAGCGTCTGAACCAGGAGGCTACTGATCCGGCGGAACAGCGCCGCCGGCAGGCTCAGCACATGGCCATGACACGACTGGAAACGGCCAAAGAATATCTGCAAAATGATCAGCGTCGTGCATTTTATGACGAGGTAAGTAAGGCCATGCTCGGTTACGTGAGTGATAAGCTAGACATCCCCTGGTCGGAGCTCTCCAAAGATAATGTGCGGATCCGACTGGAGACGCTAACTGTCGATCAGCAAAAAATCGCTCAGTTTATGGACATCCTGCAAAACTGTGAAATGGCTCTTTTTGCCGGCAAGGCGAATACCGGATCGATGCAGCAGACTTATGACCATTCGCTAGACATGCTGGCGACTATTGAGCAGCAGCTTGCGCAAAAAACAAAACAGGCGAACTCCTAGCGAACAGGAATATTTGGCTATAAGTCAGCTTAAAAATGTTGCTGCCGGCTTCCAGTCACTCGTTGCACTACACTTTCCGGCCTAGTTTGGGTATATTGCGGCAAATCAAACCACCCGCCATGCAGATGCTACTCAACTATGTTGTTTGGAATCCTGATCCCGTTATTTTTGAATTGGGTCCTCTGGCACCCCGTTGGTATGGCTTGCTTTTCGCCACCGGTTTTTTACTTGGTCTTTTTATCGTACGCCGGATGTTTCAGGAAGAGAATGCTCCCGAAGAATGGCTGGATCAGGCTTTTATCTACATCGTGTTGGGGGCAGTGATCGGGGCTCGCCTGGGCCATGTCTTCTTTTACGATTGGGATTACTACTCGCAGCACCTGTCCGAAATTCCCAAGATTTGGCGGGGCGGCCTGGCCAGTCATGGTGGTGCCATCGGCATCATCTTTGCACTGTGGATTTTTTCCAGGCGGGTCACCAAGAAAAATATACTCTGGATCATGGACAAGGTAGTGGTACCTACCGCTCTGGCCGGATTCTTTATTCGCACGGGCAACCTGATGAATTCAGAAATTGTCGGCACCCCTACTGATGTCTCCTGGGGATTCATTTTTGTGCGTCTCGACGGTCCCGACGGTCCTGCTCGTCACCCGGTGCAACTCTACGAAGCCTTCAGCTACCTGCTAAGCTTTTTCATCCTCTACTACACCTATTGGAAAACAGAACTCCGCAAAAAGCCCGGCTTTATGTTCGGCCTCTTTTTCATCCTCATCTGGGGTTTCCGCTTCTTCTGGGAATACTTCAAGCGCAGTCAGGGTGGCCTGGAAACCGCATTTGATAATGCCCTGACCACCGGTCAAATTCTCAGTATTCCCGCGATTTTAATTGGACTGTATTTTGTGTTTAGGCCTAAGCCTGGAGTCTAGTATCTAGACTCTACTCATAAACCTTATCAATACCCCGGCGCATCTGTATATAGGTGACGAAACCAATCACCATGACGACGATGCCCAGACCGATCAAGGCCCAGGCACCTATGTCTGTCCAGCCACCACCCTCCGAAAACTCAAAGATAGCCAGGGCCGTCACGATAAAGCTAAAGCCGGTACGGCTGTAGGAAAGTAGGGTGCGTTGATTGGCCAGTTTGGTGCGATCAATAGCCAGTTCGTCGCGCAGAATAAGTTTATTTTTTTTCGTTTCCATACCTCGCATATAATTATTTAGAGCTTGTTTGAGCAAATGGTTTGGCCAGTACACGACTTAGCTGCTGATACACCTGTGGTAGTTGCGTCATCATCGGCCGGGGATACTGCAGAAAATGGACGATAGCGACTGCCTCGAGTTCTACATCGGGGCGACCGATCCATTCGGTAATCCCTTCCCGGGTAAAGCCACTGAGCGCACTCAGCTGTTCCCAGGTTTCTTCGCCAAAGCCCGGCCACGCCCAATCGGGGTGGCTGTGCATTAATGCGACGGCCTGCTCATGCAGACACAGGTTGTAAAAACGCTTCGACTGGGTAAAGCCGTTAAGTAGCTGCTGGGCAGCAAATAATAGTACACCATCTTCGTCAAAGGTCTCCGAGGCGTGAAACACCTCCGGGTAAGTGGGTGATGGAAAAGGTCGTGGGTAAACGACCACGGTTTCGTAATCGGGTAGTATAAAATCGTCAAGACCGAAGGTCAAATGTGCCAGGTTTGCTGCGTATACCAGTCGTATTTCTTCCGGCATATCATCCTGAGCCTGCGACTTAAAGTCTTTCGCCATGCGAATTAAAATAAGCCGGCGACGAAATTCCTTGGCCTGCTCCGCATCTAACGAGCGGTAAAAGTCATGGTATTTTTCCAAAAAACCAAGTGCTGGCTTTTCTAACTGTGGTGGGTAGCGGCTACTCCACCAAAAATTAATCTGAGGCCCCATGACGTACACCACTGCCAGTAATAAGAAAGCAGGTAATATAAACACCAGATTGTTGTCGCCGGTTGTGTACATGTCGTACAAAAAGTACCCGGCGATCAGAGCTAAGGGAGGATAAAGCCAGCGAGTCAACATTTTTCCCGAAAGGTACAAATTGACTGGCAGACCCCCGTAGAATTTTTATCGCGCTGCTTTTTTTAAAAAAATTAGAACCTCTCCTTGCATCGATTCGTTTTTACTTCTATATTTGTCCCGCCGTCGAAAAGAGGCGGCAAACTATAAACAACAAAAGGTACGGTAGCTCAGTTGGTAGAGCACAGGACTGAAAATCCTGGTGTCGGCGGTTCGATTCCGCCCCGTACCACTGCAAATTTCTAGTATGCGTTTTTGTGCAACACATCATCACCATCATATCTTTTGCTACCGCTAGGTAAATGGTGACTTTGTTGTACGACAACTTATAAAAACTCAAAAAGAGGTTTACCATTTTCCGGTAAACCTCTTTTTTTTATTGGCATTTATCATAATAACCCAACCAAGCTATGCAAGAACCGCTAAAAATCGCCGTACAAAAATCGGGTCGCCTGCTCGACGGGTCACTGCAACTACTTAAGGAGTGTGGCATAAAAATAGATAATGGTAAAAATCAACTCCGGGTACATGCGCGCAATTTTCCGCTAGAGGTATACTATCTGCGCAACTCCGACATCCCTCAGTACGTCTATGACGGCGTGGCCGATATTGCTATCCTCGGCCAGAATACCGTCATTGAAAAAGGCATCGATCTGGATGAAATCCTCGCCCTTGGTTTTTCCAAATGCCGCTTATCGATTGCCGTTCCCAAAGAGGTTGATTATACAGGAACACAGTGGCTGCAGGGAAAGAAGATTGCCACGTCTTACCCGCACTCCCTTCGCCAATTTCTCGACCGCAAAGAGATCAAGGCCGATATTCACGTCATCTCCGGATCGGTGGAAATCGCCCCCAATATTGGCCTGGCTGATGCCATCTGTGACCTGGTTAGCTCCGGTAACACCCTGTTCCGCAATGGGCTAAAAGAGGGGGAAATTATGCTTAAATCGGAGGCGGCCCTCGTAGCGCGCAAAGACCTGTCAGCCAACAAGCAAGGCTTGCTCGAACAACTCGTTTTCCGCCTCAAATCTGTACTCGAAGCCGGCAATAATAAATATTTATTGATGAATGCTCCGAACGATCAGGTACAGGAAATCATTCAAATACTACCGGGGATGAAAAGCCCTACCGTCACCCCGTTGGCCGACAGCAATTGGAGCTCTATCCATACCGTGATCAGTGAAGATCACTTCTGGGAAATCATCGATCAGCTGAAGTCCTGCGGTGCCGAGGGCATTCTGGTTATCCCGATTGAAAAAATGATACTGTAAACGATCACAACTATGAAGACTGTCTTACAACCTGCTCCGGATACCTGGGCCGAGCTACTGAAGCGCCCCACCCTTGACACCTCCAGCCTCGACGCTACCGTTCAGCGCATTCTCGACGAAATTCGCGACGATGGCGACGATGCCGTGCGCCGCTATACCGATCAGTTTGACGGGGTACAGCTCGATCGCCTGGCTATTTCCGAGGCCGACCTGGCTGCCGCAGAAAACCAATTATCGGATGAGTTGAAAGCGGCCATCAAAATGGCAAAAGCTAATATTGAAACGTTCCACGCCCAACAGGAGATGCCGGTTGAGCAAATCGAAACTATGCCTGGGGTGACATGCTGGCGAAAAAATGTCGCTATCGATAAAGTAGGCCTTTATATTCCCGGCGGTACAGCGCCCCTCTTCTCGACCGTACTCATGTTGGGGGTACCGGCAAAACTTGCCGGATGTCGGGAAATCGTACTGTGCTCACCCCCTAATAAAGCAGGCAAACTCCACCCTGCTATCCTGTACACGGCGCGTCTGATCGGTATTACCAAGGTATTCCATATCGGAGGCGTGCAGGCTATCGGCGCTATGGCCTACGGTACCGAAACAGTACCGCAGGTGTACAAAATTTTTGGGCCTGGTAATCAGTACGTCACCGCCGCCAAGCAGCTGGTCAATCGTCAGGGAACAGCTATCGATATGCCGGCCGGCCCCAGCGAAGTACTCGTTTGTGCCGACGATACCGCCGATCCGGCCTTTGTCGCTGCTGATTTGCTTTCTCAGGCCGAGCACGGTGTCGACAGCCAGGTCGTTTTAGTGGCTTTCGCCAAAAAGCAGGTCGAAGCCATTCAGGAAGCGCTGGAGCAGCAACTACAAGAACTGCCCCGGGCAGAAATAGCCCGTAAAGCCCTGGAGAATAGTGTCGCCGTCATCGTTCGTGACCGTGACGAAGCCCTGAATCTGATTAATGAATATGCCCCCGAGCACCTCATTCTGTCGGTTATTGATGTCGATGACTTCGCCGACGGGATCATAAATGCCGGCTCCGTATTCCTCGGAAATTATACCCCCGAATCGGTAGGGGATTATGCCTCCGGCACCAATCATACCCTACCCACCAATGGCTTTGCCCGGGCCTACAGTGGCGTATCGCTGGATTCCTTCGTCAAGAAAATCACCTTTCAGCGCCTGAACGAGGAAGGACTACGCAACCTGGGGCCGGCCGTCGAAGCCATGGCCGAAGCAGAAGAGCTACGGGCTCATCGCATGGCCGTCACCCTGCGCCTAAACAAACTATCCTAACGTCACGCGCCAAAGCAATGCCTATGTCCATCCAACGACTCGTCCGTCCCAACATCCAACGGCTACAACCCTATTCTTCGGCCCGCTCCGAATTTAAAGGGCAGGCCGATATCTTTCTCGACGCCAACGAAAACCCCTTTGACACCGGACTGAACCGCTACCCCGACCCCCTACAGCGGGAGCTGAAAACAGCAATCAGTTCGCTCAAGCAGTTGCCTGCCGAAAATATCTTCCTGGGCAACGGCAGCGATGAGGTTATCGATCTGCTCATCCGCATCTTTTGCGAGCCACGAGAAGATCGCATCATGACACTACCGCCCACCTACGGCATGTATAAGGTGTCGGCCGGTATTGCCGATGTAGCCGTACAGGAAGTCCCGCTGAATGCCGACTTCCAACCGGATCCCGTCGCGATTCTACAGGCGGCGGATAACCACACCAAGATCCTCTTCCTGTGTAGCCCCAACAATCCCACGGGCAATGATATGGACCCCACGATTGTAAACCGCCTCATTCAGGAGTTTCCCGGTATCGTCGTGGTTGACGAAGCGTATATTGACTTTTCGCAGCAGCCCTCTTTTGTGCAAGTTATCGAGCAACATGCCAACCTGGTGGTGATGCAAACCTTCTCAAAAGCCTGGGGACTGGCCGGTATCCGCCTCGGCATGGCCTTTACTAATCCCGAGATTATCGCCCTGCTCAACAAGGTCAAACCACCCTATAACGTAAACGAGCTTACGCAAAAAGCAGCCCTCGATGCTCTGCAGCGCGCCGACGAACAAGAGCGTATGGTCGCTACCTTACTAGAAGAACGCCAAAAGTTGGCAGAGGCTTTGCCCAAATTGCCCTACGTTGCTGAGGTATGGCCCTCACAGGCCAATTTCCTGCTCGTACGGGTAGAAGACCCGCAGGCGCTGTACCATCATTTAGTGGATCAAAAAATTATCGTTCGCGACCGATCCAACGTACATTTGTGTGCAGGAGCCCTACGTATCACCGTAGGCACTCCCGACGAAAACCAACGATTACTTGAAACGCTGCGGGCATACACCGCGAAGGCACGGTCATAACATTTTGTAAAGCCGCAAAATCTTGCGGCTCTAATCGTAACACCATGCAAAAGATACTATTCATTGATCGCGACGGCACCCTGGTAAAAGAACCCAGCGACTACCAGGTAGATAGCCTGGGAAAGGTGGAATTCTATCCGGGAGTCTTCACCTGGCTAACGCGCATTGTACGCGAACTTGACGTCAAACTGGTCATGGTCACCAATCAGGACGGATTGGGTACCGATTCCTTTCCGGAAGATACCTTCTGGCCGGCCCAAAACCATATCCTCCGCACCATGGAAAATGAGGGTATCGTCTTTGATGAAATATTAATCGACCGCACCTTCAAAGAAGAGAATGCTCCTACGCGCAAACCCAATACCGGGATGGTACTGCATTATATGACCGGCGAATACGACCTAGCCAATTCTTACGTCATCGGCGATCGCCTCTCGGACATGCAACTGGCGGCCAATATGGGCACCAACGGCATCTGGCTCAACACCGACCCCTCCCTGGGTGCCGAAGAGGCCGCAGCGGAAGAGCTTTTGGCGGAAGCCATCACCCTCACCACTACCAGCTGGGAGGATGTCTACCGTTTCCTGAAACAAAACCACCGGCAGGCCCGGGTGCAGCGTACTACCAAGGAGACCGACATTACCGTCTCGGTCAATCTCGATGGCCAGGGAACCTACCGCAACAATACCGGGGTTCGCTTTTTTGACCACATGCTCGATCAGCTGGGGCGCCATGCCCGGCTCGACCTGGAAGTGACCGCCCAGGGCGACCTTGACATCGACGCCCACCACACCATAGAGGATACCGCTATCACCCTGGGCGAAGCTGTGCGTCAGGCACTGGGCGATAAGCGCGGTATCGAACGCTACGGCTTTTATCTGCTTACCATGGACGAAGCGCTGGCTCAGGTAGCCCTCGACTTTGGTGGTCGGCCCTGGCTGGTATGGGAAGCTGATATTCCCCGCGAGATGGTAGGGCAAATGCCGGTCGAAATGGTAGAACATTTTTTCAAATCGTTCAGCGATCACGCGCAGTGCAACCTCAACATCAAAATAGAAGGCAGCAATGCCCACCACATGATCGAGGCGCTGTTTAAAGCTTTTGCCCGGGCCATGCGCATGGCGGTCAGGCGCGATCCGGACCACAACGAATTACCCAGCACCAAAGGAACACTGTAAATCAAAAGCTATGTCTGTCGCCATCATCAATTATAATGCCGGTAACGTGCGTTCTGTCCTCTTTGCCATGGAACGCCTCGGGGTAGATGCCACCCTAACCGACGATCACGAAGCCATTCGCGCTGCGGACAAGGTGATCTTTCCCGGGGTAGGCGAAGCCAGTACCACTATGGCCTATTTACGCGAGCGTGGATTGCACGAACTCATCCCCTCCCTTACCCAACCGGTACTGGGTATTTGTCTGGGCATGCAACTGCTGTGTCAACACAGCGAGGAAAATGATACCCCCTGCCTGGGCATCATCCCCCAGGAAGTAAGGCGCTTTCGTCCTCAGCACAACGAAAAGGTGCCCCATATGGGCTGGAATAGCATCTCCGGATTGGAGGCTACCCTTTTTCAGGGCAACCTGGAAAAAGAATATGTCTACTTTGTACACAGCTACTACGTCGAAAAAGGGCCCTATACCATTGCTACCTGCGATTACATTCAGCCCTTTAGCGCGGCGGTGCGCAAAGACAACTTCTTCGCTACTCAGTTTCACCCCGAGAAATCGGGGCAGGTGGGTGAGCGTATTTTGAAAAACTTTCTGAACGATATCTAATCCATGTACATCATACCCGCTATTGACATCATCGACGGAAAATGCGTGCGCCTCACACAGGGCGACTACAACCAGAAAAAAGTGTATAACGAAGACCCGCTGGAAGTTGCTAAGGCCTTTGCCGACGCCGGTCTACAGCGCCTGCACCTGGTCGACCTCGACGGTGCCAGGGCCAAGCGCATTATTAACTATCAGACCCTGGAGCAAATTGCCGGCCAAACCGACCTGCATATTGATTTTGGCGGTGGTCTAAAATCAGACGATGATCTGCGCATTGCCTTTGAATCAGGCGCACGACAGGTCACGGGCGGTACGATTGCCGTAAAAGATCCTATGGTCTTTCTCGGCTGGCTGGAAAAGCACGGTGCCGACCGTATCATTCTGGGCGCTGATTTCAAAGATGGGAATATCGCCGTCAGCGGATGGCAGGAAGAAAGCGATCAGGAACTGCATACCTTCCTGGCCGATTATGCCGGTAAAGGGGTGCGCTACACCATCTCTACAGATGTGTCAAAGGATGGGCTGCTGCAAGGATCAGCTGTAACCACCTACCAACAGATCCGAGAAGCGTTACCCGATTTGCACCTGATTGCCAGCGGCGGTATTACTACTATGAAAGAGCTAGAGCGCCTGCGCGAGATCGGCTGTTTTGGTGCCATTGTCGGTAAAGCTATTTACGAGAATCGGATCACCCTGAAGGAGTTAGAAAATTTTTAGAGATAAGATCAGGTCCTTATGGACCTTTCCAGATACTAGATACTAGACGTCTAGCCTCTAGTATCTAAAATCTAGAATCTACCATTATGCTAGCCAAACGTATTATACCCTGCCTCGACATCAAAGACGGACGAACTGTCAAGGGCGTCAACTTTGTCAACCTGCGCGATGCCGGCGACCCCGTGGAGCTGGGTGCTCTATATTCCGAAAAAGGGGCAGATGAGCTCGTCTTTCTCGACATCACGGCGACCCACGAGAAGCGAAAGACACTGGCTAAGCTGGCCCTGGATATTTCCCATCATCTGAGTATTCCGTTTACCATTGGGGGAGGGATTAAGTCAGTCGAGGATGTGGATGTACTACTCGATAGTGGAGCCGATAAAGTATCCATCAACTCGGCCGCAGTGCGCAATCCGCAGCTGATTGAAGATTTAGCTTTGGCCTTTGGCAGCCAATTTGTGGTGGTGGCCATTGATGCCCGGCAGGTGGGTGATGAGTGGATTGTCCACCTTAATGGTGGTCGTATTCCTACGGAAGTAAAGCTGTTCGAGTGGGCCCGCGAATGCCAGGAACGAGGAGCCGGAGAAATCCTGTTCACCTCTATGGACCACGACGGTACTAAAGCCGGCTTTGCGCTAGACGCTACGGCCCGCATTAGCGAAGAGTTGTCTATCCCGGTCATTGCCTCCGGGGGTGCCGGCAATATGGAGCACTTCCGCGATGTCTTCACGGAAGGAAAAGCCGATGCCGGGCTGGCCGCCAGTATTTTCCACTTCCGGGAAATCGGCATTGGGGATTTGAAAGACTATTTGCACGAGGAAGGCATTACGGTACGTCGGTAGTGAGGATTAGAATTGAGGCCCCATCATGCTCATACCATAACTCAACATGGCAATGGCTCCCGCGATGTACAGAAAGAAAAGTAAAATGACCATGATGCCGGTAATTTGGTAATGCTTGCGCAAAAAACGTACGCCGTCTTCTACCGTGGATATGGTATAAGATCGTCCTGCTTCGCGGGCTTTTTGCGCAAAGCGAAATAAATACAGAACGGGTGCGATATAGATGGCAGCTGTGATCAGGTACATCACCCCCAGGTAAATAGTGGAAAAAGGAAGGCCGCTGGTAAATTCATCGTTACCACTTTGCATAATAGAAAAAACGGTTACTCCGATGCCCCCCAATAGTAGAAAACCGACACCGATAAACCCAAGTATGGCCAAAAACATGGCCCAGCCGCCGGCTGTTTTTAAGTCGGAATAGAATGAATCAGAAAGGCGAGGGGTTTGTCCCATGTCTTCGTCGATAGGTTGGTTGGTTTCCATTTGCCTTTAATTTTTTAATGAATACATCAATAATATACATAAAAACTGCCTATGGAGCTCGTAATTAATCAATTGGATTTTGCGAAAGCGGACGGACTCATCCCCGCGATTATCCAGGATGTCCACACGAATAAAGTTCTGATGCTGGGGTATATGAACCGCGCAGCACTGGAAAAAACGCTGGCCGACCGCAAGGTCACCTTCTTCAGCCGCAGCAAAGAACGGCTATGGACCAAAGGGGAAACCTCGGGCAACTTTTTATATCTACACAATATTAAAATGGACTGCGACCAGGATGCCCTGCTCATTACCGCTGCGCCGGAAGGCCCGGTTTGCCATACGGGTAGCGATACCTGTTTTCAGGAAACCAATAGTGGGCAGCACTTTTTACACCACCTGCAGAGCGTCATTCAAAACCGGCGCGATAACCCCAGTGAGGGCTCTTATACGACCAAACTCTTCGAGCGTGGCATCAATAAGGTAGCGCAAAAGGTAGGTGAAGAAGCCGTCGAGCTGGTCATCGAAGCCAAAGACAATAACGAAGAGCTTTTCCTCAACGAAGCAGCCGACCTGATGTACCACTACCTCGTATTGCTCGCCGCCAAGGGCTATGCGCTCGAAGATGTGGTAAAGGTACTGGAGGGAAGGCATAAGTAGGAATTCGGAGTTGGGAATGCGGAGTTTGGAGTTCGGAGTTTGGAGTTCGGAGTTTGGAATGGACCGTGATCCTCCGGATCGCGAAACCAGTAGAGACGTGACCCCGCGGTCCCACTCTTACTGTTGGAATGCGGAATCACAGTCCATTGCTAATTTCTGATTTCCTTTTCCTGCTTAACAGGAAAGTATATCCCGACTCCTATAGTAAAATAGGTAAGATCTTCATTTCTGCTACCGAAGTAGCCGGCCAACCCTCTATTAAGAGCTGCCTTCAAGGCAATACGATTATTTACCAATAGCATTCCTTCCAGGAAAACATCGAACGAACTGTTACCGACCTGCGGATAGGAGCTTAATGTATAAAATCGATTAAAATCAAAGAAGGGAAAAGGAGGGTCAGAGGTCACTAACGTATGTTGTCCCACCAAATTAAACACAAGATTGTATCGAAACCCAGCACCGAAGTCTAAACGACTACGCTTTTTACCAGACAAATAGTAACTATAGTATCCCTGGACACTTGGACTAAATCGAGTAAAAGACAATTTAGTAGTATAATTTCGAGTGTAAAATGTATTATTTTTCACAGTTCGTTCATCTTCGTAACGGAGGTTTGAAAATAATAGCGCGCCTTCTACTCCTAGACTTCCTCGGCTTTGAGAAAAGCGGTAATTGAATGTTGCGCCGTAATTAATCATTTGGATATCCACGTCGCCTGGGTAAGGGAAATAGGAAAAGGGAATAGCCTCTTCCACCAAGTAATCTACAAAATTATACTGGCCATGGAGTCCTATAGAAAAAATGCCATGGCTTTTTTGTACATATTCCAACGTACCACAAGTAATATTATAGTCTTCTACCAGATTGCGAATACTCACGGTATTTATATTCATACCACTGATCTCTGTAGAAGTAAATTCAGAACAATCTTTCACAGTATTCCATAGGGGAGACACCATGGTTCTATCCACTGATAAGCCTATATTAGGATTACCTAAATAGATGAATTGGTTACCCTTCTTAAGATAGAGTAGATTATTTGCCTGCAATAAATCGACTGTCCCAGAAACAAGTACCTCGAACAAAACTAACTCTTTTTTACGCTTTGATTCGGGAACTATCCCATAATCGGATAGACGAAGAATGAGCCATCGCCGATTGTCCTTAAGAAAGAACTGAATCTCACCGAGAGTGATTCGCTGAGCATTGGTAGTTTCTACATACTCAAGTTGCCTATTAATGACTTCTGTAAGGGACGTAGAAATAGTAGCAGTTTTGCCCTCTTGCAAGAATGCCTGTATCTGAGCTTTACTAAAAAAGGGGAAAGTAAGCCAAAGTAAAATCAAGGGAGCTATATATTTCATGGGGCACGTGTTTTTCTAAAAATAACGAAATTGTAAAGATTAAATATCTGGAAGATACTTTTTTATTATACCGCTCACGAAGTGGTATGGGCCTTGCCCATTCACTTCTAGTGAGTATATACTCGGCTCAATGAGTTGGGGCTCTCCCTACCCCCAACTCATCGTTGCCGGTATAATGGTGAAAACGACAAAAGAAAAGGGCTTCCCTATCTTAATCAACACCTCTGATTTCAGATTTCCTGTGTATTCTGGCCTGGCCATAATAACATGGGCATGATACATTGCCAGCTCGGCTCGGGGTAAGACTTCTCGTTACGTCTTGTTTTGCGCTGCGAAGGGTCGGGTTGTTTTTTAACGACTTTATGGTCTTACGTGCCTCAAACCCACAAAACAAGACGTAGGGAGGAACTCGGCAGTGTACCCCTGGTAAGGCGGAATGCCTCCGAATTCCCCCTCCGAATTCCTTTTTTCCGTATCTTGTAAAGTGAACCAATGCCTACGCTTATGATAGCAAAAGCCTACGTCCCATCTATTTACGGCTGGTTCGAATTGACGGGCACAGAACGAGGGCTGCAATCGGTGAAATTGCAGGAAGAGATGTCGATTCCGCCTTCCTACGAGGTACCAGATGTACTGGCGGATGCCGTACAGCAATTAGCCGAGTACTTCGACGGGCGCCGGCAGGAATTTGACCTGCAGCTCGACTGGGGCGATGCGCCGGAGTTTCATCGGGCGGTTTGGCAGAAATTATTAACCATTCCCTTTGGCCATACGACCTCATATAAAGCCATTGCCGAGCGCCTGGGTGACCCTAAAGCCGTCAGAGCGGTAGGGCAAGCTAATCGCCACAACCCGATCGCCATTATTGTACCGTGCCACCGGGTGATCGCCAGAAATGGTGACCTACAAGGCTACTTCTATGGCCTTAATATGAAGCGCGCCCTGCTCGCACACGAAAATCCGGAAAGCTTCGCGGAGCAGGGCAGCTTGTTTTAGGAATAGTACCGGATAGTGAGTAGCAGGTAGTACGACGAATACTACTGTTTTATTACCTGTACGCTCCGTGGCGTTCCCATCTCCGGGTATAGTACTAAAACATATAGCCCCTTACCCAATCCGTCTGGCAAATATTCGTAATTATTGCCTGGTAGTCGACCGGTATGCCAGACCACTTGTCCTAGCGCATTGATCAGCTCTACTCGTTCTATCGTCATTCCATTAGCCCATTGTAGCGTCAGCTTTTCCCGGAAGGGATTGGGGAAAATAGATATCCGGTCATCTGCACGAATTGCGGTGGGTGTGCTAACCGTCAGGGCCGTATTTTGCAAAGCCAGCAGGGCATCCAACTTTCCAAAACCCCATTCCGGATTGGGAATGGTACCGGTAAAGCTATCGGTAAGACAAGATTGGTGCAGCAGGTTGAGTAATTCGTCGGGCGTGAGGTCAGGGTTGAGCTCCAGCATGAGGGCAATGATTCCGGTAGCTACTGGAGCCGAAGCACTAACGGCAGTCTGCAGGCCATACAGCCCATTACTACCCGCTACTATATTACCTGTGAAGTTGGCATAATAAGTGTCGGGACTATAAGCACCAATTGCCCGCTCTCCGGGTGTAGCAAAGTCAGTTCCACGCCGGCCGTCGTGCGTAGGGCCTGCGCTACTACCGACCCACAGGTCACCCGGCACACCCTGACTATTCCCCACATCAAACATCCGCCCGTCCAGGGCCGTCCATGCCGTCGTCACTACGTAATCGGTGGGGGAAATGGCCCGCGTCGCACTGGAATAGTCGTTAATGCTGTGGCCCGCTACGACATAGGAAGCAAAGCGATTGTCATTACCGGAGCGTGCAGGATTCAGCGTAGCCTGAAACAGGCCATCAGCACCAATCTCCGTAGCTTCCAACATCACTTTGTAAGTACCAGTAGCCCCCTGCATATCGATGAGTATTTCCCGGCGGTCTGAGGTGGCACCGAAGAACACCTGGTTGGCACCCCGATGGTACAATTGAATGTCGCCGAGGGATTCATTGATTCCGCTACCAGCATTGACTGGTGCTGGAAAAGGACCTTCCGTAGTACCATTAGGGCGCTCAATGCTCACCTGGAAGCGGTCGTCTTCTGAGTACCATAGATCAAATCGCAGATTTCCTGCTTCATTCTTTTCAACAAGAATCTCAGCGGTCTCGCCCTGAGCGATAGTGCCGCGGGCATAATTATCCGCTCCGCCGTCATCGCCTACGCCGCAAACAAAAGGATGCCCTTGCGCTACAAAATCGTCGATAGCTCGACATACGGTACTTGTACCATCGGTAGGCCCACCGATAGAGCCGATATTCATCAGGGTAACGGAAGGCAGGCCAAGTTCGGTGATTTTATCATGGGCAAACTCTAACGCAATGGGAATATAACTGGCATTGAAAAAAGCATTCTGCCCCGGCTGATCGCCAAAAGCTGGAAAGGGATCTTGTGTCAATTTAATACTGATGATAGTAGCATCGGGTGCTACCCCTGCAAACTGACGATCGGGCGTACCCGAGCCGTCGCCTACCATAATTCCTGTTGTTGCCGTACCGTGTCCGCCACGATCCATCGATAGGGGCGCTCCACCCGATTGCAGGGAGGCATTTATCTCCTCGCGGGTAATGATCGTACCTACGCCATAAGGGTTATCCGGGGCGTCAGCACCGGTAGCATTAACCATGTCAAAAATATAGGCAATACGGGTCTTCCCCTCATCATCAACAAAATCGGGATGACGGTAATCAATACCACGGTCAATCATCACCACAACCACACCCTCGCCGGAGACGCCGTATTGATCCACGGCCTGATCGTGGCGGATAGCCTCGCGCAAAGCAGGGCCCTGACCGGTAAGTGCCGAAAGAAAAAATAAAAGATTCAGTGTACACAGAAGCTGTTTCATAATCAGTTGGTTGGTAGAAGGTGAGTTAATAATATACCTCTTTATCGCAGCAAAAGGAGAAAAGTCATCAACCACCAACAAAAAAACGCAAGCCGATAGGTATCGGCTTGCGTATAGCGGAGAAGGTGCCCGTTTTGTTCTTACTTGCGGATGGCTGTCCAGGGAGCAACCAAATCGCGCTGTGGGCAGTAGGTCGTACCCGTCAGCTCATTGTCCTTCAGGGTTGCGGTGTGGTAATATGTATTATTCCGGTCGCGTGTGATAAAAGCAAACGTAATATCTTCCCACGCTTTATTGATCAGGCCGTTTTTGATGTTACTTCCGTAAAATGCTCCGGAAAAGGTTTTAGCGTCTTGCGGATCAATACGCAGGGACTGGAAGTACGATTCGGCATCCGGGCTGGGCCGTAGATCTACTTTCCAGCTTCCCGCCAGACGTTCCATGGGGGTAAGTGGCTGTTCTTCTTCAGGATCTACTCGCTTCTTGTTTTCCTGTTGCGTAATCATCAGTACTTTTCCCTCCACGTTCAGGTACTGTAAGTCGTCGCTCCAGCTGGGATCAATCACGACTGTAAAGTCGCCTTTACCGGCAAATGATGGATCCCAATCCTCCGAGCTGGCAATCAACTCGTCTTCGACATTATATACTTCGTAAGTGGTTCCTTCCGGATAATAGATCTCATTACTTTCCTGACCACCTTCCTCCTGGATGGAAATCTTCAGCACATTATTAATAATGACGGCCTGCGGTTGACCAAAGACCAGACTGATCAACATACTCAACGACATGGCAAAAAAAGCAAGTGCGAAACGAAACATAGTTGGATGATTTTTTATTTGTGAATCACACCAAAGCTATGTGTTCTGACCGCGCACTTCAAGCCATTTCCGATCAACGACGATAATGGTCGATGAATAGATGTTCGTGCTATTCGTCGACGGATACCGTATAGGTTTTTGTCTGATACATCCTTTTGCCGGAAGGCAGCTGAACGACAACTGCGACACGGAAGGTGGAACGGTCTTCAGACTGTTGGAAGGTCGTCGCTACGGTACCCCGACCAGTAGTGTGTAGATTGCTTGCCCAATGGAGGGTAGGACGGATATGAGGCACTTCTCCACCTTGGGGCTCAGGAAATACCGCCGGCGGCTGTAGTCCATGTAAGAGGATACCCCCTGCTGACGCTGGCGGCTGTGTGAGTCCTTTTTTGGTGCGAATGACGACCAGCCCGTTGCGGGCCAGAAATAGGAATTGGTTGAATAATTTTTCTCCCACATAATACAAGTCAATGGATGCGATATCGGCCGGCAACAGCCGCGCCACGTAATCGGCATCGCGCCAAAGTTGCTGATCGATAATAAATAAAGGCGTACCGGGAAAAAACTCCCGCTGATCAGTATTCAGCATTCTGGCCCGGTACTGCTCCGTCTCCTGATCCAGGTTGAAGCGCAAAGGCGTTACAACTTCTGTCAAAAAAGTAGCCACATCGGGGAATTCCTGGTATTTATCCGGAATCAGGCGTCGGTCAGCTTTCGGCAGTTCAAAACTATCCCCGGGCACCTCGGGCTGCAGAGGAGACTCCACAGTGGTGTATAACTGATACAGGGTTTTGCGCAAGCGGCTATACTCCAGATATCGCCTGATTCCCTTAGTATACAGCAGTGGTGGTGGGGTGGGCGTGCGCAGGGTATTAGCCAGAGAGAGCGTAAAATCATGCTTTGGATACGAGACAAACTGCAGATGTGCTGGTTCGTAAAAAGCCGGAAATTGCAGCACAAAATCACCTTGTTCGTCCACCCGGGAGTAATAGATGCGCTGGGCGGGCGGCAGAAATCCGCCCAGCACCAAATTCTCCGGCGGTGTAGTATCTTTCGGCATCATCTTACCCCGCAAAAACAGGCCATTCTCCCAACGGGCTTGCGGTACGGGATAGCCACGCTGTAGCCCCAAAGCAGGTAGGATATCCGGTCCGCACAACTCTTCATCGGTAACGCTGACGGATACTTGCGCGTCGGGCACCGGTAAGCCCGTGCCATCAAGCACCTGTACCTCCAAAGTCACCTCTTCTCCCGGCCGGGGAGCAGCGGGCGTCACGCTAAGGCGAACTTGTTCGGCGATGCTAACTTCCGGAGGTAAGTTGGGTTTTGCTAAAGCGGATGCGTCAAATAGCGTGGCTCCATCCGGTACGCCTTGCAAGTCATTGTAGACCGGCACCGGTACGGCCGCAAAGATTGCTTCCTGCAAGCTGTTGAGTGGACGCCCCCACACCAGTAAACGATACATACCGGCCAGGGCATCGTAAGGGAGTTTGTAATAACCACTTACGGTTGTTTCTCCCTCTGTACGTAAATAGTAGTAGTCCTGCACTGCGCCATTCGCGTCGAGCATCACTGCCTTAAGAGTAGCCTTCGTATTTTTCATAGAAGTTGGCAGATACAGCTGGTACCAAATCGTTTCGCCATTGACGTAAAACGACTTATTTAGGTGGACCATCACCGATTTAGGCGCTTGCGCAAAAAGGATAACAGGGCACAGCAATAAGAGGAAAAGAATGGTTTTCCACCTCAGCGTTGGCGTTTGGATACCAACACCTGACCTCGTCATTTGGAGGGAGACCCCTTTTTTGTTCTTTCTACTATTCCCCATGGGCACATCCTTGATGTTACGTAATGTCTTCCGGGTTAAAAACAATAGGAGGCATGATTCCCAGTAGACGCGATAAATTGTATATCTCACCTCACACCTCACACCTCATACCTCATACCTCACACCTCATACCTCACACCTCATACCTCACACCTCATACCTCATACCTCATACCTCAAAACCCTCCCTATTCTTCCAGGACATACACCAACTTTGCGGCCAGGGAGGTATCCCCATCTATGATGGCCTGTTTAGCGTATTCGTGTAGAAGTTTCGGGGCATTTGGTTGATCCAGGAGTTGAGAAAATTTCGGGTCCTGACGAATCGCCATAAGTTCTTCTTTGGTAGGGGGCTGTGTAATGGCGGCAAGATGTCCGAGGTCATTTCCCGTGAGGACTGTGCTGTTGCGGGCGCTTTCGGGTAAGGCCTCATACCCAATTCCCAGCTCATGGAACGGCTGGTAAATGCGGTGAATAGATGCGCCGCTGGCCCGGTTATAGAATGCTCTTCCCATGCGTCCCATCAAATCGATTTGGTGGGGATCGATGCGGTCTTTTTCGTCAAAGATATGATCGGCCAGGTGAATACGCACCGCTTCACAAATAACGAGCTGGGCAGCTCCTCCCTGATTCCCAAATGAAATAACATCGCGGACTTTGCACTCGAATTGCGCCGGGGATTCCCGGACCCGGAACGGGCGCACCAGTTCCGATTTTTGTGGCGTAAGCCCCGACTTGGTGAACTCGTCAACTTCTGGCGGGTATTTTATGCTGGTTACTGCCATCTGCCGCACGATCTCGTAATTGACGATATTAATGACAACCTCTGGTACGGCCCGTACGTTATTGAGAGTATCCTTGGCTGCCCCGTCTTTGCCGCTAAGCACGGGAGAAAAGACAAAAATGGGTGGCTTGGTGCCAAAAACATTAAAAAAGCTGTAGGGCGCCAGGTTGACATGCCCTTCGGCACTAATGGTACTGGCAAAGGCAATGGGCCGGGGAGCTACCGTACCAACCAGAAGTTGGTGCATCTCGCCAGCCGTTTTTGTGGAGGGATCGATGGTGCGCATAGTGGCATTTGTTTTAGTTGTGCTGTAGCAAAAACAGGAACAATCTAATTAAATAATGTGATTTGGGCGCGGCAAAGTCGTTTTGCCGGAAGGCTGCTCCTGACAGAGGTGACAACAATACCGGAAATTTATCGCACTTTGACAGCCATGAGTTGCCTTTTCTGTCAAATTGACGCAACTTCGCGCCTGGCAAAGAAATTGCAGGCTATTTTATGGGTTACATAAAGCATTATTTATGAGGTCCTAAAAAAAGAAATAATCGTGAAAGATAAAGAGCAAAATATTCGGGAAGAAGAACTGAACAGAAATACTGGTCAGCAAGAAGCCGAAGACGATAACGTACAGCCGGAATTTGACAGCTTGGATGAGAATGCTCTGGCAGAAATAGAAACACTGAAAGAGCAAAATCAAGAGTTAAAAGACAAATACCTGCGCATGTACGCGGAATTTGAAAATTATAAAAAGCGCACGCTGAAGGAAAAGCTTGATCTGATGCGTACGGCATCAGCTGATCTGATCAAAGCCCTACTGCCGGTACTGGACGACTTCGATCGCGCTAAGAAAATTTCTGACGACGGAAATACGGAGGAAACCTTCAGTGAAGGGGTGGCTTTGGTGTACAACAAGCTGTATAGTTCCTTGAAAAATAAAGGCCTGCAGCCGATGGAGTCGAATGGTCATGCGTTTGACCCTGAATTACACGAAGCAGTAACCGAAATTCCAGCACCTACTGACGATATGAAAGGTAAAGTGGTGGATACGATTGAGAAGGGCTATCAATTAAATGACAGCATTATTCGGCACGCAAAAGTCGTTGTCGGCAAGTAAATACCGTGCAGGCGCGATGCATCGCGCCTATGCCAGGGCAATACATAAATACGCAATTGAAATCCACATAAGGAATGGCGAAAAGAGATTATTACGAGGTACTGGGAGTGTCGAAGGATGCGGATCAATCAGAAATTAAAAAAGCATATCGTAAACTGGCCTTAAAGTATCACCCCGATAAAAACCCGGGCGATAAAAAGACAGAGGAAAAGTTTAAGGAGGCTGCCGAAGCTTACGAGATCCTGAGTGATGCGGACAAGAAAGCCCGCTATGACCGCTTTGGCCATGCCGGAATGAGCGGCGCTGGTGGTGGATTCAGTGGAGAAGGGATGACCATGGATGATATCTTTTCCCAGTTTGGGGATATCTTTGGCGACTCGGCCTTTGGTAGCTTTTTTGGCGGTGGTGCTGGGGGTGCCCGCGGTGGCGCCCGTACACGCTCACGTGGCCAAAAAGGAAGTAATCTTCGCATTAGGGTTTCTTTAACGCTGGAGGAAATTGCTGATGGTGTTACCAAAAAGATTAAGGTTAAAAAGCAAAAGACCTGCGATGTCTGCGATGGCAGCGGTGCTAAAGACAGTAGTTCGGTACGTACGTGTCAGACCTGTGGGGGCTCAGGCTTTGTACGGCAGGTACGATCGACTTTCCTGGGGCAAATGCAAACGACGTCAACTTGTCCAAATTGTAACGGTAGCGGTCAAACGGTAACGGCCAATTGTAGTAATTGTAAAGGCGATGGCCGGGTATACGGAGAAGAAACCCTGGAAATTGACATTCCGGCGGGCGTAGAGGAAGGTATGCAATTGTCACTGAGGGGCAAAGGGAATGCCGGTTTGCGTGGTGGTCCTGCGGGCGACCTGATGATCGGTATTGAAGAAAAGCCTCATGATTTCCTACAACGCGATGGCCGAAATGTAATTTTTGAACTCTATCTGAACTTTGCGGATGCGGCCCTGGGCACTTCGGTGGAAGTACCTACCCTGGGCGGTAAAGTCAAGATAAAAGTACCGGCCGGGACGCAATCGGGTAAAATTTTCCGACTGAAAGATAAAGGACTGCCAGAAGTTCAGGGCTACGGGCGTGGTGATCAGCTGATTCATGTCAATGTTTGGACGCCGAAGAAGCTAAATGCCCGGGAGCGGGAGCTGCTGGAAGAGTTGCGGGATTTACCCAACTTCAAGCCACAGCCCGGTAAGTCGGAGAAGACCTTCTTCGAAAAAATGCGCGACTACTTCAAGTAAAATAGCCCCCGCAACTTCCTGAACAGAGTAAGGTCGATTTTATTGGCCCGGCTATCGGCGATCAGGAAGTTGCGGGTATACCATTTTAGGCTATACTGCCGTTCTGTTGTCTAGTCAAATGTACCTGCACATGCTACGCACTGCCCGTTATTTCTTTTTTCCTGCTTTCTTGGCATTGGTTCTCCTTTCTGCTTGCGGTCCGGATTATGCTTACAAAAAAGAGTATGCTCTGGCGGATGAGGCATGGAGCTATCAGGACTCCCTGCGTTTCACCTTCGACGTTCCTGATACAAATACCATTTACAACCTCTACCTTGACCTGGAGCACCGTACCAATTTTCCCAACCAAAATATTTACGTGCGGATTCACACCACCTTTCCTTCGGGCGATCACCTTTCGGAGGAAGTGTCCCTGGAATTAGCACAAGGTGGACGTTGGGAGGGCGACTGTAATCAGCAAAAATGTACCGTGCACATTCCCATCCAAACGGACGCTTATTTTAATCAGACCGGGGAGCATGAGTTCGTGATTGAGCAATTTATGCGGCGCAATCCCGTAGAGGGAATTCAATCCGTTGGGTTACGCATTGAAGAAACTGGTGAAAGCCGCTCATAAAGGCCTATCTTGAGCTCCGCAAAATGTGCACTTTATGCAATATCAAGTTTATACCGGTAAAGCCGGAGCCCTTTCTAACTTTACCCTTGCGGAAAAAACCTTACCTCCGCCAGCTCCTCATGAAGTTCAGGTGCGTGTGCGAGCTGTGGGGCTCAACTTTGCTGACGTTTTTGCGATTTGGGGGCTTTACGGAGCTACCCCGGAAGAAGCCTTTACGCCTGGCCTGGAATATGCCGGCGAAGTTACGGCAGTAGGTAACGAGGTGACCACGCATCAGGTAGGCGACCGCGTGATGGGCGTGACGCGCTTCGGGGGGTATACAACAGGTATCAATAGCGATCACCGCTACGTGATTCCGCTTCCGCAAAAATGGAGCTATGCGCAGGGAGCAGCCTATCTGGTACAGGTGCTCACGGCTTACTACGGACTGGTTTATCTCGGGAATATTCAGCAAGAGAGCACGGTGCTTATCCATAGCGGAGGCGGAGGTGTAGGGCTTTTGGCCCGGCAGATTGCCGCCCGCTATGACGCTTACACGATTGGCACCGTGGGCAGCCCCGCCAAAGTTGATTTTTTGCGTAAGCAAGGCTACCACGACGTCATCGTACGTAAGGAACGGCAGTTTGGGCAGCAGCTCGAGCGGGCCCTCGGTGACCGCCCTCTGAATTTGGTCATGGAGTGTATTGGTGGACGTGTTTTTAAAGCCGGCTTTGAGCGCATGGCGCCACAAGGGCGCATGGTCGTTTACGGATCGGCCCGCTACGCTTCGGTGGGCAATCGACCCAATTACCTGCGCTTGCTTTACTATTACCTCACCCGGCCCCGCATCGATCCACAAAAACTGATCGAAGAGAATAAGGCCCTGATGGGCTTTAACCTCATTTGGCTCTACGAGCAGGCTGATCTCATGCATGAATTGCTCGGCGAAATTGATGCTCTGCAACTCAATCCACCCCACGTAGGCCATGAGTTGCCCTTTGATGTCATGCCCGAGGCGATTCGCCTCTTTCAATCGGGGAATACGGTGGGTAAGGTCGTGCTCGAAGTTTGAGGTTTGAAATAACCTCGCACCTCGTACCTTATACCTGATCTCATTACCAGTTGCAATTCCTGAGTTTTTTTCAGACCTTCAGATGGGAAATATGTAGTGCTGTAATGCCGAGCGGTTTATAGCGTTTCTATTAGGTTGCCTATTCCTAAACCTATAACTTATTTGCATGAAGGTTTTCGTCAGTTACTCGCGGCACGACAAAAAAGAGGTACAACAAATCATCAACGATTGTAAATCGCTGGGTCACTCGGTGTGGTTCGATCAGGAATTGAGCGGTGGACAATCGTGGTGGGATCGCATTATTCGGGAAATACAGGAATGTGATTTGTTCGTTTTTGTCCTCTCCCAGCAATCGACCAACTCAGCGGCCTGTACCCTGGAATACAACTATGCCCACCAACTCAATAAACGCATCCTGCCGGTATTGGTGAGTGAAGTAAGCATCAACCTGCTACCACCGGCCCTCAATAAAATTCAGTACGTTGATTACCGCAAGTCGGAGCGCGAGGCCGTGCTCGACTTTGTCAAGGCTCTGAATAGCCTGCCTCCGGCACAGGAAATGCCGGATCCCTTACCCGCACCTCCTGAAGTCCCGATTTCCTATCTGGGCAACCTGAAAGCTGAGATCGAAGCCGATAAAAACCTCTCTTTTGAGGAACAGAGCGCTCTCTTGTTCAAGTTAAAGGAGCGCCTTAAGCATAAAAATGAAGAAAAAGATGTACACGAACTTCTGCGCCGACTAAAAGACCGCGATGAGCTGTTCTTCAAGATCGCCCAACAGATCGATACTATTCTGGAAAAAGATCCGGCAGTCAGCGCACCCCCACCCAAACCCAAAACGGAGACGGTAGGCAGTGCTACGACAAAAACGGTTGATCCACAACCACAAGTGCAGGCATCTTCGCTCAACTTAGGTGTCACAGGTACCCCCGCGGCCTCCGCTACCGGAGGAAAAAAACTGGACTCAGTCGCTATTGTTGGAGTAATCGGCGGTATCTTCATCCCTATACTCGGCATCATTCTCGGCATCTGGAGCCTGCGCCGCATCGCCAATAAGGAGCGCAATCTGAAAGGCACCGGCTGGGCCTGGGGTGCCATTATCGTGGGCATTCTGATGATGTTCGTCTACCTGTATCAGGGCATTATGAATTCTATGCTATACTATCCTACCTACTAGTCGGCTTTTTGCGCCAGCAGTAAAAACAGCGGATATGTCCTACCCTGCTCATTTTTTAGCTCGAAGAAATGTCGGGAGGTGACATTGGTAAAGCCTGTGTGCTGTAGTTGGCGGGTTAGTTCCTGCTCGTTAAAGCCATTGTGTCCGTCAAAATCCGGGTACTCGGCATGAAAAGAGCCGTCTTCTTCTACCAGATCAGCAATCGTCAGCCACCCTCCCGGAGACAGATGGCGATGAAAAGCGGATAGAATACCCTCAATATCCTGAATGTGGTGGAGCGTCATCAGGATATAAATCAAATCGAAGGTCTCCGCAAAGTCAGCTTCCAGCCAATCGCCCTGCCGGGCCTGTATATGGGAAATGCCGAGTTTATCAATGCGTTGCTGGGCCACTTCGATCATCCCCGGCGCAGCGTCCATCAGCGTAATCTCCTGCAAGTCCTCCTGTAAGTAGAAGCTAGTAAGGCCGGTACCGGCCCCATAGTCGAGCCCGGTAGATAATTGGTGTTCCTGAATGAGCTCGCGTAGATGTTGGGCCATTTCTCGTGCGCGCTCCCGCCGCACAGGGCTATCGTCCCAGGTGGCGGCAGCTTCGCTAAAGCGGTTTTGTTCGGCAGGTGGTTGTGGCATGTTGGTTACTCTTTTATCGTTCGGTAATGCAGGGTCCAGCCCTGGCCCGTTCGCTGTGCATCGGTGACGAACCACACCAATACCTCATGGGTGCGCGACTGAACGCGGGGTGGCTGGTCTGGTCCACTGAATTTAGCAAGCATATTCGCGGGAATACTCGACCGGCCGTCGAAAAGATACACAAAATCGGTTTGCGCTTCGGTGTCAAAATCCTCAAACCAGATCTCCACCCGCTTGCCTGCCGGCACGGTGATCTGCCAGCGACAGGCCGATTGATTGGCGTACGGAGCGTCCCCACTGCCGTCACTAAAGGTGCCTTCCTCCACTTCCCAGTAGCGGGTATCCTCGCAATACAGCGTACTGGAGTCAATGGTTTCCACCCAAAAATCGACTTCAAACCAGGAAGGCGGGCGCGACCGGTTTTGTGAATAGCGTACTACCGCCTGCTTGCCGGGTATAAAGAGCTCCTGACCGGCGGTAGTGAGCGATAGCTCGCCCACCGAATTGCCATTACCGTCAAAGACGCTTAGCAGCTCCCGGGAGCTGCCTTCCGCCCGCTTCACCTCCAGGTGTATGCCGGAATAGTCGCCGGCTGGTGCCAGCGGCCATTCGTAGCGGGCAGTTTTGGCGGGCATAGTTTGTGGCGAGAGGGTACCCTGTGTCAGTCCCGGATGCTGAGGCTGGCAACAGCGTTGGTCCGCCTGCAGCCAGGCTATAGCTTGCGCCACTTGCGGGAAGCCGGTGCCTAGCTTTCCGGCATAGCGGACATTAGATGCCTCCAGCGGCTGCGCGGTATTTTTTAGGGCAACCAGGAGGTCGCGCACCGAAGCCTCGGGTGCGGCCTGACGCAAGGCAGCCATGACTGCCGCGACGACGGCCACCGCCGGAGAAGTGCCCCGATCAGTGCCCCATTGACCGGCCAATCTGGTGTCGGGCCCGTACACAGCCTCACCGGGCCCACTCAGGTCGACGTCCATGCTGTAGTTGGCCTCAGGGATCTTGCTCAGGTTGCGCCCCACGGCACTCACCGCAATCACCTCGGGATGGGACGCCGGTCCGAGTATCGTTTTGGAATAAGTGTTACCGGCTGCCGCCAAAACGGGGATATTGGCTTCCCGGGCCCGCCGGAATAGCTCTGCGTCTTCTCCCGAGAGATTGCCGCCGCTCCAGGCACAGACGATCAGATCCACGTCTTGCTCCAGGGCATAGGCCACGCCCTGATAGCCTGCACGCAGGTAAGTTTGCATCGCCCCGTCACCCAGCGCCTTCACGGGGAGGATGCGGAACAGATCCGAAGCTTGCTCCCCGTAAATGCGTTGCAGCACGGAGGTAAGTACCCCCGTGACGTAGGTACCGTGGTAGAAGGTGTTGGCCCGACCTTCCGGAAAAGCAACCTCCCCGTCCTGATCGGCTACATCCCACCCCAGGTGATCGTCGATATAGCCGTTGCCGTCATCATCGAGGCGATTGCCGGGAATCTCCTTTTTCGACCGGTACCAAAAAGGCTGCAGGTCGGGATGCGACAGATCGAAGCCATCGTCGACCACTGCGATGAGTAGGGGCTGCTCTGCTGCAGCCTCCTTAAGCTGCGGAAGATTGAGCAGGGGACCATACCAGGTATCGACCGGCAGGCCCTGTGCAAAGGTCAGGAGGGGCATCAGGAGAACTCCTAATACCCCTCCTGTTCTTGACCAGTATCTCATGTTTAGTTTTTGATGATGCTGTGGTTGTGTGAGGGCAGGTTAAAGGGGGACAGGGTTGTGGATTCGTTACCTCCTTTTCGCCCAAGCCTTTTAGGGACTATCCCCGGTCCGTCCCCCGCATGCACGGGTACTCGCCCCCGCAGGTCGGGCAAAGCGAAGGTGGTACGGCCATCTCCTCCATAAGTAGTACCGAGAATGCTAAAGAGGGCCTGATTCTGGTTAATGGGTAAAAGCTGTCCGTCGCAGAAGGCCCACCCCCGGGGAGCAAAGTTGCCGCCAAACATAGTGATCTCGGCAATGAACGGCTCTGAAGAACTCCGGGAAGGAAATATCCCCTGTAAAGCAATAATAAAGTTTACCACGGTGTAGGGTTGCATGTTATTGAAAGGGTCACTAAAACCAGTAAAGCCAGTCTGCGTCAAAGTCGTCGTAACCCAATTATTGCCGTCGTAAGTAAGCATATCGCCGGCGACCCAGGGGGTATCCACGCTAATGGCCCGGGCCAGTTGGTCGCGCTCATCGGTGGTGATGACGGCACCGCTGCCGGCCTCGGTGATCTGCTGAGCCGGGGAGGCCGCAAAAACGGGATCAGCTTCGGGAGTGCTTCCCGCATTGGAAGCATAGAGGGCATAGGGTACGCTGAGCAGTTGGGTGGCTCCGGCCGGATTGCCGTCGACGGTGATTTGTAGAAAATACGGACCGTTGCCCCAGTCGATGGTACTAAAATCGTCGGTAGTCATACCGGTACCGATGGCCAGATTGACCAGTCCCAGGGAATTGGTGAGTACGGCATGGGACTCGGAGTATACTACGGTATCGGTGGCCGATCCTTGCAGTATATCGAGTTGCAGGTTGACGTTTTGGTCGGCCAGCAGGGTGCCTTCCGGGCTGCGCAGCACCGATTGGAAATTAAAAGCTGCCGGTGCCTGTGCCCACAGCAGGGCCGACCAACAGAGGATGGATAATAGTGTAAGATGCTTTTTCATGATGAATCAGGGTTTGAGAATGGTAAACGATTTAATGAATTGGTTGCGGGCAACGATGGAAACGATATAGCTACCCCTGGAGAGGGAGGCTACGTCCATCGTCAACCGTTCGGAGGTAAAGGGCAAGGCGCGTAAAAAACGGCCCTGCGCATCATAGAGGCGGATCATCAGATTTGGCTCCACCCGGTCGGTGATGATCTGCAGATAATCCCCTACCGGGTTGGGGAACACCTCGAGGGTAAAGTTCTCCGTCAGTACCGCGCGGGTGGGGGTGGTGGTGAGATAGACCTGATGGAAGCCCACCGTATGCTGCAGATGGTCATTCTCTTCCGTTAGCACAACGGCTTCGCCTACCGTGAATGTAATGGCCCCTTCCCCGTAAGCAAGCTCCGTCCCCGCCGCGGCGATTACTTCCTGGGCGGATACCCGGGTGGCCCCTGCCAATAGCATAAGTAGGGCGGGCAGGTAGTAAAATAGTCTTTTCATAGGCTGGATGATTTATTCCGAAAGCGAAACAACAAGAATATTCCATTCCACTTCGCCAGCGGCATAGATTAAGGAAATAAGACAGGAGAGAAGGGAATACTTCTTTAAGATGCACAAAAAATGGGAAATAAGCTAATGCCGGTATACGCACCATTTCGTAATTTATACTCGCTAAAAGTGTATGGGCAAAGCCCAGCACGAAGTACAGGGAAACTAAACCACTTCTTGAGTGGTATATTAGAAAAGCAAGAGGATGGACATTAAGCTGATAAAAGAGGATATCACGCAGCTCGCAATTGACGCTATTGTAAATGCAGCAAATTCGTCTCTTTTAGGTGGCGGCGGGGTAGATGGTGCTATCCACCGGGCAGGAGGGCCGGCTATTTTGGAAGAGTGTAAGGCCATCCGCGCCCGGCAGGGTGGATGCCCCACCGGCGAGGCGGTCATCACCACGGCGGGTAATATGCCGGCACGGTACGTGATTCATACGGTGGGCCCACGTTGGAATAACGGGCAGTCACAGGAGGCTGAGCTGCTGCGTGCCTGCTACGAAAATAGCCTGCAACTGGCGGAAAAACATCACCTACGAACGATCGCCTTCCCTAATATCAGTACGGGTATCTATGGCTTCCCTAAAGAGGCTGCTGCCCAAATTGCTATTGCTGCTGTGCAGGCACACACGCCGGAATACGTGCAAACGGTCTATTTCGTTTGCTTCGACGAGGAAAATTACGCGCTGTACCAAAAATACTTACCGGCTTAAATCCGCTTCCAGAATCTCCTGCGCCAGTTCGGGCGAATCACCATACTGCTCCTGTAGTTCCTTGAGTCGCTGATGCAGTTGGGTGCGTACATTGGCATAATCAGGGTCGCTGTACAGGTTCTGTAGTTCCTGGGGGTCATTTTCCAGATCGTACAGTTCCCATTCGTCGATATCGTGGTAGAAGTGGATCAGCTTATAGCGATCGGTACGTACTCCGTAGTGCCGCTTGACGGCGTGGATGCCGGGGTATTCGTAGTAATGGTAGTAAATGGCATCGCGCCAGTCCGTTTCTTCTTCGCGCAGTAGAGGAAGCAGGCTTTGTCCCTGCATGTCGGCAGGTGAGGTAACATCGACTGCTTCGAGTAGCGTCTGAGCAAAGTCGACATTTTGTACCAGTTCTGTATTACGGGTGCCGGCAGCTACTTCACCGGGCCACCGTACAATGAGTGGAGTGCGAAACGATTCTTCGTACATAAACCGTTTGTCGAACCATCCGTGCTCGCCCAGGTAAAAGCCCTGATCAGAGGTGTAGACGACAATAGTGTTTTCGGCCAACCCATTGTTTTCCAGATAGGCCAGTACCCGCCCCAGGTTGTCATCGACGGCCTTGATACAGCCTAGATAGTCTTGCATATACCGCTGGTATTTCCAGCGCACCCGTTCGTCTCCTTGTGGCGGTTTTTTGGCGAAAGCCTCATTGATAGGACCGTAAACGGCATCCCACATGGCCTTTTCTGCTTCAGAAAAACGGGCCATTTGGTTGAGGTAAGCGCGGTCGTACCAACCGAGGAATCGGCTTATGCCCAAACTATCGGCAATATCGGGATGGATCTTATTATCGCTGGTAATACTCATGTGTTCGCGGATGCGCATTTCAGCCTCATGGGCAGCCCGCCCTCGTCCGCTATAGTCATCGAAGAGCGTGGTCGGCTCGGGGTAGGTACGATCCCGCACCATACTGTCAAGGTCGCGCAAAGCGGGCAGCCACTCCCGGTGAGGAGCCTTGTGCTGATACATCAGCATGAAGGGTTGATCAGGATTGCGCAGACTGTCGAGCCATCCCAGACTCAGATCGGTAATGACATCGGTGGTGTAGCCCCGTAGTTGTCGTGTGGTATCCAGGTTGCGCATAGTCGGGTGGTAATACTGCCCCTGTCCCAACAGCACATCGTAATAATCGAAGCCGGTCGGTTGACTTTTGAGATGCCATTTCCCCACTACGGCTGTCTGGTAGCCGGCAGCTTGTAGAAGTTTAGGAAATGTTTGTTGACTGCTGTCAAAAACGGCAATATTGTCGCGCAGGCCGTTTTGGTGGCTAAATTTTCCCGTCAGAATAACGGCCCGACTCGGCGAGCAGATGGAATTGGTGACGTAGGCGCGTTCGAAGAGCATACCTTGTTCCGCCAATCGATCGATGTTTGGCGTCTCAATCAAAGACGACCCATAGGCACTAATGGCCTGATAGGCGTGATCGTCGGTCATAACAAAGAGAATGTTCGGCGGCGCTACTTCTGTGGACTCCGTTTCAGAAGTACAGGAGCACAGGGTGGCCAGAATAAGAAGGAAAACAGGTAAGCAGTATTTCATATAACATTGGCTTTCGCCAAAAAATATGAAAATCCTACCATATTTTCAGTCACGAGCGACTCTACCGTGTCAGATACATATAGCGTTTGCTGTCCAGGTCGCGGAAGAATGGGTCACTCAAATCTTTGATAAAGCGAATTTCTTCTCCGGTGGATTTCATTTCCGGCCCCAGGTTTTTATCGACATTTGGAAACTTCTCAAAAGAGAAAACCGGCACCTTGATCGCATATCCACTCGGATGTGGTTTGATATCGAAGTCGCTCAGTTTATGAGTACCCAGCATGACTTTGGTGGCAATTTCCAGATAAGGAGCCTTATACGCTTTGGCGATAAACGGTGTCGTTCGGGATGCCCGAGGGTTAGCTTCAATGACGTAAACGTTATCGTCTTTAATGGCGAATTGAATATTAATCAGGCCGCGGATGTTGAGGGCATGGGCTAATTTTTTGGTGTATTCGACCATTGTATTTACCGCTTCTACCGATAGGCTATACGTCGGGAGTACGGCTGAGCTGTCGCCGGAGTGAATGCCGGCGGGCTCAATGTGCTCCATAATTCCCATAATGTGTACATCTTCGCCATCACAGATTGCATCGATCTCAGCTTCCTTGGCGCGTTCCAGGAATTGGTCGATCAACACCCGGTTGCCGGGCATGTGTTTGAAGATAGTTAGTACGTGGCGCTCTAATTCATCATCGTTGATTACGATGCGCATTCGCTGCCCACCCAGCACGTAAGATGGCCGCACGAGTACCGGGTAGGTTACCTCGTTGGCGATGCGCAGGGCTTCATCGGCATCTTCAGCAGCTCCGTAGCGTGGATACGGAATCTCGAGCTCCTTGAGCAGGTCAGAGAAGGCGCCACGGTCCTCAGCCAAATCCATTGATTTGAAATCAGTACCGATAATTTTAATGCCTTTTTCGTGCAGGGTTTCGGCGAGCTTCAGCGCCGTTTGGCCACCCAATTGCACGATGACTCCTTCGGGTTTTTCCAGGTCGATGATTGACTCGAGGTGCTCCCAGAATACTGGCTCGAAGTAGAGCTTGTCGGCCATGTCGAAGTCAGTCGATACGGTTTCCGGGTTGCAGTTGACCATAATGGCTTCATAGCCGACATCTTTGAGAGCTAACAAACCATGTACACAACAATAGTCAAACTCTATACCCTGACCGATACGATTGGGGCCGGAGCCAAGTACAATGACCTTCTTTTTGTCCTCAGCAGGAATACTTTCGTTTTCCTGGTCAAAGGTCGAGTAGAAATAGGGAGTCTGCGCCTCAAATTCGGCAGCGCAGGTGTCCACCATTTTGTAGGTGCGGTGGATATCTAATGCTTTGCGCTGTTTGGCAACGTCTTCCTCGTCAACACGCAGCAGCCATGCGATTTGGGCATCACTGTAGCCGACTTCTTTCAAATCGCGGAAAAAGTCCGTGGGAATATCTTCTGGTACATTGTACTTGAGTACTTCTTTCTCCATCTCTACCAGGCGCTTAATCTGACGCAAGAACCAGGGGTCAATATGAGTCAGCTTTTGTATAGTCTTCGTCGGTACGCCCAGACGCATGGCATCTTTTACCCGGAAGATGCGATCATCCTGCGGGAATTCCAGTCGATGCAGGATATCGTCGGTTTTGATCCATTCTTTTTTGTCGGCACCCAGTCCGGCCCGTCCATTTTCGAGAGACTGACATGCTTTTTGCAGGGCTTCCAGGAAGTTGCGACCGATGCCCATGACTTCACCGACGGATTTCATTTGCAGGCCGAGGTTGTGATCGGCACCGTGGAATTTGGCAAAATCCCAGCGGGGTACTTTTACGATCACGTAGTCGAGGGTAGGTTCAAAGTAGGCGGATGTATTTTTAGTGATCTGGTTTTTCAGCTCGTCGAGGGTGTAGCCGATAGCCAGCTTGGCTGCAATTTTGGCAATAGGATACCCGGTGGCTTTTGAGGCCAGTGCAGAAGAACGCGATACCCGCGGGTTAATCTCAATAACGATGAGTTCTTCCGTTTTGGGGTTTTGTGAAAACTGAATATTACAGCCACCGGCAAAATTACCTAGCGAGCGCATGGCCAAAATAGCTTCATCGCGCATCTGTTGGTACGCCCGGTCAGAGAGGGTCATAGCCGGGGCCACGGTGATACTATCGCCGGTGTGGACCCCCATAGGGTCAAAATTTTCGACGGTACAAATAATAACGACGTTATCGTCGGCATCACGCAGGAGCTCCAGCTCAAATTCTTTCCAGCCAAGGACTGCTTTTTCCACCAGCACCTCGTGAGTAGGGGACATGTCGAGTCCGCGGCGCAGGGCGGCATCAAACTCTTCTTCTTTGTGGACAAAACCACCCCCACTACCCCCCAGGGTATACGATGGGCGAATAACCAGAGGAAATCCAATCTTTTGGGCAGCTTCTTTACCTTCCAGGAAGGAGTTGGCGATGAAGGAGGGAGCTACTTTAAGGCCCGTTTCGATCATATGCTTGCGGAAGGCCTCCCGGTTTTCGGCCAGTTCAATAGCCTCCAGGTCCACTCCGATCAGGCGTACATCATATTTTTCCCAAACACCACGCTTACCCGCTTCAATAGCCAGGTTGAGAGCGGTCTGTCCCCCCATAGTGGGTAGCACGGCATCAATCTGACGTTCTTCCAGTACCTGAATAATACTCTCGACGGTCAGGGGGAGAAGGTGAATATGATCAGCGGTGACCGGATCGGTCATAATCGTTGCCGGATTGGAATTGATGAGGGTCACTTCGATGCCCTCTTCACGTAGCGAACGCGATGCTTGCGAACCAGAGTAGTCAAATTCGCAAGCCTGACCTATAATGATAGGTCCGCTACCGATGATCAGTACGGATTTTATAGAAGTATCCTTTGGCATGATGTGCTGATTTAGGGTTGACCGGAGATGATTACGCTGCCATTAATGGCTGAGTAACCTATAAATTGCGGGCAAAGATATAGATAAAGGATGGCAAAGTACATGCTCTCCCGGTACTTTTTTCATTGAATCTGTACGGGACGCTCATCGGAATAGTATTCCATAGACCAGTGCACAACCATATCGTTTTGCCGTTCTTGGCCATCTGTTTTCTTTACGGCATAAACCGTACCCACGCCCGGGGATAGCTGTCCCAATTCATTACCGGAGAGTTGTATTTGGGTTAAGTCCGCCGGCCCTTCGATGGTAATAGATGCTGCCCGGTTGTTGGCATCATTAAAGAGTAGAATAATTGCTTCCTTCTCGGTTAACGTGGCTGGGGTACAGGAAAATAAGAAAGCTGATTCTCGACTGATGATGGGGGAGATGTTAAGTTCGGTGAGGGGTAGGATTTCCAGGTCAAAGGGGGTTTCCTGTCCCCTGGTATTGGGTAACAGAAAGGTCATTTTCGGCTCAAAGGCGGATTTAAAACGCCGGTCATATCGCACCAGATTGTCATCTAATGGATTGGGGGGCAGGACGCGATCCATAAACTGCACCTCGCCAGCGATCGTAACGGGTTGCGCACTGGACAGCGTATCGCCCTCCTTAAAGACCACTTCGGCTTTATATTCCTGTTGAGGATAAATATAGCGGACAAATAGATTGGCATGCAGCGTGACCACTTCCTCTACATCCGTTTCGGATGTACACCCCGAAAACAGGATGAACATCAAGAGTATAAGGCTGGTGCAGGAGAGGTAAGCGCATGGATGTTTCATGCCAGGTTATTTTAATTGATGATCGTATACCAGCGTTGCTGGCTTTGTCGCTGGTCGGGCCGGTTGCTTTCGCAAAAAGGCATACCAGTGACGGCCACAAAAGTACCGAAATTTTTAGACCCTTTTTTGATGATAGACCAATAGGAAACGACGCTGTAAAATTCCCTATCTTGCCGGAGTAATCCGAGATTCCATGCATCGATTTCTTCTATTTCTGGGGCTTCTCTTTTGCTCCGCTCAATTATCGGCACAGTTGGTTGACTTTGTTCCCATGAACTATAACTACCGGTTGCGGCTCACGCCTTTGCTTGAGGCCCGTATGGATAGTAGTCATCATGCGGGAGTCTATCCGTTGAACCCCTTTACGTATGCTGGAGCACGGGAGGAATTGAGCGGTGCTTTGCGTAGAAATGGTCGCTTTGCCGATTCGACATGGGTAGGACGGAAATTATTTAATGAGTTTCTAATCGACCTGCATACGCCGGATTTTGACTTTCAGGTCAATCCGTTGCTCAATCTGCAGGTAGGTCGCGACTCTCGCACTCCGGAGCAAATACCATACATCAATACGCGAGGGTATTTTGTGCAGGGACGCATTGGCAAAAATGTGGCTTTCTATTCTGATTTCTATGAAAACCAGGCTCGCTTTCCGGCCTATATTAATGATTGGGTACGGGACAATCGCTACGGCGGGAAGTCGGTATTGCCGGGACAGGGAGCATTTAAAGGTATTAGTGGACAGGTTAATGGTCGCGATTTTGCCTATGCCAGTGGAGCGGTCAGCTTGCAGGCCAATCGGTTTTTTAATTTTCAGCTGGGCTACGGTAAGCAGTTTATCGGTGATGGGTACCGCTCATTTCTACTGTCTGACAATGCCTTCAATTATCCGTACCTGCGCATCCAATCTAATTTTTGGAAGATACAATATACCAACCTGTACACTCAGTTGCGCGATGTACGCTTTCAAACCAATGATAATGTCTACCGCCGTAAATATATGGTAGCTCATCACCTGTCTATCAATATTGGTGAGCGATGGCGGGTCGGCTTGTACGAAACAGTCGTATACGCCGATAGCATGAATAACCGTGGCCTGGAATGGGATTACTTTGTGCCAGTGATTTTTTATCGACCGGTGGAGTTTGCGTTGGGGTCGCAGGGAGGAAATGTTCTCCTGGGGATGAATGTCCATTTTCGAGCTAGCGACCGCTTGCGGCTATATGGGCAAATTGGACTCGATGAATTCAAGTTCAGTGAGGTAACTGCTGGTAATGGCTGGTGGGCCAATAAATACACAGTGCAGGTAGGGGCTAAGCTTATCGATGCCGTACCGGGGCTATTTCTTCAGGGTGAATTTAATTTTGCCCGTCCGTATACTTATACGCATCGGGCCGGCGATATGGCTTACGCTCATTACAATCAGGCATTAGCTCATCCGTTAGGGGCCAATTTTCGCGAAATCCTACTGATTGCCAATTATTACCGTGGCCGCTTTTTGGTGGAAGCCCTCGCTCAATATAGCTGGCGCGGACTCGACCCGCGTGGAGAAAACTGGGGCTCGCAAGTCATGCTGGGCTACGAATCACGAGAACAGGAGTACGGGAACGAAACGCTGCAAGGGGTGCGTACCACCACGCTCTTTACCGATATTCGGGTGGGGTATCTGGTCAACCCGGCCTATAATCTGCGCCTGGAAACCGGCGTGCGGTTGCGTGATTTTACCCCGCAAGGGAATGCACTTGAGGCTACACAGACGCAGTATTTTTACCTGGGCTTGCGCACCGGGCTGAATAATGTATACGATGAATTTTAAGGAATCATTTTGACAAAATCCTTAAGTTCACGTTTGCAATAGATAAACTTCTGAAAGCACCTCGAAATGGGAACTATACCGGCAATGATGAGTTTTGGACAAAGCCACTACCAGTTTGTGAGCGGTATAGCTTTAATCACAGAGGAAGGGAATTACGGCTCATGTCAACTCCCTCAACCTTAACCTTAACCTCACTCTCATGATCAATACGTACGTCGCTATTATGGCTGGGGGCATAGGCTCTCGCTTTTGGCCCGCTAGCCGTGCCGAACGGCCCAAGCAGTTTCTCGATATTTTAGGTACCGGTAAGTCATTATTGCGGTTGACCTTTGAACGCTTCCTGAAAATGTGCCCCGCAGAGCATATCTACGTGGTGACAAATGAGCGCTATCGCGGTCTGGTCAAAGAACATTTGCCGGAGTTGAGTGACCAGCAAATATTGGGAGAACCGTCGCGGAATAATACGGCACCGTGCGTAGCGTATACTGCTTTTAAGTTGCAGGCGCTAGACCCGGAGGCTAACCTGGTGGTAGCGCCATCGGATCATGTCATTGTACAGGAGGAAGCATTCGTACAGCAGGTAGAGAAAGGGTTGGCCTTCACGGCAAAAAATGATGCCCTCCTCACGCTGGGTATTCAGCCCTCTCGCCCTGACACCGGCTACGGATATATTGAATTGGGCGCTGTCGCGCAAAACGGAATTTATCAGGTAGCCTCCTTTCGGGAAAAACCAAATCAGCAGACGGCGCAAACCTACCTGGACCGCGGAAATTATCTATGGAATGCGGGTATTTTCATTTGGAAAGTAAAGCACCTGCTGCGAGCTTTTCAACAGCACGCTCCTGAAATTCATCAAATACTGGACGCTGGAAAAGAGGTATACAACACTTCGGGAGAACAGGAATTTGTCGACGAGGCCTACCCTACTACGCCTAATATCAGTATTGACTATGCCATCATGGAAAAAGCAGATAATGTATTTACGCTGCCCAGTGATTTTGGATGGTCTGATCTGGGAACCTGGGCATCCCTACACGCTCAGTTGGCGAAGGATGAACAGGGTAATGCGATTACCGGCGATCAGGTATACCTCACGGATACCCGGAATAGCTTCATTCGTACGCCTGAAGGTAAGCAGGTAGCGATTACCGGGTTGGATGATTTTATCGTCGTCGACGAAGGAGATATTCTTTTGATTCACCCCAAATCGCGGGAGCAGGAGATCAAGGCGATTGTCAAGAAGTTGCAGGATAGTTAGCCGCGCCAAAACCAGAAATCCCTTTTTGTGATTCGATGATAGGGTACGGGCAACGCTCCAAACGAACGAAAGAATCGGCCAACCCCCGGGAGCATACTCCCCTCAAAATCAAAAACGGCTTGTCCCTGTGCTTTAGCATAGCGGATAGCGTGCCAGACCAGGGTGGGCATCGTATAGTTATTGGTCATTTTTCCACCGGGAGCTGTGGAGACAAGAAAGTAGGCGGTGCGATCATCCCAAACCAGAAAAACATGTCCCTGCGGCTGACCGGGTACCTTTGCGGCGGAGAATAGTATACCCTTTTTCTCCTGAAGCAGCCAGGAGGTGAGTTTATCCCATTGTCTATCGCTGAGTGGTGTTGGTACTTTATTGCGAGTCAGTGTGGCCTGCAATCCCTGATAAACTTCATCGAGCCACGGACCATTTTCCTGCACGGTTAGCTCCTTTTGTCCCCGCCGGATCAATTGCCGCTGATTACGGGCTACGGCTGACCAGAGGCGTGCATCGGGTGCGGTTAGGTCGATCTGATAGGTATAGCGAGTTGTTTGCTGAAAACCGGTCCAGTAAAAAGGCAGCCAGCTGCCGGCACGGGGAGCCAGGTGCAAGATGGTCAGGGCGGCGCGCGGCATTTGTTGGGAAAATGATGCCATGACTTTTAGTTGCCAGGCATGCTGGCGCTGTGGTGAGCGGTTGTGGTCGGTACTATACAAAGGGCCCAGCCAGGGCGTTAATGGTGGCTGACGGAGCAGGAAGCGGTGAAGTTTGCCGGGGCGGGTGATGGGTAATACCGCCTGTTCACGGCCTTTTTTATCGGTGTAAAACAGAGCAGTCCACTTGTCAGAGCCACAAAGTATATCGAGCCACCGGGGGTGGTGAAAAAGCGGGGGAGCTGATAATTTATGGTAAAAGGCAGTATAGCGGTCGCGTATAGTCATCGGCTAAAAGGTACGGCTTTTCGCGCAAGCGGTCATACGAGCTCGTGCTTCATGGCATTTTTGCCGAAAGGCGGACGACCACGACGGAAGCGGTAGTAAAAACCATACAGCACGCCGAATACAAAGCCACCAATGTGTGCCCAGTAGGCTACGCCACCGATTTGTTCCCCGCGCATTTCCAGAGTCCCCATACCACTTTGCACCTGGAGGAAGATCCATAAGCCAAGGAAGATATAGGCGGAAACGTTGAAGGGAAAAACGATAAACAGTACCCTGATGCGCGAATGCGGAAACATGACGAGGTAGGCACCCATCACTCCGGCAATGGCACCACTAGCCCCCACGGTAGGGACGATACTTTGTGGGTCGTAAGCAATGTGGGCTGCGTGGGCTATCAGACCAGCAACCAGGTAGAACATAAGAAACCGCAAATTACCTACGACAGCCTCAATGTTATCGGCAAAAATCCAAAGGAAGAGCATATTCCCGAAAAGGTGCATCACCCCACCGTGTAAGAACATGGATGTGAACAGCGTAAATAGACCTTCACCAGCCATGATTTCACTGGGAATGGAGCCAAACTTCTGGATGAAGGCCCCCAAGCCTCCACCCAGCTGCATCTGATAGCCAAAGACCAAAATATTTAGAATGATCAGGCTGTAGCTGAAAAGAGGACGGTGCCCCCCTTTAATGTTCTCATCGCCGATGGGAAAAAGCATAGCTAGTGGTTTCGTGCTCCAGGAAGATACGGAATTACGATAGTTTCAAGTTAGGAATTCGAAAGTATTGAGTTTCCTGCTTCGGCCTTCCGCCTTCCGAATTCCCAATTCCACATTCCGAATTCCAAACTCTCAATTCCGCACTTTAGATGATCATGCCGGCACCTACGGTTTCGTTGGTGGCCTCGTCGATCAGAATAATGGAGCCGGTGATCCGGTTCTTGCGATACGCATCGTAAAACAGTGGCTTAGTTGTACGCATGGTAACCCGGCAGATATCATTCATATTGATTTCCTTATCATCCTGCAGGCGGTGCAGGCTATTGATGTCGAGTTTGTAGCGGATATCTTTTATGATGCACCGCACTTCTTTTGTCGTATGCATGAGGGTGTATTTTCCCCGCAAACGCATAGGGCGATCATTGAACCAACACACCATCACTTCGAGGTCTTGCCCCACTTCGGGATGGTTGTTTTCGCGTACGATCATGTCACCACGGCTCAGGTCTAAGTCATCTTCCAGTTGCAAGGTGACCGACATGGGCGGATAGGCCTCTTCCAGCTCTCCCTCATAGGAATCAATCTGCTTGATTTTACTGGTAAAGCCACTGGGCAACAACATTACATCATCTCCTTTTTTGATAACCCCGCCGGCTATGCGACCGGCGTAGCCCCGGTAGTCGTGGTATTCGTCGGTATTAGGGCGAATGACGTACTGTACCGGGAAGCGACTATCGATAAAATTGTGGTCGCTGCCGATATGCACATTTTCCAGATAATAGAGCAGGGTGGTACCGTCATACCAGGGCATCTTTTCGGATCGATCGACCACATTATCTCCTTTCAGGGCTGAGATGGGGATAAAGTGTACGTCTTTTACATCGAGTTTATAGCTGAATTTCTCAAATTCATCCTTGATTTCTTCGTAGCGTTCTTTGCTATAGTCGACCAGGTCCATTTTGTTGACACAGACCACAAGGTGTGGGATTTGTAGCAAAGAAGCGATAAAGGAGTGACGGCGAGTTTGTTCAAGTACACCTTTACGAGCATCGATCAGGATCAGGGCCACATTAGCTGTGGATGCTCCGGTGACCATGTTGCGAGTGTATTGGATATGGCCGGGCGTATCAGCGATAATAAATTTTCGCCGTGGAGTTGCGAAGTAACGGTAGGCTACATCAATGGTAATACCCTGCTCCCTTTCTGATTTTAGCCCATCGGTGAGCAGCGCCAGGTTGACCCCTTCTTCGCCCCGGCGAGCACTGGTTTCACGTACGGATTCGAGTTGATCTTCAAAGATAGATTTACTATCGAAGAGCAGGCGACCAATGAGGGTGCTTTTCCCGTCATCAACACTGCCGGCAGTAGTAAATCGTAAAAGTTCGCTATGTTTTGCGTCCATTGTAGGTTGATTTTTGGGGCTTGATTAAAAGTATCCGTGCTTTTTACGGTCTTCCATGGCTGTTTCGGAACGTTTGTCATCGGTACGGCCTCCGCGCTCGGTCATGCGGGTCGTAGCTACTTCTTCGATGATTTCTTCAACGGTCGTCGCGGTTGACTCCCATACGCCGGTACAGGTCATGTCGCCGATAGTGCGGCACCGCACCCGCATCGTTGCAGGTGTTTCTGTAGCGCGCTTGTTGATGAAGTCGCTGTCGGCTAGCAGGGTGCCGTTGCGTTCAAATACCGGGCGCTCGTGGGCAAAATACAAGCTGGGCAGCTCTACTTTTTCCATGGCAAGATACTGCCACACGTCGAGTTCCGTCCAGTTACTGATGGGAAAAACCCGGAAGTGCTCGCCCATACTTTTTTTGCCGTTGAACAGGTTCCATAGCTCGGGGCGTTGATTTTTTGGATCCCACTGCCCAAATTCATCCCGGTGTGAAAAGAAACGTTCTTTGGCGCGCGCTTTTTCTTCGTCGCGACGGGCACCACCAAGGGCGGCATCGAATTGCCCCTTTTCCAACTCGTCGAGTAGGACCGCTGTTTGGAGCCCATTACGGCTGGCGTCGAATCCTTTCTCTTCCACTACCAGGCCCGATTGGATGGCTTCTTCTACAGAACCCACAATCAGGCGGACACCCAGCTTTTCTACTAAGCGATCGCGGAATTGGATGGTTTCCGGAAAATTATGGCCGGTATCAATATGTAAGAGCGGAAAGGGAATACGCGCTGGATAAAATGCTTTCATGGCCAGATGGACCATAAGGATAGAGTCCTTACCACCGGAAAACATCAGAACCGGTTTTTCAAATTGGGCGGCGACTTCACGCATAATGAAGATCGACTCGGCCTCTAGTTCTTTTAAATGATTGAGGTTGTAATTAAATCCTTCCATGATATGGCTTGTTCTTATCGTTTAATCTGGATGATAGGGAGGAGTACCTCCATAATTTTTTTGACGGATTCCTCTACGCTGAGATGATCGGTACGTACTTCTACGACCGGGTTTTGTGGAGGCTCGTAGGGGGCGTCAATACCCGTAAATCCTTTAATTTCTCCCCGGCGTGCTTTTTGGTACAACCCCTTCACGTCGCGGTCTTCACAAACTGCTAGCGGCGCATTAATGTAAATTTCGAGGAAGTCATCGGCACCAATGATCGATCGGGCCATGTCGCGCATCGCCCGGGTCGGGCTGATGAATGAGTTTAGACAAATGATACCGCTCTGTACGTAAAGGCGTGCCACTTCGGCAATACGCCTGATATTCTCGGTCCGGTCTTCAGGCGTAAAGGTAAGGTTTTGGTTTATTCCTGAGCGAATATTGTCGCCATCGAGTACCTGAGGAAAGAAGCCGTCATCAAACAATTGGCGCTCAAGAGCTTTAGCGATGGTACTTTTTCCACTGCCGGAAAGGCCGGTGAGCCAGAGGACTTTGCTCTGCTGATTTAAGCGTTTTTCTCGCTCCGGCCGTTGGACCAACTGATTGAAAATTGGGTGTATGTGCTCCGCCACATTGCAGTATTTACCTATTCCTGTTGGAATAATTTCTAGAATGAGGCAAATATATAGGTTTTACACCAAAATAAGCAGGGAAAAGGAATGTCCAACATATTGATTTGCATTTGTTTACTGGAACCGAACAGTGGTCAATAGAAATAGCAACCCCTTTTGCTTCACGCAAAAGGGATTCGATTGTTTCATGGTGTGGAATTATTGCCTAACTCAATTATGGATCAATTTGTGTGTTTTCTAACTTTTTCGGGCTTGTATGTAGATAATATAGGTGAATAATCAAAATGAAGCTGCAATAAAGGGAAAGATAGCCTCTCAGGCTCATCAGTTAGTGTTTCATAGTGTGGCCTGTTCTCCAGACAATGGTATGAGAACCAATACTGACGTTGGGCAGTAAAATATACTACGAAATATCTAAGATAATTAATGTTAATACCGCCACTACTACATCCTTGCTATAAGGCGGAAAAACAAAAGCCTGGGGGCGATGATTCAGCTTGTGAATCTTTTTCAGGAAACGATATAAACGATTTGGGTATTCTTTCCTAACAGGTTGGGTATAGACACTGGGCCTAATGAATTGTACATAGTAACGCCAGATTAAGTACGTTAAGCGAGAGCAGTTGCTATGAACACGGTTAAAGAATTGTCGGTGCATAAATGAGTGTATTGTAGAGCATTTACTTTCTATAATGAGCAAAAAAATACATGCTACCAGAGTCAAAAGACTGGTAACTAAAGTTATTTTCAAAAAGGGGGGAAGTAGTATGAGGGAGTATTATCGAGTAATACGACAAGATAAGAACTAAGTTGCACGAGATTTAAAAAACCACCTCTGAATATACAAAAATGGCGTTGTAAAGTGTTGGCTTACAGATTTTTTTGAAATTTAAAAAATATAAAACATGCTTAGATTAATCCCTCTCTAATAAGATCGTGCAGATGGATAAACCCGAGGAAAACATCATGGTCATCGGTGACAATAAGCTGGGTAATACTGTGTTGGCGCATCATTTCCAATGCTTTTACAGCGAGTGCGTTTTGCTCAATGGTTTTGGGAGATGGCGACATAATAGACTGAGCCTGTACTCCGGTAAGGTTGGTTTTCCCTTCGAGCATACGTCTTAAGTCACCATCAGTAATAATGCCCAGTACGCGATGTTTTTCATCGACGACCGCTGTTGCCCCCAGACGTTTGGAGGTCATTTCAAGAATGGTCGAGCGCAAATCTTGATGGGCTCGAACAGCCGGCTGTTCGTTTTGTGGATATAAGTCATTTACCCTGAGGTAGAGTTGCTTGCCGAGTGCACCTCCGGGGTGGTACTGAGCAAAATCGCGGGGAGTAAAGCCCCGCATGGCGAGCAGGGCTGTCGCCAGAGCATCTCCCATAACCATCTGGGCTGTTGTGCTGGCAGTAGGTGCGAGATTGTTGGGGTCGGCTTCCTGTCGAACTGGTGTGTGCAGAACATAATCTGCTGTGCGACCAAGGAACGAATCGCGACGGCTTACCATGCCGACAACAGTATTGCCCAGGTTGTTTAAGAGCGGCACTAATACGCGAATTTCCGGCGTCTCCCCACTTTTAGAAATGCAAATGACCCGGTCATCAGGCTGGACCATACCCAAATCACCGTGAATGGCATCGGCCGCATGTAGGAATAGAGAAGGGGTTCCCGTGGAATTTAGGGTAGCCACAATCTTTTGGGCTATCAAAGCGCTTTTTCCGATTCCTGTAATGACTACCCGGCCGGACGATTGAAACAGTAGGCGGACCACAGCAACAAAAGATTGATCTATACTCTGTTCCAGCGCTTTAATGGCTTCGTATTCAATTGAAATGGTGCGCAAAGCTGTCTCAGTGATGCGTATATCGGAAGTATCCACTATTTTTTTATTTTTGTCGGCTTTTGGTGTAAGCCGGGTACAAAAGTATAGAAAGGCCGATAAAAATGCATGTATAATGCGAAAGAGCCATTTTTTTTCATTATTTTTAGATGAAAGGTAGTTGTATAGCACCCTTTCGCAGCTTCTCTTTCTGGTCTATTCTCTCCCAAGCTGATTTGCCTGAACCCCATGGAATGTATGTTAAGGTTTTATACAGCCTACCCGGGAATATGTCTGGATGTAACAGATGTTATCTCCGGCTACCAACTTTGCTGAGATGAATTGAAAATTGACGTGTCATGACTTTGACCAATGAATCACTAAAGGAAGCATTACAACAATATTTTGGCTTTGATCAATTTAAAGGTCGCCAACAGGATATTATCCATAGTGTATTGCAGGGCAAGGATACCTTTGTCATCATGCCCACGGGGGGAGGTAAATCGCTATGTTATCAACTACCTGCTCTCATGATGGAGGGTACGGCCCTGGTCATTTCCCCTCTGATAGCCCTAATGAAGAATCAGGTTGATTCTATTCGGGGACATAGCCAACAAGATGATATCGCCCACTTTCTGAACTCTTCCCTGACCAAGGCACAAATGAGGTTGGTGAAGCAGGATATCATGGATGGCAAAACCAAATTACTCTTTATTGCTCCCGAAACGCTCACCAAAGAGGAAAATATAACCTTTTTTCAACAAGCGAATATTTCATTTGTCGCCGTTGATGAAGCACATTGTATCTCAGAATGGGGACACGACTTCCGCCCGGAATACCGGCGCATTCGCACCATGCTCAATGCCATTGGTGAGGATATTCCGGTAATTGCCCTTACTGCTACTGCTACACCGAAGGTGCAAACCGATATCGTCAAGAACCTGAATATGACAAATGAGAATACATTCATTTCGTCATTTAATCGCTCCAACCTGTACTATGAAATTCGTCCGAAAGGGAAGAAGGAACAAACCATCAAGAGCATAATCCAAATTATTAAAAGCATTCCGGGGCAGTCGGGTATCATTTACGTGCAAAGTCGTAAGTCGGCCGAGACTATTGCCAAAACCCTGCAGGTAAACGATATAAAGGCCGCGCCCTACCATGCGGGCCTGGATGCCAAAACGCGATCGCGTACCCAGGATGACTTTTTGATGGAAAATGTCGATGTTATCGTAGCCACTATCGCCTTTGGGATGGGTATCGATAAGCCCGATGTGCGGTTTGTGATTCACTACGATATGCCCAAAAGTATTGAAAATTACTACCAGGAAACCGGTCGGGCCGGCCGCGATGGTCTGGAAGGGCGCTGTGTAGCGTTTTTTAGCTATAAGGATATCATGAAGTTGGAGAAGTTTCTGCGGGATAAGCCGGTGGCTGAACGCGAAATGGGACAGCAACTCATGCAGGAAATTATGGCCTACGCCGAAACTACAGCCTGCCGCCGTAAGTTTCTGCTACACTATTTTGGGGAGCAATTTTCTGCGGACGATTGTAACGAAATGTGCGACAACTGCCGTCATCCCAGAGAAAAAGTTTCGGTAAAGGAGGAAATGATCCTGGCCCTGCGCTCGGTACAAATACTCGATGAAAACTACGGGCTACAAACGCTGGTTGATTTTGTTCGGGGACGCCGCACAAAAGAAATGGAAGATTATGGGTTCGACAAACGCGAACTCTTTGGGCAGGGCAGCGATCAGGAGCCCAATTTCTGGTTTTCCGTTTTCCGCCATGCGCTATTGAATGACTTGCTGCTCAAAGACGTTGAAACCTACGGCTTACTCAAAATGACCGATAAGGGACGTGCCTTCCTGGAACATCCGGTCGAAGTACAGATCCCAATCAATCATGATTTTGATGCAGAACTGGAGGAAGCGTCTCATTCCGAAAGCCACAGGAGTGCGGTGCTGGACAAAACGCTGATGCAAATGCTGAAAGACCTGCGCCGACAGGAAGCAAAGCAGCACGATGTACCGCCCTTTGTTATTTTTCAAGATCCTTCCCTGGAGGATATGGCTACGCAGTATCCTATCACTATGGATGAAATGACCAACATCAGCGGCGTTAGTAAAGGCAAAGCAATGCGGTATGCTGCGCCCTTTGTTTCTATGATCAAGGAATACGTGGAGGCCAATGATGTCGACCGCCCTACCGAATTTGTCGTCAAGCAGGTAGCTAATAAGTCAAAGGTGAAAGTCAATATTATTCAGGGGGTCGATAGGAAAGTTCCCCTCGAAGATTTAGCGGAAGCTAACGGGCTAAGCCTGGAGGAACTGCTGGAAGAGATGTACGCCATTGTCTTGTCGGGTACCAAGCTCAATATCGATTATTATGTGGAAGATAACGTCGATGAATATGCCCGCGAAGATATCGAGGATTATTTCATGGAGGCAGAGACCGATTCGATAGAGTTAGCTTTTTCGGAACTACAGGAAGAAGATATCACTATGGAAGAAATTCAGATTATGCGCATCAAGTTTCTTTCTGATAATGCGAATTAATGCCCTTACGTGAAAAAGATCCTAATCCTCAATGGCCCTAACTTGAATTTGCTCGGTCGTCGTGAACCAGACATCTACGGCCGGCAGACTTTCGATGATTACCTTGCCGAACTACGTGAAGCGTTTGCGGACATTCAATTGGACTATGTGCAGTCTAACCATGAAGGTACGCTGGTCGATCACCTGCACGAGTATGGCTTCTCGCACGACGGCATCGTTTGTAATGCCGGAGCCTATACGCATACTTCTGTGGCCATGCGCGATGCGATTGCAGCTATTCCGGCTACCGTGATTGAAGTGCATATTTCTAATGTTTATCAGCGCGAAGAATTCCGCCATCATTCCTATCTTGCGCCCGTTTGCCAGGGAGTGATTGCCGGACTGGGACTTGCCGGATATGCTTTGGCCATTCGGGCATTACTCTCCTGATTTCATGCTTTCTGAAGATCTCACACCTATGAGCGTACAGGATATTCGTATCGACGATTATGATTATCTCCTTCCCGATGAGCGTATTGCCCGCTTTCCGGTTGCACAACGCGATGAAGCTAAGCTCCTCATATACCGTAAGGAGGGGATTTCACATCGCATTTTTCGCGATCTGCCCGAGATCTTGCCGCAAGGCAGCATGCTGATATTCAATAACACCCAGGTCATTCATGCTCGCCTGCACCTGACTACTCCTACTGGTGCGCGCATTGAAGTCCTTTGTCTGGAGCCACTTGTCCCCGTCGATTATCAGCAAAATTTTAGCAGTACCGAACCGGTGCGTTGGAAAGCGCTGATTGGCAATAATAAGCGCTGGAAGCAAGGGCCGCTTTCGCTAAAAACGGGTGCAGCAACCCTAACGGTTGAGCGCATCGGCCGCCTGGAGGATACGTTCGAAGTCGAATTTCGCTGGGATCAAACCGATATTTCTTTTGGCCAGCTTTTGGCGGAAGCCGGCATCATTCCCCTGCCCCCTTACCTCAAGCGCGACACTACCGAAGCGGACAAAGAGCGCTACCAGACGATCTATGCGCAAATACAGGGCTCGGTAGCTGCCCCGACCGCCGGCTTACACTTTACCGATCAGGTTTTTCAGCAATTAGATATGATCGGGGTGTCCCGTAGATTTGTTACCCTGCACGTGGGGGCCGGCACGTTTATGCCGGTCAAATCCGATACGATTGGCGGTCATTATATGCATCAGGAAACCCTGCGCATTAATAGAATATTAGTGGAGGAACTCAAGGCGCAAAAGGTGGCCGGTAAACCGTTAATCGCAGTAGGTACTACGAGTACCAGGTTGTTGGAGAGTCTATATTGGTTTGGTACGCAGTTGCTGGATGATCCGGACTTTCGCCCCGCTGGTATTGATCTGGGGCAATGGATACCCTATACACGGAAAGGTAAGGCACCGTCGCCTGCCGACAGCCTAGCGGCCATACTGGACTGGATGCATGGACAAGGAGTACAACACCTGGAAGGGCAAACGCAACTAATCATCGCCCCTGGCTATACCTACCGCATGTTGGATGGCTTAATTACTAATTTTCATCAGCCTAAAAGTACGTTACTACTCCTAATCGCTGCGCTCATCGGAGAAGATTGGAAGCAAGCCTACCAGTATGCACTAGAGCATGATTTTCGCTTCCTCAGCTTTGGCGACAGCAGCCTCCTCCTCCCCTAAAAAAGTTAGCGGAGCTGGAGCTCCGTTGACCTGAGGATGATTTTTTTTAAGGACAAATGCGTTACCTTTGTTCAATATTAAATTTTTGATCTGATATGGATAAAGCAGCACTGAATATTCAAATGGTCGACCTGAAAAGTCAGTACCTCAAGCTAAAGGAGGAAATCGATAAAGCCGTTCTGGAGGTTATGGATTCTTGTGCCTACATTAATGGTCCGGCCGTGCGTACCTTTCAGGCTCATATGGAAGAATATAATGACGCAAAGCACGTCATTCCGGTAGCGAATGGAACTGATGCCTTGCAAATTGCCCTGATGGCGCTCGATTTGCAACCCGGCGACGAAGTGATCGTACCGGCCTTTACTTATGTGTCGACCGCCGAAGTGATCGCCCTGTTGCAGCTCAAGCCGATTATGGTGGATGTCGATCCGGATACCTTTAATATTACGGCTGAGATCATTGAAGCGGCTATTACGCCCAGGACGAAGGCGGTTGTGCCGGTCCACTTGTTTGGTCAGAGCTGTGATATGGAATCAATTATGGCTGTTGCCAAAAAGTATGACCTTTACGTAGTCGAAGACAATGCCCAGGCTATTGGCGCAGACTATACCTTTGCCGATGGTCATCGTCAAAAAACAGGAACGATTGGCCATATCGGTTGTACGTCCTTCTACCCATCTAAGAATTTAGGAGCCTACGGTGACGGAGGAGCTATTACGACCAATCACGATGATTGGGCGGCCAAATTGCGCATGGTGGCCAACCACGGACAAACCCGCCGCTATTACCACGATGCCATAGGGGTGAATTCTCGACTGGATTCGATTCAGGCAGCCGTTCTGAATATCAAACTGCGCGAGCTTGATAACTATGCTGCTGCCCGCAATCGGGCCGCTGATTACTACGATAAGGCTTTAGCGGATGTTGCTGATTTGGTGACGCCAAAGCGGCAGCCTAATTCTACGCACGTCTTCCATCAATACACACTGAAAGTATTAAATGGTCGTCGGGATGACCTGAAGAATTACTTAAGTGATCGGGGCATACCGAGTATGATCTACTACCCTGTACCATTATATGAACAGGAGGCATTCAAAAGCTTTACGGACGTAACGCACCTACCGGTTACCGATACATTGTGCAAACAGGTCATTTCACTGCCCATGCATACAGAGTTGAGTGAGGACGTGTTGGAGTATATTGCCCATAGTGTACAAGCATTCCAGAAATAAGATCTGTTATGTTTATTCATGACACAGCTGTCGTAGACAAAGGAGCTCAACTTGGCACCGGTACTAAAGTTTGGCATTTTTGCCATATCATGCCGACGGCCCGTCTGGGCAACAATTGCAACCTGGGACAAAATGTCTTTGTTGGGAATGATGTGGTGCTGGGGGATAATGTGAAAGTCCAGAACAACGTATCTATCTACAGTGGAGTCATCTGCGAGGATGATGTATTTCTGGGGCCGTCTATGGTTTTTACCAATATTACCAACCCCCGGTCAGCGGTAGTCCGAAAAGGGAAGTACGAACAAACGTACCTGGAGCAAGGTGTCTCCATTGGGGCTAACGCGACCATCGTTTGTGGAGTACGCCTTGGGCGTTACGCTTTTGTGGGTGCGGGTGCTGTAGTAACACATGACGTGCCGGCATATGCTCTGGTCGTGGGGAGTCCCGCCCGGCAGATTGGCTGGATGAGTGCCTACGGGCATCGGCTCCACTTTGATGCGGCAACCAATAAAGCCACCTGCCCGGAGAGTGGACAAGTGTACCGCCGCCTTTCCCAGACAGAAATCGTTCTCGACGATTAGCATAACCGGAGGAATTAATCCGGGTTCCTGCGTTAGGTATGGTCCAGGGATGAAGGTGACCGGGAAAGCTGAGCATCTCCCCAAATACCAGGCGGGACTGGCATCTCCCTCTTTTTTTCTGTATTTTAACGAAAGGTTGGGCATAGGCATGTTCGTAAAGTTATGGCAGTCAGGGCCCAACCTCCCGGTATAGGGTGCCCGGTAGCAGGTGTAAAGACTTCACAACATCCTACTACCCTATACCCTTTACCAAATACAACGCGAGGTTGTGCAGTCAGCCATTTAACAACCAGCTCACCCCAACTTCACGTTATTTTAAGTATCGAAGCCCCCTTTTTTGAGCGAACTGCAGAACGGTTTGACGGTAAGCTTGTTACCTCACCGTTATTATGCATTCTTTGTTTTGCCGAACGGCTAAAAATAACCTCTATGAGATGGCCATTCCTCCTGCTGATTTTTCTGCTTGGTTTTTACGCTAACCCCAATGCTCAGACCTACCTGCAAGTTGATCCCAGCAGCTTACAAGCTGGTGGTAATACGCGGAGTACCGGCAATAATTGCTTTCGGCTCACTACCGCCCGCGATTGGGAGGCAGGCACCGTTTGGTATAAAAAAGAGGTCGATCTCCAAGAACCGTTTGAAATGGAAATGAACTTGCGCCTGGGATGTATGGACGAGGAGGGAGCCGATGGTATGGTTTTTATTTTTCTACCCTACAAAGTACCCTCCGGCTATAAAGGAGAAGGTATGGGCTTTGGTGGGCTACGTCCATCGTTGGGTATTGAAATTGATACGTGGCAGAACTATCACCTGGCTGATCCGGCAGAGGATCACGTTGCCCTAATGGTTAATGGCAATGTCAGCCACTTCAATAATATCGATGAGCCGGTGGTTATCCCTAATGTAGAAGATTGTGCATTACACCTTTTCCGGATAAATTGGGAGCCGGCAGTCAATTTACTCACGGTCTATATTGATGACCGGCAAATTATTTCCAGACAGATAGATATAATTCGCGATGTATTTCGGGGAGATAGTAAAATCTATTGGGGAGTTTCTGCGGCAACGGGTAAATACAATAACCTGCAGGAGGTTTGCTTCGAGCAATTGACATTTAATATTCCACAGTTGGGCTACACGGTCAAGCGGCGATTATTAGGAGGGGATATTGCCGAGTTGCAGGAGCTGCATTTTATGAGCGGGAATACCCGACTCAGTGACGAGCAAGCCGAACAACTTGATCGTCTGGCTCTCTTTTTGCAAGAGAATCCGGAGCAGTCTATCGAGTTTTTTGCCAATAGTAACGAGTCGAGTAATGATCAGCGGGAAGAAAAATTGACGGAAGCCCGCCTGCAGCAAATAAAAAGCTACCTCGAAGGCAAAGGAGTTGATCCGGAGCGCATAAATCTCCAATCCCTGGGCCGCCGTTTTGCCACCCAAACGATTGATGGCAAAACGGTCACCCGGGAAGGGAATTGGATACAAGTTCGCCTATTCCTACCCATTCCATAGAGAATGGTAGTATTAGGTATACATCTTTTCGTAATACTCTTCCAGCATGCGCTTTACGGCAAACCGTTCGTGAGTATCGAGAATGCTTTGCTGCATCATGTCGACCCATTTTTTGCGATTATCGTAATAGGTAGGTAGTACATCTTCGAATAAGACCTGGTACAGCGCTTCGAGATCATGGGCATCTTGTTTGGCCACATCTTTGCTTTCAAAGGCGTCGCCAAACTGCCAACCATTCTCCCCGTGGCGGCACGCTTCGGGCCACCAACCATCGAGAATGCTACAGTTGAGTACTCCGTTCATAGCCGCCTTCATACCAGAAGTACCACTTGCTTCTTTCGGGCGGCGTGGGTTATTGAGCCATACATCGGTACCACGGGTCAATGCCCGGCCGGTATCCATGTCGTAGTTTTCGACGAAGACTACGGCATTCGGGTATTTTTTCGCCATAGCGACTACCCGTTCAATCAATCCTTTACCGGTGTCATCTAGTGGGTGTGCTTTACCGGCATAGACAATCTGAATGCGACCATCAGCGAGATAGGGTTCGATGATTTCCGGCTTTTGGAAGATTAGGTCGGCCCGCTTGTAGGGCGCAAAGCGACGGGAAAAACCAATGAGGAGTTTATCTTCGTTAAGTTCGGCCCCGGTACGCTCGTTAATAAAAGCAATGGTCTCGCGCTTGTTGTGCTGGTGGCGTTTCCACAAATCACCGTCTGCCTTAGCCAGGTCAATCATTTCCTGGTCGACCCAGGTGGGCAGGTGGATACAGTTGGTGATCGCAATGATCTCCGAGCGGTTATCTACATGACTCCACATATCTTGTGCTGTTTCGCCGTGGAGCTGGGCTACTGCGTTGGTCATACGGGAAAGGCGCAGCGCACCAACGGTCATATTGAAAGGACTACCACCGAGGCTTTTTAGCTGTTTTTCCGTAAGGCCCATATTGGCCCCCATATAGGTAATGCGATCGATTGGATGGGATTCGTTACCCTGAACGACGGGGGTATGGGTGGTGAATACTACTTCCTCACGGGTAGCCGCTACCGCTTCCTCGAAGGTGGCGTCGTCAGCTGTCATCTTTTCCCGCATGAGTTCGAAGCCGGCAAAGAGAGCGTGACCTTCGTTGAAGTGATATACGTCAACGTCGATACCTAGCGCACGCAAAGCTCTCACTCCACCGACGCCAAGCACCATTTCCTGTGCAATGCGCTCCTCACCAAACCAGCCGTACAATTGTCCACAGATCCAACTATCATTATTGTCGGGAATATCGGTATCCAGTAAGTAAAGAGGCACGTGACCAAATTTTTCCAGTTTCCAGACCTTGCATTTTACTTCGCGCCGACGAATGTCAACGCTCACCGTTACGCCGGTATCTTCCAGGAAATCGTATTCGTAGTTGTGGTAAGAGTCGTAAGGGTGCCCTTCAGCATCAATATATTGATCGGTATAGCCTTGTTTCCAGCGAATACCAATGGCTACCATCGGGAAGTCGTGATCCTTAGCGCCTTTGATATAATCCCCGGCCAGAATACCCAGCCCTCCGGCATAGGTCTTAAGGGAGGTATCCAGACCATACTCCATACAAAAGTAGGCCACTTTCGGGCGATTGTTGGTTGTCATATTGGGTTGTTTTGGATGAATTAATGGTGGTCAGGGCATGTAAATTACCGGCAAAGATAGAAGCTTGTTGGCAGCCGACCTATATAATTGTTAGGTATAACGGTTACTTTCGTAAAAAACGGGCCTATTTTGTGGTAAATGCTGCAAAATATTGACATTCTTCGATAGCCCGTTGGTAAAACCGGGTGTCGCTGTATTCATCGCGCAACAGATTGAAGTAGGTAAATGTCTGTGCACCACCGTACGCAAAATATTGGTTTTGTTCACATTTTGCAGCCATAAAAGCAATTCTGGCGGCAAACTCTGGATTTTGAGCCAATTGTAGCGCCCGTTCAAAATAAGATAGGGCATGAGAACAGTCGAACACCTCTAAATTACCATTGGGGTAATTGGGGTGTGGCCGTACGTTTGGATTATTGCCCACTGGTCGTTTTTTTAGGCTGCTACCCGAGCGAAACTTATCCATCCCCTCCCAGGCATAACCGAAATACGTCATATTATATAAGCCCAGCCCAATCAGGTAGAAATTACGGGCGCCCTGTGTCTGATCGGCAAGGGCCTGATATTGTAGTTCCTGCATTCGCAAAATGACCTGTTCGCGGTTATAGCGCCGAAAGGAGTCGCGCCGGGCACAGTTTACGCAGTCGATCAGGCGTTCTTCAAAGGGGTTAATGCGTACGTAATCGTCTTTCACCACGTTGTCCAGCTGCTTAAGCGTTTCGACTGCCGCCACCTGGTTGCCCCTCGATAGCTGCAGCATCCCTTTTAAGTCGATCAGATCGCTGCGTAGCGTATAGCTTTCTGCTTTGCGCAGGAGTGCCCGCTCCTGTCGGTTCAGGTTACTGCGATTAACCCAGTTGAGCAATAAATCGATGATGTTACTCTCGGGGTGGACTATTAAGTCTTGCAAATCGTACAGGTGTAGATACAGCTTACCCATTTTGTTATTAGACCGGTAAAGGGCAGATGTTTTGTCAAAAACCAGGTTGCGAAAGCCGTCATATTTTTGGTAGAGAGGGTTGTCGTACTTTATTTCGGCCAACCGATTTTCCGTTTGATTAGTAACGGATTCCATTTGCAAGACTTCCATAACGAGCTTGATGGCATCGATCTGCTCTTCTAGTATAGATGTCTTAACTTTTGGTTGCAGCTTGGCAAATACGTTCTGCGTGGTGTACAGATCTCCGGCTAAAAGGGCCAGGTAGCCCTGGGCAAATTGCCAGAGCAGGGGGCGATTTTGTGCTTCGGATTGAAGTACCTGGCGTACAAAACTTTGTAGGGCAATAACTTGCTGGCCGGCTTTAGGATCAGGAAGATTATGGTAGCGACGATTTTCTCGCCGAAAGCGATTAAAGTCTTCACCCAGCAGGCTTTTTTCCATACGGGTAATGGCCTTGACGAGCAGTACCTCCAGGTGGTGATTGCCTGGGTCTAGTTGAAAAATTTCCTGCATTTCCTCCAGCACCTTACTGTTGCGTTCTCCGGCCCGGATAGCGTAAAGCGTAGCTCGCTGCTCGTTGTTCTCGCACCTTTTGAGTAACGCATTCCACTGAGCATCCGTACGAATGCGGAACGATCGGTAGGCCGACTCGCGCTTGCTGGGGGCATGTTCAAAAATCAGCGAAAACAGGTATGCTGCTTCTACCTCTTCACCCAGGGCCTGTAAGGCTCCGGCACGGTGCCCCATAATCCAATATTCGATGATGCTGGGGTCGTTGTCGGTTTTAGGCATTAGGTAATCGTGCAGGTCGAGTACTCGCTGATATGCTTGCATATAATGGGCCAGACGAATAATTTGATAAGCATAACGCAAACGGAAATAATGCGATTCCGTACGACGAAACGCACGCAATCCATCGTCGATCAGGTCGCGCATAGCGGGGGCATATTGCTTGCGGTCAACCCAGGGGTCTTCCAAAACAACGTAGGGCTCACAACGTTTGGCGAAAAGCAGGTAGTCAACAGTCTCTGTACAGTTGTTGCGGGCCAGGTAGTTGGCAAAAGAGTTGCCCTGTAAGGTGATGGGTACCGGAAGCTTTTGATTGGCAATAGCATTGCGCAATGCCTGCAAGTCTTGCTGCCGGCTATTGTAAATTAGCCGTCCGACATCCTGCAGATTTGGAATTTCACAAAACCGCTGATGCCACTCGGCCACGTTAGAGACAACCTGCTTGCGTTTTTGCCGGCCGTAAACGCGATAAATTTCTTCAAACGAAAGAATATACGGCGCAGAAGGAATCTCGGGATTGACCAGTCCCGCCTGAATGAAGCTGTACGTCTGCGGGGTATAGCGATAATCGGGTAGGCAATCGGAGCGCATAGGGGCTGGTATAGCCAGAATACATCCAATGCTAAGGCAAAATACGAAGCAGTTCTTCCAGGTCATCATAAGTCCAGTGTCTCAAGATATCGCTATCGAGATGATAAAACGTGAGTTCTTCCACCTCATGGGGAAGCCAGTCGGCCAATCGGTGCGTTACGCGGCGCAGTGAATCGGGATAGATGGTCTCTATCCGGATTCGGTCGCCCCGGTACAAGTAATAGGAATTAAGGTACGTACTTTTCTGCACCTCATAACGATCCTGACCAAGAGATTTGAACCGCAGGGTATCGGATAAATCGTCAGAGCGTAAGCCATTAATCAGGTATAGCAGGTCGCTTTCGCGAAAAACACAACCCCAACTGTATAGAGGTAGGGCCAGGCGGAGCGGTATGGGGTATTGGTCGATGGCATCGGTGAGATACGGCCGTGCGGCGTTGAAGTTAAGGATGGAGTTGTTTTCTTTCCAGTCGTTCACCTGGCCGACATTGTAGAACATCAAACTGCCCGATGCTACGGGAGGTACGCCCGTTTGGCGAAAGCCACTAATTTGATGCAAACGGATAGTCGCCGACAATTTAATACGACTGCCGACTTCCTTTTGCACTGCACGGATAAAGTCAAAGTAGCGCTCCCGGGTAGATTCAGTCCAGTCACAGTCCAGTTGTATTTCCTGAATAGGAGCAGCTTGTACAGGGTGCCGCTCCCGGATTTTTGCTATGGTTTTTTGCGCAAGCTTATCTACCTGATCTGCCGATAATTGCTGCATACTGCGGTTGGTGATGAAGATGGTGGGGATCAGTTCGATGTCGCCTTCCGGCAAGTGCTGAAACTGTACGGCAGCCAACGGTATCACCTGACTGTTAGTCTCGTCCCAGTCGAGATCGAAGTATTTGGTATAGACACGTACGACGCCCAGGGTGTCGAGAAACCTCTGAGCGAGGGAGTCTACGGCTACGGTCGTTTTCCAGTGGTAGAAGGAAGCCTTTGGAGCCGGGGCAGATGATGAATACCGACAGCCCGCCATGATGAACCATAATGCAGATAAAAGAAAGGCCAGCCAGTATACTGCTCTCTTGTGTAGAGAAATATTAAATACCATTGGATAGAGGTCTCGTTTAACGGATCACCGCAGCGGTTGATCTGGGGTAAAGAATTCCGCAGAATATATAGGTTTTACGGGCCACTTCATATGAGTTAATACCCTATCTGTGGTTTCTGGTTATAGTTTTGTATAATTATTTGATATTGCTGGGTAATTTCGGTATTTTATTTCAAAATATCGCGATAGGGCAATTTTAAGCCAAAAAGACAGACACCCTTTTAAACAAATAACACATGAAATTAACAGGTAAGCACACCTTAAATGCTCCTCCGGAGCGCGTTTGGGCCATTTTAATGGATACGGATTCTCTGGCACGCATTACACCCGGCGTTAGCCATTTAGAGGAAACCGGCCCCGATCAATACAACGCTATAGCCGACGTGAAAATAGGTCCGGTCAGTGGTTCTTTTAAAGGAAAAGTCAACCTGAAAGATAAGCAGGAGCCGGAGCAGTTTACCCTCAACGTGGTGCAGAATAGTAAAATTGGCAACGTCTCCGCCGATGTGCATATTAATCTTAAGCAATTAGACGACGATAAGACGGAAATGAGCTTTGAAGGACTGGCTAAAATGTCGGGACTTTTAGCTCGTACCGGGCAGCGCGTGATGAGTGGTGTGGCCAGTACGCTAACCAAACAATTTTTCTCCGCGCTCGACGACGAAGTGGGGCAGGTAGCCTGAGGGCACTGCACACCATCAGTAAGGAGTAGATCAAAAAAGTATTATCATCAATTAATAGTAAAATAGGAACAAATGAGTGTACGTATTCAGGTAACCATCAACGGGCAGCCGGTCGAAGCAGATGTGGAGCCACGCACCTTGCTGAGCGACTTTCTGCGCGAACAGCAACGGCTCACCGGAACGCACATTGGCTGCGATACCAGTAGTTGTGGCGCGTGTACTATTCTGGTCGACGGCGCATCCGCCAAGTCGTGTACCATGCTGGCTGCACAGGCTGACGGCAGCGAAATTATTACCATTGAAGGCCTGGCCCAAAATGGAAATTTGCACCCCTTGCAAGAAGGGTTTAAAGAGGAACACGGACTGCAATGTGGGTTCTGCACGCCAGGCATGATTATGGCTGCTGTAGATCTGCTTGGTCGCAACCCCGAGCCAACGGAAATGGATATCCGCCACGCTCTGGAGGGCAATTTCTGTCGTTGTACCGGCTACCACAACATTGTGCGGTCGATACAATACGCAGCGAAAAAAATTAAAGAATCTAAAAAAGAAGCTGTAGCATGACCTATATAGGAAAATCGGTAAAGCGCGTTGAGGACAAGCGCTTTATCACTGGAAAAGGAAATTACACGGATGACATCGTGCTGCCGGGTATGCTGTATGCCTTCATTCTGCGCAGCCCCCACGCTCACGCACGTATCAATAGTATCGATATATCCGCAGCCGAAGAGGCCGAAGGTGTCGTTAAAGTATATACCGGAAAAGATATAGCCGAATCGGGTGTGGGAGGAATTCCTACTGGCTGGCAGGTCAATTTCAAAAACGGCGATACCATGAAGGAGCCACCTCACCCTATTCTGGTCACCGATAAGGTGCTCCACGTGGGCGATAACGTGGCCTGTGTCATTGCCGAAACGCGCGAACAGGCCAAAGATGCGGCCGAGCTAATTGAAGTGGATTATGAACTACTCGATGCCGTCGCCAATCCGGCCGATGCCGTTAAAGAGGGCGCACCTCTGGTCCACGATGATGCCCCTAATAATATTTGCTTCGACTGGGAGCTGGGTAACCCGAAAGAGGAAGTAGATGAGGCCTTGGCGAATGCACACCATGTCACCAAAATGGAATTGCGTAACCAGCGCATGGTGCCTAATGCCATTGAAACGCGTTGTGCTATCGGGCAGTATGAAGATTCCACTGGTAAATACACCTTATATACTACCTCGCAAAATCCTCACCTCACTCGCCTTTTGATGACAGCCTTCGTGCTGGGGATTCCCGAGCACAAAGTAAGAGTCGTGGCTCCCGACGTGGGGGGTGGTTTCGGTAGTAAGATTTATCACTACGCCGAAGAAGCGATGATGATCTGGGCCGCCCAACGCATCGGCCGCCCCATTAAATGGACTTCTGACCGTAGCGAAGCCTTTATGACGGATGCGCACGGACGCGACCACGTTACGACAGCGGAGATGGGTTTTGATAAAGACGGCATGATTGTCGGGCTGCGCGTAAATACCTTCGCTAACCTGGGAGCTTATCTCTCTACCTTCGCTCCGGCCGTACCCACCTGGCTACACGGTACCTTACTACAAGGCGTATATACAACGCCAAAAATTCATATTGATTTGGTAGCCACCTTTACGCACACCACACCGGTGGATGCCTATCGGGGCGCCGGCCGCCCGGAAGCTACCTATGTCCTGGAGCGCCTGATGGACACTGCAGCCCTGGAAATGGATATGGATCCAACAGAGCTGCGTTATAAAAACTTTATTCCTGCTTTCGACGGGGTAGAGCAAGAGGGGTATACCACACAGGTCGCCCTGCAATACGATAGTGGCAACTACCACGCGGTATTGGATCGCGCCCTGGAAATGGTGGGGTACGACGACTTCCGCAAAGAACAGGAAGAAGCCCGTAAAGAAGGCAAACTGCTCGGTATTGGTTTCTCTACTTATATTGAAGCGTGCGGTATTGCACCCTCAGCAGTCGTTGGTGCCCTGGGGGCTCGCGCCGGACTCTACGAAGTCGGTCAGGTACGCGTACAACCCACGGGTAAGGTGAGCGTATTTACCGGTGCTCACTCGCACGGTCAGGGACACGAAACGACCTTTGCCCAGGTGGTGGCTGATAAATTTGGTATTGCCCTGGAAGACGTGGAAATCATCCACGGGGACTCCGATTCGGTGGCCTTTGGTATGGGTACCTATGGATCGCGTTCACTTGCAGTTGGCGGGAGTGCTATTGTGAAGAGTATCGATAAGATTATCGAGAAAGGTACCAAGATTGCCGCGCATAAACTGGAAGCTTCCGAAGATGATATTGAATTCGCTAACGGCAGTTGGACGGTAAAAGGTACGGACAAGAGCATCAGCTTCGGTGACGTTGCGCTTACGGCTTACGTACCACACGACTATCCGGAGGGCGAAGAACCCGGACTTGATTTTTCCAGCTTTTACGACCCGGCCAACTTTACTTATCCAAATGGGGCGCATGTCGCCATCGTTGAAGTGGATAAAGATACCGGTAAGGTCACCCTCAAACGCTTCATTGCGGTCGACGATGTGGGGAATGTTATTAACCCAATGATTGTCGACGGGCAGATTCATGGTGGATTGGCACAGGGGATTGGTCAGGCGATGCTCGAAGGAGCACAGTACGATGAATTCGGTCAGTTAGTCAACGGTTCGTATATGGATTACACCATGCCGCGAGCCGATGATTTCCCCTCCTTTGAGATCGACCGCATTGAGACGCCCTGCCCACACAACCCATTGGGTGTGAAAGGAGCCGGTGAGGCCGGTGCGATCGGCTCTACGCCGGCCGTAGTAAATGCCGTAATGGATGCTTTGCGTCCCTTCGGAATCAAGCACGTGGAAATGCCCATGACGCCCGAGCGCGTATGGAAAGCCATGAATTCATAACCAGAAAACTACCAACTCATGATACCAGCAAAATTTTCCTACGAGCGCGCCGGCACCGTGGATGAGGCGTTGACCATGCTGGCCAGACACGGCGACGATGCCAAGATCCTGGCTGGAGGCCATTCCCTTATTCCTGCTATGAAGCTACGGCTCAATCAGCCGGAAGTGCTCATTGATATAGGACGTATTTCTGAACTTCGCTACATTAAAGACGCCGGCGATCACATTGCGATCGGAGCGGGAACCACCCATTCCGATCTGGCCGAATCCGATGCTTTTCCAGCTGGTCTGGAATTGTGGAACGAAGCGGCTAACTTGATCGGCGACCCTCAGGTGCGCCACAAAGGAACCCTGGGGGGCAGCCTGGCTCACGCTGACCCGGCTGCCGATTGGCCCGCGGTAGTTATTGCTTCCGCAGGTACCATTGTGGTGAAAGGCCCGGACGGGCAACGCGAAGTTGCTGCTACCGACTTTTTTACCGGGTTCTACATGACAGACTTGCGGCCTAAAGAGCTGATTGTCGAAGTGCGGGTGCCCAAGCCCCCGGCCGGTTCTAAATCGAGTTATCAGAAGTTTATGCAACCGGCTTCACGCTTTGCCATTGTAGGCTGCGCCGCCGTAGTCACCAAATCGGGCGATACCTGCGAACGGGTACGTATCGGTATGACGGGCGTTGCTGATGGTCCATACCGGGCCAAAGCTGTTGAAGATGGGCTTACGGGACAAGCCCTTACAGAAGAAAATGTAGAGGCTGCAGCCCAAAAGGCTGCCGAAGGAGTTGCTATTATGGGCGACCATTTTGCGGGTGAAGAGTATCGGGAGCACCTGGCTCGCGTATACACCAAAAACGCTATTATGGCCGCTCAATAGCCCGGGAATTTGGTCTTTGACCAGCCTAGAATCGTATTTTTATTCCCTCTTAATACGGGTGGTAGCTGCTTAGCTAATAAGCTGGCTGCCACCTTTCCCTTTTTTGCTTTCGCGAAAATGATTTTGCCGCAAGGCTATTGATAAGTACAAATTATGACAAATCACCCTTCTTTAGACGAGGTACGGACGATGCTTGCCGAGCAGGGCTACATTACGGAACCTTCCATTGTTATGTCGGTTTTTCTGGCGATGGAATTAAATAAGCCCTTATTGATCGAAGGGCCGGCTGGTGTCGGTAAAACGGAAATCGCCAAGGTCATGGCTTCCGCCAAAAATACTGACCTCATCCGCCTGCAATGCTACGAAGGGCTAGACGCTTCGCAGGCTTTATACGAATGGAATTACCAACAACAACTTCTACAATTAAAATTGGAGGAGCATAGTAATCGCAGCCTGGAGGAAAAAGAAAAGCATATCTTCAGTGAGCGCTTTTTACTCAAGCGACCCCTGCTCAAAGCGATTACCCATGACAAACCACCGGTACTACTCATTGATGAGATCGACCGTGCCGACGAAGAGTTTGAGAGTTTTCTACTAGAGGTACTGTCCGATTGGCAGATTACCATCCCGGAGATTGGCACGGTCAAAGCTACGCATATTCCCCAGGTGATCGTCACCAGCAACCGCGTGCGTGAACTGTCGGAAGCGCTGCGCCGCCGCTGCCTGTATTTATACATTTCTTATCCCGAATTCGACAAAGAGCTCCGCATTGTGCACAGTAAAGTGCCGGATATTGATGAGCGCCTGGCTGATCAGATTTGTCATTTTATGCAGGAAGTGCGGCAGATGCGGCTGGAAAAAGTACCTGGCATTGCCGAAACGCTCGATTGGGCTACCGCCCTTTCCGGACTCCACATCGATGCTCTGGAGAAAGAGATTGTGGAAAACACCCTCGGCATCGTCCTCAAAGACTGGCAGGATATCCGTCAGGCCCAGGATTCTCTGTCGGAGTTGATCGAGAAAGTGGGGATCATTTCGAAGTTAGACTAATTCTTCAGCACTAAGATAGCAGGACACTAAACTCAGTGCTGCTTAGCGATCTTAGTGCCTCAGTGGTTAATCACATGTTACGCAACAAAGAACTCATCCAACGCCGCACCACCCTCAGCGCCAACCTGCTGATGCTCTTCCGCTATCTGCGGGGGCATGGGTTTATTCTGGGGCCGCAAGAGGAGGCTCTGGCCTTGCGGGCAATCACCGTAATCGAGCCCCTGGGCGACCCGTATGCCTTGCGGGAATGCCTGCGCTCCGTGTTGTGCCGTACCCGCAGTCAGCAAGTGGCATTCAATGAGTTGTACGATCAGTTCTGGAAAGAGCTGGAACGGGCCGTCAACTCCAAGATTGTGGACGAAGAAGAGCCCGGCGCAAAAACAAAAAGCAAAGGCGAGCAGGCCCCGGCCTTACAATCGATTAAAGACTGGCTGCAGGGGAATAGCAATCCCGACGTGACCGAGACGGCCACCTACAGCGCGGAGGCGGGACTGATCCAGAAAGATTTTTCCCTGTTTTCTCCGGAAGAGCTGCAGGAGATCTGGGACATCGTGCAGAAGCTGGCGCGCTCCATGGCCCTACGTCTGAGTCGCCGCTGGGAGCGCACGCATCACACCCATCAACTCGACCTCAAGCGTACGGTGCGTCGTAATCTGCGCCGGGGTGGTGAGCTGTTGGAACTCGACTTTCGCAAGCCGCGCAAAAACCGGCACCGCATTGTACTGCTGTGCGACGTCAGTAAGTCGATGGACCTGTACAGTCAGTTTCTGGTTCAGTTTGTCTACGCCTTTCAGAATGTCTATCAGCGGATCGAAACCTTTGTCTTCAGTACCGAACTACATCGCATTACCGGCAGCCTCAAAACGGGCGACTATGAAGAGGCAATGGACGAGTTAAAGACAGCCCTGCCCGGCTGGTCGGGCGGTACGCAAATCGGTCAGGCCCTACACACCTTCACTCGCGATTACCGCCGTCTGCTCAACCGGCAAACCACCATCCTCATCCTCAGCGACGGCTGGGACACCGGCGACGAAGAACTACTAGCCCGCAGTATGCGGCACATGCACCGCCGCGCCGCTCAGGTCATCTGGCTCAACCCGCTGGCCGGTAACTCGGAATTTCGCCCCGAAGTAAAGGGCATGCAGGCCGCCATGCCCTACATCGACGTCTTCGCCAGCGGCCACAACCTCGCCAGCCTGCGCGAGCTGGTCAGGCACCTCCGGTAAACCTGGATCGCGTCAGCAATGCGGCCCGCCGGCTCCAGCCCGATCGGCCGCTAAGCAAATTGGATAGCGACCAAGTCTCGAGCTGTAAACAGATTATGCTGGCCAGTAGCTTCATAGCACGCTACTATTCAGAGGATTGTAATCCAGGGGACTTGCGCCAAAAAAAAAATACCTTATTTTAGTAGGTATAAATCCTGACAAGATGAGCACCCCACACCCTTTGACGCAGCGCCGCGAAGCGCTGGCGCAACAGTTAGGTATACAAAACCAGCCTCCCCAAAAACAGGCGCGTAGCCTGCAGTGGGCCGTTTGGAGTTACCGGGCTGTTCTTAT